>RCNJ01000145.1_pt1 | contig 56851 bp, 63 predicted proteins | sample 2041171 | NCBI WGS metagenome assembly RCNJ01 (sample SAMN09708213, study PRJNA481090) | feces metagenome | biome: feces | host: Pygoscelis adeliae | place: Antarctica: Rookery Lake | collected 2010-03-01 | reverse complement strand
GTCGGTTTTTAGAAGCGGTTTAATCAATAACTCATACGTCCGCCGGAAGAGTGCTCCGCATGTATATGCACCCGCAACTACCTCCCCACTCATTCCCTTCAATCTTCCCCTTGCAATTGACGCATCGGGCACAGTACAAACCCGTGAAATCCTCATGACCTGCTTTTGAGTTTAGTTACATAACTTGTTGATTTCATCAAGTTGATATATAAGCTTGGGAGCCGAAGCGCACAGACCTGCTTGCAAACATGACCTTTCAACAAATATATTTCAACAGTAACTCTAAATCTGATGAGTTGATCAAGATTGCCAGCTTTGGATTTTAAGAACATTGCCAGCCAGACGAGGATGAGACTTGGATGCGGATGACAAGCATGCAAACCTTAGCCCGGTTTGTGAAATTTAGGGCTACTAACGATGACAACCAGTAATCAACCATATAATTGCAGCACCCAACTTCTGGCAACTATAGGCAACCTTTGGCCCGTAACTGTATTGTCCATCCCTCAAACCCAAGTTACTCGGCCCGCCTCCAGGCTCCTCCGCCGCAGCGTCCCATACTACTATGGTAGTAATGCCATCCATGATAACCGGTTGCTGATCTCCGCGGTAGCATCCTTTGCGTGTTGAAATTGATATGCAAATTAAGGTGTAAACTTCAGGGCATCCTGGCAACCGGTTGCCAGAGGCCGGGTACTTGGGGCGGTTGTTGGACACCTAACTTTCAGATCTTTGGCGCGCATCTCGTTCGACGTGGGCCGGCGGAGACTGCTGGCGGTTCGTGGAGGCTACGCGCTGCTCCCGCGCTTCTTGGTTCCCTGGAAGTTTGGGACATTATATCTGGTGGCTTGGTACGTCTGGGGCTAACCCCGTGGTGCTTGACGACGGCGCTGGTGTTTCAATGTTGCCGTTGGTATGTCTCTGCTGCTGATATGGGCATGGCGCTGAGAGTGGACTTCGGACCTATCTTTACACTCTCTTAACACAAGGAGCCATGGCTCGGTTAGTGATGTTAGTCTGCAAGCTGAACACTTGGGAATCCGACCCGGCTTAAATGGTTAAGGTGGACTGGCTATCATTCAAAGATCGATTCCCTTGTACCTACCGTCAGATACTTGCTAGTATGAACTATTAGTATGCTTATTTTCAAGCCTAAACGCCCTTCTTGGCCAGCAAATTTCCATCGCCAAGTCTGAACTCTAACCATGCTTATCTCCTACCAAGATCAATATCCAGGCATCTAACCATATCCTCAGCATCTCCCTCCTTCCCACCAGCAAAGAAAGGCACAACAGCCTTATCGACAACGCCCTCCCACAGCCCCTTTATAACGTTATCCAACTCCCTACCTGTCTGCTTAAAGTCCGGGAAAGCATTGACCTCCAGCAGCCAACAATCCCCGTTGGCATCCACCACAAAGTCCAATCCATAGACTTCAAAAGCATTAGGCAGCACTTGGAAATGAACACCCATCCCCCTAGCCGCAGCTTCAAACAGCTCTCCCGTACTATCGCAGATCTGCTTGAAGACTGTATCTTTCCAGTCCTTTGGCAGCCCAGGCTGGGTATCCGGGACGGAGAAGAATGTCCGTACTGAGCCGTCGCGAGTTCCGTCTTGCAGACAGGTGTTGGTGAGGTGCGCAGCAAGATCTGGCTCCTCGCCATCCTCAGCTTCCGCTGACGGATCCACGTATTGCTTTCCAGCGAAGAGAGCCAACATTTGCTTGTAAACATATACCTTAAGCGCTCCGACCGCGAGGACGTAGACGCGGATATGGAACTTCTTCCCCTCACTCTCTCCAACACCCTTCAGTAGCAAGGGGCGATGGATATAAGGCTGTGCGACGAAATGGCGCAGTTGGGATGTCATAACACCTTCCCCGTCGGAATTGTATGCGTCTGTTTCGTCGTCGGTGTCAGGCATGTCTTCCTCCCACTCCTCAAAGATCCCCTGCAGCATCTCCCCACTGTTAAATAGCCTAATCCCCTGTCCTCTATCACTCATCCCCGGTTTGAGGATCCACCACTCCTTCTCACTCTCCGGCAAGCTCGCATTCGTAGCCCAACTCGCGTGTAATTCCCAAGCCTCGACCAAAGCGTCGTCAAGGAACTCCGCATAATCGACCTCAAAACTCACAGTTGGCTTAGAATGCTTCGCCAACGCGCCGTGGGGGTGCTTCACGGTCCAGTTATGGATCGTGGTGCTCAAATAATGCTTCCTGATCAGCGCCTTCCTAATCACATAACTATTGATCATGGTCGTGCGCGCATGGGTCATACTCTCTTCGAAAGGCAGCTCCTCGTATTGCTGGATATACAGCGTCGGAGTATCCGGCGTGATAGGCGCGGTGCCGGGCGCGAGGAAGGTGTAAGAGTTTTCTGGGAGACGAGAGGCTAAAGCCGAGAGGATGAGGGGCTGCACATATGTGTCTCCGTAGTCGATTACGGCGTAGAACGTGGATGGCTTGGGGACAGAGAGTGAGAGGTTGTTTTTGAGCTCTGCGGCGTCGCTCTTGGCTGTTGCTGCAATCGGGGTATTAGCGCCCATTGCCGGCGTTTCCGGCGTTTCCGGCGCGGTCTCAGTGGTGGCGGTGGTGTTTGTGGCGAGTCCCAGGTTTTTCATAAGCTCAGCCATCCTCTCCTGGCTAGGCATCGGCGCCGGTTGTACTTTGTGTTTTAACGAAGTCATACCAGTCGGCTCTCCCGGGTCTACGGATCGTGTCGGACCGGTATACGGGGTTTCATCCTTGGGCCTGGCGCGTACAAAAGAAAGCAAAAGTCAGATTCATGTTCTTAGGTCGTAGGGATTATAAGCAAGCATCAGAGATGCAGAGGAATGGGGTTGGATCCGCGTTCTTATTGGTATTTGACTCGAGATCTAGGCTCTATCGTTCCCATTCCGCTTCTCCGCCGCCGCCCGCTCGTCAAAGCAATAGTCAATAGTTATACTTACAAGGTGATCTCTCCCGACTTGTTGCCGAGGGCGTGCATAAAGTTTGCCTTCAATGGCGTGACGCTGCGAACCTGTTAGCATTCCATTTCAACGCTTAGCGCATGAATCGAAACTTACCTAGTATACCCCTCCTTAACAACCCAGCCATCATTCCCCGGCTCACTCTCCTCTACACTTTTGTAAACATCCGTAAACCTCGGCGCCCACTTAAAGTGCTTATGCTTATGTCTAATCGGCTCGTTACCCTCCATATCCTTCTTGGTCACTTCCCCCTCTCTAATCCACTGCTCCTCCTCATTCGCATCCGCATCCTCGTCATCAACAGCCTGGAAGCAACTCTCGCTACTCCAATAGTTCTGCAACATGTTCGTCCAGAGCACCTTCTTATTCTCCACATCCTCCACAAGCGGCACATTGATGGTGTACAGATCGGTGTCCTCGTCCCAGTTCGCCATGAGGTGCTCGACGAGCTTAACACTGAGTCTCGAAGCTGAGGCAATGATGACTGGGTCATGATTGCGGGAGTTGAAAGCATACGACAAAGCAATCGCCTTTCTCTTGCACACAGCAGCCTCAAGTGCTCCTCCAAGCGTCCCCGAACTCAATGCAAAACACGCCGTAGTATTCCTCCCATAATTCGGGCCACTCAACACCAGATCCACCGGTCCCGTATCCTTAAAAAAATGATATAGCCCAATCTGCACACAGCTCGCCGGCGTGCCATCAACCAGCACCCAGTCGTCGCCGTCCTTGCTCGGACGATGGCTGACCACGCCGTTGTCTTCGTGGAGGGTGCCAGGGCGGAAGTAGGAGGGCTTGACTGTCTGCCCGATGATGTGGGCTTTGCCGATCCAAGAGCGTTGTTGGGCGGGGAGGCAGACGGAGACGGTGTGTCCGGCGGATTGGAGGGTGGAAATGAGGGAGTGCACGTAGGGGGAGGATTGGTTGGACGGAGGGCCGTCGTCGTTGACTACCTGTATTGTTGTTAGTGGAGTGAAGCTATCGCGGTCGTTAAGGCTGAGGTGGCGGATGGAACTGGGTCCTTACGAGGATATGCATGGCTGCGATTTGTTCTTATGTGTGGAAAGCAACTGGTTACTGATATGTTGAAGATGAATTCAAGTCGTCCACGATGTTGTCCTGCGAGGAGATGCTAGACGCGGTAACTGCTTGAGCACGACAAGAGGGGTGGTCGTGGCGTATTCAACCTTGAAGGATTCTGCCGAAAGTTCGGCTTTCGAAAGGCGGTGGGGAAGCGGTTCCTGGCCGTTGCCCCTCATTCGGCAGTTATGACTCTTGCCAGCTCCACCAGAGATATCTTTGGCATAAGGACCACTTAAATGGCCCTATGAATTCATGGCTGAATGATCAGTGTGTTGGGCACGAAGAGCGTTGGGATGTTAACATATTGAACCTAATACATGGTGCACATGGGGAGGCCCAGAAAGTTCGGAGCAAGATATCATCACTAGTCACAGCACGACGACAAAACAAGATCAATGTCCATCATTGCCATTGATAAACCACCAAATCTACAATACATCCTGGGGCCATGCCCAATTTGCTCTCAGCCATTCTCGCTCTTAGTGTCGAGGAAGTCGCCAAACTCCAGTACAAAATTCAATTATCCATAGAAACCACTGCAAAAATGAACGCACCGGCGATCCCAGACCCGAAACATGCTGTCGCTAAACTGAAAACAACTGACCTCCAGTCGTAAAGAAGGGCCGCTGCAGGATAATTACCATAAGAAGTTGGCAAGACCAGAATGGAATTGAACCGGATGGGACCATGCTGTCGCTACGCAAATTGAATTGTGTGGAGCAATAGACATAATCAGGGAAGACTAGGTGAATCTTCGGATGTGTTAGACCAAGCAATGATTGCGAGGAATGGGCAAGTGAAGAGGCAGAGCTTGCCAGGGAGGTTGCCCAAAGCGCTTAAGCAGCATGGTTGCGAGCGCGCTTATGGCTACCGGCATCCGCATCCGCAGAAACGGAGTGATCACGCTTCTTGCCATGTGGAGTCGGGCTACCACGGCTGTGCCAGCTCTTGATCTCCTCAGAGTGGCTGCTGCTGGCGAAGCTAGAGGCAACACCACTATCGGAGTGAACATCTTTGGAGCGAGTGACACGAGCAATGGTGGTTGGTGGCGACATTGGAGCGACAACCTTCTTGGCACGTGGAGTCTTCAAGCCCTTCTCAACAATCTCGGTCTCGACGACCTTGACGGTTGAAGGAGCGGCCTTGTTGTCCTCCTCGATGTCGGTGTCGGCCTCCTCATCAGAAGTGGTGATCTCGCGCTTCAACTTCTCCCTCTGTGCCTTGGAAATGCGCTGGTGGGCAGATGGGAAGAGGAGACGTGGCTTGATCGCAGATCTGGTGACTGGGCCGCGAAGTCTGGTTGGAACGCTGGCGTCAAGGTGGTCGGCAAGATCGTCGCTCATCTCAACCTTCTCACCGCTGTCCTCCTTGTCGAGCTCATTGAATTTGACGTAGGTCTTCTTGCCGCGGCTGTTGACTTGTTAGCGGTTTGTATGTTTGGAGACAATGACGGTACTTACAAAACTCTCCACATTCCCTGCTCGTGCTCCTTGTCCAACTTCTTCTCCACCTCAACCTCGGCCAAGAGGGTCTCACGCGTTGGCTTGGTGACAACACGATTCTTGTGCTTTGGTGGACGCGAAAGAGACAAGTCACGGCCTGGTCCATAGAATGGGTTGTCCAAGCTGGTGTCCTTCTCTGGGATGCGCTCCTTAGAGTCCGTGTAGATCTGGATCTCTGGCTCCTCGACGTCGTGAAATGGGTCGGCATATCTCATGATGTTGCGCCTGCGTGGAACTGGCATGGCGTCCTCCCTGCGAGAGGAGAAGAGGTTGCGAGAGATGGAGCTCATGCTGCCGGCTGGAGTGGTGACTTTCTTCTGGGTTGGAGTGCGGGCTGGCGTGGAGAAGACATCGTTTCTGGCGGTAGTGGAGGATTGGGATCCAATTGGCGATTTGGATCCATCTCTGCTGACATCCTGTGGAACGCTGGTCAAGTCATCACTGAGGCGAGAGATCTTGAAAGTGCGGTTCTTTGCGACGGTTGATGGTGGAGTAAAATCTGGACCGCTGAAAGCAGTGCCGGTGAAAACAGGTCTTGCGATCTTGGATCCAGATGGCTTGACGGTGGATTGCGCGCACTTGCGTGGAGTTGACGGGACTAGGGTAGCGGCGCCTCTCCGGCGAGTGGCAGCGCGCGTTCTTGGATATGGCTCATAGTCGTCGTCGTATCCGAAGCGTGGAGTATCTGGAGTGCGCGGGTTCGTGGATGGAGGTGGGGTGGACATTCTGGCGGCCATTGTGATGGATTGTGCGAGTACAATGGCTTGAAATGTCGTTGGTGTGTTCGGAGTTCAGGTATATACCGCTTCAATCGAGGTCTTGACGGCGCAAACGGGAGTTCTTTGTCGCGCGCTTTTGATCGGCAGTAGTATATATATTGAAGTGGTCTGAGTGAAACGGCACTTCGAGTATCTTAAGTCTTGGTCTATGGATACAGATTGTCAGTGTTTGTGTTTGCCTGAGAGCGAGACAACCAGGACTGACCTGAGCTGGGTCTGCCCACTTCTCGTCGCCCGTCCAACGGCGTAGTGCGAACTGATGTCTTTAAGCTGGCAACGTCTGCAATCCAAGATGAGGCAAGGCGAACGCAAATTGACAGTAGCGACAACGATAGAGCAAAGCTTGTGGTGGATTGCGCGAAGAACACCCGGGTAGCTATGATATGGGGTATCGCGATTAAAAATGTGGGTGGTTGAATGTAGGAGAGGCTGGGACATCACCCCAGCCCAGCTCTGAGTGCTTGAAGGGCCGCCAGGCCACAAACGGGGAGCCTCAAAGAACAAAGATCCGTGCGCAGGCCCAGAACACGTGCCCGCGTTGAGACGACGCGTTCTGAGCCAGCCAGGCCTCCACTAACAAGGCTGAGAGGGGTGAACACTTTAGAGTACATCTACATGTAAATACAAGCCTTGTCGCATTATCTACCCTCATACTGCGAACCCAGCTCCAATAATTACAGCATAGTGCGCCTTCTGAGACATAAAAAGAAAGGGATAGACGCAAGCCACCACTCAACATGTCCTACAGAGAATACGAAAAGCTCTCCGACACAGAAGAAGACCTCTTCGCATCACCCTCTAGATCCCCGCGTCCATCGCGTCAACAACCTAGCGTCAAGACCGAGGATGCGCCTTATCAATCACAATCCCACTCGCGGCCTCAACCAAGAAATACCGAGTCGCAATATGATGCAGAAGCCGCACGTGAGGCCGGTCTGCGAAAGGAGCTTGCGCAACTCCAGCAAATGAACAGCACCCTCGAATCCACAATCTCAGCCCTTTCCGCCGCTAAAGGCAACATGTCAACAGTCTCCACCACTGTCGGTTCTGCTTCCACACTGCTGAATACGTGGACGAGGATACTCAGTCAGACGGAGCATAATCAGAGGCTGATTCTAAACCCGCAATGGAAGGGCGCAAGTGCCGATGCAGTAGAGGCGGAGAATGATATTATTATGAGGCGCCAAGCGGAAGAGAGGAGACAGGCCGAGGAGATGAGACGCAGGGAGGAGGTAAGACGGAGGGAGGATGATGAGGAGAGGCAGAGGCAGGCGGGAACGGCGGTGCAGAGTGCGAGGGGGAGTGCCAGGGGCAGGGCCAGAGGCGGGAGGGTGGCTAGTAATGGGTATGGGAGGGTTACGCCGGCTACGAGTGGTACGAGGTACGTTGGTGTTGGGGGACAGGGTGGGATGGGGCTTAATAGGACGGCCTCTCAGAGAGGAGGCACTGGCACTGGAAGAGGTGTGGGGACTGCACGGGGCAGAGCCAGAGGCTCCAGTATTCGGTGAACAGACTATGGGGTACTCGAACCATTTAAGGAGAACAGCTGCATAACCACTGGCAGGTTGGGACAACGCTTCCACCCCGAAAGACTCAAAGATGACTAGGCCGAGTCAAGATGATGTCGTGACCTATTGTAGCTCACAAGAGGAAAGGAGAGGAGTAGATCTGACGCATCACGAACCATAAAGTGGTCTAGCCCTTTAGAGCTGTATAGGCGAATATTAGCAACATTCATGATGGTTATCAATGGAGATCTCGAATTCCCAGACTTTTGAGAACATCGCTTCAGTCTTCATCATGTCCTTGGCAGGTCTAATAAACGAGCTCCCTAAAGAAACGTCCCTCCCGACTCATATAAAATTGAATGCTGCTTGCCTTGACGGACTGTTGCCTTGCCATGTCTCAGGATAGGACCGGAGCTGCGTATCGTGGTCCTTCAGACTCCCCTTCGACCTTCAATATTCGAGCTCTTTCCCCAAAATCAGATATATATAAAACGCACCGACTCTCATCCACGTAGAGCACTACTGGCCAATAAGTACCACTTAAGTACCACCTGCCCTTCAACTCTACCGTCGTAATCATCACCATCACCATCACCATCACCATCACCATCCACCATCCACCATCCACCATCCAACTGGTCTCCAGAATAACTTCCGGCAATACAATACACTGAGTCTTCAGCAAATCAATATTGAGATACAAGCCAAATTAAGCCAAATTAAACCAAATCATCATAACTCAAAAAGATACAAGGAGATGCCGAGCACAGTGTGGAGCGGCAGAGGAGGAACTAGCTCTCCTCACTAAGCAGTGTGCAAAACTGCCTGATCACAGGTTCTGGAGCCACCTCAAAGAGATGGGTCGTTAGGAGTACTGTGGTCTGTATCTACTCTAAGCGAGGTTGTCATCAGTGGTGCTGAGAAAAGTTCAGAATCTAGCTCTGCAGACGACTTGGGCACCTTTCATGGAGAAATCTCACTATCGGCCCTTTAACTCGTAGATGCTAGTATGATATCAATCGAGTCTTATAGCGTTGAAATATCCCAGAGAACTAAATTTATTTGACGCCGTACCTGATATTTTTGGTGATACCCTCGCGCGCGATGGCGCCGTTCAGGTACAGTACAGCCACTGGCAAGTGTCAGCATGAGCCGGCGCCGCTGATCGCCCGTCACCCAGCGAACGGCTCCCAAGTCAACAAATTCGAAGTGCTTGAATGGCACCTCACCATCACACTTGTGATAATAATCCTCAATTGAGTGTTATCTTCTTATTAACTACCTTCTCAATACAATACTATTGTTACTTCTAAGATTTTAGGCACTTTGGGTCTCACCAGGGGTTCCGTGGCGAAGCAAAGGTTAAGAGCAAGTGATAATTGAGGAGGTTGGCACAAGCGGGTGGCTGGGAACGGCTCGACCTCACCTCTACCCACTGGTTGCCAACCTGTGTCGTCGCAAGGTACATTTCAGACCAGACCCTTAGTTTCCTGCAGCCTTCCATAATTGTTGTATACTCTCTTTGAAAGGGCATTCATTCCAGCGACACTTCTGTAACACAATCGCAGAAAACTAGAGTTATCGTCGTGGTACCTTGGTGGTTTGCTCACGATAGCAAGCGATAAGAGCTAAGAGAGCTGCGAAGACAAGCAACTACCAGGACGACAACGCATAGAGCCAACGGGCACGAACGCAAGCGAAAGACAAACTCGCGCTCGAGGTATTATAGCCCGAGTCGGCGCGCAATCACCAATCATCCGAGACCATCACCAATCTCACAACTCCACAATGCGCTCCACCACACGCCCAACAGCCATCACGGCGCTCGCCTTCCTCCTCTCCTCTCTCACCAGTCGCACATCCGCATCCCCCTGGCCCCGCGACGCAGCACACGACTACGCCCGCAGCGGACACATGCTCCCTCGCGACGGCTCCTGCGTCGAATACTGCGGGTACGACTCGTACTGCTGCCATCCTGGCGAAGTGTGCTACACCTCGAACGACATAGCGATTTGTGGTCCTCAGACCGCCCTCGCCGCTCAAGCTGAGGGTTGGACCTTTTACACCACTACCTACTACGAAGTCGATCAGGCGACGATTACGAAAGTTGCGACGCTGAGCAGCTACGTGGGAGAGGCAGAGGAGCCCTACGTGGCGCAGAGCTCGGCACACTGCGACTTAACCAAAGAGATAGCCTGTGACACGCTATGTTGTAAGGGAGGGGAATTCTGTTACACATCGGGCGAATGCCGCAAGGTTGGCCAAAACTCAGATACTTTCCCCAGTTCCTACCTCACCTACGCCCCAAGTCCCGTCCCAACATCTTTCTCGGCACCAGTCCGGCCTACCAGTTTGACAATTACCACCGTCCCAGTTACCACCACGCAACCCTTCATTGCGCCCGTTGCGACGACGGATGGTGCACTCACGCCTCTTGTTCCTGTGGAAGCTGAGGGCGGTGGGCTGAGTCCTGGGGCTATTGCAGGGATAGTGATAGGCGCCATCGCCGGCCTCCTCCTCCTCCTCCTGCTCCTCGCGTGCTGTCTGGGCTACAAAGGCGCCAAGGGGATCTTTGGCCTCTTTGCGGGCAAGAAAAAGGATAAAAGACGCCGTTCACCACGCGGCAGCCGCACCGAGATATTCGAAGAGCGCCGGACGACCTCGAGGTACGGCGCTGCGTCTGCGGCTGCTGGCTCGAGGAGGGGAACGGCGGTGCGGTCGGGTGGTGGTGGCTGGTTTGGTGGTCCTGTTGCTGCTGGCGGAGGGAGGAGGGTGGCCAGACAAGAAGTCACCGAGAAGCGCACGAGAAAGGGTGAAACGGGCAAACTTGCCGCGCTTGGACTTGGGTTGACGGGCATGTGGGCTGGACTGAAGTGGAAGAGGAAGAGAGAGGCTGAGAAGAGGCGGCCTGCGAGCGCGTTCTACACGGACTCTTACACCGGGAGTAGCATAAGTGAGTAGCACCCAATACAAAGGTGAAGATGTGAGGAGATGCTAACAGTATCCAGGCAGCAGAAGCTCGATACCGAGGACGCAACGCACGGTCAGGAGCCATCGGACGAGCCGGAGAGACTCGAGGTCGAGGATCTAAGTCTTGCGCCTCATCGGTTGGTTTGAGGAGGTTATGAGATATGAGATATGGGAGATGGGATATGGGACACATGAATGGGATTCAAGCAGCAAGGCGTTTTGGCGGGATTTGCTTGATGTGGGAGGATGGAGGATACCAATGGCTTGTATAAAGGATAGCTAACAGATTTAACATAAATGACACGCACGCACCATATTTCCAACGGGTTTTTCTATTTTCTGTGTCCGTTTTCGGCTGCTTATACAGTTGAGGCTTATACACCTTATACTAACCAGTCGACAGCCAACCAGTCAGCGCCACCCCCAGCACGCCACCTCCCTCCCATCCTCCTTCCACACGCAGTGGTTGTTGAATAATATATTAACGCCTACCAAGACAACCGCCAGCGCCACGCCGCCTCCACAAAATATCCATAACAGGCGCGTGTGCTCTCTTCGCCGGCGTTCTTCGAGCGCCCGTTGCTGTGCTGCTAGACGGGCTGCGTCTTCGAAGGCTTGGTCATGGGAGGCGCGGGAGGAGGTGGAGGGGCGGGGTGGGGACTGGCAGGGGAGCAGTTAGCTACGATCTGGGGGGTCTGGGTTAAAAACCGAACAGTTTCTACCCGGGCCAACGCACCTTTTCGCTGCTGCGGCGGTTGTTGGGCATTGCGACGGGCGGTCCTGAAATGGTTGTCGGCTGTGGCGACGAGGTCGCTTTCAATACCGGAATTGGAAGTTAACTTTGGACACCGATTAGCGAGCGCGCGCGCGCGAGAATGGTGACGGCTTTTGGCGAAAGAAACGATGGGGGACTCACCGTGGTTGCGAATGCTAAGCGGTTCGTGATGCCGACGAATACGGCAACGGCTTCAGATGGTGGAAACCTCCAAGTCGCGAAAGGAGGGAGGAGGAAAAAGAGAGGAACAGAAACAGCGCGGTCGAGAGAGTAGGGCCGGACCGGGTAACGAGGCTTAGGGCCTAGAACCAGTTGGTAATGGTTGTCACAGAAAAGAGGTTGTCGCTGATGTCAAAGCGTAATGTGTATCATTGATCTATGGCATATGGGCATCATCTAGCTAGCGATGTATAGCTGTCAACGCCAAACACCATATCCTTTCCCCACCCTACCGTCACCAATCACCTAGCCACCAAACGCCAGCCAAACCTCCATAGTCGTAGCAAAGCAGCGGCAGTTCCTCACATAATCATTCCCTTATCAATAATCGGACTTCTCCTAGCACCATTCTCCATCTCAGTCTTCCACGCTCCCTTCCACTGGCTCTCCTTCTGGATCGCTACTTCCAATGCAGCTCTACACTCAGCTGGGAGTTCATCCCTCAGGCAGTCTGGGATGCTCGAGACGCCAGTGTTGAAACCGAGAGCTGCTCCCGGGTCGACATCCATATCCGCGCCATCTGGGCCCGGGATACCAAGGCCGGAGGACAAAGCGTTCTCGTAGAGCGTGTCCACGACTAAAAAGTTCCTAGTGATTATCGATGGGACGGGTGGGAAGATGGTGTCTGAGTTTGCTGAGCTAGAGGATGATGGGCGGTTGTCGTCTTGGGAGGTGGATGGAGATGAAGAGTGAGCGGTGGTGGTAAGTTGCTTGAGGGAGTCTGACGCCATATCAACGTCGTCGTGGACTGGCTCCCAGCGGGCGTGGGTTGGTTGCATGGTGCGTGGGTATTGCATCAGGTTTGTGTGTGGGTCGTAGACGCCGGTGAGGTTTGCCCGGCGGCGGGCGGCGAGGGCGGTGTTGAAGCGGCTGTGAGTCGTTAGTCCTTAGTCTTACAATCCGGGGGGACTTCAAACGTGCGAGGACGGGAGTGACATACCTAGCCTCAAGAGCGTGCTCCAGCATCCAGTTCACATCATTAACCATCACCTTCCTCTTCGGCAACGCACCAGCCTTTCCAGCTGCCATTGGCACAGTTGGAGCACCAGTGTGATACACAGAGGAAGCTCCGTGCCATGCGACGTATTGGTTCTTGTTGTATGGTTCACCATCCTTTGGCAAGATATCAGATGGGTCGGCGAGTTCTCCCTCCGTTGCGCCCTCCTCCTTCATCTTCTTGACTTCGTAATCGTCAATGATTCTCTTCCCCCCAACAATGATCTGAGCGCCAAACTCTCTGAAGACAGAGCGAGCGGTGACGATACCGATCGCGCGGCCCTTGTAGGAATGCGGGATGAGCTCGCGATCAATCATGTCGCGCTTCTCCTCATCATTGATAATGATCTTATAAAGGCGTTTATGCTTGTTGAAGAAGAGGTAGGAGTCGCGGAACCCGACGCAGCGCGCTGGCTCTGTAGATAACATGTAGAGTCTCTCTCCACGTCCCAGGACCGTGAAAGTGCGACATCTGTACTCGCGATCGCCCTGCAAATGTCCAAACTTACCGACCTTCTTCTCTCCCTCCTCGTCCTCTGGCAGCGCAACCTCGTCATCAACAACATCGACCAAGTTTCCCTCCTTGTCAATCGGCTGCTGAGTGACATGGCTTGGTCCACCACGTCTTGCCCATCTACCACCACCACGGCCAAAGCCACCGCCACGTCCTCTTCCGCGCTTGGCTGGTGTATGCGAAGGCTCGGATCCGTCATCTGGGGCGTCCCATCCTGGCGGCTTGATCTTCGGTGGACGGCCAAGGCGCTTCTTGCGTGGGACAGGTTCTGGCTCTGGCTCTGGCTCTGGCTCTGCTTCTGGCGTGTTGACTTCGGAGTGTGGGGATGAGTTCTGTGCCGCGGAGCCAGCGTCCTCCATATCCTCATCTTCATCGTCGTGGTCGCGCTCTGAGGTGCCTGGCTCGGAGGTTGGTGGAGCTTCCGCCATTGCGTCGTCGTCGTCAAAGGTCTGAGGCGTGCTCTCTAAAGTGAAATTGGATATTAGTATGAATGCGCTACGGGTGTAGTTGGAACTAATATAGGAATAAGCGCTTTGACGTACTAAGCGCAGCGGCAGCTTGCTTAGCAGCAGCTCTTCCCGGTCTTCTCCCCATGGTGAGTGGGCAGTTGTAGGTTTGGCGGTTAACAAAGTGGGGTTTCTGCGTCTAGGCTCTGTGAGCTGCACTGTAGCCGGCGGGTCTCAATTGTCGCGATGCGCGGTCGATGAGAGGTCGCGGCTGGGGAGCAGCATTCAGCCTTGTCACGTTTTCTGGCGTCTGTGTCACTTCTGTGCTTTGAGGACATTCAGCTGCCTCAGGCACATAATTCACATCAAAACCATCAAAGCCATCGGGCGGTGAGTTTCCGCACAAAACTCGACATGCAAATCACATGATAAACTTCACTGCCAAGGCCGACCGCACAGACTTGCCTGAAACTGAAGTACCTGATACCTCGCCACCACACGCTTAGGGTAAGATACTTTGTAAGCCTAAACCAAGTCATTTATGGCCGCGCTGTTGGAGAAAGGGCTCAACACACATTGGTTTGGTAGCACCATCATGGCAATGGCGGCAACACCCGATTTGATGAACTTTGGCGGCACATTACGGCAGGATCGGCTACCGAGCCCTGTTTCACGATTAACAAGGTGCCGATAATCGATAACGAAACGTAAAAGGGCCGTCGACATTGAAGACATGAGACGTTCGGAGATTGAAACATTTCTGTTGTGTTCTCAGAAATGAAAGCGGAGAAATACATTTTGCACCTCTACCTTGGCTTGAGAAAGCTGAATCAGTGGGGTGTAAAACACGAGGTTGATGTCGTCAAAAAAAAAACCCAGGTGGTACCCCTGGACTTCTTATCCGCTTGGGCACGACAGCATCCTGCACAGAGCACAACATCTGAGGAGCACATCTGAAGATCACATGTACCCAATAGCTCCCTTGTACCGGTCGGACCCTACCTCAGTGATTATGGTAGGCTTGGTAGTCTACCACTGCCAAGCCTACAAAAAGAGCGGTTACAGCCCCCCCCTTTACCAGTTTTTTTGTACGCAACGGTGTCTCCACGAATGACGTATGTAAGGAGGGCAAAATAAAAATTCTGAGGTAAGCCGGGTAACGGGCACAAAGACAAGGTGCCCGTACAGAAGTATTGAGCCCCCGGTGCCAAGAGAAAATATAGCAGAACTGACAGGGGACAGGGGTGAGAGGGCACAGAAAGGGCTCAGAAAAGGCACAACAGAATATGGTTCGGTCCGCCAAAGTGCTGGAGGGCGGTCACCAAGTAAACATCAAATAAACATCAAATAAATATCAAATAAATATCAAGTAAATATTAAGTAAATATCAAGTAAATATCAAATATACTGTACTCGATGGGAAAAATAAACTTTTCATATGCAGTACTCAGCTGTCGACGGCTATAGAATGTGTTTATGAGATCGGAAATATCGACCAGCATCTATGGTTGATTATCTTATCCTCTGCCCGCATACACGCCTCCCACCACCACTAAGAATTACATACTGTACTCGCATCTCGAAAAAGTGCTTGTCACCAGCCGTACTCAAGTACCCCTCGTTTCAGTTAGCTTCAGGGTGTCTCGGCGTGGTAAATGTGCCTCAGACGGTGCCCAGGATTGGTTAATCTGGTAAGTGCTTGAACGGGCCCGGCTCGGCATTCCCCACGGTTCCCCCATTCTGCCACTCACCGTCTGTTTACGGCTGGGAAATGACGAGCCAGTTGTCATGGAGCGGGGCAGCTGGGTACCGTATCCACGAATACTGGCCGTAGCGAAAGCATAAAAGTACCACCCGTTATCCACCCACTTCCCCTCACCTCCACCTTTAATTGATTCGTACTTTGATGGCAGTACCAAAGTCGGAAGACCACTGGATGGCTACATAACTGAACCTTTCCACTTAGTCAAACTAAATATACCCAGATCCCCCTTTTCCCACCGATAACACCATTTCCGCTTGTGTGTTCTTCGCGTCGACTCGCCATCTCATACAAACATACTTCGAGGCCGCCGGCGACAGTTTCCATAAGTTGAGTTTGCCGGACCGTCCGTCGCCTTCGTCATTTCGCGAAGTTCCCAGTTCTTATCTCAATATCTTCTCCACGAAGAGGCAAAGCTCGCTCCACTCCCCTAGGCGCCTCGACCACTCAACGGACGACCTTGACGACGTCGAAACACGAGAAGCATTCAAGGCAGACACGAAACAGATATTCATCACCAAACCTGCGAACGACGGCCACAAACGCAGAGTTATTATACAAGAATCGCATACTTTGAAGCTGCAAGTTACCACACAACGGCAGATACAATGACGGGAACGGAAGCAGCCCAACCACACGGTGGCGCTCACGACCTGTTGAGGACGGCAACACAGGCGATGATGTTGAGGTATGTTTTTAAGAGGGTTTCATTCTGTGGTGGATAGATGGGTAAGAAGAGAGAGCCCGACAGCGCAGAGAATGGAAATGACTTCAGAACGATTGGACGGGGTGAATTTGACAGGTGCCGTTGGTATGACGAGTGGCAGCGTGGAAAGATGGCATCTACGAGCTGAAAGCACCTCCATCGTGCTTGCTGAAAGTCCATCCAGCCCGCCTGTCAAAATGGACTTCTCGACCGATCGAGGTGGTGGCGCTTGGCACCGGCAATCTTTGTTCAGCATTCAAACGGGCTTGGCTCCTACATTGGGCTACGCCTCGCAGGAGATTGCTGGTGGGTTTTCAGAACCTCAAAAAGGCCTTCAGACCTCCCGGCAAGGACTCGCGCTCTGCTCCACCCATCTCTTTTCTAATATTCCGCAAATATCAGGCACATCAGCCTATCCCATCAGTTTGGAACCTCCGCTAACCACGAGATGGAAAATAGTCGCAACCAACGAGCTGAAGAGGAACCAAACGACCACATCGATTCGGACACACCACGCTCAGGCGTTGCCACACCGAAACCAGACCCTTCAGACAAGAGATTCCCGGGAATCGCGCACAGCTATTTTCAGGTTGGTCCCCGTTTAGGTTCTGAAGTTCCAACCTCTGTTGCGCTCGAATCTCCAGCTTTGGGCAGTGTGGGCCAAACCCCGCCAATTTCTCATCGGCGCGAAGAGACGGACCCCAATGCATCACTGCCACATTTGCAAAGCATCGATTCAGAGCTTTCGCAGACTGATAGTGACTTTGAGGCGCCTCTATTGCCCTATGAGGAGACATCCCGCCGGCAATCGGCTGCACCTAGTGCACTGCCCATTCCGTATCCAACTCCACCCGAATCCAAGCCACCGTCTCTGCGGGCGTTGGATGAAGTCAACGAGCCTGTGGCTGAGACGAGTGAAGAACACACTGTAAAGCACCCTCTACCCTGCAATCCATCATCTCATTCTGCGAACAAGAAATCCATCTCGGACTCTCTCCCTCCTAAGGCGGGAAGAGCTTCGTCCTTGTGGAAGACTTTGTCAAGCATAGTTACTTCCTCAAATGTCCACGCAAAGCACTTTTCAAACCCTAGCGAGCCTGAGACTTCCAAAACACAAGATCACCCAGTTCAATCGCGTCTTTCTGCTTCTTCAAGATCACCATGTCATACTATGCTCAAAGAGCTAACCAACGGCAATTTAAAGAGTCATCCACCTACCCCAAAACGCGCGCTTTCGAGCAACACCTCTACGTCCGGCACCACAAATCGCTCGAGCAGCGGAAATGCGAGCGCACTCAGAAACGAATCTTCCCATCAGCCGAAGGCGTCGTCGCCGGACACCGACGCTCCAGTGAAGGCACCACGCGGCAAGCTTACTGTCAAGATTATCGAGGCGCGTGGCTTGCGTAAGAGCAGAGATCCATATGTTGTAGCAGTCTTTCAGCGCAACGAGCTGGTATCCAAGGGACCTCCGCACGACGACGCGGAAGAAGACGAAGAGGCAGCAAGCAGCCCACCTGGAGCAGATGGAATACCAATCTCGAGACAGGATAGTGATTCTGGGCGTCCGATGGCCATTCCAATGAGAAGCCGCCAGAGCAGTAGCACAAGCTTGACCGAGCAACGGGAGTACAAGAGGAACCGCAAGCTGATGACTGATCCAAAATGGGACACTGAAGCTGTATTGTAAGTCGAACGTGGCACTTTCTTTAGGAGCGGGCGCTGACATGTTATAGCGATGTTGTCGGTGATGATACAAGAGTCGATCTCACCATTTACGACCGTGGGAGCAACAATGAGGACTTCTTGGGCCACGTCGACTTAAATCCATCGTTGTCCGAATATGACACACAGCCGATCAAGGGATGGTACCCATTGCAAGGCCTCAAGGATTCAGAGCACTCGACTACAACCGGAGAGATCTACGTCGAGATTTCGTATCAGCACACCAACAAAAAACACTATGGTCCAGAGGACTTTCAGATTCTGAAGCTTATCGGAAAAGGAACGTTTGGCCAAGTCTACCAGGTTCGCAAGAAGGACACGAAGAGAATCTATGCCATGAAGGTTCTGCAGAAAAAGATCATCGTGCAGAAGAAGGAGGTTGCCCATACCGTTGGCGAGAGAAACATCCTTGTCCGCACAGCGATGACCGACTCGCCATTCATTGTCGGACTCAAGTTCTCGTTCCAGACGCCAACCGACCTGTATTTGGTCACCGACTACATGTCTGGTGGAGAGTTGTTCTGGCATTTGCAGAAGGAAGGCCGTTTTAACGAGAAGCGTGCAAAGTTCTACATCGCCGAGCTCATCCTCGCACTTCAACATTTGCATCTTCACGACATCGTCTACCGTGATCTCAAGCCAGAGAACATCTTGCTGGATGCGAACGGACATATTGCACTTTGCGACTTCGGTTTGTCGAAGGCTAACCTGACGAAGAACGACACTACCAACACCTTCTGTGGTACCACCGAGTACCTTGCGCCAGAGGTTCTCCTTGATGAGGCCGGATACACCAAGATGGTGGATTTCTGGTCCCTTGGTGTTTTGGTGTTTGAGATGTGCTGTGGATGGAGTCCGTTCTATGCGGAGGATACCCAGCAGATGTACAAGAACATCGCTTTCGGCAAGGTTCGCTTCCCGAAAGACACATTGTCTACTGAGGGTCGCAACTTCGTCAAGGGTCTCTTGAACAGAAACCCAAAGCATCGCCTCGGCGCCACCGATGACGCGGAAGAGCTCAAGAGACACCCATTCTTTGGCGACATCGACTGGGAGGCCTTGACTAAGAAGCTCATCACTCCTCCATTCAAACCAAAGTTGAAGTCCGAGACTGATACCTCTAACTTCGACCCTGAGTTCACCAACGCCCTTACCGGCGCATCCTCGCTCAATGCACGCGCGGCAGCGTTAGCAGCTGGTATCGCTACTTCAACGCCGCTGTCCCCGACGATGCAGGCCAACTTCAGAGGCTTCACATTTGTCGACGAGTCTTTGATGGATGACCATTTCGGAAACGACCACACCGAATCTGAGGATGACGACGAGGATCACCACAACTCATCTACTGCACATATGGGCGGTATTTCCAGGCAGAGGACCAACGAGGAGGGCCACATGATCAATGGGGAGCAGTTTGACATGTGACGTGTTTAACAAAGACAGTCTTCATTATCTTTCTATATGATACCAATGCATGGGACGAGGAGTTTGTAGCGATTGCATTTGGATAGGCATCCTTCCGAGGGTGTCCATCCCATGGCCTAAAGTGGTGGGTATAGCAGGTGTCCCAAGCCTTCAAGGATGACACCAAACATTGAGTTTCTGATGGTGAGAAAACTCTTATCATGGTGTGGCCGCGATATATGCGTTATGAGCATTTGGCGGTAACATTTGCTTGGTTAGCGCAAGTTTGAATGCATTAGCATAGCATATGCAGGCGGTCGGCTGAATGACAGCATAGCTCGCGATTGGCGATTGTTGGGCACATAACATTAGCATTCATATGTTCTTGGCTTGTTTAACACAAGCACGAGGTCTAATAGCTAATGCCAACAACAAATAACCATGCACACGGTACAAGTTTGTCTTTTGGCAGCATCACTCTTCGTCATCGTGTTTTCTTGTGCCAAACCGCGAGTTCTGAAAATCACCTTGATGGTTAGCCGTCAAATATCACCTCAGAAAATGAATGTTCCAGAATGGGAAAACAAATCGCATGGCCTCGGAATCCTCATATTGATGTCTTTTTACGTCCCGTCATAATATGACCCCACATTGAACTCCTCTCCGGCTTTTCGGGACAAGGAGTATGGATTAGGTTGCAAGAACACAGCTCCACGCTTGGATTGATGTACACGTTTCCCCTTATTCTGGTCTATGTAGAACGTTTAATCGTCGCAATCTTCGCTAGATACGCGCGACACAATCTAGTGGTGGGCGACCTCCTCCTCTGGCTCCTCGAACCAATCCTGCTCGGCGACTCCAGCGGCACCAGCCTCGGCCTGTCCCTCGATCTCAACGGTGGAATCCTCGTATGCCTTCAACTCCTTGGCGATATCAGCCTCCTCTGGGGAAGTTGGTGGCTTCGGTGGGTTGAACTTGAGGACGGAGCCCTCGGCGTCGGAGGCCTTGACGGCGGCTGGCTTGTAGGCCTTGAGCTCCTTGAGGTAAAGGTCCTGGACGAGATCGGCTACGATAATTATTAGGCGCTTGAACTACACAGCTAGATGGGCAATTGGTGGGTGCGTACCTTGACGGACAGCGGAGACGGTGATGGTACGCTTGGAGACGATCTGGCTGCGCGCGAGGCGAGCGATGGAGGAGCGCTGGCGGGGTTAGTTTAAAATTTCCGCTCTGTCCGTAGAGGCCTTACCGAAGCGCGGATGGACTGTGCAAGCATTGTGAAGGATAAGTGAGCTCAATTGACCTTTGACGTACTGCTTCTACACATTCAAAGTCTTGCTCCAGGAGCCGTCGAGCTCGCTCCGTTAGCCGAGTTCGAGTGCAATGTCACGTGATGGCGGCTTTTCTACGGTTGGTGGAACTCGCCAGAACGACGTCGGGTGCCTTGCGCCAGGGAACCATAACTTGCCTCGCAAGCCTCTGCCTCTTTTCCTCCTGACAACTCCATTTCCAGGCTCGCTGATACTCTCTTAAGAACGTCAAACCTACCACCTAGACCGTCAAAATACGCCAGTCTACTTGAACTCTCCCGGTGGAGACTTCTTCAACGATCATTCTATCGTCTTACGAGGTTTCATGCCTTTCTAGGACACCTTTACTGGTTAGAGAACGATCAAGATACAGCGCAGCTGCAAGTTCACCTGAACCTCACCTCTCACGATCCGATTCACGTCAAGGCCGCCATTCAAATCAACTTGTGATTCATACACCACCGTCAACATAACCATAAATCACGATCCGAGACCTTTCCAAAGCAAGCACCACGCGACCTGGACCTTTCGACCACACAGGTAGTTCCGTGAAGTCACAAACTTTGAGATCTATAAAGCTCTCGTCGCTGGAGTCCCGCTCCAGATCAACACCGGCAAACTGCATTCTCCGCTTTTTGTAAAGTTATCCACCAAACACTTGTGTCATACACCTACGCAAGATCTCAGAAAGCGCTTCCTGGTCACGAAGAAGAAGAGACAGTTACCGAAAGCGAGAGACTCGCCGAGAAAGATACTACAGAGCGCGAAGAACCTTTACGTCAGAAAAGACGCATACAAACCAAAGATGGCGACCGCAGCTGCCGCTACTGGCGGTACCGAGGATCCTTACGTCGAGAACCTTAATATGCAAATGATTTGCAAGGAGTGCAAGCTCTTCCCTCCAAACCTGGTCGAAGAGTTTTCGTCCGGAGACATGGTTTGCGGAGACTGTGGCCTCGTCTTGGGAGATCGCATTGTCGACACACGCTCCGAGTGGCGCACGTTCGCAAACGATGACCAGGGAAGTGATGACCCATCCCGTGTCGGAGATGGTGCCAATCCGCTTCTCAACGGGTCCCAGCTTTCCACAACTATTGCCTTTGGCGATACCTCCGGCCGCAGCCGCGATCTCCAGCGCGCCCAGAACAAGTCTTCCCATGATAAGAGCACTAAGAACCTTCTTGCCGCATACAAGGAGATCGGCGCCCACTGCGATGCCATCCATATCCCAAAGACCGCAGCGGACTTCGCGAAGCACCTCTTCAAGATCGTCGAGGACGCAAAGGCTTTCAAAGGGAAGTCCCAGGAAGCCATTATTGCAGGCTGCATCTTTATTGCATGTCGCCAGTCCGGCGTCGGCCGCACGTTCCGTGAAATCTTCGCACTGACCAAGGTCTCGAAGAAGGAGATTGGCCGCACTTTCAAGGCGCTTGAAAAGTTCTTTGGGAGCGAGGAGAACAAGGCTGCCATGCAGCAAGGTGGTAAGTTTATCTCGGTGACCGAACTAATGACTGTGCATGTGTTAACAGTATTTTCTGTGAAGGCGCGACCACGGATGCGAACGGCTACAAGCAGACCAGTTCTACGAACGCCGTCGACCTCGTTACCCGTTTCTGCTCCCAGCTGGGCCTGCACCAGCAGATCTACGTCAAGGTCTCGCAGGGACTCGCGAACAAGCTCCAGAGCATTGGAGATCTTGCAGGTCGTTCTCCTCTCTCTGTTGCTGCTGCCTGTATTTACTTTGCCTCCCATTTGCTTGGCAATGGAAAGAGTGCGAGGGAGATTGGTGGCATGGCTGGTGTGTCTGATGGCACCATTCGCACGGCGTATAAGTACCTTTACCAGGACCGCGAGAAGCTTGTCGAGATGGATTGGCTCAAGGGCGAGAAGGCAAGCATGTCCAACTTGCCGGTGAGCTAAACCTTCTGAGACTGGTGCGACGAGTGAGAGGATTGAAACCCGAATCGCTCGTCCACCGATCAACTTCTGTGGTTTTGTAAGATCATTTGGGGTATTGCTGAGAGAGCATTCCCTCATCCCGTTGGCTCACATTACATTGGTCTAAAAGAGTCAAGTCGGTGATACGACCTCTGACGCACCAAAACAATAAAGGGTGCACGTTTCATTAAGCTCAATCACCATCGTCAGCCCATACCGACATGGAGGCAGCTGATGAGTTGAGATGGGCTGGAGTCATGGATGTATCATACTGGGAGGGTGCATAGCGTTGCCTGCATTTAATGTGGCCGAAGCACTGAGATGCGCGGGGAGTTTACGAGAGTTTCTCTTAGCATGGTCACGACTAGAAGATAGACAAAAGCGTTCTGCTCTTCTGAACTGATACTCCGTTATCACATGGACCAATTTATTGCCATGATTGATATTTCTCGCTGACCGACGCTTTGCTTTGAGTACGTGAGGATGCACCATCATTTTCTAACTACTAACGTCCATTGGCGTCTGGTATAGTTGTTTTCGTGTCCAGGGTGATGCCATCACTTTAATCACATACTGCTCGTCATCTACAAAGGATTCGTCGTTTATCGTGTGACTGATGCCGAGATAAGCCCCACGGACCTACGAGTACTTTCGTCGTCATCAGCAAGGTTGCACCGCCACTACGCCTTCAATATTCTAACTTACCACTCTTACAAGGGCGTCTGACCACTCTTTACACGTACTCTATTCCAGATATCTACTGCCATTTCCCAGCAATAGTCAGCCCTAAAAGCCCAACAACCGTGTATAAATTGACGATCTTCCGCTGCAACAATCCCCACACCACACATTCAACGCGCGTGAACGCATCTGTGGGAGGCGAGAACGATCAACCGCTTAACGTCACTTAAGTCCACTTACGACTTTCGAATAAGTGAAGATGTGTGGACTCTTCGGCAACCGCTCCCTCAAGGGAGATAAAACTGCCAACGGTCTCCAAGCCGAGCAGGATTACCCCAACTCTCACCCAGCACAGCAACCCACCAAGGTGTCGGATACTTCGAAGGTGCCTCCCGATCAGAAAGATGGCGGGTACGCACCCCCCTCGGGCCCTCCACCGTCGGGTGCGCTACCAGGATATATGGGTGGTCAGAATACTGGGGGGAGTACTTTTAGTAGTAATAATCCTTATGCGAGTCAAGGAGGGTCAAGTGGAGGCGGGAGCGGTTATGCACCACCTAGTGGTCCACCGCCGGGACAGTATGGAGGAGGAGGAGGAGGAGGGTATGCGCCGCCTTCGGGACCACCACCAGCGCATAACCGCGGCGGAGGCTATGCTCCTCCATCTGGTCCACCACCATCAGCCATTCCACCATCCAACTCCTACGCACCACCACCAGGACCACCTCCATCCTCGAAGCAGGATGACAAAGATAGACCATACCAGGAGCCGTTCCATGACTGGCAGAATGCGGTCCCTGATACGGCATTACTCCCTCCTCCGCCGTCGATGGGAGAGGATAGATCATGGGCCAACAACGCATCTTTGTCCGATGCCGAGAACGGAGCCGCGTTTACAGAAACGCACGCCTTGGTGGCGCCGCTGCAGCTTAGGTCTGAGAAAGTAGAGGCCGTGGAGGCTGGTGATATTGAGCTGATGCGTCCCTTCCAATACGTTGGAGACGTAAGACAGCTGAGACCAAGATCATGGACCTGCAAGGCCAGGAGGGGCAGTCCAGATGCTTGTCTGATGTCTACCCTCCCACTCTACTCCGCCATCGCGCACTCACCACTCAATATTGGGAGGAAGAAGACAATCTACTTCGAGGTCCGTATCGCGCCCCATAACCGCTCTGAAGTATCTGTAGCTTTGGGATTCGTCGCACAACCATATCCGCCTTTCCGTCTCCCAGGCTGGGACAGGGCTGGATTAGGTGTGCATGGCGACGATGGGCACAGGTACATCAACGACTGCTGGGGCGGGAAACCTTTCACAACCCCGTTCCTCCCCGGCGAAACCCTAGGCATTGGCATGACGCTCTCTCCGCGTGGTCGTGACGGCCCTCCTCCGCAGCATGGAGCGCCGCAACAGTGCCCGATTGATACCGAGGTTTTCTTTACGAGGAATGGAGAGATGGCTGGGGGCTGGAACTTGCATGAGGAGGGGGATGCGGAGCAGGATCGCCCGGTGACGGGGCTGGAGGGTTATCATGATTTGTTTGCGGCGGTGGGGACGTTTGAGGAGGCGGAGTTTGAGGTTGTTTTTGAGGAGAGGAATTGGCTTTACAGGCCGGACCAGTATTAGGTGATGAAGTGGTGGTGGAGTAGTGACGGGACTGTATATAAGTATGAACCATATTGCAGAACTGCTACATGATTATGGTAGTCGCCTGGCTTGCTGGTGGTTCTCCAAGTCTGCTCCTCGAGTGGTAGCAATGCCACATCTGCATGAGCTAGAATGGTTATACCGCCGCTGGCTGCCTACGCAATTGGTAATACTGAATGCGTGCTCGAATGACAACTTCCTCGGCTCGTGTAGCTGCTTAAGAACAGAGATATCGTCCTTGATCAACGACCTGGAATGTTATTAATAGGTTAGCACGTCCAGCCAATGATCTTTTTTTCTTCAAAGTCGTTGTCTTGAAAGCTTGTTGCTTTATTAATGTCTTGTCCTAACTAATTGTTACCCACTGCAACCTGCAGGACAAAGCCCCTATTCGCGTTCAAATCGCCACCACAGTATCAACTCACTTGCCACGGCCACAGCGGCTTCAGCGGCAAAGCATCTATTCTAGGACGAAACATGATAGTATCTCAGCTCATCGTTTATAAGCAATGCAGCCTACAGGACAAGGCCTCCATTCTCAAACAACTTAAGCAATCTCAGCTCACCCTCTCCGTCCTCAAGGCAGCAATAAATTCGTCTCCCAAACACACTCCTTGTCTCCAAACAAAGTCGCACGCCATGTTGTCCCAGCTGCCTACATAAACCCTTCCTTACGGCCACCGATGTTTCCTCTCCAGACTCACCCATCCACTACTCAGCCTCCGTCCCCATCCAGCATGTGCACAATCTACGACACCATCTACGGCTGCGGCCACCGCGTCAACGCAACCGAGATCCTCCGCTGCGCTTATTCTGGCCTCCAGTATTTCAGCTGCCCTCGCGGCGCTATTAAGGACCGGACCAAGCATGGTCTTTGCCCGGATTGCGTCCAGAAGAAGGTGAGAACGCAGGCGGCGGCCAAGGAGGCGAATAAGAGGAAGGACGAAAGGAAGGGGAAAAGGGATGATGAGGATGAGGCTGGGGAAAAAAATGCGGGGAGGACGGGGGTTTGGTGGTGAGTACTGCTTTTTTTCTTTTGCGTTCGGGAGTTTCATTATGATCTAACGGCGTTTGGTGTTTGGCGGCATTGAGGTGTTATACTGATGAGGTATATAGCCCTCGCTTGGAAAAGACCGGGACAATAGTTGGATGCCCTAGAGTCTATAAATGAAATGACATCCCGAAAACTCAAATCGACAAGTCTCTTATGCAATTGTGAATTGTGACTACAACAGCGGAAGCCTCCATGCTTAGCTCGAAAGTCGACGGTATCGTCCCATGTAAATTCAGCTGGGTGGACATCAGGGTCCTCCCTAAGTAAGTATGAGACGGCTTGTCGATATTTCGAAAGCAGGGGTTATCTCCTAAGCTTTTTATCTAAACATACTTAAGTATCAAAGTTCATCAACGCTCAACGAACAGGGGCTTTAGCGGAGTTTGACTCTCGTAATGGTGAATTCCAATCCATACTCGAGGCCGGGTAGGCGCATTCCTACGTCCTGCTTTTGTGTTCCTGAAAGTTCGTCGGTTATTCCAATGTTTGCCAATTCTTAAAATTTGGATAAAATACTGCGATGTGTAGTTGCTGGAGCTAAAATATGGTGCTTTGTTTTGACGGATGTTGAGCATATAAACGTTGACAAGAATCCTGTTTTCATAGACCCAGTGGCGTGAGGACAGCTGGCTAAGGGTGCGGGCCTTAAATACTGACCGGAAAGGTGGAATCAACTCAGACTTGGTTATACCACCTTTCCAATTTTTGCATCTTTTGGCAAAGGTAAGTGCCGAGAGGTCGTGTGGCCTTCCGTCACGAAGTGGAATAACCGCGGCCCTGGCTGCCACGAAAGGGACCATGTCAAGCTTCTTGTTTTCAGAACAGCCACGAGCTTTTCTTGTTCTGAAAAGAGGGCAGCTAACCCTTGGATTAAGCCTTGCAGCTCGCAGTACAAAGACTCTGAGCGGGGACTAATCTATTCTTACAACAAGGGGCTGCAGATTTAGCCCCCGAACTGAGGCTTTGTCCTTCCAACAAGAGCTCGTACTCAGCCTCTCCCTTATTAGAACAATGTCTTATACCAGATCCAATCCCTCTTTATCAACACATCTCGACTCTCCTCGGACAGTGCTTTGCTTCTTGTTCCCACGAGCTACATAACCCGTAATCGTTACCAGCTCAGCTTCTCTATACCATCACTCCCGCAAACCACCACAACCACGCACAATGTGCAGAATCCACGACGCCCGCCACGCCTGCGGCCACACCATCCGCAACATGCTCGTCGAGCGCTGCCACCAATCCATCGGCTTCTCTCATCCTGATTTCTCGTCTTGCACACTCACTGAACACTTGTGGACCGATACGGAGGATTGTTCAAGCTGTCGGGCTAGGATGTACAAGGAGGGTGGTCGTCTTGGTAACTTCTTCAGGAAACTGGGCGCCAAGTAAGAAATTCTCTTTCTCCGTTCTGTTTACTACCGTACTACTCTGTGGCGATTGGTAATAGGTTCATAACCGTGATGCACGGTGGGCACATACCATCAGAGCTGGACTCTAAAGTAGCAACCCTAGTAAGTGAGAACCGGCATCGTCATTACGCTGCACTTTTGCCTAATATTGTGACTATGTACGCCCTCGAGTTCTTAATCAGTAATCGTTGAGAAACATAACAGCATAACTCCTTTTTTCTTAGTCATTCATAACGTCGTTCTTTAATTCCACTCAAGCTCCCATCCCTCACTGAAAGCACCCTCCTTCGTCATGCCACCAAGACCAATGACCTTCAACACCAAGCTAGCATTATCCCAGGTCCAACAGCCATGATGCTTCTCACCCTTGAACTTGACCTCCTTTGGCTGCTCGGTGACACCCATGATGGTGATGTTTGCCAATGGCTGGTTTGCTTCGTATGTGCCGCGTGGCGAGGTGGAGAGTGTTCGGTTGCTGTGGAAGAACTGTGGCATGTTAGAAAGTGTTCTTTATTGCAGGGAGGAATGGTTGTAGACTGGCCTCAACAAACAGCGTAGCATTCGGCGCCAAACTCTCACCATCATCAATATACACACTCCCTCTCGATGTTCCCTTCTTATCAAGCGCAACAATAAGACTCCACTCATTCCCTCTCGAGTCCCTCGTCGTAAGCGCTGGAGCCTGTTGTGGAAGAACATAACCACCACGGACATAGACTGGGATGTGGCCAAGTGGCGCCTCAATAGTCTTGTTCTCTCCAGCCTTGGCCTCGACAGCACGTTGGGTGTACCAATCGTACCAGACCTCGCCCTGTCCAACACCCGGGAAGACGCCGTCAACTGTGGTAGCACCCTGAGTGAGGACTGGTGTGATCATAAGTGCTGGACCGAGGAGGAATTGGCGATCGGCGGAGGCGAGGTATGGCTCATTTGGGAACTCCCAAGCCAAGGCACGCATGACGGTAGAGCCAACGGTGTGCGCGAAAAGGTATTGGGTGTAGATGTACGGCAACAGAGAGTAGCGAATTCTCATCGCCACTCTGGAAGCCTCAGCAACAGACTCCCAACGATATGGCTCCTGTGGAAGTGCAGAGAGCACATTGTGGTTGCGGTAGAAAGTGAAGAAGGCGGAAAGCTGCATCCATCTGTTGCACAGCTCCTCATCGGTATTGCCGTTGAAGCCACAGGTATCTGGACCGAACATAGGAATACCGAAGAGCGAGAAAGACAACGCTTGTGGGATGGAGAAGTACATGTAATAGAACTTGGACGCGTTATCTCCTCCCCAGTGGCCTGCCCACTTGCCGGTACCAGCGAAGGTTGAGCGACCAATGATGAATGGACGCTTGCCTGGGAAGATCTGGAGAAGGGAGTCGTAAGTGGCGTTGATCATTTGGTGACCGTAGATGTTGTGGTAATCATACTCCAGCGAGCCGTCATGATGAGTTGCATTGGGCGACACAGCATGCTGAGCTAAGTCCTTAAAGACGTGGTTGATAGCATAAGGAGGATGGTTGACGTTGCGCACACCAGGAGTTGGCGTGGTACGAAGGTACTCCTCGGTGATGGTGCTGGTGGGCTCTGCCTCCTCCTCGCCCGAAGGTGGAGGAGACTTGGCGGCATTCTGAGCACTAGCCGCAGCAGAGGCGGACGCCGCTTCCGTGACGTTGGTCTTGTCGAAGCTCTCAGGGTAGTCATACTGAACGTTACCAGGCTCTCCTGGAAGAGAGAACGGAGGATGCACTGGGTTAAGGGTCAAGTTGCCGGTTCCACAGCTGCCAATGCAGAAAGAAGAGGCTTCGTTCATGTCGATCCATGCGCCGTCGAAAGGGCATTTCTCATGCCATATCTTCATCTCATTTACCCAAAACTCGTGGGCACCAGTGCCAGCGAGAGAGGAACCAGTAAAGTCCGGGAACACGGTGTAACCCGGCCAGACAGCTCCAATATAAAGACTGCCATCGTCGTTGAGGAGGAAAGAGTCGGTTGCCTCACCACGACTGAAAGTCTCGTAGGCATCAGTGGTATTCTCAGGGTTTGGAATATATATGGCGGCATCAATAATAGGCATCCAATGCTTGCCAGCAGCATGCAGCTCGCCAAGGAACTTCTGCCCTTCAGGGTATGGATGAGTGTTTTGATCATTGTCAAAGTCGCGGTACTGGTTCATGTAGTCGATATCACTCCTGAAAAGTTGTTAACAAAGTGTGCAAAGCCAATTGCGCAGGAGGACATACCAGATAGTATCCATTGGGATCTGGAATTGCTCCATCTCATCCACAATCTGCTGGAGCTCAGTCCAGTTCCTGTAGCCCCATCTGCACTGGTGGAAACCGAAGGTCCAGTATTGTTGCATAGCTGGAAGACCAATGGTGCTCAACTGATACTGCTTGGTTACCTCGACCTGGGTTGGGCCAGCATAGAAGTAAAGGTCGATATTGCCACCGAGAGCACGCCAAGTGATGTTTGTTGGCCCGAACAATGCTTCCATTGGGTGAGCATTGCGCATGAAAGAGCCATGAGAGTACGACTTGTAAGTCTTCTCTGCGTCAGTAGCATTGGCGACGTAGGCGTGTTCTCCAGTCTCCTCGTCGACCTCGAAGTAACGAGTGTCGAGGTAAAATGGATGGTTGGAGTAGATGTTATAATCGATTGGGTCTCCTGCGTCTGCAGCGTAGAAGGTTCTGGTAAAGTTGTTGCCAAGTCTGAACTCGTGTATAGCCTCTCCCATACCGTAGAGATTGTAATTATCTGGCATGGCACTACCGAACTCAATAAACTGGTCCTCATACACGATAACTGTGTTCTCGGTAGTAAACAAGATGTCTCCGGTGGAGAGACGAGTGACGGTGAAGGAGAAGGTTGGACCATTGCTCCAGCTAAAGCCAATGTCACTCTCAAAGGAGGCGGAGCCGTTCTTGGCTTCGTTCTCTGGCTTTGGGATGAGAGCTTCTGGCAAGATAAACCAGGAGCTATTCTTAGCACCGATGTATGTTGGCGTGATCTCGATGTGGAGGCGGGAGTCAGACTGCCACTCCACTGTCAGGTTGAGGTGGGCGATGTCATTGCCATAGACGTTGCATCCTTCACCAGCAATAGTGAGGTCTGCAGTGATACCGTACTCGGTATTCTGGACATTGGATGCCTTGTAACCAGGGCATACATCTTGTGGGTTGATGGCATCGGGGTCAAGGATATTTGGGATGAGGTTGGCGCCTTGATCGGCAGAGGCTGGGACGGTGAACTGCTCATTTTGCCAGCTCAAGGTGGTAGAGGCAGATCCTTGAGTAGTGACTGATCCAGTTACAATTGCTTGGGTAGTGACTGATCCAGTATCCAATGCTTGGGTTGTGACTGAGCCGATATCACCAGCCATGGTGGTCATCGAACCAGTATCGATGGCTTGAGTTGTGACATCACTCTGCCCTGCTTGTCTTCTGTAGATGACAGAGGAGAGAACCAATGCGAAGATATTAAAGAGCAGCAGCCATTTTGCCATGGTGCGAGCCATGGAGACCTTCTCTGGTCTCCTCCAGGAGATGTAGACAACGAGAAATAATAAGAAGACGAAGTAATTGCCTAACAGAAGTTGCACAAACCACGGCGTTAAGAGAGACTGGTAACTCAAAGACGGGTCAAATAAACTGGCAAGAAGCACCATCGACGCCATTTATATCCTGAAGCTGGATGAGTTCTTCAGACCTTCCCCGCCTCTCCGCACTTTGGACAAAGAGCTACTCCACGGACGGTCCCACAGATCAGCGACGAAGGACTGGAGAGATTTGGATGACAGCATGCAGTTCCTGGATAGGAAGCACGTAGTGTAGGGGAACCTGATATGTTGCCTGATGGCGGCAGAAAGAACGAGCTTGGGCTTGCAACGATAGGACCGATACTCGTGAGCCGCTGGCCGTGCAGAACTGATGAAAGTGGAGATGTTGACCAGTACGAGAGTCGTTACCTTGATGGCGATTGCCGTCAAACATGCAGTCCGTGGCTTGTGCAGCCACAGGAGATGGCTGAAGAGGTACAAGCATGTTGCATTGTGCTTGCCGGGCTGGGGCGAATGCATCTGCCGCTATTGTAAAGACGCCGAGGAGGCGCCTTTAGTATATTTAGCTCGAAATGGTGACCGTTGTTAGAAAGCTTAGCTTGACGTTGCCATGCCAAGAAGACTTAAACATGTTATGGCGTCGGTGCGATGAAAGAAAAATATCGCCTAGACGATGTTAAGAGTGTGGGAAGCTTGCCAAGAAACGTCACTTCAGTACGTACTACACCTCGATTTGTTGTGTCTAGAGCGGCGGGGTAACCCCAAAAGCCCTGTCTGGATGGACAACAGTCTCGTCCTCGCAGGTTGGCCAATTGAAGACGCTCTTCGGCTATTAATTCGCCAAAGATCTCATTGAAGAAGCCACCTGATTAACACACGGTGAACTAACCAGTTGCTGATATCAAGTATGTTCTGAATATCTGTAATTGTAGCGAAACACTAGAAATATTATAGCTCAAGAACATTTCAGGCTTAAAACTGAGCAAGCCACATGAGAAGCAGGCTGAGCTAACCAGTTGGACAATTCCGAAGGTCCGTTGGCCTGATTTCATTGAGAAAGTTCATGCAGTGATCATGAAGGGCAAAATGACGCTATGGCGTGCCAATTGGTTGACATGAAGCGTTCTATCTTCCGCGGTAATTTCAGTTGGCGCTAGTGCCATAACCATAACCGAGTACAAAACCTTCTTAAGTTTAGTAGAAGGCAGCTTCTAAACAATTATAGTTGATCCTTCTGTACTGGTCCAACCGATGCCCTTGCTCTAATCAGCTAAACAAGCCACAATGATTAGTCTAACCTCAAGCGTATTCCGGCAAACCATCTCCGATTGTAAAAATCGTACCTGGGCAATAGCAACCGGTTAGTTTTCAGTTTTTGAATACTCTCGAGAAAATCACACAGATTGTGAGAGTCTCATCTCGTCAATTGGTTAGCAAACACAGGGTTCGCCAGCACCAGCTTAAGATGTTAGAAAAATTATGTGACTGCTTTCGGGCTCATCCAGCTAACACTCCGGGAGCTTCCTGCGCCACGGCAAGGTATCAAGATGCCAAGCACCACTATGTCCAGCCTTGCTCTCTGTTGCGCTAGACTAGCAACAATTCCCTCCTCTCCTGCGATTGTTATTCAAGGTGAAGACCTCTTCCCACTCGCTCAGTCCTCCTACCGTCCACCCGTTACCTCGCCCTCTTCGTCTCCGCCTAGTCCCTCCATCGAATGTGCTCCCACTCTTTACACTCATCGTATCTCCATCTCCCCACGCCCCATACCCCGAGTCTCCATACTGAATCCCGCTCTGCGGATCATCCGGATCTATCTCTCCCAGCTCAATCTTCGTCAATATCATCCTTGCCAGCCTATTAAACACCTCTTCAACATTGTCCCCGGACAACGCGCTGACCTCCACTGAGACTGGGATATCCGATTTCGAGGCCCATCGCGAGGCCTCCTCTGCTGTAACTTCTCGCCCGTCTGGCGCCACGCTGGCTTTGAGCTGGGAGCCAATGCCCAGTGTTCCGCGTATGCTTCCTCCCACTACCGAGTTCGTCTCGTACGAGCTCGGGAACATGCTACTTCGCGAGCTCACGGAGCTGGGCGTGGTTGCCGTCGGCGCGAAGTCGATAAGACTGTCTTCCGACGCGAGGTCGAGTTTGTTACCGACTAGGAGGACTGTGAGGTTGGGCGATGCTAATGCTCGTGCGTCTGCGATGAAGGGAGGTAGTTGTTCGAATGTGGAGTGGTTGCAGAGGTCATAGACCATAATTGCGCCGGCGGCGCCACGGTAGTATGAGCGGGAGACTGAGCGAAAGCGTTCTGTGCCAGCGGTATCCCATAACTGAAGAACAGGTTAGGCCAATTTCCTTGAAGATGAGAGGCAGCATTGAGCACTCACTTGCAGTTTTATCCGCTTGCGCCGGGATCCGGTTCCGACTTTTATGATCTTACTGGCGAACTCAACGCCGATGGTCTGTGAGCTTAAGGTGCGCCATTCGTTCTTGACAAAGCGGTGTAGCAGGCATGACCTGATTGTGTTAGCATTGTTATCATGATTTCTGTGTCAACCGGTTCGCACATGCCGATTTACGGCTGTCAGAATTCAACACACTTTCCGCTACCACTTGGGCCCAATAGTATAATCTTGGCCAGATAGTCGTACATAGAACCGAGCTCCTAAATACTTCCATCAGCGCCGTCCCATCAGGAGCAGCTTTGCTCTCTCCTTTGTTTACATCGTTACTGATGTTCATACCTGCTCCCTTACCGTCGCATCCGACTCCGCGCTCGCAGCGCTGGCGCCTCTTGGGCGGACCATCTCTTATGTTGAATTTCCTTACTCTTCCTTTTCGACCTTTCTTCTTATCTCTCCATCCCCTAGTAATCTGTATCCAGAACGTTGAAGCCCTTTGTGGTGTATATATTGAGGAGGGTCAACAACGCTCCTTATCTGTCGCCTTAGCGCTGATAGCTCATGATCACGGCCGTGCGTCAACGATGTCTTGGCCTCGCGGGTTGCACTTTTCGGGAAGATGAGCCGAGGCTGATTTGAATTGGAGACGTGAGACGTGGGGTAGCTTGTTTAGACGACAAAAGGTGAAGCTTCACATGCTGCTGCTCGATCGTGAGATTCTACATCCTAACCAGTTTACATTCAGTATAATCTCATCATGAAGATCGCAGGCAGAACATTCATCATCAGCGGTGGGTATGTAAACCACCCGCTTCCCCAAACTGCATCCACTGCATCTCCATCCTATCCCGCTGTCAATTGAGACCTCAATCTAACATCCTCACAGCGCCTCAGGACTTGGTCGCGCAACAGTAGTCGACCTTGTAAATGCCGGTGGCAATGTCGCCGTTCTTGACATGAACGAAGAGCTCGCCGGCTCCCTTGTCGCCGAATTCCCAAAGAATACGAAGTTCTTCGAGTGCAATGTCCTCGAAACAGAGTCTGTCGCCGCAGCAGTGAAGGGATCCTTGGCCTGGGTCAAGGAGACCGGCTTTGAGCTTGGAGGTGTCGTGGCTGCTGCTGGTGTTTCTACGCCGGCGAAGATTATCGACAGGAATGGTAGCCCATTCAACTTGGACGACTTCGACTTTGTAATGAACGTCAATGTCCGTGGAACTATCGATCTCATCCGCCAGGCTCTGCCACATCTCACCTCAATCAAGCCAGTCGGCGAGGACCAGGAGCGCGGTGTGTTGGTCATGGTCGCTTCCTCTGCTGCGTTCGAGGGACAGCCAGGACAGGTTGCTTATGCTGCCTCGAAGGGCGCCATTGCCTCGCTCACTCTGCCGCTCACTCGCGACCTCGCCAGATATGGAGTTAGAGTTGTGACGATTGCGCCAAGTTTGTTCAGGAGTGGTATGACTGCCATGATGTCGGACAAGGTCAGAGCCAGTTTGGAGAGGGTCATGGAGTTCCCACGCAGAGAGGGCAAGCCGGAAGAGTTTGCGATGACTGTCAGGCACAGCATCGAGAATACCATGTTGAACGGTACAGTTATTAGGCTCGATGGTGGCATGAGAATGCCGAGTAAGATGTAACGGGATACCTAGTGGTTGTTCCTAGTAAATATACAATAACCACTACTTTTGAAATCGTTTTCTGTTTGCATGCACCAAGGTGTGCTTAGCCACCTCGTCTCCTAAGCCAAGTAGCGAAGCCGCACATAGCTGAGCGCAACCGGTTTGATCTAACAACGTTCAGGTACGGCGCCGCGAGGCTGGACGAATGCAGTTCCTGTGACTGGCACGCTTGCGACCTGATTAATAAGGTAAATAATCTAACGCATTTCGGCTGAGTTCGACAGGCTGATACCTAAGTGTCGCGCCGAAGTCGAGTACAATCAACTACAACGACAGCGACATCACGACGGCGCAATACAATTTCTAACATTTCAACTAAAAAAACCTTATCAAAACTTCGCGGTATGTATCTCGATGTCAAAAACCGGTTAACAAGACGCCAACAGAAGTGTAGTAAAAAAACCAAAATGGAAAACTGGCGCAAGTCGGTCGCGCTCCCAGGCGAGACAGATGAGGAGGCCGTGAACAGAATTTCTGAGCACGCCCACAACATGGACATCAACGGAGGCGTTCCACATGCATTCCATGGCGTTGCCGTTTCTCGCTCGGTTTCTGATGCTAGCCCACGTTACGGTTTAGGCGAACAAGTCGCTCCACGCCCGCACAACCGTTCTGCCACCACCGACCACCTCGGAACTGGAGCTGCACTCGATCGCGCACTTACCGCCTACGCTACTCCAAACGAGCTTAGTAGGTATTGTTAAAAAATACAATTTTACATGGCTAACAACAGAGCATGAAGGATGCGCATCACGATTATGTCCCAGGAGACCAAGATTGACGACCTCAACCACAAGCTGAATATCTCGAAGAGGAAGATGGACGAGAAGGATCTCAAGTACGATCGCGACATGGGCGAGCTCAAAGGTGAAGTTCGCGAGCTCAATGTTAGCCTCTACGGACTTGGCCGCACTGTGGATGGTCTCAATATTCAGATGCGCGTGCGGATGAATGCCTTCAGACAATTGGCGGACGACTACGACCATCAGAAGAACATCAATGCCAGCTTCCTCTCCGATGCCGAGCACGTAAAGAAGAGAGATGTCATGAAGGAGAATACCGGCTTGAGGGACATCGTCACCGGCCTTCGTCACGACCTTCAGGAGTCGAGCGCCAAGGCCCGCGATTTCGAGCACGCCTACACTGGTCAGAAGGGCAGCAACAAGGTTCTTGAGCAGGTTGTTGCCAACCTCCAGGCTGAGGTTGCCAGAGTCACCAACCAAGACGCTCAGGACAACCTCATCTTGAGACAGTCCGCAGAGAGCGAGTACGGAAGAGCCAACCATGGTCTTCGCCAGCAGGTCGCCGGTCTTACCGGTGAGCTTGCCGCCGTCCTCACTGAGCGCAACCAGCTTCGTGGCAACGTTGAGGAGGGCTACGCTCTTCGACAGGAGGTTGCTCGCTTGTCCAACGAGTTGGCCACCGTCACCGCTGAGCGCGACCAGCCCCCCTGCGATCGCGGATTGGCCGTCCCAGCTCGTGTTCTCAGCCAGCCAGCCACCGGCCAGCTAGTTGAGTCGGCCGAACCAATCATTGGCGGGACTGCAGCGGTCAAGAGCAAGAAGGACGGTGGGAAGATGGGGAAAATTCTCCGCTCCGCCTCCCAGAACCTTGGCCGTGAGTGGGATGCTCCAGTTCAGGATATCCCCGCTCCAGCTGCCACTGAAAGTGAGAACAAGGAAGGTGAAGGTGAGGAGAAGAATTGTGGAAGAAGTGGTGTTTTTCGCTCCCTCTCTCGCCACTTCAGCTCTGCTTCCCGCCATGGTGCTCGCAACGGCCCTGAAAAGCTCGAGAAATAAAAGTTTCGGCCTTCGACTTTGCTCGTTGGAGGGGTAATGGGAGTTGATTGTTTGCGTGCGGATTCCACTACTATAGGGATGGAGTATGAGCATGGTGACTCGGGATTCGCGTTTGCGGTCATGACATGGTGGTTATTTGTCTTCGAGGAATGAGCTTGCGATCGTGGCTTTCCACAAGGGTTTGCTTTTTTAGTGAATCGGAGATACTGAGATGTTATTAAAGCTTCGTAAATGGGTATTTAAACTTTGTTTTAACGTGATCGCTGTTTCATGGTCTGCTTCATAAATTGGTTGAGTCCCTCCCGAGCCATGAGATTTCTAATCGTGTAAAGTATTAATTGGCATATAAGATAGTATCTTATAGCTCAGACATGTAATATCAGCAGCCGAAAGACCCACCTACTATCGCAAGGATGCCTTATATGAAGTCGACTTTCACGAAAATTTAGCTGTGAAAACGTCACTTTTTACTGTCTAATAACAAAGTTGAATGATTTTGGCGAGAATCTAACACAGTTTCATATGGACCGGTTCACTTATAGCGAGGGCACCCATATATCCCAACTAATGCAGTACTACGGTTTCACTTGGTAAAAACTAGCTGTCGTTTTGCTGTCCTGCTCACCATCATGGAAGTTGGTAACTTGTACCGAGACAGACGTAGCGGTGACAACCAGTCACTGATCATAGGTGAATCTGGACAGCGGGAGTGTAGTGGTGTAGTTCTCCAGCTAACTGCACCTCAAGCCTCCGCCTGTGCTTCCTGTATGATCTTCCTCAACGCACTATCAACATGTTGCCGTCTAAATCCCGGTGCCCTTCCCAAACACACACCCCATGCACAAATGTCTACCTCCCATTAGTCACTATCTCCCCAAACATTAGTATAAGATGTCAACTTACGGTCCAGCATCCTGCTAACATTCACGGTAGCAATCCTCCCCATCTCCTCCCCCGATCTCTCACTCGAACTCGTACCCCACTGCGGCAGATTCAGGGTAGCTTCCGAACCACCAGCCGACCACCCATCACCCATACCTACGCTTTGCATAAAGGCTGCATGCTGTGCCATCCAACTATTGAGGCCAGAATCTTGAGCTTGAGGAACGATACTCATAAACGTGCTCAAGAAGGAATTGGGCGGCTTGGATGTAGCACCAAACTGATGCTGCTCATGCCCGTGTCCGGCAGGCATTGAAGTCATCGAACAGGGTGTCTGAGGACTCGTACTATTTCCCACCGAAGCATCAGAGGGAGGCACATCCGACACATCGACATTGTCCAGATCCACGATAATCCATTCAGCATTCGGTGGGATCTTGATACCTCGCCCCTTCAGATATGCTTCCACATCATAAGTATCAAAGAATTCGCCTTCAAATCCCGGAACCTTACTCCTATAATGATCAACCATGTGGCGCTCACTATTACCTGCTATAACCGTGGTTAGGGGACCTATACTCCTCCCCGTCCTCACTCGCGGCATGAGGCTCGACTCAATATCCTGCTGCGTGGGTGGGAAACGGGTGTCTGATGCGCCGAGGTTTGTAAAAAGGAGGTTCCAAGCGTTGGGAGTCTCCGTCGGCATTTGACCGAAGATGCCACGGAAGGCTTCGATGAGTTTCTCGATTGAGTATAGGCGGAGGGAGAGACCAAAGACTCGTTTGTAGAGGTTTGGGTTGGGATTTGGGCTCGTGATTAATGCGAGGCCTTTCTCGACAATCCTCCGATGCAGTCGGCGTGCGAAGGTGGTCTCGTGGTTGGCGGAGGTATATGGAAATGGCGGCTGATTCCAGGCTTGGATTAATCCTGTTGCTGCTGCAAGCTTGTATCGTGATGCTTTGTAGCTGGAATATCCTGCGTCTATCCCCATCAATATATCGAGTGGTGAGGCATTGCGAAGGTTTGGCGGTATCCCACCGCCCTGATGCTCTGACAACTCGATCTCCACATTTCGGATCTCCTCGAGTTCAATTTCTTCATTCTCCTCGTTCGTTTGAGATGGCATGTCCCCAACATGATACATGTCAAACGGGAAACAGGCATTCCTCTCGGTGGCACGAGCTATCACTTGACGCTGGCTGGGCTCAGAATGCGGGGGTAACGGCAACTGGTCGAGCCAATTCTGTGTTGTAGAGGAGACGTCCGATGCGGGTCGCCCCGGTTGTATTTGTGATTGCAATTGTGATTGCGCTTCTCCTACTACCTGGTATCCCCACACAGTAGATGTCACTTCATTGCTCGACTGGTTTTGGCCCGCTTTTACAGGCACTCGGGTGGCGTGCTCTTGAGTTGCCTTCGCAAGTTCTTGAGACACATCGATTCCCAAATGTGGTTGCCGCCGAACCAGTTCGATGTTTTCATCACCATCCTGGCCTTCGTCATTTGCCCCATTGGAGAGTGCAAGGAAGCGTCTTGTTACTGACTGAAGTTGTTGTCCAAAAACTGGCTCTCGGTGTAATATTCCAATGGATACCGCCAGGTCGCGTAGCGCGATGAAAGCACTATTCATCTGTTCATTCTTTATCCGAAGCTCCTCGTTCTGCTTCTCCAAAGTGGTTATGGTCGCCTCTTTTCGATTGCGGTAAGCTCTTTGAGCCATGCGGATTTGTGTTCGACGTCTCTGGACCAGATGGTTAGTACGGAGCTCGTCATCTTGTCACGGGCATCGAGTAGTCAATAAGAAGTCGGGTGGATCTTCAGGAAAGAATGAAATGATTTGAGATGATGTGCAAAGAGAGATATGGCATACATCAGCGGCGGTCTCATCCTTAGTATCCAGCCTCGGCCTCCCTCTCGCCTTATTCTCCGGCTCATTTCCCTCCTCCTCACTGGCTCTCCTCTTTTGTTTCTTTCCCAGCTGCGTCTCCTCTACATCTGCGCTTCTTCCCCTCTTCTTTCCCTTTACTTTTGCCGTCGCCGGCTTTGGCATCTCTATCTGCCTCGCATTCAGCGCAGGTGGTGTTAGCTGCCTAGTAGGCCGCTCAACATACCAGTTCCACCGTCCTCCACGAATTTCCGACGGCGCCATATCTGTGAGACTCTGGGCGATCTCGAGGGTACTGCCGTCGAGGTAGCTCTCTGCACCGAGGATGCGCAGTGGATCCGTCCCATTCCTCACATTCCAGTGGTCCATCGTGATTACGAATCTTCGTCGCGGTACTGTCTTGTCTTTTCGCTCTTCAATAGTGTAGCCGAGCTTGAGCAATTGGAATCGGCAGCCTCGAGTGCGGTACTTTGATCGATCATAGTCGCCTGCTGGACTTATTCTCACATCAGCTTGAGCAACTCGCGTCCAAGCATTCGACGATCGAACATAAATAATCAGATTCTGCAAAAGATATAGTTCTATATAACACGTAGCGTTAGTCGGATGGCCTCGGTATCAGGCAGAGCATCAGCATGAGTCGAATCCCAGATCATAGTGGTATTTGTCATGTAGTACAAGGGGCATCAAGGCAGCGTGTCGCGGTAGAGGTTAGCTTGGCTTTGGAGTTGACGGCGATTAGTGATCGGTCGGTCGTTGAGCTGAAGCTCGGGCGCTTGTTCAAACCCCGCGAAATGCGACTCTGTCGTGGGGTTTGGGGTTGTGGTGACTAAGCTGTTGTCTGGGCATGGTCTGGCCGCCCTCGTGCCTTTGTAGGGCTTTCCAGGTTGTCCCTGCAGCACCGAGCTTGTGATACGAAGGAAGATCAACTACAGACAAGCTTCCTCCAAGAACGTCAAGAATGTCGACCAAGGGAAATATGAAGACCAACAAGTAGAGCTTGCACAAGTACATAACAAACGCCCAGCAACAAGTTCTGCATCAATCATCTATTCGTGAAGCAAGTACGTCCTAGAATAGCACCTCCAAGCAACTAAAGGCGCCCTATCTTACAAACGGAACAACAATCCAGATCCGGCGCCATCTTTCTCCCATGCATCCATCCTACTTTCGCATAAACGCCTCGAAATTGATATTATCGTGAAACAGCAAAGCAACAAGCGTGCACTACGCTTCCTACGCCTAGCCCTCCGCCCTATGCACCGAAAAAACATTTCGTCCCTTTTCATATATGCCTATGCCAAGCTTAATAAAGCCAACCCATAACTCCGTTTCTCACCATCCTATGTTAACTCATCGCCATTCTCACACGAAACCATTACCGCTTTTGTGTAACTGTCAACTCCTCAAATCCCTCATTTTGGCGCGTGCTGTTCTACCTTTCTCTCCAGATGTCGTGTTGAAGGCCGGGTATCGTGTCTATGCAAAACCGAAAGAAATTCTCAACTCTCGCCTCGTGTATGCGTCAGGGCATATACAGAATTAAAGTCCGTGCTGGTTGTTGTCGACTACGCTGTCAGAGAGGTTGATCAAGAGCTGGGCGAGGCATCTCTTAGTGGCCGCATCGTCGCGAAGCACAGAGGAGAAGGTGGCGTCGCGAAGTGGCTCTGGGAGACATTGGCGGAGAGCCTCGCGGGCGCGAGCATTGTCGCTCAATCTAGTGGAGATTAGTACAACTCTCACCACCCAACAAAAGTACGGACTCACCTCAAGAAACAACGAACAACGTGCTTCAGAAGTCTTGCAGTTTGCTGCTCAACAAGCTGGTTAACCATGTTGCTGAGAACAGTTCCGACCGCATAGAAGCGCTCGTAAGTCGCACAAATGTAGTTCAAGCCGTGGTCGTCGAGCAAGATCTTCTGGACGATAAAGATGGCAACGGTCTTGCTCAACTCAGAGCCAGTCTCCATGATGCGCAAGCAAAGTGGGATGATCTCAGTGGTGAGGAGGAAGTTGATCACATCCGAGCTGTCGTTCTTGACCAGGGCTCCGATAACACCCAGGGATGTAAGGCGCAAGTACTCAAATGGGCGGGACTTCGAGGTGGTGTTGAGGAAAGGGTAAAGGAAGAGAGGAATGTGAGCTGTAATTGTTAATTGGCTTGGTTGTTAAACTGGCAGATGATGGTGCGCATACCGTTCAGGAACAAGGTTCTGGTCTCGTTGTGGGAGGCGACGCATTGTAGCAGTGCCAATGCGTTGCATACACGGTTCGATGCGGCGGCTGTGAGTTGCGATGGGTTGAGAAGCGTGTATACCGAGATGATCTCCTGCAATAACGATGTCATGACACCTGTTACTGAGTCAGCCCGATACTGGGACAACAAAGATGGAGCCCATCAACATACCAAATGAGTGCCAAAGGATAAGCGCCAACTCCGGGACCTGCTCTCTCTTCTTGCTGAGCTCAAGTAACGCGCTCTCACGGGTGTCCTCGATCAACAGCTCTGCGATCCAGCCCAACACTCTGCGGTTCTCCTCGGTAACACCATCCATCATTCCGTTTTCTTGCGCGTGGCCGGCGATGTGAGCTGGAAGAGCAGCAGCAGGGTGCGTCGCCTGAAGGCGGTTGTAGTGGGCGGCGGAGGCATGGGCGGCGGCGGCGGCTTGTGCTTGCTGGTTGTGCTGCTGGTGATTGTGCTGGCTCATCCATGTTGGTTCGCCATGGCTGAAGTTTTGGTGGGAGAACACGTGGGCTCCTTGCTGAGAGAGCATCGTTGGAGAGGCGAAGCTGTCTGGGAGATTTGTATTCGCGGCTGGCGTCGTTGTGTTGTCTGTGGCTGTAAGTAAGTAGGTTGTATGGATGAGGCTATTACCGTGAAGTCCAAGGTCGTGCCTGGGCGCCTGAAAGGCCCAAGGACAACGGGCACGGACGATGGGGAGACATGACACCGACAATTGCGGAGAGGCGCCACTAGTCAGTTATGGGTAAAGTGTGCCAAGACCACTTCTTCGGTGACGGGGAGAGACGCCAAGGATGCTCTTACAACACCATGAATGGTATGATTGATATTTGTTGAAACTCTGCTCTCTTTTCTGCGGCCCCCAATCCGAATGCTTCCATGTCTGAAGGTTCCATCTTGCTCAAACTACTAATCGATTAACATCGCCCGCAACGCCCTGACAGATGCACCTCCAGATGCGGGCCTGAGGACACGCACAAGATGGTCAAATTGTCTTCAAATTCATTAACTGTTTGGAAGTGGAAAATATCATTCGCGAGGTGTTCTGCCACTTCTGTAACCCCTCCTGCTCGGCGACGGCAAGATGGTACAGGAATTACTTTGAGGCGTGGTAGCGGGCTGCGCTTGCAATAAGAGTTACGATATCAAGACCATTAATGTTGTCACAACAGGTGGCAATAGATGTAGACATGACTTTTTTTGATTCCGGGACCATAACCGCATTATTACTCTCTATACTAACAATCGTCCTCCATGTCAACCCTCATACTCCAACGAAAAATGTAGTTAACCCGTGACGCCACAAAGCATACAAGAATCATAGATACGGCCTCTCATTCAGCCGCTACGAACACGCTCATATAAACAAACCATGCAGTTTCCAGGCTCATCAACATAAGTGAACTAGGCCGAAACAAAAGAGATTCGTGACCATGGTAACCAATGCCTCTAAGCATTAGTTATACAATTGCGCCCAACCTAACCTTTACAAACGCAACTCCTTCAAAATCTGCTCCGCCATGTTCTTATACTGCCAAGTGTTTCCGGACAGACGCTTGAACTGGATTCCATGCAACTGCATGATAGGAAGGACCTTCACAACAAAAATCTCAAACTCCAAGACCATGCTGCCTCCAAGGTCGCTCTGCACACGTGTACTGGTCTCACCCACAGCGCGCCTGCTATCCCTGCCATCGCGAGGAAGACTCTCGTCCGAGTCGTCAGAATTGGTGTAGCTCCTATCCGCTGGTGCCGGTTCGCGACGGCGAGAAGACTTGGTTGGTGCTCTCTCCACGGTATTGAAGTCGTCACCACGATCCTGGTTCTTCTCCCCACCAAAGTTAAGACCTCCAAAGCTGATGCGACGGCTGTGGCCACGGCCCAGAGATTGCAGATTCGAGTTGCTCTGCGGCACATCGGCAACCTTCTTCAAGTCGATACTTGGCGACCATCTGCAGTGAAAACCACCTCTGATCTCTTCGTGCTCGAGGTTGAGTTGCTTCAGGACACGGATGAGATCTGCTCTGATAGCCTTGACCGGCTTCGTCGATGTTGTGGAAACACTGAAAAGACCCTTCAAGTAGCCAGGCTTAACGTTGTCGGCGCTCTCAAAGTTGTCGCGAGACGCACCTTCGCTTTCAGCGAGCTCCGCATCAGTCTCTTCAGGCACATTGGCCTCTCTGCCCTCCTGCTCCCGTCTAGCACGTCTTGCCTGTATGCTTTCTCTCCTTGCATGGCCAAGAGACTTAGCTCTCATGGCGGCGGCAGGGGAAGTTTGGTTGGCAGCACGCAATGTCTTCTCATTGGCCGAAAGTGCAGCACTATCAATCGACTGCTCGGATTCGCTTGGTCCTGGCCCTCCATACTTCTCTACTCTTGGCGAAGCATCGCGCTGGCCATGACGGCGGCGGAGCTCTGCCGAATTCACACTGGTCGATCTGCCAATCTTCGAACCCGACCTTGCCTCGCCTGCAGAGCGTGGCGGAGAAAGTAAGTTACGGTGGTCTGGCTGGCTGCTGCCCGAACGCAGTCTCGTCTCACCCTCGGCTTGCTTCTCCCTAGATTTCCCACGAATGCTGAAGCTCTTTCTGAGTGCCGACTGTGTTTCGCTCGGTGCACGAACTGTCACTGCTGGTGGATAATATTTATCCGCCGACCTCTCCGGCGTCTCCTTGCGCCTACGTGTGCTGAAACGCCTCAGAATACTAGTGGCAGTGCTCTCCTTCTTCAGTGGCTCTGCTGGTGGCTCACTTATCGCCGGCGTGCTTGGGCTACCAGGTCCAATCCTCATGTTCTTCACTCCTTCAATCACTTCATCTTCGCCATGCGTTCTGGCACGTGGGCGGGATCTGCCGCCAGTTGGCTTCTCGCCAGGCATTTCATATGTGCCAGTGTTTGTGTAAGCAGCCTTCGGTGGAGCAATCTCAGGCATCTTCATCTGCAGTGGCGCCTCGTTTGGTGTGCGAGGCATACTGGTAGCTCCTGGGTGGAGCCGCTTATGATCTCTCTCCTGCTTCTCCCTCACCAAGTAATAAACAGAGATGAGTGGATGGTATGCGTTGACTGGGTCGTTGCCAAGTGAAAGCCCTTCGCTAGAAGGCGTGGTAAGGGTATCTCTGCTCGTCGTGGAACTGCGACGCTTATAAAAGTCAAAGCCGAAGCTCCTCTTCTTCTCAACGTCCTTCGGCATCAAAGCACGCTCGCGCTCGAGCACTCTACATGCGCGTCGATACTCCTCGGACTCGATGATATCCGTAAGCTGCGTCTTGATAAGGTCCGCGGGCCCGAAATCAAAGCCTGTCATGGCATTAATGACACTCTCGTCTAATGGCAATTGGACAGGTTCGCGCAGGGCAAGGTGGTTTTCAGGAAGGGAGCCAAAGCCCTTGAGCATCCATGGATGGTTCATGATTTCTTGAAGCGAAGCTCTCTGCTTAGGGTCAGTCACGAGCATGCGGGAAATCAAATCTCTGCAATCTGTGGCAAGTTAGTCTTAGCATCTACCGAACGGTAGTAGGTTACTGACCAGATGTGAGCCAATTCGGATAATCCACAACTCCTTTCTTGATCTTGGCGTGAAGAGCTTGCATGCTTTGGTCGTCAAATGGCACCTTTCCGCATACGAGGACATACAACACGATACCGAAACTCCATACGTCAACCTCGGGGCCCGTATATGCCTTAGCCTGCAGCAGCTCTGGCGCCGCAAAATAAAGACTACCACAGAAAGTCTTGAGGTAGCCCTTTGGTGCAAACAGATTGCTGAGACCGAAGTCGATGATCTTAATGTCACCGGTCTTGCTGATGAGGATGTTCTCAATCTTAAGATCCCTGTGAACAATGCTATTGCGGTGGCAATAGTCAAGTGCGCTCGAGATCTGACGACCAAACTTCCTCGCCTGCTTCTCCTTGAGTTTCCCGTGCGATATTATATAGTCGAGCATCTGGCCTCCGTTGACGTACTCGAAGAGCATATACCAGTGATGGCTTGTGCGGACCACATCTCTCATGCCGCAAATGTACGGGTGGTCAAGTAGTGTTACGATCGCTGCTTCGCGAGCAGTTCTGACCTCCTTAGAACGGTCTGCACGCTCACGATCGGCCCTGCTTTGATGCTGGGACGATTCCTCGTGTGACGAGCCTCGTGGTATTATCTTCACGGCGACCTATGATGAAGTCAGTATGGTGCACATTTTACTAGTTGCGACAATATGCCATACCTCTTCGCCACCTTCCTGACGCTTGGCAAGCTTCACTTTGCCCATGCTCCCTGCTCCTATTGTCTTGCCCAATATCCAGTTTCCCGTAGGCGCTGGGATAGAAGTCCTTGCTCGTCCCTGTCTACCTAACGGCTTCTGCTCCAATGGCACCACTACGGGCGCTGGACCCCCTCCATGTGCGGTGGACGAGGAGCCCGTCATGTCGGATGGTTGATAATGGCGAGACGATGTTCTGTGGTGTCCGCTTCTTGTGGATTCAGTTCGAGAGTTGGATGGTGGCCTGTCGGAAGAACCCTTTCTAGATTGCGAAGCTACGTTTGATGTCTCATAATCTTGATGTGGCAGTATCTCTTCTACTCGGCGCGACGATGGTCTCGAATGCGATGACGACGTGGCCCGCGCTGGGGTCGGGGCTACAGCGGAAGGTCTCGTTCTTGTGGATTGGGTCCGTGATGGGAGGGCGTACGGTCTGTCTTCGCGGCGACCCTGCGATTCATGCCTGGACAAGCCCGGTGTTTCAAGTACTGAAGGAGGCATTGACGTCGCTGCTGACATCGCTATCGAGCGATACCAAGGTTCAAGAATGCCTTTCGTGCAAGCTAGACAACCAAGGGCAATTCAGGAGTGTGCCTGGAGCGAACGATGAGGGGTATCGGCGAAATTTTGTTGATGAAGTCGTAAGATGTTGAGCGACAAGCAAGAGCCAAATGTGCTTCTAAAGTGTGATATGTAAGGCCTAGGCGCGGTCAATGGTGCATGAAGGTGTCGATGTGCTGATGTGGAGGTTGGCAAGGTTGGCAGACGCCAATGCGCTCAGCTCTAAGCGGGACGAAGGATAGTAACACAATGCTTGCCAGCACACAACACAGCTAATGTGAAAGTACAAGGTGGCGAGATAATAATGCAACGGTACAAGCGCAGCAATATAAAGTGTCGTCGTGCAGTTTTCTTTGTTTGCACAGATCAGACGTTGGAGGTGAGAGCGAAAGCGATGGCAATGATAGCTTACGATTCAGCCAGTGGGAAGCTTGGGGCCATTCTGAAGCTCGGTTGGGACCCTTGAAGCAAACAACCAGAACAGCTCCATTTAGGGTTGGCTCACTACGAACGGGACAGGAAAAAGCAATCAGCTCCGTTTTCGCACCTAAGCACTTCTAACTCGGGACCCGGACGTTTGTCGCCCATACCCGCTTCGCGTTTGATATCCCTGATGCGACAAGATTAAACGCGAGACACTGGGCTTTGGAGTTCTCCGCCAGCCGCCGCTCCCAGCACATCTCACCCCTGTCCCATCAACCTTATCACCACCCCAGGCCTTCAAAAGCGGTTCAGCTCCAGGCCTTTAGCGCTTAAAGCGGCTACCGATAAGGTCGCAGCCGCTCTGCAACCCACCAAGGTGATGAGGCTCCACGAAATATTCTGAATGACCTCATTGATGCCCACAACATGTCCGTGAAGAGGACGAGAGCAGCATACGAATCCGATCTAAAGGCCAAACGAAGTCCATATGTCACCTATGGAACTCCGTTGCCTCCTCTCGACCCAGATGTGCGCGACGATGGCTCTTATGTGCCAGTGTGGAAGCAAGAGGTGACAGATGAGAGGGGCAGAAAACGACTTCATGGAGCTTTCACTGGTGGATTTAGCGCAGGGTATGAGCGCAAAATTCCTTTCAAACTATCGTGCATTGGAAACTAACCTGTTGACAGCTATTTTAACACCGTAGGATCCAAAGAAGGATGGGCTCCCTCAACCTTTGTCTCCTCGCGCTCCGATCGCAAAAAGGATGGCGCAAAGCCCGCAGAGCAACGACCAGAGGATTTTATGGACGAGGAGGATCTTGCTGACGCAGCTGAGCACGAACGAGTTCAGACAGCAGCAACATTTGCAGGCATAGGGTCAACTGAGGAAGAACTGGCCAAACGCGGCGCATTCATCGATCTATTCAAGGCTGAAGGCGAAACCATAGGAGTCAAGCTCCTCAAGAGGATGGGATGGCGTGAGGGTCAAGGTGTCGGTCCGAAGGTCCGTAGAGCAGCGAGGCTTGAACGTTCCTCATCTGGAAATGGTGAGGGAGAGCAGCACCTCTTTGCGCCTGAGAATACGAAGATGATATCTTTTGTGCGGAAGAATGATCACAAGGGCTTGGGCTTTGCAGTTGCATCGAGCACACCTAATACCGATGCAGCTAAGGTTGAGGGGGAGGACGTGGTGTTTGGCACAGCAGCGGCGAAAGCCACAGCAACGAAGAAGAAAAAGACGCCCGTACGTGGTGGGATCGGTATTGGCATATTGAACGACACTGGCTCAGACGATGAGGACCCATACGAGATTGGACCGAAGATAGCATACAACAGGGTCATAGGAGGAGAGAAAAAGAAAAAGAACGTCGTCGCTAATGGTGCGTTGAAGCCAATCTTTATCTCGAAGAAGGCAGCAGCAGCACGAGCGGGGCTTGGTTTACGAAAGTGTCATGACGGACGGCTGCCATTGGACGGTTTCATTCTCAGCTCATTATCAGACTCAGCGATAGCCTCGACGATCGCAAACGAGAAATACAGGCCACCTGAAGTGCCGGAAGGGTGGAAATCTTCGAAGACGCCTACCTCCACAGTTGGTACAAATGGATACGTCTCCACTGCGGACGCCGCGAGATCTTCAGCCTTGGATCCTAGATCGCGAGCAGCCCTTCTAGGCGAAACACCACTGCCCGGAAAATCAGTATTCGACTTCCTTACGGCAGGTGCACGTGAGCGAATAGCGGCAGCTACAGGAAAATCGAACCTCCCTGCAGCTCTCGGAGAGGTTCCAGAAGGTTATACCATAACGCCTGAGCAGAAGCAGGCAGAAGTGCTGGCAGAGATCCCTAAAGTCGATAAGATGACTGCTGTAGCAGCATTGGGACGAGGATCAAATATGCCCTACGCCGACGACGAGCCAAAGCGTGGACGCTATCGCAAATACCTAGAGACACAAGCAGACGTCACCCGTGGCCCGCTAGAACGATCACCCGGGGTATCGAAAGACGACTGGCTGAAAGAGCTAAAGGAATTCGCACTCTGCTCTAAGATCTTTAGACCCATGACGGGTATGATGGCGACCCGGTTCACTACCTCGAGTTCATCACCTTCCGCAGAAGGTCCGCTACTGCGCAAACCTGAGCCGAAACCTGAGGATCCAGCTGAGGCGGCGGCGAAAATAGGTATGTTTGGACGTATGACGAGGTCAGAGGAGGACTTCTTTCCTACGAAGCTGCTGTGTAAGAGGTTTGGTGTCGCCCCGCCACTTAACATCGCACCAGACCAAGATGGCGAAGGTGGACCTTCACCTGCCCCCGGTCCTGAACAACCAATTTCGAGATTTGACATCGATGATTTGGTAAGGGAAGCTGCACAGCGCTATCGGCAACCATCGAGCTCAGCATCCGACGATAACGAGGTAAAGCCAGCTAGAGCTCATGTTGTCATCGACGTTGAGCACAATGATGCTTTAGGGGGCGTTAGGGCCGGTGAGGATGTATTCCAATCCATATTCGGTGATGATAGTGAATAAGAATAGAAAGGACTTATTAGCAGCGCTCATGTTGAGAGCAGACATGAGAAAAAAAGTCGATGGAATGTGAAAATGCGAACTTGCAAGCCATCTTCTGCCTAGAGATATAAGAACGCAAGTTCTCCTGCGAACACCTTCTTTCACACAACGGTTACTGGTAGAGATGGCATTATGGATGTCGGCTCTGATTAAGACATCGTTTGGCTTCTTCTTGAACATCATCGGTTAGAAGATGGAGTGCCAAATGCATCGAGAATCAGTTTCTTGCTTTTTCTTAGGAAGCTACTGGAGCTAGCAGCGTGCAAAACTGCCCGAATACAATTTCTGGAGCCATCTTAAAGAGATGGGACATTAGTGACACTGTGGTCGGTGTTTAGAGTATTGGCCCCAGTGGTGCTGAGAAATGTCCAGAATCTAGCTCTGCCGCGGCTTGGAAGAGACTTTTTGGGTGCCACTGACTCGGTAGCTTCCACCATAGGTTCGCTTTCCCGCCCAATGTGGCAATAAGGGTGTATTCTCCGGCCTATGATATTGATGTTCTCGTTTCTTAATCGCTAACGGTCAAGTCCACTTTACTGGCGTCACACAGTATGTTGACAGCTGCCACGACGCCAGTGTGCTCAAGGGTACCAACGCTTCGAGTGAAGCTCATAGATAAGGAAACAGCATGCCAAAAGTAGCTATTGAGTATTAATCCCTTAGATAATATCAATAACAGTCGTGCTCCAGCCGACAAAGAAATGGTCCGAGGCTTGTGATAATCAGTGAAGTATGGGCCCTGTGCTTGGGTTGACGGCGGCTAAAGGTGGCAGGGATCCACATGGCTGGGGTGTCCAATACATCAACACCAAGCGCAAGCGACAGGAGACGAGAGCTTGCACCAACACGACAGCTTCCTACGTCGACCCATCTTGTCTTCCAATTTACGAATCTTTGATACCCGCCGCACCTAGCTGTTTAGTGCATGCTCGTCTATTGCAATTCTCGATACCAAGCACTCTGAATATACCAGCCTAGAGGGCCAATTTCTCGCATTATACCATTCAATTACATCTGCCAACACGTTGTCAGACACGCCAACTCCCAGCGACGGCCAGCCGGTGCCCGCACCCTTTGACTTTAGTTCCGAAAGTGCCCAGAAAGTGGCGCAAGATAGTAAACGACCAGAATCACCACCGCCTCAATACCCACGATCTGAAGCTGAAGCTGAAGCCTCCTCCTCGCCACCTTCCTCACCGCGACCACCACCTTTCAGTTCTCTCTACACCACAACTTCCGACTCATACTACTCATATACTCAAGCTCAAACCTCTATATTAGTTCCAGCTTACGCGCCTATCGCGCCGGAAGCCCTCGAACCAGAATCGCTCGTTCTAGGCGAAGCTGCGAACTCCGAAGTTGCGCTTCCCAAAGACAAGAAAGGAGAACCTTCTAAGAAGGAAGACGACGAAGAGCCTCCGCCGGCATACACAGAGGGGTCAAGCCCATTACTTTCTTTCACATACCTGATGGCGGCCACAGGAGGAGCTGCGAGTATTCTTACTCAGGTGCAGCAAGGTGGACCACCGATAAATACACTTGGAGGTAAGTTGCGCAGGCTTTACCGCAGAATTAAACAATTAATAACATCAACAGATGTTGGAGCCGATGAGAATATTACGATGGACCTTCGGTATTGCTTCCCACCATCTATATACTCTATCAACACACTAACAACCGCCCAGTGGCACGCGCTTCACCCTCTCTCGCGACGAGCTCCTAACCCTCCCCGAATTCGTCCTCCTCTCCCTCTTCCCCAACGGTCTCCTCCCAGACGGCCACGTAAACTCTTACCAAGACGGCGACGCCTTCCAAGTCGATGTATGCTCACCACCACCATCTTACCACCATCTACTCTCCAATCTATCCCTTTACATAGCTGACTCAACCTCACAGTACGACCCTGCCAGCTTGCAGTACATGCTTGAGTTCTTCCGTAATGTGGCGCAGACTATTCCTGATGGCCCGAGTTCGGACGGTAATGAGGCCGCAACTGCTGTTGAACCTGCGGCGGCGGGAAGTGCTAGGGATATGTTGCAAGATAGAGCTGGTATTATTGTGTTGAGAGAGGACTTGGATTTCTATGCCATTCCACCAAGAGCCGATATTGAGCAGCATGAGATGATTGAGGTCAAGCGCGCAGCAGGCAAGGCACTGTTGAAGCAGGATGGCATCTTCAGTGGCCTGAGAAGGAGTGAAGAACCGGGAACGACGGAGCAGCATTTGATCGAGATGCTCACTGCTGGGTATGCTCCCTTTCCTGCCACCACCCTAACAACCAATCAGCCTCGTATTTTTGCTAACATCAACACAGAGGCTTCAACCACGACGACGGCTGGGGACACCGCGCCGGCGAGCCAAACAAGGCTGTCATCTGCTCTCTCGCTCTTGCTCGTCTCCGCACCGATATCAGAGGCGCAGAAGGTAGCAACGCTGTCGGTATGGCGCAGAAGCTGTTGTTGTTCTGGCGCAAGCCAGCTAGGAGATGTTGGTGGGAGGGTGTGGAGCTTAATGATGTTGAGGGTGTGGAGGGGCCGTTGAAGGTATGGATTCGGAGGGTGTGGACGTTGGAGATGAGCGTTATTGGCTTGAGATAGATGTTTCGCGGTCTTGAAGGTGATTTTGTGAAGGAGGCCAGGGAGGAGGGATTGGAGGAAGTAATGTCGGTGGGGGGTTCTTTTCTTTGACAGTTTGATTCGGGGGATCATGGGCTCCCAACGACAATACCACGCCGGCGTTGATATCGCATTTCAGCACATTCGGCAAGCACAGCAGAGCGGTGCTTCAGGCTGCTCTTTTCGTTTGTTTGTGGCGTCGCTTCGTTTATTCTCGAGCAGTGCGAACTAGGATTTTTTTTGCGGTTATGTATGCGGCATTGGCATCAGAAATTACTTGGCCTTGGTCTAGATTGAGAGACGCAAGTGGTATGAACTAGCTTAGAGAAAGAAGAGGGAGGTGCCCTAGGAGAATACAATTACGTTCATGCAATGCCTCTCCTTCATCGTCGTCATCTCTGAGAAGGAATCCATGCTGGCAGGCTGGGCGGAGCGCGGCGCGCTGAGAAGACCTTGAAGAGCTCTTCTATAATTATTTTCCAAATATGGTAAGCAGCGAAGTATATTACTGTTGCAACACAGGTTACTGACGTAAGTAACCATTTTCTGGCCCGCTGGATTCGTCATCAGCAAATGGGGAACGGTCTTCCATGTCACAAGCAAGGATGTGCTATCACGTCTCCTTGTTGCCATCGAGGCATGCAGGATCTCTCATGCCCCTGCTTTCAAGCTATCGACAACTTGTACTTGCCTTTCGGGCTCCGACTACTCAATGACCGCATGGCAATATTTCGAATACTTCGGCTAATCCAGCAAGATCGTCAAGCTGAATTATCGCCATCGCGCAAAATCAGGTACTGCCAACACCAATCTTTCTTTCACTCGCCGGAACACCAAAGCTAGCAATAACTTGTTGCCAAAATACGGCGCTGACTGTTCGGCCTCAAGTCCAAGGTAATCAAAAGTCTGCAGCCAGTTCCCATTTCACCTCGCACGCTAACCAGCTTTCTCATCAGATCGTTTTTATCTTCCCCATTTCCGATATGTCAGCTAAGAGGGACCATGTGCGGATGTGGATTATTTATACCTTGTGAATAAGTTATACGGAAGTGAAGACTAAAGTCCTGTGAATGCCTACCACTTCCGAGTGGCGACAGGTTCAGTGCATCACCTCAAAACATGTATCCATGTGTAACTTCACAACACAATACAGAATTTTGAAACTTGAGTTGGCAGCTTCGTAGGGTATACCTTACTCTACTTTGCGATTGAGATTTTACAAACTCTTATATACTGCAAAGACTCGGCATATAGTGCGGACCTACCGCTAGCAATCCGTATTTTCGCCGCAATTAATAGCTAGGTACAACCGAGCATCGACTGTTGCTGTGACAAAGGTTAAGCGGTATACAGACAAACGCAAAGATGGACTTGAAATTCCCGCAATTTTATCACTACCCGCATGAACGTCGGGTGTCAAAGTCGATAAATTAAATGTGCAAAATGGCGTCTGACATGCACGTTCCCGAACAAGGCCCGTAATCCTGTGATTTACCACCTGTGCGTGTCTGTATTTCTCATGCCCAAATTACTTCCTTAATTAGTATATCGTTCCCAGATTTCTTTCACCTCTAAAATTATACGTACTGTCGCTCTACCAACACAGAGCATGTAATTCCATTTCGTAGCAGATCAGTTCAACTGGCTCTGTACTCAAAGTATGTCCCGTCACCTTTACTCACGGTGCACGATGCTAAGACCAAGCCGCATGCAGGCGGTCTTGCGGCAATGCTACGGGCATGTTAGTAAACCGCGGTTGGCTTTGGCTTTGGCTTCGCTTTTGCATGGTTGATGAATCGGTAAGGGGACGAACGACCGGGCCAGGAGTCAGGAGGGACTAAATGTTGGGGATAAGCGACGGCGGGAAGAGTGGCACCTCTCTCTGCCCTGTAAGCTTAGAACTATAAGCCCTATGGATTTAGTGGTATAAGCCCTAAGCCCCAGCTATTCCAGAGTGGTACGGTAGTCTCCAATATCAGTGGTGGCAAGCTACCACCATAGTCGTAGTGGATTACCGAGTTATTCTCTCAGTACGCAGGGCTGCCCCTCTGGGAATAGCGCCCGCCCGCCGGGCTAAGGTGCTTACACGAACCCACCGCCGCTTCAGAGCTGTATAAGAAAGCGAGACTTTCCCACCTCGATGCCGTAACATCCTTCCAACCTCTATTCACACGATTCTAGACTCCTCTCACCCCTCCGCGCCACGCACCCCTCCGTCGCAGGCCTTTCTACCCAAACCCAATGAGCACGGCCTGGCCGAACCAGTTCCGCCTTGCCCGAACGATCTCAGCGTGTGCCAGTACTAGAGGTGTAGGCATGATTGAAAGTTATGATGACGATATTAAGGGAATAGTTCAGATCGGTACTTCTGAGTTGGCGGAAGATGGGAAGATTCAAAATTGAGACTGGCATATATACACTCGTTAGGAATTGTAGACACAATATTTGCTACTAAGAATGTTTCAGGTGACTTTGGTGGTTCGCACACCATAATCTCAAAGCGCATTGGACCTAAGGGTCATTAAGAACAGCTACTTCACAAGAGTGGCATAATTTCCATTCAGCGCCCTCGAATTCGCTTATGTGTTCCCAAATATGACATGCCCTCTTTGTATCCCACTATGCAAGGTCGGCAAGGTCTATAAGCAAACTACACCGGTTGCTGTCGCACTTATGATGCAGTTTGGCTGTGACGGCGTCTTTGTTGGTTCTAGCATTTTCAACAGGGTACTGCGGCCAATCAACAACGAATTTGGGCAAGCCAATATGTCTGAAGGAAGAGGAGGAGCCCCAGCTCCAAATGGTGTGGTTTGTCTTCTAAAAATTCTTGCGTAAAATCTTGAAAGGCTTTTGTCAAAGACAATGTAGACTTTTGAAATCTTGTGAATCTCTGCGATGCTGAATCCGCGTCTCCGGAAAAGCAAATGGTACTTGAGAGACATGTTGTATATTGTGTCAATAGCGGAGAGATCTCTCGATGCAGCTGAACGATGATATAAGGAAGCTTACATATTTTACCACCGGGGATGATTTAATGTGTGGCAAAGTTTATACAAGAGGGCGTCATTGTAATGTTTTGGAGGTTTGTAGATACATAAAACATGCCGTAGCTTTGAGAACGTAGGCAAGATGACTTTATGATTCGGGGGCGGGGTTTTGCGTTCTGCACTCGAAGGTTTATACTTGAATCTTAGAAACAGTTGACGGGCAGACGTTACGGGAAGTCGTAGCCTATAAAAGACGATAAGAGATCGCAGTAGCAGAAGCGTGCAGGCCATTTTGCACCCTGTCACACTAAATTCCCAGACCGTTGAAAGTCGGGGCACCCCTTCTGCCATCATACTTCGTGACTTTGTGTGCCTGGTCTCCAAGACAACACGGTGCTTGCTGTATCCACCTGTCGTGGCGCTCACGCGTCTACTGGTTAACTTGTACGGATTGAGGTTAAGATTACTTGACTTGTCATATGCAGATAACCATGTGCACTTCTCTGATTGCGTTCCCTTTCTAGTGGTAATACTGCGGCCATATACTAGTGGTAAGGGCAGATGGTACCACTTGTATCGGTCAAGAAGCTTCATCAGCAATGGAGTTCATATTATGATTCGCTTCGCCTTTTCCTCCCCCCTTCTCTCCAGTTTCCTCATCTCTGTTTCCCACAAAAGTACTTTTCCTCCGTCCTGTTTCACTTTCATGCTCACACAATGCCTTGTACGCCGGCACAGCCATTAGCACATCCGGATCTACCTTGGCATTTTCTAACTCTTTCGTCGTAAATACACTGATGCTCCCATTGGGCTCGATGATACAACATTCCACCTGACAGATATTCAACACACCCTGCTGCCTCAGTGCAGCGTTGATGTCACTTGGCGAGATGCGGTGTTTTTTCATCATATTCGTTAACATCATGCCCCGGAACGCAATGACCAAAGGTGGGCCTTGAAATCTCCAAGCAAGCCGCTGGTGGAATCGAGAAGTCAAGGTGGAGGTGATATGCTGAAATCCTAGCATGGTGCCTAATGCGAGGAGACCTCGCACCAGCGAGTTGCCGTTCACTATGCCAGCGAGGGTGCTGCCAAGGGCGACATTGATCAGCCAGTCGAAAACGGTGATGGGCGCGATGGAACGATTGCTGCCCAGTCGAAGATAGCCGAAGAGTACTATCACAGCAATTGACCCGATAATGATAGGGTGAAGGATGCCGGCGCTGACATATAAATCCTGGATTTGTATGACATCAGGTCCGGAAACAAGGACTGTGCCATTGCTGTTGCTTGTGCTTGTTCCTGACATAGTGTGATATACACTTTGTCTGAAATGGATAGAGTGCGTCCTTTACTAGTCCTGAGACTTGGCAATGAAGTGAATTATACTGATCGTTAACCGAGCCACGGCTGTACTTCGATCCTTAGGGATTTTAACTGAAGTTTGAGATATTGTAGCCAAGTGCTTTATGTCACGTGATAAACCTTTTCAATTAAGCCTGTTGTATGCCGCACGTGAACCGGATAAAAGAGAAGCCGGGTTGAGTCTCAGCTACGTACCCCTCAACCAAGGGCCCGACACGTACTC
>RCNJ01000144.1_pt1 | contig 56942 bp, 63 predicted proteins | sample 2041171 | NCBI WGS metagenome assembly RCNJ01 (sample SAMN09708213, study PRJNA481090) | feces metagenome | biome: feces | host: Pygoscelis adeliae | place: Antarctica: Rookery Lake | collected 2010-03-01 | reverse complement strand
GACCTCTCATTCTCAACCCTCTTCCTTCTTCTCTTCACTTCCTTCATCTTTGTCTATCACTCTCGATTCCACCACAAACCCGCATCGCTTTAACTACACCCTCTCCCCATTCTCTCCTCCCACACTACTGGGACTCATCTACCGAGCTTTCTTCTCTAGCGCACTGCTGCCATCTTGAATCTGTATTAATACCCCAACTTCCGAGCACACTAACACACCTCATCACATTCGCAGCGCATCTCAAAAGTACACTAAGACGTACCTGATACTCCACGAACAAGTACACACACACCTCCATCACTAGTCACGCAAAGTGATATCATCTCTCAAAAGTCTCATACCAGCGATCTAGCAACTAGCAACTAACAAGCCTATCATACATTTTGTCTTTCATTCATATACCCTGTGAAAAAGCAAGCAATCTTGTATCGCTTAAGTCATCTTAGCCACCCGTCTTGTTCAAAAAGAACTGAAAGCAAGTGTCCACTCCATTCCTAACGCCCATTGATCTCTCATAAACAAACTTCTCTTCATTCTCTCATGCTCTACCTCTCATCATCACATATCGGCTCCTTCATCTCCTTCAACTCATCTTCTCTCTTGATGTAACTTCTCACAACTCAATTCTTCCATTCATTGCTGCACAACCCCCAGGCCCCCACCAAACCCCAGCGCCCTACACGCCAACTCACAAAAGCGTCTAATAACATTCGTGGTCCCCCTCAGACTCTCATCCCCCACAAATCGCTTCGCCACTGACAACTTACTCCTCGCATCCTGCTCATCCAAATGCAACGGCTGCTCACTAACATCATACTCACTGACTCTTTGGCCCAGGGCTCTCACAACCGCGATAGAATACAACACGTCTCTGTTTTCGCGGCCGTCAAGGAGGTTGCGCAGATGCGAGAGCGTCTCGTCAATGGCTATACTTGATGAGGCGTCGTTGGAATGGATGGGGAGCGTGACGAAGCGGCCGAGTGAGTACCAAAAATCCAACTCCCTCATCTTATGATGCTCGCCCTGCCCCACCGGCCTCGTAAGCTCATTACTCTCCGCAATCTCCCCCGTAATAAGGTGTTGGAACACCTTCAACCTCAGTGCCGCCTCATTTGCATCTTCCGGGCTCGGCAACGAGTCCGGCGCCCTCTCGGGTTTCGATTCGGCGTTGTTGGCCATCTGCGCCAGTTCCCACACCACGCGGACTTCGATCTGATAAGCGTACGCCATCTCGGCCTCATTACACTCGGTGGCTTTCATAAACTGCTGTAACAGCTTCGCAAAATGCTCTAGGACTACAGGGTCTTTCATCAATGTCGCTGTGCCTTCGAGGCTGAACCAGCGGGACTCGACGAAGGATTCTAGGCCGGGGATGTAGATCGACAGGTACATCTGCCGTATCTCTTCGATTGTGGATTGTTCTGGCTCAACGGGTTTCGCCTCTACCTGGCCCCCTGCGTCGGCCGACTCCGAGGGGTCGGACAAGGATGGGAGTTTGATCAATAACTCGTCGATCTTGACGGGTTTTGGTGGTGGCATGATAGGTGCTGGGACAGCAGACGTGTTAGCCGTGTACGCAGGCTGTGCCGGTTGCGCAGGATAAGAAGGATAGTAAGACCCCGCCTCCGTCGTCCTCGGCATCTCGTAACCCGGGGCAGCATACGAAACAGCCGGTTGTGCCGCATAAGAAATATGGGAATTCTGATCGTAAGAATGCGGGTGGGTACCTGCTTGGTATCCTTGGGTATACTGTGCCTGGCTCGTATCAAGCGCCGGGTCAATCGAAGCGTTATAATCGAAGTTCTGCGCCGGATGCGGCATATTCGGATCGTAGGATGACATGGCTGGGTAGCCTGTGAGCATGGACGGTTGGTTGCCGTATGGGTTCGCTGTTGCGAGCGTGGCAGCTTGCACTGGGCCGCTGGTTGGGGCAGGTTGGATTGAGGCCGGGCCAGGCTGTTGCTTGAAGATGGGGTCGTAACCGAGGCAGTCGCGTTTGGATTTTTGGCAGTTTCTGCAGGCGGGATGTTGTTCGTCGCACTGTAGTTAAGAAGTGTTAGTGGTGTGGTGTTTACGTTTGCGTGTGTTAAAGGTGGATAAGGCTGCAGTTCGTGATGCGAACAGTGAGCTTGGGGTGCTGACAGCACGCGAACGCAGCCTTGCGTCGCTTCGATGCGGTCGCTTGAGACGAACCGAAGATTGTCGAGAACACCAGGATGGGGCAAGGGACTTCCTCGACTTCCTTTGTAATGCATAGAAATGAAAACAACAATTCACTAACCTTAATTCTACGCTTTCTGCATGTCAGACATCCTGTCTTGGTTCTGCGTTTGATCTCCTATTACGATAAGTGTCAGCGGTTGAACAACCTCAATTGAGTGCGACCACAGAATTCGGAAAGAGCACAGAGATGGTCCATACCTTCTTATGTCTCCCACCACTCATTACTCGATGATCCGTCGGCGGTAATGCGTATCTGATATTCGCATTCGGGTCGCCACCAACCGCTACCTGATGTCCGTATCCCGGATGTGGCAGCGTCTGCGCGGAATGATAGTATGGCATCGCGAGCGGAGCTGGTAATGGCATCGGTGCGCCAGTGGTATATGGTTGCTGCACCTGCTGCTGAGGCATAAGCTGCTGTTGCTGTTGTCCCTGCAGAGGATCAAGAGAGCGCATGCTTGGAAGCGACAGCGATCCGCTGCTGCCAGTCGGACTCGCGCGATATACGTTCTGGTCGACAGGCTGTTGTGGTGGTTGCGCGTATGCGTATTGTCCTGGCGAAGCGTACGAAGCTGGAGAAGGATATGAAGCCGCGCGCTGATCGGTAAGCTGTTGCTGCTGAGCTACATGCTGTTGCGCCGGCTGCTGATGATGCTGCTGCGCTGGAGACTGACTCGGCGCCTGGCTCGGGGTAGCGTTCGCGCTCGTCTGCGTCGATTGAGCAGGCTGGCTCTGATGCGCCATAGTCGGTGAGTTGACCTCCGTCTTGACTAGCGGCATTGAACCTCCATTGCCGTTACTTGTCTGCGGCACATTCTGGTTCTGCTCCGCCAATGGAGGGGGAATGTTCAGTGCTGGATCCATGATTGTTTGTGTCTCGATAGTTTGCGTGCTCGAGGTGTATGCGCGAACTGCAGGTTCGCGGGGTTGTCAACCAAGGCTGGGTCCTTGGCTGACTTTCGAGGTTTTGGATGCGACAACGCGCAGCGACTGTGCTTAACCGCTTGTGATAACTGTGACTTGACTGATTGCAGGCGCAAGATGTTTCGGCGCGACTATTGACGATGAACTGCGTGGTCTGGGATAGACGCGACAGCCTTGTCGTGGCGGGATTCACCAAAACTGCCTTGACGCGTACAATGTGCTACTGACGTGCTGGCTTGATGTATATATTGCCAGTCTTGCGATTGAGTGCTCACACAAGGGCAGAGGCAGGTCAATCAGTAGTTTGGGTGGTTAAGGAGGCGCAGAGTTGTTCAAAGTGTTATGGTCAATACGGTGGACGGCGCGGGCTGGATATTTTCGTCGTTGTATCGTCCAAGGATGTGCCTGTCTGTGTCTCGCTGCGTCCTGTCTTAGACGCGTTGGTTTCGGCGAAGGGAGAGAGGCGGGCGAACAGTGGGTGGATGTATAGCCGCGCTTCAAACAAACAGCACCAGGAATTAAGCGCGCAGACGGGACTTGGGATCAATACTCTTTTGTTGTCTACGGTGCAGTCTCTCTTATCCCTCCCTCCTCTTGACTTCGCCGGCCCCCAGAGTTTTGCTGCCACTCCCCTCAGCCATGTCTGCTAACGTAATCGGGCCTAGCCTGTCCCCAGCCAATCACACTTTCTTCGCACCGCCGGTGCTATGCCCTTCTGCTGCTCAGAATAAATGGGAGTGTATCAAGCCGAGTGACAAAAGTCGGAAATAGCATCGTTGCGAGGGCGAGGGGGAGAAATGACAGTTTGCGAACTGCAGGGACGGAAACATGCGCGAGGATTGAGAAGCGAGAGGCACAGGCGAGCGCTACAAGCGAAGCGCCAGCGCGCTCGCCTCGCGGTTTAGTGAGCATCGCACGCGAGCACAGGCGAGGGAGGCGCTGTAGCCGAGCGCCGATGGGAGAGGGACCGCACATTCCATTTGTGTCTGATTTCGCCCATCACTCAAACTCTCATAATCCAGATTCAATAGAGTACTTGCAATTACAGTATATTAGCATTTAGAGTAAATACCAATTCCAGTAATACATCACTCATGCATAACACTACGGCTACATACATATATGACAAAGAAGTCCCATGCCTCATCATTGTTTCAACCTGCTGTCCTACTCTTTCCTGTCGGCTCAACCTCGTGGACATCTCGTTTTTGACATCACTGCAGCGACACAAGACGTTGAAGCACAGCATCCTCTCCTCACCCACGACATGTTGTGCTAGGCAGGAAAGGGGAGGTTATACCGGCATGGGGATATCTGAAATCAGCTATTATGTGTTGCCCTGATAGACAGCCTAAAGTTCAGTGTTTGCTTCGAGTCCAGGACACTTTTGGTGATGCTGTCGTGGTCTCACGACGTGTTGCTCTCCTATTCTCGATACGAGTACCTTCCGCAGGGAAAATGGTAATGTTGCGGTGACGAAGGTAAGGTAACCAGTCAGAGTGCCAAATGCTATGATGATGGTCATAATGGTCACAGATCTTCAGCGGACAACAGCCATCGCACAACATCTCGTGCTTCGTGCGCCCGGAGACCATACAACTTCGCCTGACGCGGATGGGCTATTTCTATTTGAAATTGTTTGCGTTGTCCATGGAATCGGCTTTCATTGTCGTTCTTTTGTCGGGGTATATGGAGGAATATGGCTAATATTCGGGAGAGATGGTGAGTTTATATCATAGAGGGGGACAAATTAACTTCGAGCTTTCGAGCTTCCGAGCTTCCAAGCTTCATTCGGCTTGATTTACGGGAGCCATTGGGCAGCTTGCCAAATAGCGGGGGCTGCCGTCTCGAAAGAATCAAGACGTGCATGAAAGACGAGGAGCTCCACGTGCCAGCAACCATGCCATGATATCTGCGTCGTCGCGTGCTGGATCGCGAGGTCGTCTGAAACTCAAATAATCCAGTACATCAGCTCCATTAATCAACCTCGTTCATTCACAGCCTACTTCACTCTCTTTTGACCATCCATTTCGCGCTCTTCGCATGGACACTCATTCCCCTCGGCCCCACGACGTGCACCTTCCCGGCCGGTTCTGCCCACAAGTCGGCACAGAGCTCGAACTGTCCAACGTGCAACCACCCGAACCACGTTTTTCTACGATCCTGCACTCCGAGGCGTTCCTGGCCGCACAGTGATCACCCTCGCGGTACCTGTAAATGCTGCGAGTGCTACTCGTAAGAACTGTCATAAATAGCCGGTAATCATCCGTGTTTCGCAGCACGAGCGTAAGGCGCTCTGTCTCAGCTGGTGCTGCTCGGCTCCGGAAACACTCCTATGAATCTGCCTTTCCTCCGCCTTCGGATTACCCCGGTACCCTTGGGCATTTCAACCTAGGCCCTCGACACCTACATTCCACACCGATATCGATATTCATTGAGCATCAGTAAGCACCCTCGTCCAGTCCCACTTCCTAAACCTCTTCTTAAACTCCTCCGCCCTCGGATCAACCACCCTATGCCACCTCCCTTGTCTCCTAACAACGTCAGGCTCAACATCCAACATCCCCCCAATAACCTCTCTTGCAAACAAATCACCCGTAGGCCAATTCTCCTCGCTCTCCACAACATGTCCAAGCCCACCATTGAGGTCGAACCATACGTGAAAGTACGGCATCTCTTTCGCCAGCGTTCGTCTGAACGTGCCTTTTGCGCCTACCACGGCTTCGCGGGCGAGCTTGCCCGTGTCGTAGAGTTTCTTGTGTTGGGATTTTTCCATGAAGTCGCGGCTGACGATAGCTTCTTTGAAGAATGCTGGTGAGAGCTCGCCGACTTCGTACGGGAGGGGGACGGCTATCATTGCTGCGTGGCCGCGACGGTTTGGAAAGGCTGCATTTTCGTAGAAGATAACGTCCCTGCCTTGTGAGGTGTACAACGCGGTGAGAGCTTTTTGGAAGTTCCTAACCTCCTCCCATTCATCGTCGTCGCATTCGAGAAGGTTCGTGTGGTGCGCAATCGGCACAATCACGGCACCGCCTTCTGAGATTTCAGGGGCAGTCGGTAAAGTAAGGTAAACCCTCGTCCCTAACGCCAACACCGGTGCGACAGGTGGTTGATTCCTCTCCTCATGATGGCACAACTGACATTCGTTCAGCACCCGTTCCATCCTCTGAAACTCACTAATCGCCATATTCTTCAAATTTCCCGCACTTTTCGGCTTCGCCTTAGACAGCTTCTCTGCATTATCATCAATATAATCCAAATCATTCTTAAATTTCCCATCCTTCGCGATCTGTTCCGCGAATTTCCTTCCTTCGCCTCCTGGAACACCACGAGTTCGACGCTCCTCGCGCACCATGTCTTCGATGGTCATGTCCTCATTTTCTTTTACGAGACCGCGCTCCAGGCCGCGTTTGTTGGTTATTGGTACCACCTCGCCGCGCGTGCCGGCGAGGAGACGGGTGGTCATTTCGTTGAGGACTACGACGTTGTCGGCGTTGTTGGCCTGAGCATCAAAAGCAGCTCTTGCCTCATCATACTCCTTCTGCAATTGTGCTGCGTGTGGAGCTTTGCGGAGTTGTGCCTTGAGCAGGGCAGCCTTCATCTTGTTGAGTTGTGATTGGTCGATTTGCATTGCTGGGACGGAAGGTGCTTGGTCTTCGACAATCTGTCCTTGTGGCGGATCTTCCATCCTCTCATCGGCCTCCTTCTGCTGCTGCTGCTTCTTGATCCCCTCTGCGCGCTTCCTCTCTTCATAGAGCTCACCAGAAGGCTTGATCTTGCCAACGTACCCAGAGCCATATAACCGTCTTCTTTCGAGCTCGGTTTCTTCTTCATTAGCATCATCAAACTCCTTCAGCCCACCCAGTCTCTCCGTAGCAACCTCCTCAATAGGTCTCTCACTCTCATCCGCCTCCCTATAAGCAGCCTTAAGCTTTGTCATTCTCCATTGCGCGCCTGCATCGCCAAACTCGTAATCCACTTCCTTCATCTGCTCTTCTTCTTGCGCGTTATTCTCATCCAGCTGTTCTCTCTCCATCACCTTGCGTGCAGCTTGGTCGGCTGGGCCATCGTTGTGGAGGTCTGCTAGATGGCTATTCAGCTCATTCTTATGAATCCTCAGATCCAGGACCTCCCTCACACCACCAGTCTTAACTTCCTCCTTCCTCGCACCGCGTTGCGTGTAGTCAAAGTCATTGGCGCTGGGCTCGGTCATCCAGCTATCCCTCGCAGCAGGCGGCTTGATGGCCGATGCGTTGGTTTCCTCCTCATTGGGGATCGGCATATCCATCTTGGGATCAGATGTCTTCTCATTTAGACGGTGCATTTCCCCATGTTTACCGGGCTTATCATCGCCGTGTCTGTGTTCTCTACTCTTGCGTTCTGCACGCTCTTTTGAGGTTTCCCGCCTGTGTCTCCACCTGCGCTCCTCGTCTCTGTCGTCTTCGTCATGGTGCCGACGCTTACTTCTGTGGCGGTCGCGGTCTCTGTCGTCGTCTCTATCTCTCTTTCTGTCGTCGTCGTGGCGAGAACTGCGATGTCTGTGTTCTCGAGACCTGGACCTGGATCGGTGTCGTGATGATCTGTGGTGCGATCTATGCCTCGAGCGCTCTTTGGACTTTGCTTCTTCTTTCTCCCGAGCGAGCTTATCTGCTGCTAATTGTTTCTCGAAGTCGTCGAGGGCGTCATCTTTAGCGTAGGACGCCATGGTTGTATCGACGCAAATGAGTTAGCTGGTTGTTGTTCTGATAAAAGTATGCGCTTAATGCAAGATCATGTGGGTGCCGGAACCTGGTGGTAGTATGCCGCTGGTGTATATTGTAATAACGGTATAATTTAGCAGTAGAAGTTCCTACAACGATCGATGTCAAGCAGTGAATACCGCAATTATTTGTATTTTCAAGTTGTTGAAGCTTGACGAAGCTACCCATGTCCGCCCTGTGACGACGGCCAAAGCACGGGCCATGGCGATTTATCAGCCTTGACTGATTGCGACTTTATATTTCTAGCCTCGCCCCCGTCAACGTCGCCTTCTCAAACGCAACACCACACTCTCATCTTCACATAAACATATCCCACATCTTCAAAATGGCAGAGCACAAGCCACCAGTCTCCATCGTCTGCGTCGGCATGGCCGGTACGTCTTCCCTCTCCATCCAACACATTGACATCATACACTCGTCACTGGCCGCAAACACCCTCTAACCTTCACCAGGCTCCGGCAAAACCACCTTCATGCAACGCATCAACGCCCACCTCCACGCAAAGCGCACCCCACCATACGTCATAAATCTCGACCCCGCCGTGCGCACCGTCCCCTTCGACTCCAACATCGACATCCGCGACAGTGTCAACTACCAAGAAGTGATGAAGTCCTACAACCTGGGGCCCAACGGCGGAATCCTTACCTCGTTGAATCTCTTCGCTACCAAGATCGATCAGATTATTACTTTGTTGGAGAAGCGCACGGCGCCTGTGGAAGGAAGTAAGGAGGGGGAGGAAGAGGTGTTGGCGAAGAAGGCGATTGAGCATATTCTTGTTGATACGCCGGGGCAGATCGAGGTGTTTGTCTGGTCTGCTTCCGGGTCTATTCTGCTTGATTCTCTGGCGTCGAGTTTCCCGACTGTTGTTGCATATGTCATCGACACTCCACGCACATCTTCCACTTCGACATTTATGTCCAACATGCTCTACGCCTGCTCGATTCTCTACAAGACGAAGTTGCCCATGATTCTGGTATTCAACAAGACGGACGTGAAAGACGCCGAATTCGCAAAAGAGTGGATGACAGACTTCGAAGCCTTCCAATCCGCTCTCCGCCTTGAAGAAGAAGAAGGTTCATTCGGCGGCGTCGAAGGCGCTGCAGGCATCGGCGGCGGAAGCGGATACATGGGTTCCCTACTCAACTCCATGTCCCTAATGCTAGAAGAGTTCTACAGCCACCTCTCCGTCGTGGGCGTCTCGTCAATGACAGGCAACGGCATCGAAGAGTTCTTCCAGGCGGTGGAAGAGAAGAGGGAGGAGTTTAATCGGGATTATAAGCCTGAGCTGGAAAGGAGGAGGAAGGAGAGGGATGAGGCGAAGGAGAAGAATCGTGAGGAAGAACTCGGCAAACTTATGAAGGATATGTCTGTTAAGGGGGAGAGGCCGGTGAAGGAGAAGAATGAGATTGGGGTGCCAGTGGACTTGGATACGATCTCGGATATTGAGAGTACGGATGACGAAGCTGAGGATGAGGAGGGTGGGAAGAAGGGGTTGCAGTCGAGGTATAAGGAGGCGCTGGGGCAGTCAGGAGGCGACTCGCTGCAGGATGAAGCTAGTTGGGCGAAGTACCTGCACAAGCAGGGTTAAGCTGCGCCAGAGGATATGAAGAGTGTGCTTTGAGGGGCGTTAAGGGCATTGCGAGGCGCTAGGGCTGAATACCACGGAGGACGAAAAGTTACGAAGATGCAATCGAGCGATGAGATACAATATGCATGATATAATATGCATTACTTCAGTATGTATCTCTTGTTCATTTCTCATCATCAAGCGTTCGTTTCGTGGGCTGTATTGATGTGGTTGACGGCAGGTCGACGTCTCCACAGTCGAAAATTCGAAAACTTAGTGCTCCACCACAACAGAATACTGGGATGGGATGAAGCTGTACAGGATGACCTACGCAGGGATCGAACCTGCAATCTCTTGATTCGTAGTCAAGCGCCTTGCCATTGGGCCAGCAGGCCTGTTTGTATGGTGTTGTGGGTCTTGGCATAATATATTCAAAAAAAGGCCGTGGTAGAAGAGTGAAAGTTGGGATTTTGAAAGTGGACTTTGACACCTCAAAATCTGACCGCAGAACATCATTTTATAAACCTCAATCTCGATGATTTGAAGCATACGTTGTGGCTTTATTCATTGTGAGGAGTTAATCAAATTTTCCATAAAGAAGCTAAAACTATAGATCTCGATACCTTGGGAGTTTTTCAATCGATTGAGACACCATTGTGCCTGCCAAAACCAAAACCCCAAAATGCTGACAGCCGTACCTTCTCCGCAAACAAAAGTTTCACCCACCCGTTGCCGCATAGGGAAGGAACAGTTGACCGACGCAGGGATCGAACCTGCAATCTCTTGATTCGTAGTCAAGCGCCTTGCCATTGGGCCAGCCGGCCTATTGTTGTGGAAGAGAGTATTTCAATAAGAATCTGAATAAAATAATTTTTAACTACCTGGTTGAGACTGTGGTTTTGGTTTGGATTTTGAAATTTGGGGAGCGGAGGAGGGGTGTGCTCTTTCCGGATTAAGTTGAGGAGAAGAGCAGGAAGTAAGGCGGGAGGTCGGGAGCTAATGCAACCACTTCCGCAGTCTTGAAAAAATCAAGATGCATGACGGTAAGTACGACTGTAACCAACAGCGCAGGGAATGAGCGGACATCGATGCCGGACGATGATGCAATAGACGCTGGTTGACAGAGGCCGGAGGAACTGGCTTCTTCTGGTTAACAGCTTCTATTCAACCACCGCGCTCTCGCTTGCATTTCATATCGATATATTATTTTCTACCTTGGCTGAGACTTCATTGAGCTGTGAGACACCGACCTGGAGAGGCCTGGCGCCTGGACGGATGTCAATCAAGACGAATTCGGACTGGCTAGTACTCGACACTTTGTAGGTGTACAGCGCCTATGTTTTCTAGTGCTGTCCTAACATAAAGACCAGGACTAGATGCAGTTATGATCTCGAAGGAAAAACCGCGCGCTCCTCGCGACGACGGTCCAAGCAGCGGTCCATGGCGGCGTGGTGGTGGCCGTGGAGGCAATGCGTTTCTTGGCAGAGCGCCTCCCAATAATTGGGGCCCAGACAGCGCGTCCCTAGGTGGTGCTACTCCTGGGGAGTCGGATGGCCCCATGAATCCATGGCGGGGAAATTATCGCCGAGGTCCTCCTGGTAGGGGTACTCCGGGCAATGCGCTTCCTGGCAACGCTCCTCTTGGTGCCGCTCCTCGGAACGGGCCTGCTGGTAGTGCTTCTCTTGGTGGTGCTCCTCGTAACGGGCGCCCTGGCAGCGTTCCAATCAATGGTGCTATTTACAAGGAGGCTCCTGGCCAAGGTTCTCTCGGTGGTGCTTCTTTCGGTAATGCCAATCCGACCGAAGCTGATGGCCACCGTGATTCTTGTGAACCTCGCCATTCCGATTATAGCAAAAATCCATGGCCGGCCAATTCTCGATTCTCTGACTCGACAGGTCTTCCCCAGAGAGGCCCTAATGATGGTCCTACTTGCAATGCGTCATCCGGTAATGTGTCAACTGGCAGTGCGTCATCTGGCAATGCAGTTTCTGACAATGCAGTCCCTGGCAGTGCTTCTCTCGGTGCCGCGCGTAATAAACCTCCAATGCAGTCAAATACCTCTCGTAACAGTAACCCGTTGGGAGCAAAAGCTGGTGGACGGGAAGGTACTTCTGGTGATGGCCCTGCTGGTAATGCGCCTCCTGGTAGCGCTTCTCTTGGTGGTGCCGCGAGCAATGCACCTTCTGGTAATGGTCGATGGCGTGGAAATGCTCCTCGTAGCAGAGGTCCTCCACGTAATGCTCCCCACGACAGTGCAACTGCCGGAAATCCTCCTCCTGTTCATCTTCCCAATCCTCAGAATCCTCCTGGAACTGGCAAAAAAGGCAGGAAAAAGGCAAAAAGGAAGGGCCCACCGATACCTGAGGCGGAACGTAAGGCTATTGAGAGACAAAGAAACATCGAACGTCGTGAGGCCAGAGATAAAGCTGATGCCCTCGCTAAGGAGGTCGAGAGGTCGAGAAGGGCCGATGCAAAAGCACGAATTAAATTCTACCAGTATTCTAAGCAAACACCATGGAGGGCCGGTGAGATCCTCACCAAGGTCAAGCTCGGGATCCCTGGAGACCCTGATCCAACCCCTCCTCCGGTATTGGATGAGAAGGCAGCTAAAGAAAAGGAAGAGCTTGATCAAATTGTGTTCGACATGGTTCAGAGAGTCTTGCCGAGAATTTACGACATCAGGGATAGATGTGGTGTGAAAGCTCACGCAAACGACGAACCCGATACGACAACTCCCTACCGCGATGAATTTGGGCAGCATCCACACTACAAGCGTATCATAATGCACCATTATCTTGTTACAACAGCAGACCGTTTACGCGATGAGGCCATACGCGACCTTTGGGAGGCCGTTTTCCAACACAAAGACTGCTGGACCCCAATGTGGTTCAGCAACTACATCCAGAATCTTACCCGCCTGCACTTAAAAGATATCGAAGCGCATGAGACACAGCTGGAAGAGATGGAAGCCGAAAAGTTTGAGAGATTCGTAGTTTGGGCAAGGTATGTTCTCAAGCAGGAGAGGCAACTTAAGCTGCTTCTGGTGGACCCGAACAGAGGAAAATGGATAAACCCACCCCACAAAACGAAAAAAGGGATTGCCTTTAAACCCTGGTGGGATGAGGATCAAGGAAACAAATGGATTGCCAAGTGCTTTAGGGAAGACCCTGAAGACTTGATCGAATGGTATCTGCAGCATCTGCGTTACGTGGTGCGACAGCCAACCTCGGAGTTCAACTATATGAAACCCATCATTCTGAGGCATTACCTCATCACAATCGCAGATAAGCGGCGTGGTAAAAACAAGGGAAGCTTTGGTAGATCTCGACATCAATGGTACACACAGTACATCTTGCATTTAGCGGGGGGGCTTAGTATGGACTTGATCACTGGATTCGAAGACCTAGTGAAAGACATGGATACCGAGAGATTCAAGAGGCTCCTAGCGTTCTGTAAGACGTACCTGATGGAAGAAATAGAGATTAAGAGGGCCAGAGCGGAGTGGGAAGACCTGGATGAGGAGGAAATGCATCCGGTTATGAGTTGCTACCGAGATTGGTATGTGATGGCATACTTGCTTGATCTGACTATGGTTGTGCGCAAGAACTCTAAGAAAATCACGTTCCCACGGGACAGGGATAGAGTTGCCATGATTCCTCGCAGAAGTAAAGACGATCTCGATGCCTGTGCGCGCTGCCACCCACTGCGTGCTCCTATCACCGACGACGAAGACATCTTCAACGGCCCCCAAGATCCGTCTTCCTGGTGCCACTCTTGCCGGTCGGTGTTCCTTTCCAACTTCAGCAGCAGACAGTGTCACAAGATAGACACCAAAATACCAGAGAACATCCCAAATCTGTCAAGAACCTACACCTCGTACGGCCAAGACATCGACATTAAACCGGGACTAGACGAAAGAATTGTATATTTAGGGTTAAGATACCCCCAACGAGAGCGCTGGGTGGGATTTAGGACGTTCAAGCGGTGCAGTATGCATTCGTTGCACCCCCTCTCATGCACACGAAGGTTCCGACGCAAAGATGACATAACTATTAGGCACGTTCCCGGCTGCGAGCACTATATATGGCCATCGACATGCAGGCAAAGAAAGGATAGAACTTTTTTGCACCTTCCCGGTTGCAAGCACACCAAACCGCCAACTGAATGCCATAAAAGGAAGGATGGAACTATGAAGCACCTTGTAGGCTGCAATCACCTCAGATGGCCGACGAGATGTTATGTAAAAGACGATGGAACTTTCGTGCACATGGAAGGCTGCAAGCACCGCAAACTGAAAATATATCGAACTATGTGGCACCATTCAGATTGCGCAGAGTTTGAAGCGCCAGAGGACTCCAACGGGAAGGGTAAGGCCAGTGCCTGGGCTTATATTTTGGACAGACCGTCAAAACCATGCAAACGAAGAAAGGATGGCACCGCGTTACACCATCCAGACTGCAAGCATCTCACACCACCACTTCAATGCGAGCAATGGAGGAATGGAACTCTGAGACACCATCTGGGGTGCCGAGAATTTGAAGCGCCAGAGTGGGTCAAAGGGAAGGATAAGGCCAGTACTTCACCTTGTATTTGGGAACCACCACCTTGTGAGATAACGGGGATTGGATATGAGAACCATTATCCAGGGTGCGAGAAGTTCGAAGCGCTAAAGGGCTCTCAGGGAAGGGACAAAGTCAGTACTCTACCTTGTAGGCTGGACCCGCAGTCCATCGGATGCCCTTCGAGAGATGATGGAACAGTGGTGCATCTTCAAGGCTGCGAGGGCAGAAGGCGGCCCATTATATGCAAGCGAAAGAACAATGGAATGTGGCACCATCCAGCGTGCGAAAAATTTGGAGTGCCAGAATTTTTCAGGAGGACGCGTGAGGCCGGTGTCTTACCTTGTGGTTTGGACAGTGGGCCTTTAGAGCTCCACAAGAAGTGCAGGGTCGTTGCCTCCTCCGCACTTTTGTACAACCCACCGTCAGCGAGTGCCAGGCAAAAGGGTAAGGCCGCCTATCCCGCTGAAACATTGAACATTAAACCAAGCTCACCGAAGAGACTCAAGAAGAAGGTCAAGGTCTCTGTCTCAGCCTCTGCTTATCGGCATCCGCCTCTCAGTAGCGCTTCTCTTGATGGTGATTTTGGCAGGGACGCTCCTTGCAGTGCTTCTCTTGATGACACTTCGGACAGCGGATGGTCAGGAAGTTCCAAGCAGCCAAGGAGCTCTAACCAGAAAGGCAAAGCCACCCACTCCGCTGAAAGATTGGACAGGGAACCAAGCCCACCAGGCAAGTTCGAATGGAAGGGCAAGGCCGCTGCCCTTGCATTTCGAAATCCGCTCCCCGGTAGTGCTTCACTTGGTGGTACTCCCGGCAATCCGATTCCCGGGAGCGCTTCTGTTGGTGGTGATACTTCGGACTATGGACGGCCAGGGAGTTCCATGCTGCGAGGAAGTTCTAGTCAGAAGGTCAAGGCTGTTTCCTTTGCTGCAACCTTGGTAACTACACCGTCAGGGAGTTCCTGGGGGTATATGGCCGCTGCGTCTGATCTGCTCCTCAGTACTGCCCTTGCTGGTAAACGTCTCAAACCACCTCGGGGGAGTTTTTATCTTGGTACTGATACTTGGGAAAGTGGACCGTCAGGGAGGTCCTGGGAAGTGCGCCGGGCCGGCAAGGCCGCCGGCTCCATCCCTGACAGTGGACCGCGAGAGAGTTCCAGTTCCAAAGCGAAGGTCAACGCATCTGCCTCCGCTGAAACTATGGGTAGAGAACCACCAGAGAGTTCCTGGCACCCACGGCGTTCTAGGAGAAAGGGAATGACCTGGTCATGGGCTGAGACTTTCTTTATGGACAGTGGACCTTTAGAGAGTTCCACGCAGCCAGGGAGTTCCAGGCAGAACGGCAACGGCAAGGTCGCTGCCTTCGCTGACACCTTCGGCGGTGGGCTGTCAGAGAGTCACAAGCAACCAGGGAGTCCCAAGAAGGGAAAGCGTTACATAAAGCCCGAGAGTTGGAAGCAAAAAGGCAAGCCTGCAGCCTCCTCTGGAACTCTGGTCAGGGGACCGCCTAAGAATTTTAAATGGAAGCGCAACGGCGCTGCTGTCGAGGATGCTGTGGATAGTGGAAAATGAAACAACATTGATGACAATGGGTTTTCGTTTTGGGAGCGTGGGATAAGGCGTTCTGGCAACACCGCAGCGGGCTGGTTGGATAGGCGTTTAGGTAGTAGTGTCGAGTTTTAATGCTACAAAGCAGTACTTTCACATTGAGCATCTGATGTACTCTTCGTAAATACGGTTGATCTGGGAATGTCTAAGTTCAGTGGTATTTTGGGGTTTGACGCTCCCTGTGCCGACTCGCTCTAAATCTCCCATATCGTTCCCATACAGCGTTTCCGTGCCTCTGAGATGCCGTCACCATTCAATCTGTAACTGCAAAGGAAGAAACGCTTCAAGGTTAGCTCTGAGGTAAACACCAATGTCAGCCTAACATGAAACAAGCTGCCCTGAACAAGCTTGCATTGCAGCTTACCACCTTCTACGCAACGTCAACCTGGAAACCTGCTGCAAGTTTCCACTCTAGACGAGCTCATTGATCCGGGACCCAGGTACAGTCACTTCTAACACAGATAATCTACCTATGAGCCTCCAGGGGCCACAGCTATAGACTTGGGAACGCTAACAGTTAAGTAATAGGCACCAGTCTACTCCAGGATAGCTCACTGATCCCATTTTCAGAGACCAACATACTCAGAACACCATGGATCGTATCACGAACCCTCCTCGCATGCAGCTTGCGACCCTCTTCTCTTAATCCGCCATCAACTCAACCACCAACACCGCACCGGGCAACCAGCCTCTCCAACGCGAGTTCCACTCCCTACGCTATGTCGCTGTCGATCACTACATCATTGCCAACCTCACCCCTCGCTCGAAGGACCCACGACCACGTTTGAGGACTACAAGTACTACGATCTTCTGTGCAGGGCATACTGGAACTTGGACGGGCATTGTTACATGGGACGTGTTTGTGAGATGGATAGGGAGACCTTGCAGAGGTTTAAGAGGGTGGTGGAGGGGAGGTTTATGGGGTATGTGGTGATAAAAGAGGCGTTTGAGGGAGTGGCTGATGAGAAATTCCAGGGGTGTTAGTGTTAGGAGGATGTCGCGTGGTACTTGCACAACTTGTGGATGGAGGTGAGAAGGTCCTAGAATGCAAGCCGAAAGAACGCGAGAGGAGAATGCGTTGGGATCAGGCGGGATTGTTGGTAGCTTTTGAAGTCAGAGGCCTACAGGCTCATGTCTTTAGTTCTAGCACTTGAACCCTCTTTAAATCAACGAGCATTCTACAAAAAAGTGATTCTTTGCTGATAAAGTCATGAAAGATAGAACCTTGAGAGACTTTGGCAATCCTTTATAGAAAAGGAGTGATGAAAGAGCTAGATCATCTATTCATGCAAAGCATGAAAGAAGTGTCATTGCCTACATAAGTAGCCTCGTGTGTCAGATAAATGTCGAGCACAATCGCAAGAAGCCGCCGAATAAGAAATGACTTATATCGACATGACACTAGACGAAAGGGAGGTATGGTGGGGACACCACTGGAAGTTGGTCAGGGCGCCATGGAGTGTTTGCCTGCGAGAAAGGGATGCAGGAAGCAAACGAAACCTACGATAGAACAGGAGCTAAAAAAAAACTATTCGCCTTCGGCAGAGAACATAAGGTATCTATACTGGCGTCCCATCAAAGGACGCAGCAGGCGTGCACTGAATAAGCGCCTCTACAAGCACAAGACAAAAGTGGAAGGATACTGGCGAACTGACGTCGAAACCTTAGAAGAGAAGAGTTAAGTTCACAGAACCGCTTCAACTTGAGCAGTTCAAGGCATGGGTCAAGGGGAAGTTCGATCCGCACCGCCGCCATACTCGGAATCCGATACAAGTGAGGAATCCGACGATGACTTCGTCGATAAGTTCGTAGATCATTTCGAGGATGACTCTCAGGATCATTATAAAGATGATTCTGGATATGATGCCAGGGATGAATTAAAGGCTGAGATGTACAGCGTTTTCACGCTTCTTAACAAGGAGGGCCAAGTCAAGTATCTCAAGTATCTCACGAGCTTGCGCTCGAAATCTTGGCTAATGAGCTTGAGGAAGTGGGTGTAGCGCTCCGGCACTGCTGGGATGTCAACAAAGTATCTCTGAGCTCTTACCGCCAGATTGGGCGATAGACCATAGTAAAAACACTCTTTATCAATTTTATAGCAACTCGCGTGTGGTAGTGTGAGAAGATCGTGATGATTGTTAAAGATCACATACTGATCGTCTGGTATTGTAAATTGTCTTAGCTCACTAGCTCGACTGTCGAACGCCACGCTCCGTACTCCATTCCATGCAAACCCTAACCATCCATTCTTTCGTCATTCGGAGTAGTGGCTAATCGTTCAAACTGGTTGCCCAGATCATTGATTTAGCCTGACTGCCCCTTGGTCATAATCGCTTAGCGGGCCTCGAACTGAACCATTCTGTAGAAAACGTTAGCATACTGCCCTTTCCTGCTAACATATCTCCCATCCCTCTTTGTCTTTCGCCGCTGTATTTTTCCTCGCTGGCTGCAATGGGCGCATACCTCTTAGTTCTCTCCTTGTACAAAACACGATGTCCGCACTCCTTGCATCTGATCGGCTCAGCGCGCTTCAAGGAGACCTTGCTGTTGCAGTCACCGCAAAGGTAGTTGATAGCTGGTCCATCGGTAGCGGCGTCGTAGCTGGTGTTGTGCGCCTGGATGGCGGTGGCGCCGCCGGTTGGGACCTGGTATGCTTCGCGGTTGGAGGACATGCTTGTGCTTTCGAGGTTTATGTGGATGAAGTTGTTTGGTTTAGATAGAGGTCGAGGCGGTGGTGATGTGAGCTTGGGATCGTGGTGTTTTGGACGAGGTTGAGGCGAGGCTGAGGGCGGCCGAAATCTTTGGGCGTGGGGAAGGCTTGGCAAACTGGCGGCTTTCTTAGCTCGGCCGCCGGACATGGGTGCCATGCTTCAAGACAACGACACTCCGTGACAGCAAATATATATTAGAATTCTGTCCTTGTTCGAGCTTAGAGTTCAATAAATTTTTTGTGGCTGTATTCAAATCTCCATAGGTCATAGCACTGACGCTTCATAGCACCGGAAGATACACACCTTTGGGAAACACTTGACTTCCTTCATTGCGCACCGTCATCAAGCAGGTAGGATTTAGAGTCCTCATCGACTAGATTGGAAACGGAATGACGGCCGAAATGAGATCTTTATGAAGAGGGACGGTGGTGTGAATGAAGGTCCAGCACAAGAGAAGATGCCCGCCTCGAAGTCTACCACTGATAAGCCAAAACCAATGGCGAAAATAAACGTGCCAAGTTATGGCTGGAACGTCATTGGTGCCAATCCACTGGACAGCATACCGGAGAATGTTAGCGAAAGTATTGCAGCAAGACTCTCACTTTGAGCAGGGCCTTTGACCATGATTTGAGAGATAAATCTAAACCATATCAGCAGCCATAGGCCATCCGCAATCTACTTGAGGGATGGGTGAAGGAGAATCGGAACTGCAGTGCTTTCCAGACTCATATGAAACGGAAGTGGCTCGAGGACGACACCATATCCTACGGACTCAAGCCTCCAAGCCTCCACCAGAAATTCTGCCATGTCACATCAGACGAGAACCCAACTATAGTATTGGACAGGGAGGGTAAAGTCTTGGTGTATAAATTTCGCATATTACAACAACCGCTCGTGAATCTGGCAGATAGTGACCTCTGCCTTGCATCAACAAAGCGTGTCAACTACTTCTGTGGGCCAATTCGACTCAACGAGCACTGAACTTATGGTGACAGGAGACTACAAGAAGAACCTCCCACAGTCCGCAGGCTTCGTCAACGACAACAGGGAGCTTCTCTCTCTTCTCTCATACAAACTTCGGTTACTCGACCCAGGGATGGCTCATGAATACGCGAAAGTTGACCGGTTCCTGCGCTACGATCAAAAGAGACTCGCTGGAACGGGACGAGGAAGAGTTGAAGCCCAAGAAGAGTTGGAAAGACTGGGGACACGGATTGTCGGTTATGATTCCTTGGAGCGACTTTGATGGCGGAGACCTTACCTTATACAACCTTGGCATGGAGTTCGAGATGAAGCCATCACACGCCATTCTCTTCAATGCGAAAGTGGTAAGCTATGCTGTGGGACAGGTGGCAAAGGGAACCGGGAATCATCTGGATCTCGTCGTACATGGTCAGACGATGAAGTGGCTGAAATGGAAAGTCGTTACTACGCCCATAGCACGGGTAGCTGCCCAGGTTGCGGCGGACGTTGCGGCAAAAGCGCAGCAAGAAAGCATGGTGAGAGAAACGGAGAAATCGCCAGAGCAAAAGAAGGGGGAGAACGAAAACGAGAGAATGAAAGAGCTCGCCGCGATTGCCAAGGAGAACGCACGCATAAGGGCGCCAACAACAGATGCGATGCGCCCGCCAGAATATGCGGCGCAGCGCGAGCGGGAGCGAAAGGCCGGCGACCATTTACGCCAAAGGGCATTGGAAGCTTCAAATGCGAATCTACAGCCTTTGGGCAATCGGAATATCATCCCGACGGCAGATCCGTTGCCTCAGCAACCACGGGCACAGGACTCGTTCGCAGGCTTTGAGCCATCTGATGTGACACGTGCTGAGCCACATCCAGAACGGCAACCAGAAATACTGCAACCGTCAGAGTCACAACTTGATACCACACCGATGGTATTGGATACACCCAACACCTCATTTTCAGGATCTGAGCACAAGCAACTCCAGCGCGAGTCTCTTTTAATTCCAGAACAAAATCTATTCTACTTCGACTTCGATGATTCGCCTGAACCACAACCATCGATCGGATTTAGCTATGAAGATGCGTGAATTACCGAAACTTCTGGAACCCTGCTTGCCCTTGTTTCGCCGGGTCCTTCCACAAATACAGCATTAGTTCTCCCAGATCACATGATCCGGGAAGCAGCTGAGAGAGAAGGGGAAAGACTTGCGGCGAAGACATGGAGAAGAGCAAGGACTGCAAGAGAACGTAAGAGCAGATGAACAGGAGATGGCGGAGGCGGCGAAGAGACAAATCCAGTCTGAGAACCGGATACTTCCGGATGCGATGAAAGCTTCAGATTCCGAAGAATTTGCGGCGCAAGAAGCACGACAAATGGAGGGCCACCCACTGCAATTACACGATAAAATGATAGCCGCGGACAACGAGCTCAGCCTAAAGAGGAAGAGAGATGATGAGGAAGAGCAGTCGGGACAGATCGAACCTCAACCCCCGACTAAGAAGCAAAAGAAGGCCGCCAATCCCAGACATCAAATAGCGAACCTTGGGGCAATACAAGCGAAGAAGGCCTTGTCGACAGGAGCAATCAAAGCCCTTAATCAAACTAGAGCATATTTGAAGCAAGCCGAGGGGCAACAAGTCGAGGGGCAACTCAAAGACCAAAAAAAGACAGAGGAACGAAGCTCTGTTGTCCGAAGGAATGCGAAAGTTTATCGACAAGGCCTGAACGAAATCCGTTCAGCGCCTTGGGAAAAGTAAACTGACAATGAATTTGAAATACGCTATGCGAAGATACGAGCATCGTTGAAGACGCAGAAAGCAATTCTCCAGCAACCCATAGCCCAAGGTGGCACTAAGAAAGACGTGAAAAATGGAGAAAAAAAATGCTGCTCCCATAAAACGGATACTAGAGCTTGTCCACTTGTGCAACCTAGGTTCTCAACCGACAAAGCAGAAGAAACAGCAGCCGAAGGAGTTAGACCGGCTACGAAGAGAATGTGTCGATTACGAAGAAAGCGAGAGAAAGCGCGCAGAACAGTGCAAGGATATACATTCGGAAGGGGCGAATGGCAGTTCGATAGACCACGACGTTGTTATGCTAGACGAGAGCCCAGACGCCACTCCAGTTCAAGCTTCGGAGAACCTAGTCGAGCAGAACTCAATTCAAGAAGAGCCAACTGACAAGGACTCTGTGGAAGACCTTTTCGGTGTTGTTAGAATAAATCTTGAACGGGAACTTCAATGTCAGGAAGCGAATCAGCGCAAGACGGAAGCAGTAAAGAAATGTCAGGAAGTGGATGACAGTTTCCGCTTAATGGATGAAGGGCAGCCCCCGATCGATACACAGCACGAGGCAGCCTCCCTGGACCAAGATTTTGTCGACGTGGAACTTGATAATGGACGACTGGAGGCCCATGTGGATAAGAGCAGCACCAATTCTGCAACAACCAGCTGAGTTATCCAACGTGGAACAGACGTTGGGCGAGAAGATGGGAAATATACCAAGTCAAGAAATGGAGGCAGTGGAGGAAGCGGAAGATGTTGCGGATTAAGAACAGGGGCCCGAACCGCCTGAGACTACACCAAAGCTGACTAAAGCTCAGAGAAAGCAGGCGAGACGGACAGAGGCCGACGCGCTCCTTACCCCAAATGAGAGAAAGCGTCGTGTGGAGGCACATAAGCTTGCCAATATCAAGGAATGGGAGAAGGACGCGAAAAAGGACGCGAAAAAACTTAAAACACTCGGGTCACTGGGAAATTTGAACGAAGCACAAGAGAAGAAACTATTGAGGCTGCGACGAAAGGTTGAACATAGAGAAATGTGGGATAAGATTAACAACTCGGCGAGGCAACCAGAAACCTCGATGAAGTCTTGCAAGAGTTGGCAGCCATGCAACCTGGCGGCAATGGCAATCTGGCACTAGTCATAGGGACATGTGTGTCGGCAGACATGGAGGACTCCGTACTTGAACGTCGCATTGCTCATAGGCAATACTCACGCAGCTGGAAGAAATCAAATCACACGGATTGATTACAGATCGATAGGGCAAAGCCCTCTGATTGCTCCGCTACCGCCTGAACGTATACGGAATAGGGACAAAAGGAGGATTTGAGGGCACAACTGTACTTCGGGCCGCAAGAGGCTCCCCGAAGCGCCATTCCCGAAGAAGAGGATGACATGGAGAACCCGAATCAGACGACGAGTCGGACGATGAGCCGGAATCAAGTACCGGTCCACTGAAGCAAACCCAGAAAGGCAGCAATGGCGCATGGCCGTCAATGAATACCTACAACCTCGATGCAGACCATCAACTACCATTAGAGGACATCTGGGAGACGGAAGCGGCTCGCCACCACAAAAGTGAAATTGCTGCTTGGTTGAAAGCCAGATGAAGAGGAGTATCTGTCTCCAATGCGCCTCAGAAGTCACCCCCAAAAAGCTCAGCTGTACCTGAGGCAGAGCCTGCGGCTGCACCGAAGACATCTGCTACCTCTGTTAAAGTAAATGCCAGATCAAGAGGCGTTGCACTCGCGAACAACGAGCGCTGGGTGTCTCGCCATAAGACACCGGCTGTACCTGAAGTTGAGCCGGCTACTGCTGTAAAGATCACAGCTAACACTGCTCCTGAGAGAGTGATTACAGAGGAGATAGTGGGAGGCAAGATGGTTCAGGCTGAGTGATTGGACTAGTTGGACTCTCTGTGAACTCGACGAGCAGGGACGAATCATGATTGTGTGGAGCTTAGAATTAGTGATTAAACAGAAGATAGACCTTCAAAGCTGCCCAAGTATAGTTTATTAAACCGGGAGATTACCTAGCTGCCTCCCGTCCCATATAGCTTCCAAGTTCTTTAACGGTCTCACTTTGCCTGACAGAAGGAAGTTAGCATTTGATGATGCTGTACTAAAAGCCTTATGTTTTCAGCACGACGCAAAAAAACCGTGCTATACACCCGAGGACGGAGCACCTTCCCAGATTGATTGGCTGTAACTATGATATCATGCACAGAAGGGCGGATGTCCAGCCAATCTATGAAGAATGGGCGGTGCAATCGATCCTGGTTGTTAAAGTCTAGTTCGTCAAAGTCACGGTGCATTGATCAAACATAAGTTCCCTGATGAGAGGCGACTCTGACCATGCGCAAACGACGTGGTAGGAGTTGCTACGCAGGCATGATGTTGCAATCGAATCGTCGCGTAGTATATGAAGACGGCTCTTGTCTTATGGTATGGCCATTCAATCTTCGTGTGACCGACCTTGACTCATGAAGCAGTAACAGCGAAGAGCATTGTCCTCAGTATCGCTAGACACCATCGAGCTCAATCTGGTGCCTTTGGGTAACCGGCGCAGAAGGAAGGCGGCTTTTATATGGTGTAAGTTTTCATAATATAGATCTTTCTATGCGACCGTAAACACCATAAACCAAGTGTGTAGTATAATACAAAATCATCCTCGAGCCGAGCAGCTTCTTCGTACTCTTCGCCCTTTGATATATTCTCTTTATGCCTTTACCTCCTCAGCAGCAGCCTCTCCCTCCGGCTTTGGGTTGGCCTCCTCATCCATCTGGATCCTCCTCGACTCAAGCGTCAAAAAGATGCTCTTTCCATGTGACTCCAACGCGCTGGTAACACCACCACCAATGGCCTGGAGCATATGCACGACCTGTGCCCTGAGACCCTCCAATCCACCCGAGATACCTCCAACCCACCTAGCACCTTCCGAATCAAAGGCCTTGCCTTCAACCCTGGCACCCATCAACATCAACTTCTGCAGACCAGTCTGCACCATGTTATCGTGCCATCCTGGGTTCAGCCTCCTGGTCGGAGGTGGGAAGTCTGGTTGTCTTGGCTGCAAGATCGACAAAGCGATCTTGAGGTGTGCTGGGGAAACGGTCGGGAAGGTCAAGAGCGCGATAGGTCCGGACATGATTGGCGCAAAGGCGTGTGCGGTGCCCAAGTCCTTGACCTGCTCGTGTGCGGCCTTGGAGAGGACATGGCGTGGCTCGTTCTCCCCAACCTTGTTGGCGTCATAGTACTCGACGACGGAGAGCGCGGCAGCGAAGATACCGGTCTGCACGATCTGGATCTTGACTGCTTGTGCTTGTGGAATGTATGTTGCGCCGAGGATAGCGGACTGTTCTTTGTCGACCTTCTGAAGCGCAGCGTTGAGCTCGCGACGGATGGAGGACCACTCTTGCGAGGAGAGGTTGTTGTGCTGGAAGATGACGGAGAGTGGGGTGGAGTGGAGGAGGGAGGCGTATTGGCGGAGTAATTGGGTCTTGCGGAATTGTGCTGGCTTAAGGGATGGTGGTTGGGTTTTCGGCGACTTTATTTTCGTGCCTGGGAGGGTTGTGATGGTCGCATAGCTGCGGGAGATGGAGGTCGGGGTTGGGAGGCTCAATGCCTTGGAGGTGAGCCGTGGCGGCATGGTGGGCAATGTTCGAATGTCTGAAAGTATGTGTTAGTATGCGATGCTGGTATTCTGCGATTGGTGTGTTGCCTCACGTTGAACGTTGCTGGGATGTGAAAGGACCTTGATGGTATCACGACCTGACAATAATTTTGGGACGGTCGTCGCTCGATTGTGGTGGCCTAGGATGTCGGGCACAAAAGATTATGCCGCGACGGGATCTAGCGTCTAGTGCGGGATGCCACTGACAGCCCTCGCGACCTTGGCCCCTTCAAGAAAGTTGCTATGACTCGACAGACCGAACACAGTATTCAATAAACAGAACACAAATACTCTTTGTTCATAACTTTTCGAGTTCTTCTTCTTCTTTCATCAACTCTGGACATCTTCTTTTAGTCAAGATCTCGTCAATTGATCATCTGCGACACCTACAACGTCAATCCTCACTATAAAAAGTTCCAAAGTTACCCCGCCAAACCGGGTTCGTACCTTGGTTCAACAGACTTCGCTTCAGTACAACCCCATTCCCAACCACAATGGCGCCAGGGAAGATACAAATCACCGACCTTTTGAAGCGCCTATGGCCAACGCCTGGCGAGCCACAAGTTTCAGCTGCGGAGATCGCAGCCGCTATTTCTCTTATTTTCACTGACGAATTAAGCGCAGTTCAGACCGGAGCTCTCCTCACGTGCCTCCATTTCACTGGTCGCGACAGACATGCCGACGTTATCGCAAAGTGCGCTTCGGCGATGAGAGAGGCGGCTGCTCCAATGGACCGTTCTGCATTGGAGGCCGTTGTGAGGAAAGTTGGAAAGTCGGAGGGCGCTTACAAGGGTGGATTGGTAAGTGCGTGAACGTCGATCTCGATCTCACTCTTGGTAGTCCTCAGTTCGGCCAACCACAACCGCTAGACCTCGAACCTCACCTCATTCGTGGTCAATTAAACTAACACATCCACAGTGCGACATCGTGGGAACCGGAGGTGACAGCCACCACACCTTCAACATCTCCACCACATCCTCCATATTGGCCTCCAGTCTCCTCCTCGTCTCGAAGCACGGCAACCGGGCCTCCACCTCAAAGTCCGGCTCCGCCGACCTCCTCCAATCCACCCTTCCCTCTGCCCCAAACCTCTTGAACGTCCGCCCCGACACGCTCGCCTCCATCTACGAAAGGACCAACTACGCCTTCCTCTTCGCACCGGTCTTCCACCAGGCCATGAAGTTCGTAGCCCCGATCCGCAAGGAGCTGGGATGGAGGACTATCTTCAACTTGCTGGGCCCGCTGGCGAATCCGCTGGAGGGCATGATTGAGGCCAGATTGATTGGGGTTGCGAGACGGGATTTGGGACGCACGTTTGCGGAGGCTTTTATGATGACGGGGGCGAGGAAGGCGATTGTTGCTTGCGGTGCAGAGGATTTGGACGAGGTTTCTTGTGCGGGGGACACTTATATCTGGATGATCAAAGAGGACTCTGCTGGCGAGGTCGGTATCGAGGATTTTGTTGTGCATCCACGCGACTTTGGACTTCCGACACACCCGTTGAGTGAGGTTAGCCCGGGGAAGGAGCCGAAGGAGAACGCTGCAATTCTCACCCGCATCCTCAAGGACGAGCTGGATAAGGAGGATCCTATCATCCACTTCGTTCTTATGAACACTGCTGCGTTGTTGGTTGCGTCCGGTATTTGCGAAGCGGAGACATCCAACATGGGGCCAGGCGACAACGGAAACGTGATCAAGGAGCGCGGTCCAGGTGGCCAGAGATGGAAGGAGGGTGTTCGTCGCGCTAGATGGGCGATCCAGAGTGGTGATGCGTGGAGGCAGTGGGGGGCCTTCACCAAGGCTACCAATGCGATTGAGCCGCTTAAGAACCATGCCTGAAGGTCAAATAACAAACACAACACAACTTTGAGCGAGGCTGGTTTCGGGCCTGAGTTGGCGCAGAATGGACGGTCTGCCTCGGAGTGTAGGCTCAACCAACAACACAGCACTTCTAAAACCTTGGGGCCGCAGATGAGAGATCCACGGGTATGGGCGGCGAGAAAAAGAGGCATTGTCGGTGGGCCATCGCTGGCGGAAGATATCTTGGGCGGTGCTTTGTTGGAGGATTGCTCGCGAGTTTTTGGGCATGGGCAGGGCAGCTTTCGATGTCGTTCCAGAGGGGGGGGGTTTAGCGTGGCTGCTGTCTGACACTGGGATGGTTGCTAGCGCGCAACTAGATAGACGGATAGGCTGAAGGACAGAGTTAGCGCAGAAGCTTGCTGGCCATAGATCGCTATAGACGAATGAAGATTTCAGAATTCTGACTTACACGATATCTTTGAATGACATGTGTGCTATGCGCAAGTGATGCAGTCGCCTGATATTGTTTCCAGTCACGCCAATCTCATGCCCTGTATTTGACTCGGACGCGTCTGCCTAAAACGGATAAGAGGAAGCGCAGCGACCTTTGTGTCGTGGGCGGTCGTGCTAAGCGGTTTTCCGATGTTGACGAGTTCTGCTGTAAATACTTCTAAATAAATATGTGATGTCACATCCTGCTAGCTAATCGATTAGCTTCCTTCTCTTTATTGTGGCTTTTTGTGCGTGGCTTATCGCGGGCGGCTTGGGTTTGAGGTCGTCGCGCTTGTAAGTTTGTACACAGCCGCCATCCCACACCATCATCCCACACAGCCTCGACAATATACTCCCATCGCATCATCTTCGCTGTGTCAAGATGGATAACGCGATCATCATGGAGAACTCCAAGGGAAATGGCACCTCAAAGCGCCGTGGTGAGGTTGAGGGATACGCACAACGGTTCAAGAAGATGTGCACCGGTGCTAGGGGTGAGGAGACTGTCGACAAGGACAACAGTGGTTAATGTAATTGCTGATCTGTCAGCAGTCTGTTGATTGATCGATTGTTGACTAATGGAATCGGGTATCATTGTCAAGGCACTCAAGAACATTCAGAATATGGAACACACCAGCATTCCAGATACCACCAAACCCGGCTACGACACCCAGCAAGTTGTTTCGGAGGGACTGCGCACCAATAACCACGTCACTCCCTTGAATTACAGAGAGGCCCGCCTCACCGAGTATGGCAAGGCGGTAGTTATCTTCAGCATTTTCCAACATGACATGTTTGCCACAAAGATGTACCATATCTCGCAACGGCAAGGCAAAGAACATGATCTGCGACACGCGCGAGGTGCAGGCAGTGTTTTTGAAGTATTCTTGAGGAGCACCAAGTCGACTACGATAGCGTAACGAAGCTTGATGTGTGACTCCATGTTGTTGGGCCGGAGTATTATTTGCACCTTCACTATACGCCACACCCACACCCGGAGATATACGATTTGATTAATGGTCTTTACCATATCTTTCTTGGTGCGCCAGATACTGTTGGAATGACTAAGGAGTTTCAGAACAACCCAGATTTGGTCGCACCAGACACCACGGGCTACTTAACCACTACTCAACTGAACATGGCACAATTGTTCGCTACACGCCTCGATCAGCTTCACGAGTACAAGGCAAAGAATGGATACGACACCAGCAACGGCGCAATTACTGCAAGAATGCTCGAGCTGAACAACGAAGGCTTCTTCTATCACAAGAAGGTTCGCCAAATCATGATGAATGGAGGAATTTAGCTGCAGGCCGAGTACCTTCAGCTCCCTGATAGCGAGAAGGAGCGTTTGGTTTGGATGTAGAAGGTTGTTATGATGGTGTATGACAGGGGCCTCTACATCTTCCTAGCCCCTGAGTGGGACTACAACTATATTCAGGAGAATACGTGCGACATGCGAAAGCAGGGGAAGCTCTTGCGCCGGGGGGATATAATAAGCTCAAGGGTATTATGGATGAGAGTAGCTTGGACGATGTTGAGAGATATGTTGACCTCGAGTACGCGTCCGAGAAGATCCCCAGAGAGCACTTGGTGGATATCGTGAGGCGCGACTACAAGGGCCCTCTCGAGGATATCTTCGTCATCTAAGCCAGGTAAGTAGTACTCTGTGCACTAGCGTGTCGCCAATAGCTAACAGTCTTCACCAGTCATCATCATCTTCAGATTCGTACGCAACTAGCCCAGATGTACTCGTTGCGAGCGTCGGTGGTGCTATGGGTGCCTTCGAGTTTGCGCCTCTCGTCTCTTTATCCGCCAACTCGGATGGCCTGGACGACTCATCGGATTGAGTTAATACTGAAACTTCACCATCTCTCGAGGGAGTACTCTTCTCCTCCGAACTTGCTGCTGGTTGTTCTTTCGTGTCCTTCGTGCGGGTCTCCCCTTTTCCTCCATCAACCTCGCAACTCGTCGACACCCTCCTAACCTTAACACCCAACAACCCCTTCCCCTTCCCAGCCTTCCTCTTCCGTCCCACCCTCCACTCCTCCCTATTCACCTCCTCAACAACAGGCTCGGCCTCGTTCTCCTTCGTCCTCCTCTCAATCCCCTCCCTATGTTTCCGAAAAGCATCCAATCCCTCCGCAGTCTCCCTCTTCACCCTCTCTGTCTCTTGCCTATCCCTCTCCCTCAGCTCCTCCAAAAACCCTACCTCATCATCATCCAGCGCTCGAAACTGATTCTTCAGCCTATTCGCCTCCTCGAAAGCTTCTTGCTTCGCAGCTATCACTCACTATTAACATTCCATCCATCCTCTGCGTTATAGCCGTCACCGCGCCTCGGGCGAGTGAGCGAGTATAGGCGGTTGAATGAGAGGAGCGAGCGGACCTTTATTTGCCTCTAAAGTTTCAAACAGACTCTTCCCTTCACTCATAGCCTTTTGCGCATCAGCTTTCTTTTTGCGCTCTGCCTCGAGTTCTAGTTGGGCCGCAAGCCATGCGTCGTCGCGTTGGATGGGGGCGTCGTTTGTGCCGCCTGGGACGAAGCCTGATGACATTTGGGCGTCGATTGGGATTGTAAAATCGGGGGCATAGGGAAGCTTCAGATAGAGAGAGATTGGTAAAGTTGAACGAGGGGAGGTTGAGGTATGAAGAAATGACTGGTTGCGAAGGCAATGAGATGTCGTTGACGCTGTGCGATAAGACATCCTTATCGTGCTACCCCGGATCCCAGGCTGTGTTGCTGATGATCTGCAACCTGTAAACTAGCGGCGAAAAGAGATAGTTCCTGGCATTGCAGATGAGAAATAAGTTATATGTTCCAATTAAGATGACTCTATGTTACGGACGAGTAGTTAATGGTCTTAACTGAACCTTCCGCTTAAAATCGAAGAAAGTAGAGCCGGAAAGTAATTCATAAGCTCGCTGAGCTCGTACGATCTTCTTGCTCGTAAATGCGTGTCATATTCATAATATCCTACGTCTCTATCATAGTCCAAGTATCTCGGTATCTTCTCTATATACACATCTTAAACTCTTACCTGATAAGTCATTCATTTCAACACCTCAAGTCTAGCATTATGTCCCACGATAGCTCTCACAAGATCCCAATCCCCATCGTCACCCACGTAGTCGCAGACTACGATACCAGTGCTTCCGTCTCCCTTCTCCAATTTCCTCACGTCTGACTCATTAAGTCCTAGACTTCCAAGGCCTTCAGTTTCGTTGTGTCTCCTACACAAAAAGTCCGCCACCGCAGGATTAACCTTCTTCGCGACCCTATCCGGCCAACATCCCGGTCTAAAGAAGTTGCTTGCCGAGAGGAAATTGACAAATAACGGGTTGGGTTTTTGCTCCGACTGTACCGACCGATCGTTTGCCAAAGGACAACACATACTCGCCGCCTTCTCCAGGTGACTATAACTAAACCGAATCTTCTTATCGATATTAACCGTCTCCTCCACCTCATAAAAATCCTGCACCCTAATCGTACCACCGCTACACAATCCGTCTTCGCAGTTATCTGGCCACGACGCTGCATCCAGCCCAAAGCCTTTGCCGGCGTTGAAGGATGATATGGAGGCGTCGATGTTGAAGCGGCGGAGGAGCATTATCCTCTGTCGCACCTCCGAGAGGCGGGGTGTACGATTCCCGGTGAACCAACGCCCTTGGTCGGGATTTATGTAGTGGTCGTGGAGGACTTTGGAGAGTTGCTGGTCGGAGGCTTTGCCTGTGCCTTCGCGCTTCAAACTCATGATCACCGTCTCACTTGGATGCGTGTCTAGGAAATGCGTTACGGTGTTGAGGAGGTCGCGGAAGTATTTATTGCCTGTTAATGACACCGGGAATGCGGAATGCACAAGTACCAATTTGTCGTTCCCTGAATCGTCTGGATTCTCGACTTGGACTCTAATATCCAGGAACCGCACCCCGTTATTGAGCTGCTCTTCCAGACTAACGGCTTGGCAGCGAACGGAAGGAAGGGCTTTGTAGTGCGTCGGGGAGTTGTGCGTTCCTGGTATAGAGAGCGCGGAGAGCGGTGTATGGTCCGGCAATTTCCCCATCCAGCTATCCAACCTCGCACTACTAAACACAGCAAGGTATGATTCCTCGGGGAGATAGATGGCGGTGAATTCGTGCTTAGGGTTCTGCTGTAGTGGCGTCAAGACGATAGAGCGGTTACTTGGCGATGGGGCATCCAGTCTGTATCGTTGCCCTTCTACCTCGAATGTGAGGCGCATGATTTCGTTGTCCCGCTCCCTAACCGGAAGCTTGGTGTTGACCACCTCAAACGGCTGGATCTTTGTCGAGAGATCCTGGTGGCTGAAGCTCTTCGCATTGGCTTCCAGCTCTAGCTGTGTAGGCCCCTGAACCGCCTGCGTCACATTCGCAACCATTGTCGTGAAGTTCCCCGCCAGTTTTCCAAACCGTGAGTCGTTATTCGACGTCTCATTTTGAGCGGTTGGTGATTTGCCGGGAGCTTGGAAGCGCTCGATAAGCTTCAGCTCCAAGGGCGATGTGGTGATGTTGCGGATTGTGAAGGAGGGCGCCATTGTGCGTGGTTCGACGATGGTCGAGGCTGCGAGCCATCGCGACATGAGGGTGGCCATGGCAGGCTGTTATATTCTGCTACCCCGTCGCGTGTGTTCCGTTGCTGGTTCAGCTCGCAGGGTTGTGTGAGATGAAGCTGGAAATGATGCTTGGGTGCATTCGACAAGGCTGCGCAATTGGTGTATGCCCCAGTGGCTTGCGTGGAAATACTCAATGCAGCTTGGCCGACGGCTGGGTATGCTGAATACGGACCATGAGATACTGTAACTGGTTGGCATGGTGTTGCTGGCCAGGATTGGCGGACCGACATCAAGGTCACTGCGGGCCAGATAACCACCGCTATCAGCGCGATTGCGTGGCTTGCGCCTCGGCGCTTGAAAATGATCCAGAACGAAATGTTAGGGAAATGTTTCTTTGGGTCGTTTTATTTTATTATTTTATTTACAGTGGTTGTTACTGACTTTTTGTGCATCAGCAATTTGGCGCAGCGGAAGCGCGCCGGGCTCATAACCCGGAGGTCGCCCGATCGAAACGGGCAATTGCTATCTCTTTTGCTCCTTGCGCCTAAAGTTCACCCCACCTGCTGTATAGATCCACATGCTGCCTTCCTTGCTCTTTGGGCTCTTGCGCGGTAGCTGTAGGAGGGCGCCAGAGCGGCTAATAGCACCCGGCGCCATCCATCTCGGACGTGGATGGCCGGCATGGATAGTAGTTTGAATATCATTATATTATTGCATAGTACTAGTTGGGCACGGGTATAAGTATCTCATCCAATACCCAGGTAAAATCTTGGCGGCCATTCGTTTGCTTTGATTTTCACCGGGTAGGAATCCGTTCGCTGGATGCTTCGGGTATAGGTTCTTTATTTGGGTAACTTAAGTACCATAGATTAGAAAATACCGTACTGTCTAATGATTAAACAGACAGTATTGGCCAATAAATTTTTTACAACAGTCGTGCCATCTACGAGGAAGAATGATTTGGACTGGAGTCTACCAATAAAGGAAGGACATATTGTTAGATCAGAATAGGATATTTAACACTTTGATAGCGTAATTTGATTTGATTTGCAGCAATTCAAATGCCATATGAAAATACCCCGGTAAATACTCGTGGAGAAAACTCGATCATAGAGTAGTTAAGTTGTAGGACTCCGCTTACGCAAACCACTGCGTGATATCTTGAGACATGCGAACTGGTTAACAATTTAGAAGTTGAATGTCAGTGCCGATTCTAAGTTTGGGTCGCTTACGTGAGTTGAGAAGCTGAGAATACATGCTAACGTGGCTGGCTGGCGGATTAGCCCTCGTTGGCAGTTTGAGAGGTTTACGACAACTTCCATGGCTGCCTGGCCGTGAGTCATTTTGCCCATTTGGCACTCCTAAAAGTACCTAGCGGGTACGCGCTGGTCACTTGTAAGATATCTTGCAGTCGACTTCAATCCTATCTCCCATTTGTCCCCATTTTAAGCTACTGGCAATGTCTTTTAATTACCAGCAATTTGAGTTCGGATTGAGAAGGAAATACGTGAACGCCAACTCAGGTGATTACGAACAGACCCTCGACAATGATTTTCGAGGACTGCACTGGTATCGCAGTGAACAGGAACATGAGTAATTACCACCGTCCAGTCCTTGTATCTTACCAACCTTGCAGAAATCCCCCTCAAACCCCCGTATATGAGCCTTTAAGCTGTACAACCTTCCTTTTTCTGCCGTTAATAGATCAGAAGGAACTCTAGTAAGCACTTCAGGCTCCTCTCTCCACGCCTACATCTCGTGAAAGTGGTGTCAGGCAAGGCTCGGTACTAATAGGAAAGTCACAAGCACTGCATCAACTCAAACACCGTACCAGCAATATCTTTTCCCCGCTTCCGCGACATACCACCCGAACTACAGACACGCATATGGGAGTTGGCTTTTGGGGCGATATTTAGGAATACATGTCCCCTGAATCACGAAAGCTGTCAGAAACCCAACCATCGTATGCTTCTGAGCGTATATCTATCGATTCACGAGTATCTGAAAAGCAACACCGTTTATGCGCAGCATGTGATACGGGAAAGAGGTCTCCATGATATTTTACGCGTGTGTTGGGCAAGCAGAAACACAGCTCTCAGAAAATGGTTGAAGAAAGCCAGAGGGAAGCAGTACCATCCTTCCTGCCATCGACGTTTCGAGGAGCTGTTTCAGCGGTTGAGAGAGGGATCTTTGGGCAGGGAGAGGTATTGGTATTGTCCCGTCACGATCAGAGCTGGGAACGCACGCCTCACATGCATGAGGGAACTCGAAGTCGTTATTAAAAATGAGAGGCCGAGTGTTAGGCATGATATCCTCCCGGTAGGTTGGATAGTGGCGATGAAGGATTATCGGAAGAAGAAGACGTCGGAGATACATCCTGAATCGTGGGGTGGCCGTTTTCTCTATTGGCTTTAAGGACCGAGTTTATGAGGGATGGATGCTGACTTAATAGCCCAGAAAGTTCTTTAACCTATCAGGTCATACCTTTACTTTAGTATGATTTCATCACCTCGTTCTTACCATCGTGGTTTTAATGGCAAGGACGTACCGCTTCATCCGCAATCGCAAGAGCTGGAGTTCGTCATCTATTTAGGCCGAGGGCGTCAACGACACCCGCCACTACCAAAAACTGTAGTTCATAGTTTTCTAGCACCACTGACCTGCATCGCCATTCTTCGTCCACTCCATCCACTCCATCCACCGAACCATAAATCCAATCCCAAAACCGTAAACACAACGGCCCCCGTCCACTGAGGCGAACACCGAGTCACACTCAATCACAACACTCGCACCGCCCCGTGGCACAATCATCGCTATCCCTCTCATCCGCTCTTCCCTATCAACTAGCCCTCCTCTCACCACTCTCCCTCCCACCCTGCTCTCTCTTCACCCGCCTCCTTCCCTCCCTCCTCAACGCCTTCACATTCCTAGCCTCCTACTAACGGGATACCTCGTTCGAGGCCTTTATCCTTGTCAGCCCACTTCCGGTAGTATCGCCTCCAGCAGTATTTCCACTCCTTATCTCCGACGGAGCATAGCTCGACTGGACATTCTGATGCTGAGATGTCGAGCTAAAGTGATCCGAGTTAGAGGAGCTACAGCCACTGGTATAGGAAGGCGAGAGCGTACTCAGAGCCTGATCCCGGTACGCGGCCGCAGCAGCCAGCTCTGGTGGTGGTGCGTAGCGCTCGAAGGGCGTGTAGTCTTCTGGGATGGTTTGAAAGGTTGATGGTGCGGAGGCGTAGGTAGGAGCTGGTTGCCGGATGGTGGCTGGAGTGGGATAGGATGGGTAGCGAAGTGTATTGTCAAAATCCTGCGGCTTCAAGCTCCTTGGGTCTCTTACCGGCTTGCTACGATATGGGACGTAGGGACTTTGCTGAGAAGTGTAGGATTCAGGAGTGGATGCTCCGTCCATGTCATCACTGAGCCCTGCTCCGTACGGAGAAGAGTGAGAGTCTTCGGTGTGGTGAAGGTTGCCATACCAAGGTTGCTGCAAGGCAGGCGCCGGTGTTGATGGACGAGAGACGCCGTATGCTGCTTCTTCATATGAGGGCGGGAGGTCATCTGGGACATAATTTTTGTTTCCGATGGTGCTCCGCGAGCTGGAGTATGGAGTGTGAGGACTCATTATTGCAGCTTGTATTAATTGGCAAGCAATGGCTCCAGTTGTGCTTTGGAAGTGGTTTGCAGTTGTGGGCCGCTTTGTTCCGTCTGCGTTAAGCTTCTGTTGCTGGTTACCTGCGTGGACCTTTTGATCTATAGCGTTCGCGAAGGTACGTACTGTGATTCCTTTCATCGATGCCAATGAGTGCGAAAGAATGGTTCTAAGAGTCAATCGGTTAATGAATCAGAATAGCGCCCCCGCCGCCATTCTGCCTCAACATTGCCCTCGCAAGACACTGTGTCCAAAGGGCGACTAGACAATGCGGAAGATCTTTGCTCTATTCACGGCTTAGCGTTTAGTCCCGTCAATCAGCAAGTCGGGTTGTGAAAAAAGTGCCAGACACTTTACTTAGACCTTTATGACTGAGCTATCACAAGACTTACAGGCCAAAGGGAGACAAACCGCACTCTCGAGTGGTTTCTTGCACGAGAGAAGATCACGAACCATAATCAGGACATACACTCAGATCTTATCACTATCTAGCCTCTGCCCTAGACCTTTATTCCTCTACTCAGTAACCACCACGAGGGTAGCAAAAAGGACAACAACAACAGTCATCTGCCACCACATATAACCCACCGTCCAGTCCAGCACTACAGTCGGGACAGTCACAACCACCAGGCGCAAATGGGTTGTCAGGCCTGATGGCCCTGTCCAGCCTATCTGCAAGCCTTTGCCTTGCTTCTACTTCTCCAGGAGTGCGTGCTGGACGTGAACGAGGTCGTTGTGGCGGACTATATGGCTGGTCGTCGTAGTAGCGTCCTCGTCGCTCTCTGCCTCTGTTGAAGTCTACGCTGGATATGCTGTCCGACGGAGCAATGTCGTCGAAACGACTTCCTCCATACCGCACTGTATGTCTTTGGCGGTCTGAGCGAGGTTTTGCGTCCCAGCCACTTGGACGACCACGGTTGCGGTCTTCGTACGCCGGCTCATAAGTGTGATAACGGCATTCAGGACGGTATAGTGCATCCCTGTAACCACGCCCGCCAGAAGCGCAGGCGTCCTCGTACAATGAAGGACCAAAGTCCGATGACTGGTAGTTATCGTACGTGCCACCATAAGCATCCTCGCGCCCATAACTCGTCGAGTCTAGTGCCTCACGGCGCGTAGGCAGCCCTCTGCCGCCTCCTCCGACGTCGCGCAGGCCGGGGCTGAAGCAGCGGGATAATCTGTCTCTGCCATCCATCTTGCTTCTTGCTCGTATTCACGGACTCGAGTGCATGTCTGAGACTTCTGAGATTGTGGTGAATAATTATGGCTTGGGTCTTGGATGTATGTCCTCGTGTACCGGACGTGATCACAGTCCGATTGTGGCCGATTTATACGCTGGGGACAACGCTGGGCGGATTCCGTGGAACATTCGGCTTCCCTGGGCGTATAAGGGGTTCGCAAGTCCGTCACTCATACGATCTTTATTGCCGCCCTTGGTGACGGTGCGGCGTCGTTTGATGAAACTTCCTGATCGGCCGCTGATGTGTTGTAGTCCTGATTGCTGCATTCAAGTTTTACGACGATATAGAAGCAACCGTGTGCTCGAGCGCGGGGTCGTGAGATTCCAAAGACGACGAAAGATCAGAGGCGACGGAGCACAAGGATCATTAGACAAGAGTGGACAAATCGACGGAGATATTTCTTGCGATGCTAAGGCTGTCCGTCATAAGACATTTCGAGATACGAGCAACGATGCAGAAGTTCGCGACAGTTAGCATTGGGGTGGTTGCTTCTCAGACTTCAGACAGGCTAGCGAAAGCGCCGGGTTTAACAGAGGCAAGCATAGTCGTCAATCAGAAATCAAATATCTCCTTCAAATGAATGTATTCCATCTAGTCTATCCCTCAACCTCCAATAATAGCTAAAGCTTAAGCGCCGAGAAGATTTACCACCCATCCGCGCCATCCAAGGCCTCCCCTCCTCACTCTTTCATTCTCGAATCGAAATCAGATTCAGAAGCCAGGCAAGAAAGTGACGACAGAGACCTCAAAACAACGGCAACAAGCAAGCTCGGTCCCCTCAAGCCTCCTCACAAGAGCGAAAAATGTATGTGTTTTTGTGGTTTGTGTTGTCAACTCCGGAGCCGAAGAAGAAGAAAGGGATATCGAGAACTTGTCTGCCCCTCACAAGCTAGCTTCCACACACCTTCCATGTACAAGTCCGGTTGTGCGTTTGTCAGTGACTCTCTTCTCCTTCTTCTCGCTCCTATTCCGATACTCCCTCTGGTTGCCCGTTCCCGAAATCATGCCGTCCGGCATGATTACAAGATGTTGCAACCGATTGGGGTGGATGGGCCACCTGGGATGGTCTGGACGTTGCGGACGCCGGCGCGCTGGATGTTGCAGCCTGTTGTTGTTAGTCTCTTCCACTAAAAGAGAGGGGATTTTGGAAGGTGCGAAGGAGTGGCTTACCGATTGGGGTAGATGGTCCACCTGGGATGGTCTGGACGTTGCGGACACCGACGCGCTGGATGTTGTGGCCTGGTATTTGTTAGCACTGATGCTCTCTGCGGAGTCTAATAGGAGGGGGCGTAAGGAGAGGCGTACCGATTGGGGTGGCTGGGCCTCCTGTAATAGTCTGAACCATGATTGCAATTGGGGTGTTTGGTAAAGGTAGCGTGTGGATTGTGTGAGGTGTGAGTGGATGAAGAGCTACGTTAGATGGGACGATGGCTGATACTTATACACGATCAGAGGTTCACGAAATCTTTGAGAAGCAGCTGAGATGGAGCCAGATCTGGTGGCGATAACCCGCTGCTGTGGTAATAGGATTGTCATTAGCAAAACGGACGAGTATGACATGTGATGAGATGGCAGGGACAAATAGAGTCGTCCAATTTGGTGTTGAGGTGGTCTGCAGGACGATCTCGACGGGTTACCCCGACTAGAAGGGCTCTAGCTTACGTTTGGAGGTGGCCATCTGTGGGCCCCATCTCTTTGACAGCAGCCTGATCAGACCACATCGAGTCAGTCGCGGCGATATTTGGAAATTCTGATGTCTAATGATGGTGTTGTGCGACGTTGACCGCGCCTACGATCGATCTGCTTAATATTGTTCATGCACGTCAACCACCATCGATCTTGGCGCCTCATCCGAAGGCGGCCACGTTGTTAAGCGCAGACACCGTATACGATCGCATAAGACTTTTGTACGACGCTGGGGCTGACTCCAGGCGTCCTATTTTGCGTGGTAGCAAAGTACTCAAGAGACAGTGGCGTGGTAGTTCGGCACAGATGACTCTCGCTTAGCCAAAGACGGCGAGATTCGCTTCAACGACGTTTCTTTAGAGAGCTGTCAACGCTCTTGGCAACGCAGTCTTGTGTCAAAAGATGGCATTTCAGAACGATCGATTGAGAGTCGCGAAGGCGGAGAAGACATGGCATTCGCGCACCGAGTACGTGCCGTCTTCACCACGCGCACTGTGGTGGTTCTGGCGGTTGTGTGGACGGGCCCAACCAGCCTTGAGAATGATTTGCATAAAACCGACTCGTCGTCAAATCCGAACGTTCGGAAGTGTTGAGCACAGTAATGCGTTGGAGCAATCTGACGCTGCCTCCTTCCTGATCGGGACGTGCGCCTTAATATTGTTCGTCCGTCTTTCAAAGAGCCGCACTGTCGGTAACGGCGGAAACGACCATTTTAGGATTGTCGCTGCTTCCGTACACAACATCTGCTAGAAAGCCTTCGTCGCATACGATGTCCATGGGTTACACAACCCTTCTGAGGTTGGACTTGATCGTATTTCGTATTCGATGGAAGATTGGGCTTCTCCTATCTGCTGCGCCTTGTGAATATGGAACTTCAGGGAATCCTTTTCAAATCTGCCCGCTATCATCAATTCACCAGCCAATGTCGAAAGGCGACCTTGTTGAACGACCTTCAATAAAACCTACTCACAATCTAGAACTTGCCCTCTCCTCCTTCAACAACGCCTCCAAGCTCAATCCTGGGGTTCCACTTCTGCTCCCGTCTCCTATCATCCCCTTCATATCCACAGGCTCCTTCCTCCACTTCCAGAGCGCCCTCACACTATCCTCCGGCACACCACCTTCCAGTACCTTGACCACTTCGCCTCCCATGACGGGTAAGAACTTAAACCCATGTCCACTCCCCCCCGTAACTAAGAAAAGACCCTTATACTCAGGATGATAATCAATCAAGAAGTCTCCCTTGGGTGTGTCCGTGTACCAACAAATCCTCGTCCTCTCAAACTCCCTCTCCGCAAGCCAAGGAACCATCTCCCTCAGTGCGTTCCTACACGCCTCTACCCCCTCTACAGGGAGCCATGTCTCGTTGAATACCGGAGGACTATTCATACTACTCGAAGGCGTCGAAATTTCCACCAAAGCATTTTCGTTCTTCGCCCTCGCCTTCGGATCCGGATGGTCTATCAACTGCTTATTAAGGTACCCGAACGCATGCCGCGCGACCTTCAAGATATTATTCCTCGGGGGGATAATAAACATGCCCGACGTAAAACTCAGCATAATAGGAATATCCTTCAACCTCTCCTGTTCCTCATCTGTGATCTTCATATAAGCTATCGCCTGCCCCGTAGCCTCCGCTCTGCCCCTCAAGTTTACCAAGGTGGGCGACCATGCTCCCGCAGCAACGATCGTTAAATGCGCCGTTATCTCCTCCCCATCTGTAAGTTTGGCTCCAGTGCAAATTGTGAGGTCTGGAGAGTAGAGCAGCCTCTGTACCGTGCCGATCAGGAAATTTACGCGTCCCGTCGCCTCGACCTGGGAGCGGAGATACAGCATAGAGGCCTCTGCGTCTGCCCATCCTGACGTCTTGTTTAAATAGCCGTACGAACCGCTCCCTCCCGCGGTTCCAGCAAGACGCTTCACGTCGGACTGAGAAAGGCATTCGGTGAGGTGTTCGGAGCTGACTAGGGATTGGACGTTTGCGTAAGATCTCTTGACGTACTCGGCGCCTTCGGCGTCGTGGTGGCAGGTCAGGAGGAGGCCGGAGGGGGAGTAGCGGCCGTCGGCTCCTAGGGAACCTGGGGTAGTGAGTTCCCAAAGTTTCTGGGCTTTTGCTGCGAGGGCTGCGTATAAAGAATTACTGTAGTCGGACCTGATTATGCGGGAGCTGTCTATCGAGGAGCCGGAGGGGTTTGGGAAGGAACTGCGGTCAACAACGGTGATAGTGGTTTGGCCGTAGCGAGGGTTGGTGGCGAGGCTGTAGGCGGTGCTGAGACCAAAGACACCGGAGCCTATTATGGTGATTGAGGTGGGTGGTGGCTCCATATTGTCAAGTATTTGGAAGGATACGAGACAGTGAACTGATTGGGGAGGCAAGAAGAGGATGACGGCGAGTAGACAAAAATAGCCAAAGAAACGGTAGTTGCAAGGTGATAGGATTAGTAAATAGACTGAAAATACTTGACCTCGATATATACTCCTCAAATTCCGGTCATGCGAAGCTAGACGCGATAGACGCCCTGGCGTTTACACGATGTGGTTCGTCAAAGGGGAAAATGAGCCGAGCGCGTCATCGGGAGCCGGGAATGGGCCGGCGCAATGCGGGCCAGATAACGATAAGAATGCTGGCCCGTGCGAATTGGATAGCTAAGTGAGCTTCAACCTTGCAAGATCTTTTGAGATTGAAAACACCACTTTTTAACTGGTTAGCAGCACTCACTTAGCTGTTTTTCACTTATCACCTTGGCCTCAGCATGTGCAACTTAACCTAAGCACGACAACAGTCACACAACGACCACTTCGCGCAAGCGCCCGCAACACGATGGATCGCAGTAAGAAGATCGAGCAATTCCCCGACGTAGACAAGAAACTCGCTGCCTCAGCCAAGAAATCCCTCTTCGAGCAGCAGCGCGCAGAAGCAGAAGCAAAGCGGATACGAGAAGAGAAAGAAACAGCAGCCGTTTATGCCTCGTTTGTAGCCTCCTTCGATGATGAGGAGGAAGCACCGCAGCAGGGTGGCTATGGGCAGGGAGGATATGGTGGGGGACAAGGAGGGTTTGCGCAGCCAAAGAGACATTACGGACCGCCTACTGGACCAGCTGCTGGACGAGGCTTCTTGCCGCAAAGGGCAGGGCTTACCGGACCACCAAGGAGTGGACCAGGAAGTTTAGGACCGGCACTACATACCGTTCCTCGCTCTGGACCAGGAAGTCTAGGGGCAGCACCACATCACGAAAGAGGAAGTTATAACCCCGGCCCTGGTTACGGAACGCCACGAGGTTTCCAACAACCGCCGCAGAGACAGGGTGATAGGAGGAGTTTTGCGTCTGATGACTATGACCATACGCTTCCACCACAACATGCGACGCGAGGCCCGAAGGTGCCTGCTGCGTTCAGCACGAGTGATGATGAAGATGAGGCAGCGGACAGCGGGTGGAGAGCGGCTGAGCCGCCGGTGCCGAAGCCTACAATACAAATGTCAAACCTTCCGCCTGGGACGAGTCCAGCTGCTATCAAGGCATTATTGCCGTCAAACCTCATTGTTGAGGCCGTAAGAATCCTGCCGCCGCCGCCTTCAGGCCCGAACAACACAGAGCGCAAGTCCATGTCCGCGATCGTAACACTGTCCAAAGAAACAGCAGCCTCAGACATCGATTCCACTGTCTCCCAACTGAGGGATAAATATCTAGGATGGGGTTTCTACCTCTCCCTCTCCCGTGGTCTCTCATCTGCAGCTCTAGACTCTAGCTCTCTTACCCACCTCCCCAAATCATCGTCCACAAACTTTCAGCCATTCGGCGCCAAAGTCGCGGATTTGTCTCAACCGGCGCCCAGCAGTAGGATGAACCAGCACGCGCCCCCAACATCATACAAGGGCATAGCTCCCCCAGCTTCCTACCATACCCCAGCGGTACCAAAGCCTTCGGGACGGGTACTGGTTGTCGAAGTGAAGCCACCGGGTGACATAAAAGAGATTCGCTTAATCCACAAAACGCTCGAAAACCTATTGACTTACGGCCCGGAATTCGAAGCGCTCTTAATGACCCGTCCAGACGTCCAGCGCGAAGAAAAATGGGCCTGGCTATTCAACGCACGCTCCACTGGCGGTGTCTACTACCGCTGGCGTCTCTTCTCCCTCCTATCGGGCACCGAAGCCAAAGGCCGTTACGTCCCAGTCTTCGAAGACTCAGCAGCCTGGAAGACACCCAAAAAGCCACTACCTTTTGAATACACTACCCACTTAGACGAGTTTGTTGAAGATGAACACTACATCTCCACCGACGGCAGCGACTCTGAGTCCGAACGCCGTCAGCCCACCGGTTTGGGGTTGGGGGAGGAAGGGCCGAGCTTTTTGGGACAGATGCAGAAAGCGCACTTTACGCACCTCCTCGCCCGTCTCCCCTCTAACGTGCAGAAATTGCGCCGAGGAGACGTGGCGCGCGTGTCGGCTTTTGCACTACGTAACGCTAAGAGGGGTGCACCGGAGGTGGTCGAGATGGTTGTTGAGAATGTGTTGCATCCTTACTCTGCCAGTGGCGCGAATCGTGAGTATAAGAAGAGCTCGAGGCCGGTGTCAAGGGATGGGGCTCGCGGCGAGGGAGAGGAGAAGGTGGAGGATACGAGTGCGGCGAGTCTGGTGGGGTTGAGGTTGATTCCTGATATTATTGCCGCCGCCCTGAATAGTGGGGTATCGAATGCGAGGGTTTATAGACAGTTGTTTGAGGACGCGATTCGTAAGCGTAAAGTGTTCGAATACGTGGCAAAGTTAGACAGGAAATACGGATGGGGCAGGATGTCCTTCGAAAAATGGAAAAGTGTTGTTAAGGGGGAGTTGGGCAGGTGGAAGGATAGCTGTATGTTTATGCCTGGGGCGCCGGAGGGGTGGTTGGAGATTTTCTGCAACCCGCCGATATCGAAGGAGGAGGAGGAAAGAGAGAGGGTGAAGGAAGAGGCGAGGGTTAAGAAAGAGAAGGAGTCGAGGTGGAAGGCCGTTAGGGAGAGGGAGATGGCTGACAGGGAAGGGGCTGAGAGAGCTGATGCTGAGATGGAGGATGTGGATGGGGCGCCGATGGCTGAACACGATGACGTAGACGGCGTACCTATGGAGGAGGAGGATGTAGATGGTGTGCCGATGGTGGATAGTGATGATGATGTTGATAGAGAGGCTTTGGCGATGGATGAAGATGAGCCGGTGCAGGCATCAGCACCTCCGTCGGTGCCGGACAATGAAAAGGGCGGGGAAGAGACACGCGGTGAGAGGGTGGAGAGTGGTGGTTTGAAGACGGGCTTCAAGATCGAGGGGAAAGGGGAGAATGTCCGCACTGTTAGGAAGCGACCAAGGGCTGAAGATATGTTTGCTGATTCTGATGAGGATGAGAAGCATCCTAGTGCTAGCTAGTGCAATATCTCAGGGTGCTCAAAAGATAAATTTAACGTACACAGTATTCAATTCAATTCAGCTAATTTTGGGAACATGTTCAATGAATTCGCATTTGAATACGCAATTTTGTATTCAGCCGGAATTCGAAATGAACACGGAAGATTCTGTATCCTGTCATTCTGAATTTGAATACGACATTTTGTGTTCAAAGTCAGTCAACTGAGCGCGATCGCACTCTGAAATAATCATTGCACCCAAGAGCTGTGAACCATATTGTGCCAGCACAACATTGCAGTGGACACCTTGTCAGCTTCACCTCCTAGCCATCAAGAAGCTACGAGATTCTTGTCTAGGCCACCACCTATCAACTTTCCCAGCTTCATCAAGCATTATTCTACGAGCATCTAGCCAGTATTATGGCGCCACTTGATGAAGCGTACGGTATCTCAAGAGGATTGTGATGCTATGTTCCGTCTTGAGGGGGATATGACGCATGACGTACAACGATTTGGGCAACGCAAAGTTTTGTCCAGGCCGGAGTAAATTTATATATCACCATTGCCAAAGACTCCATCCGGCAATGAGACTCAACTTAGGTCCTTGACTGAAGGGGGATAAAGGTCTGTGGCATGCTCGAGGAGGAGCTGAATAAGTTCGAGACTTCCTTCGAGACAAGGTGGCAAAGATGGAAGTTCGGCTAATCGATAAGTGGCCTGAGACTACTGGTGCCATTAGAAAGATATTGGAGAAGTTGGTATAGAATTTGGTGAACTAAGAGAAGAGGAGAAGAGGAGGTTGTTGGGAGTGGATGAGGATAGGAGAGCACAAGAAGTGGAGGTGGTTAGGATAAGAGGGGGAAAAGATGCGCGGAGGGCGATTATTGCGAGGGTTGTGACTTTGTGTAAGAGGAGCTTAGGAGGAACTGGTTGGTTTGACTTGGGCGTTTGGTAAATCTGACAATAGTGCGCGGTACGAAGGACAATCTTGATGGAGATTTTCCAAGTTCTAAGATTCCGACTCCTGTCACTCTGCATATCGCCGTTAGTGGCTGCCACATCTTGGCACGGTGCATGAGAAAGTTTCCTGCAGATCAAAAACTTCCTTGTTTTGCTTGTAAGTAATAAACCGCTTAGCATGCGGGATGTCGATATGCGGTAGTCGAAAATTTGTTTTGTTTACATTTTTTCTCTCCAACTGCTTAACACCGAGGTCGGGCTTAGCATCAACGAGCACATATGAACAATTTTGAAGATGGGAGACGAAGGAAGTAAAGTCGAGATTAGAGTTCTGCTATGCTGGTAGGCGCATTTGTTACAAAGAGCATCGTTCCGTAGTGTTCTTGCTTAGAGAGCCACGCGGATGTCGAAGGTCAATTAAACAGTTTTGATGGGTGAGCGAGGTTGCTGTCGCTGTGGTCGTGTCTTGCCTTCGGTGCCGGGAGCCGCCTTGGAGCCTTGGTCGCGACTCGCCGGGAACGCCGGTCGTATTAAAGCGGCTGAAAGTGGTATGTTGCTGTAATGTCTGTCAAGTTGGGAACGAGTCGATGAACGAGATATCGTCGCACTGCTCATCGCGCCTAAATGGTGAGTATCCATATTCCGTCACCCTGCTGGCTACTCTCCACAGCAGAGCCCACCACCACGGCGCCAACGCGCTTGCAGTACAAACAGCCGCACGTAGCGCCTAACCTCGCCATTTTTGCGATTCATTTGTTTCCGTCCGATGCTTTTTGATGCTTGGCATGTTAATTTCGCGCTTTCCATAAATCAGCGACTTTGACAGGTTATGGTTCCCGTCGGTGGGACGATGACATCGTGAAAGCAGGCGATTGCGAGTGTTTTACCCCGAAGAGGAATTCGCGCTACTGCAAGGTAGATCTGGCCACAACGCCAGAACGCCAGTCTGAGAAAGCGCGTGTTTGTTGGTTTGCTAGTCTCGCCGCAAACCGGTGGAACGGAATAAATAAAGATGTAAACGTGATTTCGGATGTAGTAAATATTGAATGATGTCAAAACGACAGATGAAGGATTTCACAAGCTGAAAGACGCGTCTTTGTTTCAATTGTGCATGGGTGCTGAAAGTGCGACACGAACGACAGGTGAAATAATTGTGGTGTTGCAGAGCAAGGAGGCGCGCCACACTGACAGACGGCGCTGCGAAAGATGGCAGACAAGGCTGTGAACAGGCAGTGGTGCAAGGGTTGTTGTGCTTGCCCTCGTTGTTTCATTCGCTCCTGCTAAGACTCGTGGATTCCATTCTAACCGTATCCAACCATTTAGCGCCACCCGGTCCACCTTAAACCGGAACGATCCACATCTAGAGATTGGGAATCAGGCAACCAGGCAGAGCCACACATGCTTAAATAGATCAGTCCCCCCCCAGCGCCCAAATTTCGATCTCTTTGCGAGCGTCACCTGAATTTCAAGGCCAACGTAGTTTCATCAACTCCACCACCACTTCGTTGTCCAAACGTCAAAACCACATTCTTTCGAGGATAACACTCTACCACAAAATACTCACGATTAATAACACATCTTCGAGTACTCTCACTGTGACTTCAATACAACAAGTATCTCGCAATACTTGACGATTCACAGCACCCGATAAACTAGGGGAGGCATTTAGTTGTTCATCCTCACTACGAAACCGCAAACGACAACTTCACTGTTCGATCCTTTGCGACAACCACATCTCCGCGATTCCACATATAATCTTGACAGACACAACAAGATCGGTTTCGCAAACCCAAAACGAATACCTTCAAAATGAACGCTATTCAAACTCACCCAGAGAACGCCGCGCAGGCAAAGACCTTCATCGCCCCAGGCTCGCTCTCCTTCCCAGGCGGTGCTGGTGATATCACTCCACCAAACGCCGAGGGCGACAAGGCAAACCAAATGAAGGCTGGCGCACCACAACAAGCCGCCCCGGCCACACCAGCGACCCCAGCTGCGACGCCGGGCGCAACCCAAGGTGTCTCCGGCATCGTGCCAACCTTACAGTAAGTATACCCCGTCTGACATCTTGTGTTTATTCAAGAGGCTTATCTTGTTCGTAAAGAAACATCGTTGCCACGGTCAACCTCGATTGCCGCTTGGACCTGAAGACGATCGCTCTGCACGCGAGAAACGCCGAATACAACCCAAAGGTACTTGCTGACTCTAGGCTCTGCACTGCTTTTGCCTATGCTAACCCACACAGCGTTTCGCGGCTGTCATCATGAGGATCCGTGAGCCAAAGACCACGGCGCTTATCTTCGCCTCTGGCAAGATGGTCGTTACTGGTGCGAAGTCCGAGGACGACTCCAAGCTTGCCTCACGCAAATATGCGCGAATTATCCAGAAGCTCGGCTTCAATGCCAAGTTCACGGATTTTAAGATCCAGAACATTGTCGGCTCTTGCGATATCAAGTTCCCGATCCGTCTTGAGGGTCTTGCTTCCAAACATCACAACTTCAGCTCTTATGAGCCGGAATTGTTCCCCGGTCTTATCTATCGTATGATCAAGCCGAAGATCGTTCTGCTTATCTTCGTCTCAGGCAAGATTGTCTTGACTGGTGCGAAGGTGCGCGAGGAAATTTATCAGGCGTTCGAGATGATCTATCCTGTCCTTCAAGGTTCGTACTCCCCAACACTATATCCTCAACCTCGCCCTCATTTGTCCGCAGTACTAACTTCCATCAACAGATTTCAAGAAGGTCTAAACCACCTCATCATGAAGACAGGTTGATCATCCGATCAACGATCGATCTGACCAACCTTGTCAATCTTTTCGAAGTTTGCAAACATATTACGCATCTACGATTGGAAAGACTCGGTGTATCAGTACGCAACCGTGTAAAACAAACATATTTTTTTTCTCATTAACGAATCACGAAACACAAAAAGAAAGATAGCCTGGAGTAGCCTCACATCACCTTTTCGGAACCATTCATCGTCGTCAAACCATCTCATGGATCGACCGAAGATTTGGTGGGAGGAAGCTCTTGTGGCTAATCGATACTGCGGCGAACAAAAAGGCGTTTGATAAATGGAGGGGAGCTGATATGGCATTACGTGGCGTTTGGGGGCTGAGATTCTTATCCTGAACGGAAAGATAGATTGATTGCATGTCTCGTGGCAAGGAGGCTTTTTTCGTTGATAGAGACAGATATGGTGGCCTATCGTGGAACAGAAGCGTGGTAGTTTCTGATGCTACAGAGGGAAAGTAATACTTGAGCTTATGGTGTTGGGCTCGTGGTGCCCTTGTGTGGTCTCGAAAGAGGTTGCGCAAGGTACAGTGTCGGTGGGCCGACACGTCTGGCACTCTTCACTGAGCTGCTGGCGGGATTATGGCCGTCGCTGGTATTGGCGATGTCGGCACATTTATTGATATTGGTATGCGATATCGTGCTAGGTATGCGAACAGTGGTTGTTCTTAATGGTTGACGAAGCGACCTGTACCTGGCCTCGACTTTGGTCGCGGCCTTGGGAGGCCCGTAAGTGCTGCTCGATGTCACTGCGCATGCTTGCTGGTTGGCCGTACGGCGCTATGGACTATTTATAGTGATAGTGGCTAGTCGAATATCATGTGTATCAATGAACCTTGTTGTTCGTGTTCGTGATATGGCCGCTGTGATATGAATGTTTGTTCCTCAGAGCTGTTGAGCTCGTCAGATGCTTATCGTGTCGAGATTTCGTTTGAGACGCCGTGCTGAAGGCGGAAGCCAGGTGTCGTCACCTTGTTGTCTTCGCCACTGGCAGTTGTTAGTCCGTATCTTTTAAAGCTAGGGTCTACTTATCTTGGGTTCTCATTACATGGTGTTAAAGCTAGAGAGTGTTATCATCCTGCAGCCTGCCCAGTTCACAGCCGCCGTCGGAGTATCGTAGAGCTTAGTGCTTGCTTTAGTGGTGGTGAAAGTTGTTTACTGTGTGTCGATTGAGCCCTGTTGTCTTGCGACACATGGCAGCTCGGACATTCGATAGTCCTCGGTCAGTTTGCTCGCTTCGTTAGGGCAAATGCCTTCCAAATGTTGAAAGAATTTCCGCTGAACGGCGTGCTGAAACGCAAGGCTATGGAATGCTTACTGGATAATGATGCGTAGATGGAGTGGCAGGCGTGTACGCTGTCATGACTTAACTCTCCTTCTCTCAAGAACTTCTATCTTGCCGTGTTCCGTCAAGTTCGAGCATGAACTCTACCGGAGAAAAGTGAGAAATAAGTCGAGAAAGCAGATGAGACGGGTGGCCGACTGGGGCACCTCGTGCGATCGAGACCCCAAAGGAAACAAAGGATGTTCGGCCGAGGAATGTGGTTCGCATTGGTGGCACTAGGGGAGACATGTGAGCAGGCCATGTCATTGGTTGATGGTAAGACATGTCACATTGGCACAAAAGTGTGCCAAGCTTGAAGCTTGCCACTCAAGGTTATGGGGCCTGAACTTGTTTCAATGGGTGTGAAAAAGCATCGCACGAGATGCCGGCTTGTTAGTTGTTACAGAAACTCACGCAACTCTCACCTTTCGGTCAGTGGTTTCCCAGACTGCCACTTTGTGACTCTGGAACATATCAACAGCCGTTCGAAACCTTTACGGCAAATGTTCCGCTGGTCGACCAGCCACTTTAGCATAGAGTCTCGGCAACAGGGCCATGGGAGCGCTGAAATCGACATGTGTATGGAAACTTGAAATAGTTATCCGGTTAGCCGGCCGTTTCATGTCACGTTTAAGTTCAAGGTTTCTTCCTCCCGCGCCCTACCACATCCGTAGTCGTTCATCAAATTGACTTTTGACGGCACAAACAGGTTAGCTTTATGATGATATCGGGTGCGCGGTTTTCTCCAGAATTGGAAGATATGTGCCCCGCCGAGCTCATTCATTTTTTGTTCATTGACTGCTGCTAAGCGCTAGAATGTACATTTATCACCATCCCCCAACCTGGGCCTTGCCACTTACGCCACAACCTCCAACGCCCCAACGCCCTCCTCCAGCCCCTCCAGGCCCGCCACTCCCTCATCCACCATCACCTCATCGTCCCTCTTGAGTTCTACCACAGTTCCCACTGGGCTCATCATCGCTTTTTCGAGACCCCTCACGTACTCAGGCCAGTCGCCTATCGAGCCAAACACCCGTGCTTTTCTAACCCCTCTTATCCCCTCGAATAACCTCAGCACCTCATTGCCTGAGCCTCGGAACTGGCTCTGAAAGCACTCTACCGTCAACTCCTCCTTCCCGCTAAAGGTCCTCTCCGCATCCTCAGCCGAAAACCTAGCATCACACTCCAACCTCACAAATATATGCCACTTCTGAATCAGTGATATTAAATGGGGCGAAGTGACGGGGTCGAGCCACCTGCGTAATTGGGGCAAGGAGGTGAGTTTGGTAGGGTGCGCGATGAATGTGTTCTGTTGGAATAATCGGGGGAGCGATTCGTGGTATATACGTTTACTGATGCGCAAGACGTTGGGGGATATGGGCCATTTTTCACCGATTGTGGTTGTGGCGGAGGGAGGTGGGATTACTAGTAGGAGGTCGTATATAGTGTTGCGTATTTCGCCTGGGAGAGAGAGAAATTTGAATGTGTCGGAGGTATTGGGCGAAGAGGTTATACGACGTTGAGGGGAGGAGGATATGAGAGTGGTGGACGAGGATGCTGTGAAGGCGGGTCGGTCCGATGACGGTGAAGCCATCTTGAAGGATATGACGCGAGAAGACGCTTGAATCAGACTAAGAGAACAAACTTACATTGGGAACAAGGAGTGGAAGTCCGGAGCTGAGGGTTGTAACAGGGCATGATGTAGTAATTGATGACGGGGAGAAGGATGTGGGGGATTAGATTAGACCGCCAAGAGCCAGATCGGGACTTTTGCCGTTTGCGGTCGTGACACCTCTTATCGCTACACATTCATAGAGGCCATCCATTCTTGTGCGCCAAATCGCGCTTATATCTTCTTATGCTTCAATCGTGGCCGAATGTCCATATTCAGAAATCTCTGATGGATATAGAGCATTAGTTGTAAGACACGACAAGCTAGGTTGACTCTCCTTTATCCATCCCATGACCCCGTCACTAGCCGCCCGGTTGTCCCAATTACGCCATACTTCTCCAACTCTCATCTTCCTCCACCGTCAACAACGACCGATGCATCACCAACAACCACCATCATGATATTTGCCTTCCTTCCTGCCCTATCTCACGCGTTCGGCTGGATATACACCCTCGCCTGGTCTCTCTCCTTCTACCCTCAACCCCTTCTCAACCTCTCCCGGCGCTCCACCAGCGGCACCACAATCGACTTCCCAGCCATCAACATCCTCGGCTTCCTTGCTTACTTCACCTCCAACGCCTTCTTCCTGTACTCCTCCACCATCCGCTCCCAGTACGCGGCGAGGAACGATGGGTTGACGTCCACGGTGCAGTTCAATGATTTGGTGTTTGCGGCGCATGCGACTGTGCTTGCGGTTGTGACTACTAGTCAGTATTTGCCGGGAGTGTGGGGGTGGGAAAAGATTGGTAGAAGAGGGGAGAGACTGTCGAGGACGGTGATGGGGATTGTTATCGGCAGTCTTGTCGGTGTGGGGAGTGTGGTGTGTATTGTGGCGAGCCATCCGGGGCAGGATATTAGGACGGGGTGGGCTTGGATCGATATTGTGAGTAGTCTCTCTCTCCTTTTCTCTTGGTGATGCTGGGACGATGGGATACTGGATTGATGGAGGAAGGAAAGCTAGGCTAACCGGTTACCACAGATCTACGCCATCTCCTATGTCAAAATCGTAGTAACGCTCGTAAAATACATGCCGCAAGTCCTGACGAACTACCGAAACAAATCCACACATGGCTGGTCCATCTACCAGATCTTGCTCGACTTCGTTGGCGGAGTTCTCAGCTTGTCGCAGCTGGGTATTGATTCGTATCTGCAGGGGGATTGGAGTGGGTTGACTGGTAATCCGGTGAAGTTTGCGCTTGGGAATATCGCGATTGTGTTCGATATTGTTTTTATGACGCAGCATTATATTTTGTATCGCGGTAATGAGAAGAAGGAGACGGAACCGCTGCTGAGAGAGCAGGCAGACGTTTGAAGAGACGCATAACTACTGCTATCAGCATGCAACATCATACACAGCACTTCGAGCCGGAAGCTCTTTCGCAAGCTACCGAGACCTTGCGGATCATCAACAAAGAGGCAGGACCCTCGAGAAGCTCACCACGGCCACACTCAGCATGGCCACAAAGGCCACTTTTTTTCATCACTTCAATCGGCTAGCCTAGAACTTAGAATGGATACCACTTTACAGCATAGCATAGACAGCATTTTCTCAATGTCATCAACACACTTCTCTTCACTATATTCAGCAATTCTACAGGACTTCTTCAAACTTGTGGCCGAGTAGGGAGTCCGATGCTCTGTCGCGAGGGTTCATCGTGGTGTGAGTTGATCACATAACTCTTAGCCCACAGTCTACCCACTGATGATGCGACGCAGGTGATTCGAATACTGCCTGCTTCTGACTCGCGCCTCTTCCACCGCGACCCATTCCAGGTCACCCCTTCTACTAGTGATATGAAGATGTGTACTTTATCCTCGCATCTTCCGAAGACTGGCCAGCGAGTACGTATCTGTTCTTAGCTCCACAGTCCGCTGTATTCTTCCCAACTTATCTGGAGGCGCACTTGGGTGCAGAAACTGTTACTGTGCGCATACAACACAAACGATAGCGTTCAGCCTTCCGTTGCCTCCGTGGAAACGGGGCCAACGCGAAGCGTACAGCGTAGCTCCGTACGCATTCGCGTTGTCGATTTACGTTTATACCGGGCTCAATATCACGAACGTCAGTACGCGAGTTTTGACATCAAACACCACGCAACTACGTGTGTTCACGTTTACATCAGAACGTGCCCGTCTAGATAGCCTTCGCAACAACGCTCCATGTTTACGTGTAAACGCATGACAACGTCAGTTCACAAGCAGAACGCAAAGCGTAAAGGCATCAGTAAGCGATTTCACGCTTTTTACATTCACAACGTTTTGGCGTTTTGTCGTCTTCGCAACGTTTTTTTACGCAAAGCGCTTTCCGTTTCATTTTCACGATTCAAGTCTTACCATTTGCGTTTCACTTCCGCATTTACCATCAACAACCAGTTAGGAATTCTGGCCTCGGTTGAGTTGCCTCAAAAACAGTAACATTCTCCAAGTTCAAAATGCCAACCAGTTAGCAAGACCCTCGCACAGAGTGTGTAATTAAGAGATCGATCGATTTTCAACAGCTTCGGTCTTCTTAAGTACATAACAAAACATTATCCACCGACCGGTTAACACAACTGACGTCTTCCAAAGAGTAGATTTCGACTACTCTGTTACCTCGCGACACCAACCGATTGACCATGCCTCGAAAAATCACTTTCCATCTGGGCAAGCCCAAAGCCAATCGGAGCTCCCCTTCAGCTCCAAAATCCGACCAAATCGTCGTCTCACAACAAGGATATTCTCCCGCACGTGCAATTACCATAAGCTCTGTCGAGTCCGACCAGTCCATCGACTCCATCGAGCCCGTCGACCACAAGCATCCTCCCATCCGCATCAAACCTTCCGCCAAGAAGCACAAGACTTCGCATACATCAGAACTTGGAGTCGACCGACGAGTTGCGTCACGTCCTCCACCCCACCTCAAACTGCTCACCAAGAAGCGTCGCTCTCGCCCGCGGCGCAGTTCTTCACCTCCTCAATTCTCTCCACCCCTTCCACCACAACCCAAACTCACCAAATTCCAAATTTCCAGCCGCACCTTCGCCCGTCGCCGCGCAACTACGAACATCGCACTAATCCTACGCAATTATGTACCAGACTTCGACACACACATCAGGATCGAGGAGGGTGAATGGGTGACGGATGTTGAGAGGATCACGGGCTGGACGTCCAGAGGCACCAACAAGCAAGGGGAGAGGGGGGAATTTCCTGGAAGATTTGTTGGAAAGGTTGAGGAGGTGAGCAAGAAAGGAGATGCGGAAAGACGTGGTAGAGATGCATCTCCAGGTAAACCTGTTGGTCGAGAACAACATAGAAACCGGTCACAACCGGATGTGGACATGGGTGGAGGAGACGATGGCGATGGTGGTTTGATTCTTGCAGAAAATGACGATCAACCGATTAATCCTCAGAACATGGACGTGGACGACGATGAAGGAGCAGACCAACTCATGCGTGAAATGGCTGCACGCAATGTAGCACCAGAAGCCACGGAAGAGGCGCTAAAGGAGAAAACAGGAGGCATTGCCACACGATTAGTTCGCAACTACGAAGCAGAAGACGACAATCAAATCACCCTCGTTTGCGGAGAGCCCGTCACCAACGTCGTGCTGCTCAAACGAGGAGATGTGTGCGAAGACACAAACTTCTCAGGCACGAGAGGCATCTTCCCGACTATCTCCGTCACTTCGGCCATCCCATCAATTCAGACGACTCATGATATACGAAGCCGTCAAGCCCCCTCCTCCTTCGTATCCGCCCAATCTAATGACCCCAAAGCATCTCATAAGGAGCCACGCTTCACTCCCAAACACCGAATCTTCAAGAAAGATCGTCAAGGGCCGAACCACGAAGCTCGGATGGAATCTAACAGACACCAAGCTATAGTTCTATATTCCCACAATAAGAAAGCCGAAACTGAACTTGGTCCCGTCGAAGGAGAGATGACCACCCATATTGGGTTTGCTATGAGCAATTGGTGGGCGGGGACCAACCCGAGGGGTGATGGGGGAAGGTTTCCGCCAGGAAGAGTTCAGCTGATAAGAGAATCGGAGGAAGAGCAGGATGTTATTGAGCTGAGCTCGGACGGCGAGCAAGAATGGGAATGGGAGGATGAGATGTCTGATGATGAGGAGTCAGAAGGAGAGAGGATGAATGTGGCGGAGGCAGTTAATGTGCCCAAGCCGGAAGCTACTGCGATCGATAATAATGGCTCTCATGATGACAGCCTCTTGGGAAGTGCTCTGGGAGAGAGTATGGAGTTAGGTACCCAGCCGCGTCGCCCGGAAGCTTCAATTGTAATAGTCGACTCGGAGACGCCATTGGAAGATGCTCTTGAGCACACTCCGCCTGTCCGGCCGGTCCGCGGTCCTCTCTTTCGTGGCCCAGCAGAGCCCGCAATAACTGCTTCCGTGTCTAGCCAGAACCCATCGACGGAACATACAGCGAACTCTTCTGCGTCAGCAGGGACATCTCCTCCTGCAACCGATATTGGCAATGACTCAGCGGCCGAGGAACCTGACAGCAAGCCAAAGGTGAAGATGCTTAGCAAGCGCCAAGCTAAAAAGAAGGCCAAGAAGCTAAGAAAAGAGCTTAAGCACCGACCTGTCTACGAAGAGCACGAAGAAGTTCTTCTCGGCACAGTCGAGCTCTCTCATCTTAGGGACGTAGTCAACGAGCACGCCGCTATCCGCCGAGCGATCCACAAAGCCACCACAAACATCCCCAACCGCGCTGCCGAGAAGGAGGCCGAGCTAGAGCAGAAGCTCATGAAGGTAAGGAAGATGTGGGTGCTTTACGCCAATAAAGATTACTCCGAGTTCAGTATCCTCTCCCCAGAAGAGAAGATTAGGCTAGAGACCGAGGAGAGACAGATGGTAGAGAAGCACGCAAGGATAATGGAGGAGAAGGGTAAACCTCTCAGGAATGTTGTCACTGAGTTGGAGTATAATTGGCACAAGAACATTGGTGGACCGAAGTATAAATTCTCTGGTAATGCTTTTAGAGAGGTCCAACGAGACCCTTATGATACGGAGACGCAGGCAATCAAATTGGGGTCAAATGGTGTTAAGGCATGGGAGAGCGTCAAGGAGAAAGAGGCAAGGAGTGCTGATAGAGAGGAACACTCAAAGGAAGCTGAGTATCAGAGTAAGCTATTATTCATGCGAGAGGAGAGTACCCCAAGCTAACATGGGATAGAAGTTCTCAAGGGCTGGACGACTCGAGAGCTGATGTGGCTTCGCGCCCATGTTAAGTCTGTTGAACAAAAGTCGGACAAGCAACTCGCACAAGAATACTGCGAGCACTTCCGAGGTCACGACCGTTTGGCTACCGTAAAAGAGATCATTTATGCTACTAAGAATCTTATAGTGCTGCCTCAGTACCAGCCGGAGAAGCTGTGGGAGGATGCGCCGGGAAAGATCGGATACCTGCTCGGCCTGCATGCACTGCAGCTAGATAAGGGCAAGCCGACTCATGGGATACCTGACTCATATGAGAAGTGCTACAAGTGGATGATAGAGAAATATCCCTTCCATCAGTACCCAACCACTCCCGGCCTTGATCAGAGGATCAACATCGACGCGGCATTGTACTGTTACCACGAGAATAATGCTCTCCTGGGGCACACCAACATGTAAATTTCGGCTCGCCTTAATCTTGTGTATCACTAACCTATCCAGCATCCGCACATACCCAACACGCCACAGCTCTCCCTTTATTCCTCTCATACTCAATCTCTACTCTGCCCGCAAGACACCCCGAGAGATTCACGCCGCAACCAACGGCGAGGTCTCCTTCGACACGATTATTTTCATTCTCGTCCGCTTCTCCAAGAACTTTTACAAATCCTGGACCCCACCCGACCTCGGCGCTCCCGACTCCTATTTCACCACCCTCAAGTCGGAAGGCGAGAAAGTCCTCGAGTTTGTACGCAAGAGCGCTGGATTTCCCCGCAAATACGGAGGAGCGCCGGAACTCTTGAGGGACGACCCTGATGAGGAGTCTGGGTTGGCGGAAGAAGGCGAGGATCCAGATGTCTGGCGGTGGGATGGAGAAAAGGACGAGGAGGCGATAGCCAGTGCGAGGGAGAGGAAGGAGTCGAGGGATGAAAGGAGGAAACGGATGAGGAGGGAAGCATACTATCGGAGGAAGGAGGCCAGGAAGACTGCTTTGGAGTTGAAGGATGGTTGTGTGGATGGGAAGGGGAGTTGAAAGAGGAATGGTGAGGAGGTTGATGATAACAATGATTATGAGGCTGGTAGGAAGACGAGAAAGAAGACGAAGAGCCGCTTGAATGAGGAGTTGGGACCTTTGTTTTCCGAGTAGTGGACAAAGATTGTCGAACTGGCGATAATGCCATAATTTGCTTGAGCTTGGAACAGGCTTTCACGGCCCTCTTCCGACACAAAGGCATGGACAAGTGTCTTAACAGATTGGCCATGGCACATTCTTTTTCTCATTGAAAGCGCCACTAATTGATAATCAACGCTCTTAAGAAGTTGAGACGTAAGCTGTTAAACGGAAGACCGCTCCCGCAGTCACACGACAGTCCCGTGTCCTCGGAAATGAGAAGCGGGAGAGAGACGGAACGCAAACGCCGTCCAGGGCAGCGACAGCAAGTCGCCGCCATC
>RCNJ01000143.1_pt1 | contig 56980 bp, 50 predicted proteins | sample 2041171 | NCBI WGS metagenome assembly RCNJ01 (sample SAMN09708213, study PRJNA481090) | feces metagenome | biome: feces | host: Pygoscelis adeliae | place: Antarctica: Rookery Lake | collected 2010-03-01 | reverse complement strand
TTGTGAAAGGGAGATCGCGTCGCGTTCGTGTTGCTTATCGGAAAGTGGGACACATGCTAGTATGGGACACATGCATGTCAATCACGTTACGTAACTTAGTACACTTGCCATTCTAGACTGAACATCCCAGACACGAGATAAGTCGGTACAATCGTCTAGGAATCAACATACCAAATTCAGCACACCGTAGCAATGCGGTCGATAGACCAAAAGAAGCTGTATGAGTTTGAGTTGTGAATTGTCTCTATAACAATTGAAAACGCAGTATCGTTTTCCAACCTCATAGTCGCGCAGATCATTCCCATTATAGCAATCGTCAGCAATGCGTTGAAAGAAATACCAATCCTCTTATAAACACCATCTGGTCAGCGCCGAATTTCAAGATCACTCCCCAGATAGCGCACTCCGTATTGTGCTCCATGAAACGACCCATCAGTAACGGCCTCGCGATGCAATCATAAAGTGATCCAGCGCGTAAATCCAGTTGAAAATCCCCTCATAGCCAAGGATTTTTCGTATCGTGGAAACCACCCGAAACCGTCGCAATGCTGTTATGCTGATATCCTTGCGAATATCCCCTTCTCGAATGCCATGCGTCTGCCTAATGTCGTCAAACGCCGCGCTAATGTTTCGTCTTGCTTAGAAGTCCCACTCACACCCAATGCACAATTCCCCTATCATTATCGAAACCTCCAGCTCCTTGCTATACACTTTATCGTATAATCTCGCTCAATCTGTTCGTGAATCGTTGTTGGCCAAGTACTTCATCTCTTGAACATGTATAATCCATACATGCCACCGACCTCTGCGTGTGCAACTGGAACCTTGCGCATGCCCCAATAAGTTGCTCCCATCTTCCAGCTGCGGGAACCATCGTCATGATCCTTGGCATTTCCGAATCTCACGAGCCACCCACGTCTTCCAGCCTCCTTTGGAACCCATCCTCTCTTCCTGAACATGGCCTCACGGTTAACAAAGCTGTCATAAACTTTCTGCTGAACCTCGATAACCTCTAGTGGAAGAGTAGCCTCGTCAAGTGCGTTGGTGGTGCGCCCAAACAGGTGCGAGAAGTTGATCTCATTCGGTGCCATATCAGAAATATCGATGTAACGAAGAGCATGTGGTTCCCAAGCTTCGAAAGCCTCCTTATCTTCCTCCTCTGGTCTGCGAATAAGGCATGCGATATCGCTGTAAGTGACGTGACGACCGAGGCCAAGTTCCTCAACGTGTTTGGTGTATGGGGCGAGCATTGGCACGTGGCTGACATTCATGGCACTGCCCCTCAAGCTGAGAAATTTCAGTGTTGGTGGAAGAGCACGAAGAGTCTGCGTCACTTGGTCGCCATCAAGAAGCTGGAAGCTCTTAGAGTCGGCGTGAAGGTTCAAGTAAACTAGCTCTCTGGCGGCCGGATGGTTCGTCAAGAAGTTGACCACGGCATCCCCAGTGAGTGACTGGCACTTGCTCAAATTGAGGTGAGTTAATCTCGCAGTCTCTGGGATGGACATCAATGCCTTATCAGTAATGCGAGTGTGGCAGACGTCCAAAATGGTCAGCTTAGTGAAACGTGGAATAAGGGTCTCAAACACCACTGCCGGTAAGACAGTGCACTCATGGAAGCTGACGCGCTGCGTTGGAAGGATGATAGGCAAATCTTCAGTCGCAATGAGAGACAACATCGCATTCCTGAAGTGCGAGGACGATGCTGCGCAGAAGTCAATGGCGCGCAGATTCGGCTGGTGAAACAATGTGCGCAGGACCTCCGGACTCAGCTCCTCATCGATGTGCTCCTGAGCAAGAAATTCGCGCAGGTTAGGCAACAGCTGAAGACACTGGAGCAGCGTCTGAGGTGTGAGGTTCTGGGTCTCGGCACGTTGACGTGCCGTAATGCCGGAGCCGGTCGGGTTGAAATGGGAGAAGTCGAGGCGGCGAACGATCGTGCCGAGCGCTGGATACTCCTTGATATGGTGGAGGAGCTTGCGGAATACGGAAGAGTGTGGAATGGTAACCTGCTTGTACAGGGTTGCCAAGGTGGTTGAGTGAAGCGCACGTGATGTCAAGAGGAGAGACATCAAGTCGACGTTACGTGGTTGAAGGCCGTTTGGTGGAATGTCTGCGACCATGTGGTCGATGATTTGCTCTATATTGCATTAGTATGTTGACTTATGTCATGATAGGATATGCTTACCAAGGAGCTCAGTTGGAAGCTTCTCAAAAGGTGCGTCACCAGGAGCGAAGGTCGACGAAGTTCTCTTGAGAACTGGCTTCTCTGGCTTTGGCTCCCATGTAAAGCCTTTGCTGCTGAAAACCCTCAAGTCGCTGAAGCTGCGACTGGCCATCTTGCCCCTGACAGGAATCTCCTTCCACCCTCTAAATCCATCTGCTGGGCAGACAAATGCATGGAGGTTCGAGCCTGGATTGGTGAGTGGTGGTGTCAAAACTGCGGCCATCTCTGCTTTCTTCTCTGCTTTCTTCTCTGCGTTCTGCTTTGCAGTAAGCTCGTCTATTGGATTAGAAGAAGTGCTTGAGATGGGCGAGGAAGCAGGAGTGTCGGGGTCCGAATCATCAATGGCGTTCTCGCAGTTCACAGCGTAAGAGGACACTGGGTTGTCCAAGAATGACTGCGCAACTTCATCGCGGTCCTCCCGGAAAGAGGCAAACGAAGTTCTCTCCTCGCGATCACTGGTAAAGGTAGGCTCAGTAACCTTTCGCAAGGTCTCCTCGCGCAGCGGCATCTTCTTGGTACTCTCAGTCCGCAGCAGGACAGGCATGGTGAAAACAGCCATTTGCTATAAGATCGCGTCGTCTACGTGTTACACTTGAATTTGTTCTGCCCTCGCCCTCGAGGATATAATGCCAATATGGTAACAGTAGAAGGAACTCGTGTGCGTTTACGTTGTGGTCTTGTGTGCTGTCGTGATGTTGTAAAGCCAGCACCGCAACTGATCGACAAAGAAAAAAGTTGTCGTTAGTCAATCCTTGGTCCTGTTTAGTCAAGGAAACGTCAGGTTTGTGCGGGGAAGTGGGTGTCCCGGAGAGAGCGCGGCAGGTTGGGTTGTTAAAGTTGTATGTGGCCGAATCCTGTAAAGTATGCTTCGACGTCAAAATGATGTTGTGGCCTTAACAATGTTAGGGTTCGTCGGGCCTTTCTAAGATATTAAGGATAGGACAACAGATGGTTCCAAGGGTGCGAATGTTTTTGTCACTAGATTGCCTCCCGTTCATAGTCTGGCGTCGGTACGTCGCGGAATGTACTGCAGCCTATATTCCCCCCATCCAATCACAGAGGCGGCCGCCTCTGAATCATGGTACCCCAAGACGAGCTTAGGGGTTAGGATGACGCTAAAGTTATGCTAAAATTATGCTCTGAGCTAGCAAGGTGACATGCGGCTATCTCGTATAAAATTTCCACCCGCGGTATTTGCCACTCAGCGGTTATTTGCCTCTTAAACCATAAAGACACTCGAAAGACTTCATCATCGAACACAACAAGAGGCGACTCAGGGCACACAAAGACATACACTGCCACTAAATCAACTCATCACCATGCTATTTTGCCTGCGAAAACGCCGTGTACTAACACCTCGACCCGTTCCCAGCTTTTCTGCACCAATGTTGTGGTCTCCTGGTCAAATGGTGAGCTTGCGCTGTTTTGGCGCTCATCTTTCCATGGAAGATCATGCGTTGTCGTCCCCGAAGGCCATCTCGACATTCTTCTTTGAGCGACGGCGACCTCGTGACACTCCGCCGTATTTTCTCTTTCTGCACTTTGCGGGATCTTGGCGCCAATCAGCGGCCCACTGCCCTTCACGTTGCATGGGAATTACGTATTAGTTTGCTCCTCACCTTCCACTTGGGATTATGTGAGGTAATGGCAACTCAGTAGCTTCTGCAAAGTTTGCTGCCATATAAATTAAGCGACAGCGGCTAGACCACCTTCTATGAGTTCTTGTTAATGCAGCGCGGCTAATTTGTCCGTCATCGCACCGAATCGACTGGTTTCCCTTGGCCGCTGATCACGGTACCGCGTTACCCAACATCGGGCCACCACAGGAGTTTCGTTTGACAGGCAAGTCTGACAGATCACACAACTTGGGCTAGATCGCGCACAATGAACGATATCTCCGCGGATCGGAAGCCAGATTGCCATGAGGAGCACAGCCTCCAGATCTCCGGGAGCTCTCAGGAAAGGAGCTGAGCACGACGTCGCCGGTGTTCCCGGTGAAGCCCACGGTTTCCCGAAATGGCTAGATCCAGATTTCGGCGAAGAAGCATCTGGCCAAAGCTGCCGCTTCCGTGAAGTACTCAACGCCACTTTCCGCTGCGGCAGCCTGTTCATGGAGTTTTCGGACGCCTCAATGGGTCAACTCAAATCCCCATTTCTCCAAGGACCCTAATTTCTACTCATGGGATTCCGGTCTTGGCGCTGTGCAACGGTGCAGGATACTTGTTTGTAAGTGGCTGTACTCAAGGTACGGTACTCTGTAAACATCCGAAACTGTTATGAGCTGCCTACGATGAAAGCTGACCTGGCACAAAGGTCATTCATGACAAAAATAAAATTACCTGGTCCTGCCCTCTTACACTACATCTCTTCCGCGATTTAATACATCATTCATACGCCATGTAGGTGACGTCGAGTACGGTATTACTCAGGAGCGTCAGGATTCTCATGTGACCCCGTGCCATTTCTAGGTTTGGCGTACATTTGAATTAAATCTGTCATTTTACCTATATGAAGGTTAATATCTTGCTTTCCAGCCTTTCTTCCGCTAGTGATATCTGAGAAGGCATGCGCACGGTCTGACCGTAAAGCCAGCTTAGTGGGAAGAAGAACGCTTTTCACAACTTCATGATGGAAAATTTGAATTGGGGAGCTTAGTTCTGCTAGACACGATGAGAGCTCGACTTCAATATAGCCGGGTGGCGATAGTAGCAACTACCTGCCTCGACACCTTTACTGTTCACATCCGAGGTCAACCACCGTCTCTGCCAATCTGTGCGTCGCGGACCTGTTGGGCTTGATATGAGATGTTTCAATCTGCTTTTGCGGGTCAGTCTTTCGCTCCTAGAACTGCATTTTGAACTTACATCTTATCAAAATCTTACCATACTTCAATTCCTGACTTCCTGTCTAATTTACCATTCACCTCAGACTCGGTAGTCCTCCACGGCACAACCGTCACAATAATAATGCCCAAAGCTATCAAAGAATCTATAATCGTCTACATTTCCGTGGGAACTATTCTTCGTCTGGCAGTTCTGTCGGCAACATTGCTTGTAGCGTCCAGACTCTTTTGACTTGTGAATTATGGGCTGGCCGGTGGTCAAGTCATGGAATTATGAGATGAATGAGAACAGCGTTGGGCACGAAATGCGTTGTAGTCGTGTGGTAACCGGTTAAGCCGGCGGTTTAGCCTAACCACGATATCTTAAGAATTAACCTAACCTTGAGGTTAGAGCCGGTTGATAAGCGAGCCAACCAAGACTCAATTATGCGTGCTTAAAAAGGGCTTAGTTTACTTATTATTCACATGACAGAGTTCTAAAAACTGATATTACTACGCGTAATTGATTAAACCATTAGATATTCAAAGCTCCAAAGGGTCCGCTGCGCTTCGACTACCACGAGCTGTGTCAATGCACTTAAAACAGCTAAATTATATATAAGCGAGCTCATGTGCAGAAATAACTGTCATTAACATAGCCATGACGGTTATAACGAATTTCGGGTCCTGGCGAACCGTGTAACCTAACCTCGACATGCCTAAAACCGCCCGACGCTGGATGAGGTGGAGCTGGCGCTGGAAGAAAACACTTCAGTATGGAGTGGTGGGGTCCAATCATACTTCGTCGGCTGCATGCTCGAGGCTAGAATGGATTGTAAGTGTTTCTATGCTCTGCTCGTCGGTTAAGCAATGGCTACTATGACTCTACAATAAGGTGAAGCTTTGTAGGAGAGCGGACGGAGATGGATGCTTCAAGGAGGGTTATACAGATGGCGAGGTTCGTATCCTTCATCATCCCCTCACCTTCGCCGAGGGACTGCACCTTCAAAGCCTCTAATGCATCAAATGTAGTCATGCAAATGGATCTAGTAGGGAATCCGTGAGTTTGTGCATAAAGCTTCAGCTTACTCTGAGTAACAGGATTATTCTTTCGATAATTCAGAACCTGTGCTGTAACAAGTCTATGGGAAGCTTAGAACTTACAAGATGATAAGGTATCACAATGGTGTATTATGACGTATATTTCAGACTTGAATTTCTCCACAGCGCACCGGGATGGCATTTGATGCTCGGCGCCGTTTACGCCAATTCCTCGGCAATCAACATCAACCCCAAAGGGCGTGAGGCTGATTGTCGGGATGTGGGGTAAGCAACACCCGGCTGTATACCTGCTTCAGAGAGTTTCATTTCTTACTTCCAATACTTCCAATACATCCAAATTATCATTGGAGTTTGCTTTTCAAACTTTTTTTTTTAGCAATGCAGTCTCTATCAAGTATGCGGGCAGCTGCTCGCCACAATGTGCTGTCGAGAGTGATAGCGATACCATTGAGCGGTGCTCCGACGCGCAGATTAGCAACAGCGGCCGTTGACGGCAAGCTGCCATTGAAGGGATTGAAGGTGCTGGACATGACGAGAGTACTGGCTGGTGTGCGTATCCGACTTTTCTAAACAACTCTAAAGCTGTAACTAATACGCATACCAGCCATACTGCACCCAGATTCTCGGCGACCTTGGCGCTGAAGTTATCAAAGTCGAGCACCCAACTCGCGGTGACGACACAAGGGCTTGGGGTCCTCCATACGCTCCTTACAAGAGCAGCACCCCGTCTAAAACTGGCTTTCCACCGCAACCTGGAGAGTCGGCGTATTACCTTTCTGTGAACCGGAATAAGAAGTCTCTCGCCCTCTCTTTTCAGCATCCAAGCGGTGTAGCGGTGCTGCACAAATTGATTAAGGAGTGCGATATCTTGGTGGAGAACTACCTCCCTGGTGGATTGAAGAAGTATGGCTTGGATTATGAGACTGTGCGCAAGATAAACCCAGGATTAATTTATGCTTCCATCACTGGGTATGGACAGACCGGTCCTTACAGCAATAGGCCTGGATATGATGTTATGGTTGAGGCGGAAATGGGACTGATGCATATTACAGGATCGAGGGACGGACCACCTGTGAAGGTTGGAGTTGCGGTCACGGATTTAACCACTGGCTTGTACGCGTCAAACTCAATTATGGCAGCCTTGATTGCTAGAGGGAGAACAGGGAGGGGCCAGTATATTGATGTTGCGTTGAGCGATTGTCAGGTTGCAACACTGACCAATCTTGGAAGCTCAGTATTGATTTCTGGCGAGAGAGATACGGGTCGTTGGGGCACAGCACATCCAAGTATTGTGCCATACAGGAGTTTTAGGACTGCAGATGGAGACATCCTTTTCGGCGGCGGGAACGACAAGCTTTTCAACATCCTGTGCGTCGGACTTGGAAAGCCTGAATGGGCGACCAATCCACGGTTCGCTACCAATGCTGTCAGAGTACAGCACAGAGATATCTTGGAAGAAGGCATTGAGCAGATCACACAAGGAAAGACGACCCTAGAATGGATGGATATCTTTAACGGCAAGGGATTGCCGTATGCAAAGGTCAACGATGTCTTGGATACCATGAATCATGAGCACGTTAGAGCTAGAGGGATGGTTGTAGAGATGGAGCATGAGTACTGTGGGCCGATCAATATGATCAATACGCCGGTTAAGTATAGTGAGTCGGAGCCGGGGATCAGGAGTGTGCCGCCGACTTTAGGTCAACATACGGGGGAGGTTTTGGGTGAGCTGGGATTGAGCGAGAAGGAGGTTGAGGAGCTGAGAGCGGAAGGTGCTGTGAGGTAATGTGAACCTGGAAGGACCTTGTTTCAGCGCATATATATTTACAACCATATACCTACATCTGGGCAAAATCTAGTCCATGTTCCCCTCTATCATAGTAACAAGAATGCTCCTAATAGTGCTGCGACCAATTCAACAGGTCGTGCTGTTTCTGCAGCACCTGCCGCAGATGTGGAAGTTGATACCACCTCCGATGCATCCGTCGTCTCTGCAGAGTTGCTTGCCAACCCGACCAGATGTGAACTCTCTCCCGCAAGTACATCCGACCTCGCACTACTCATTCACACAGTAATAAATTTCTCATCGTCCTGTGTCCCATGTCTATCACCTAGTGGTGTTGGCAGCGATGGTAAAGGCGAAGTGGCAGCTGCCTGCATCCCAGGTGTCATAGTCATGGTCTTGCCGCCAACCGTTTTTAAAATACGGCTCCTTAATCGTCTTCGGCACCATATCGACAGCCCCAGTGAAGTACCGCATACCCTCCGTTTTCCAATCGCTTCGTCAGTAATGATAACGCGGCCTTTTCCGACAAGATCTGCCCACACGCTACCAGGAATATAAGCACAGGCGGAATTTCAGTAGGTGTCGCCGTAGGGGTACTGCCATCCGCCCCACCAAAAGAGACGCTGCTGGTTGAAACCATTTGCTGGATTATTTTGCGACCTTTCATCGAACGATTGGCTTTTTTTCTCGATAGCAGGATGGCTGATGATGATGTGGTTATGAGATATGTCGAGGTGAGTATGAGTTCGCATACGCTCAGGGTTAAAAGTGGGAAAGGAAGGAGAAGGACACGGAGGAGGCACGCGATGAAATATCAGAAGATGAGGTTCTGAACAGGAGACTTCAGGCTGTGGTGGCACAGAGGAAGGAGGAAAGGAAGGAGCACATGAAGGAGGCACCGGGAGGGATATCAAAGGAAGAGATTCCAGGAAAGAGGAATTTGGGAGGATTAGGAGAAACGAGGCCGCAGAAAGTATATAGAGAGAAGAGGCAAGACTGGGAGACTGAGGATGAGTGGACAGAGAGAGTACAAAGAGAGAAGAAGACGGAGTTCGAGAGTAATGTGGAGTGATATGATATAATCTACAGAGATCAAAGAAGGAGTGTGTTGCAGGGAGCAGAGGAGGCGGATTGGGCGTCGCGGGAGACTATCAAGGAGAAACAGGAGAGACCGAAGAAGGAAGCTTATTGGGAAAAGTTAGCAGCAGAGCTCGACAGACCGCTCGCTGAGCGGCCTGTGTTGACTATCAACATTTTGTGGGCAAAGAAACCGACTCTGATAAAGAAAATGAGGCGCTATTTCCAAGCAGAAACGAGCTCGTCAAACCAACAAAGTACAGGGATTATGTAACAGAGTCGGACTTGCTGTGGAAATACCTGGAGTGGGCCGTGGCTCAGAGCGATCATGAGTCGCAGCATCTGCTTTCACCAGAGCAGCGAACGGCTAGAAAGTCGTGGTTTGCCAGCTTAATGAATGAAATCGCTGTTGGCCGAAGCCCAGACAGTACGGAAGTAAGCCAAGTTCATAAACAAGCTACACCGCTTGGAGGTTGGGCCCATCTGTCTATTGACAGAGATGGTGGTACCGAGCAAATTCAAGCAAACCTGGGGATCCAAATTATAATGCAACTGCTATCAAGAAGAAATTGAGTCAACACAGTCTCAGATCTGCAAATAGAAGGCACATGCTATCGTGTTGGCCTGCATAAGCATCGAGGTTCGCTATGAGGGGGTTAATGCGTGGTCACAACACCAGCTTATGTCATGCTCACTCGCATGATACACCCAATACTCACGGCACGCATTCAAAGCTAGCAAAGTTCGCTCTGAACAACGTTGTATTAGGGCTCTAAAACAAACCATGCATCTTCCTTCTCAGCCAATGCGTCTTTGGAACACATTAAAAAGCATATACGTCAGCTAAAGCAAAATATGTCTTTAATACCAAAGAAATCTTCCTGCTCACTCCCAAAGAAACATCTCAATAAACGCCCAGAGGGTGTATCAAAGCCAGCGTGTCGCCCAAGCATCAAGCACAAAGTGCCTGCTATACAACCCCTCCGCGCATATCTTATTGCCCAGTCGTATAATCGTCCTTGTTTCCGATCCGCATGTATCTAACGCCATTCAAAGAAGCAAGCCAGAAACTGACAAGGAGAAATATTGAGGACGTCTCGTGAAAGACATCGCAACTGAACAGAATCGAGCAAAACAGTCTGCCTAATCCTGCTTAGGCTCCACGGTCGAACCAGCTGGACCGTCCGTCATCCACTTGCTGAAGTTCTCATTGATCACCTCAACTTCCTCTGGGTTCTTGTTCCCGTCGCGAATCCAACGGTTATTCTTTTCCATCTTTTTGAAGCGCGCATTCCTCTTCTCAGTCGCAGCCTTAAGAGCATCCTCGTTCTTTTTGCCATCGGAGTAGACGAACCACTCAGAGGTGCCGGCTTTATATATCATACGATAGGTGTTGACACAAATACGAAGAGTCAAGTCCTCGGAATAAGCAACCGGCTTACGGTTTTGGAGGGCGCTGTTGAGATCTTCGGCGTCGGTATTTGGCAGGTTTCGCATGAGAACTGGGTTCTTCATGCGGCCCTTTGGCACACCCTCGGTCGGCTCGACACGGACATAGGAGGAGGTATAATACTTCCAGCGATCCTTGCGCTCCATGTCAGTCAGGTCGAAGGTAGTCTCGTCCTTCATGATTAGCTGGGTGGTCGCCCGGCGGCTTGGATACTGCACTCAGTTAGTTCTGGTCCCATGGGATATTCAAATGGCAGTATGACTCACGTATTTGATCAAATACATGTCGGCATCGCCAACAATCTTCTCAACCTTCTTGCGAAAGTCGATCTCTTGGTTATACGTCGTCTCGTCCTTGGAGCGGTTGGACAAGAAGCTCTGGATGATCGATGGTGTCTTCTCCTTGCTGTCGTTAGACGAGCAAGTGGCAGCATAGCGGCAGATGTTCTTGAGCAGCTCGTTAATGGTGTAGAGCGCCCAGCCTTTTTTAAGGTAGTACGTGCGAAGGAAGTCCTGGTATTTGACCTCCTCAATCTCGCCCAAGACAAACTCTTCAATGACGATGAGGCAGCGGCTGTAGTAGCTGTATGGCGACTCCTCCGAGAACCAGTCACTGCGCTCTTCCAAGAGACCTATGTCCTTTGCCGGCTTTGGAGCCTTGATACGCTTGACCTCATCTTCCGTGGTATTCTCGCTATCTTTGACAGCCTTCAGGCGACGATAGAGTACCTCGAAGATGCTGAAGAACTGGAAGATGGACTGGTTGCAGTACAAACTGTATGACTCGCGAAGGAAAGGCTGGTCGGCCTTCAGCTCCAAGTCGTCACCACGAGTAACTTGCTTTGTTCCTTTCAAAGCCGTGGCGTCAGGAGATCTCCCCAGCCAGCGCTCATTTTGAGCCTCCGGTGCAACGTCAAACTCCATGGGCTCGCCAACCACCTCTTCGTCCTCGGCAGGAGAGCCAGTATCTGGGGTTGACTCTTTGCTGCCAGATGCAGCACTACTCTCCTTCGGGCCGCGGCCTTTGATGCCGTTTCTGCTGCCACGTTCAAGAGCAGAGCGAAGAAGATTTTCGTTCATCTTCCCGTTCGCACGACGGCTGCGACCATTTGAAAGCTCGGCACGAGTCTCATCCTCCATGTCCTCATCTGGGGAACCGCGAGAGATGTCACTAACACGCTGGCGTACCGTCTCGACGCTGATGCCAAAGAAAGCCGGAATGAAACTTTCCAGGAAGTCTGCAATCCTATCCCTCTCAGATGGGCTATGCTGATGGGCATTCATCACATACAGGATGGCCAGACGAACTGCATCAGCGATAACTCCTTGGTCATCCATGTCATATGCGAACTGATACCTTGGAACATTCGCGTTCAGAGCGCGAGCACGGCGCTGCTCCTCATGTTTGTTGCGGATAAGTTCAGTCATTGCCCTTGGTGCCAGCAGCTTTTTATCGGCGCTCTTGACAGAGATGCCCATGTGGTCCAGACTCTTCAAGTACATGGCCTGAGTCTGCACATGCCAGACCTTGTCCCACTCCCGCTGGGTGAATCTCCACTCCTCATCCTTCTGCTTAAGACGTGCAAGAACGACTGGGACTACAGCGATAGGATCTCTGAAAAGCTCGTTGGTGACTTCGTTACCCTTCTCAACACCGTATATCTTCTTGAAGATCCTTTTATAGATGGACTGACTCTGGCCGCCGAAACCAGCTGGCATGCGAAATTGGGACATCTCATGTGGCTGAAGGTTGAGGATCTGGTGCGCGACTGGCTCGAGAAGCTGGATAACCTTAGCGTTGGCTTCAATATTGAAATCATAGTCGTGGCGCTCCTCCTCAATTCTATGAAGACCTTCCTCGAAGTGGTTCTTTCGGTGGGCCACGAATCCAGAATCCTCGGACGCCCAGGTAGGGTGGGACGCCCAATCGTCGTTAAGGATTGAGTAGCACATTTCGTCACGACCGCTGCATGGCTTCAAACGCTCACGCTTAGGGAGAAGGCGGTAACTCGGGCCAAGTCCGCGGCAGCTGCTCAATGAAACTTTGTCGATTGGTGGCCGTGGACGGTTTTCGATGACCTCGTCTGCGCCGGTATAGTTGACGAAGCGCTTCAAGAAGTCCATCAACTCGGTATTTTGACCGATGAAGTTGCTGACCTTATGCACAAGGACGTTCTTATCGATAAGATCCTGCGAGAACAGATTGCACAGCTTCAAAAACTCCGCAAATATCTGCTTGTTGCTGAGAAATTTCTTCACTTTGTCGAAGAACTGGAGCTCCGCCTGACGGGACTGAGTGGGTGCTTTTGGCGACATAGGTTGAGGCCTCTGCGGAGTAAGAGTTGGAGAGACAGGCGGGACATCATCGGCCGTGGCCCTGGCAGGGTGTACAGTCTTCAATCTCTTGTTTGCGGCTCCGCCAGGACCTTGGTTAGAGCGACTATTCGTGGTCTCGGCAAGAGAATTTATTGGCATTGGTGCGGGGGCCGCTGGGCGAGGTCTTTTCTTGCCGTCCTTCGTGGTGCTTGGTGGAAGAAAGTTGCCGACCGGTGGAAGCTTCTGTTCCCGACCCGCGATGTGTTGTGGTATTGGAGTTTGCGACACACCAGCTAGGCCTATGGCGGCCGCATCTTCGGCAGCCTTTGCAGCAGCGGCTTTAGCATGCGCGGCAGATTCCGGTAGGAATTGCTTGAAGTCCTCGAGGAGGTCTGGTGCGGTGTTAAAGAGAGTCGTGACTTGAGCGTATACATCTTGTATCGGTTTTGACTCGCGCTGATATGTTTGCAGGATCTCAAGGAACTGCTTGTAGATTTCTGGCTTGTCCTGGAAGCGGTTCTTGATCTTGTTGACGTAGCTTATAGCGTGGTTGAACTCGACAGGTCCGCGTTTCTCTGCGCCAGCATCTCTACCTGCACCGTTGACGGCGGCACCCTGAGATGTCGGTGTTGGCGTCAATGCGTTTCTTACGACAGGATGGACCGTGGCAATCGCGCTCTGAAGCTGAGACACACCACGTTGCTCCTGCTGGTGCGCATTCGCAGCAGCTTGTTGAGCATCATATGCCGCGCTGGATGCCTGGCTCTGTGCGTATGGAGGTGGGATACCGTTACGGAGCTGAGGGCTGAATGCAGCTTCCGGGCTCTCTATTGAGTGCTGTGCTTGATTGTTCCAGTTGTTCCCGCGCTGTTGAGCAGCGTAGTAGCCGCCGTTCGCGCCCATCTGAGGAGCATCAGGCAGGGCGCGACCGGCACCCGTGATAGACTGCACTGTAGTTCCCATCGGAGTCGTTACTCTTATGGTGTTTGGATCGCTGCCGGTTCCACACTCGATGCGATATCCTGGCGGCAGAAAGGTATTGAAGCCTTGTATTAAGTTAGGGTGTCCGGCAAATAACTCAGAGACGCGGTTGATTACGCCTGGTGTGTCGATACTGTTGTGTTCAAGGTCAGACAAGGTACTCCGATAAGCGCCGAGGGCACAACTTCACTTACGCCTGGCTCTTGAAGTCCTTCATTATATCGAGAAACCTGTTGTAAACATCTGGCTGGTCGACGAACTGCACTTTGACCTGATCAAGGTAGCTCAAAGCATCCTGTGGGTTACCAGTTAACATTTGCGTCGGAGATGGGCGTAGTTTGGCCGGCTGGGGCTGCAAGAGACGAAGGCCACAATAGTGGCAGCCATCGCCACTGTAAAAGCGATGGAAGCAGACCATAATCGCATGTTAGATGTTTTAGACAAATCATTGCATCATGGGAAGTATCACTTGGTTCACATGTCCATCAGGGCCACATGGTCCATGGTCCGATTACCAGATCCTCTTGCCCGATCGATGCAAGAGCCCACTTAGGAAAGTGATTAAGGTTTGACTTCAACCCACTTTTGAAATCGCGTCACTTGAGAGAATGTTATACTGACATTTAAAATAGGTTGTTGCCCTTGCGCCAAAGCTGGTGCGCCTTGAGCAGGATGTCCTGCAGCCACAGGTTGCCCGAACGGCATTTGCTGCATTGAACGGGCAGCTGCGTCGGGTTGCAGAGGACCGCCAAAGCCCGGAGGACCATTAGGCGCAACGTTTGGAGGCGCTGCAGGTCCAACTACATGATTTACCATAGGACCAAACATGTGGCCTTGTGCTTGGGGGACTGGATTCTGAGGGTTGAGCTGTTGAATAGAGCGTGACCCATCGTTGTGCAACGGCCCGCCGAAGGCATTGCCAGGCCCAGGAAGAGCTCCGAGAGGAGCTTGAGATGGGCCATTATGGTTGGCAAGCAGACCGCCTGGGCTGTGAATAGCACCAGAAAGCCTTGATGCAACCGGTTGATGGAGCGGAATGGCCCTTGTGTCGTTTTGGTGCTGGGGCACCGACTGGTTGTATTGCTCTCTCCTCTGTCTCTCGCGTTCTTCGATCTCACGGCGCTGGGCCATGTCTTCTTGTTGCTGCTGTTGCTGTTGCTGTTGCTGTTGCTGCTGCTGATGCTGTCTCATAATGTGCTGTTCCCTCATGTGTTGCGCTTCAATCTCGCGCTCGCGCTCGCGGTCAGGACCGGACGAGGGCTGTGGTGGCTGGTTGTTCATCGTGATGCAGCTTGACCATGAGATGAACAGTTATCTTTATTCAACGACCGATGTTGTCGCCTGCGACTGATAAAGGTCGAGAAATGTTGCTATCGGAAGCTGGTTGCACGTTGTGGTGCTGGTGGGGTCGAAGGCTGAGAGCTTCCTGTGTCTCGGACGACTTGCAGCGACACAGTGATGCTTGGATGCGCTGCAGGATGGCAGGATGTGTCGAGTACAATATCGCAAATGAGGTTTTGATCCTTAGAGCTGTAAAAACCGGTCAGCTCTCAAGATAAGTCTGATGGCTTTAACGATGCCGTATAGTTCTGACTGGTTTGTAGAGCAACTCTTGGTGTGTATAGGGAGATCTAAACTCGCTGGCCAGCGGTGTTTGCCGTCCCTAGCGGTGCCGGCTTGTGCCGTTGTTCAGCCTTCTCGGTTTAACACGAGGCTGAAGTCACAAGGCTTTTCTTTTTATAGAGACGCAGTTTCCCAAACAGGGTTTAAAACCTGCTTTCTGGAGTTTGTAAGCCTCATATATGCTCGTTATCACAATAAATAGCTGGTCACTTTTGATAGACCTGTTGCGTGCTCAGATATGGCTTTCACATCAAGCTCATTTGAACAATAGGGCTAACTGGTGGAAACAAGGCTGTGACGATCCTCAGCCTCTTGTCCCAGCCTTGTATGCGGACTCCTCGTAAGCGAGGTCTGGACGTCATCACGATAAGAAAGCCCGATAAACCTGCTGTGTCATCTGGGACTTCGCCGGCTAGGCCATGCTGAAACAACCTATACTTCACGAATCTTATTATGCGCACGTTAAGAATATATTCTCTTTTACTAGCTACTACTTTTATCAAGTCTGCTATTGGAGAAGGCACTAAAAAACTCATGATTCTTGACAACCTCGGTGCCGTTATGCCTCCATCTCAGAGCAATCCCGGCGCATCAGCTCCAGCTGGCGACGCAGTCATCCTCACCGATGTGCTCGGTCGTGATCGCTCTATCAACATATTCGCAGGTCTCACACGAGACATCAATACCGTAGACAATCGTTTATCCAATGGCGGTTTGAACACGACTATCCTTGTGCCTGTGAACAGTGCCATCACTGGTCTACCACGTAAGCCGTGGGAATCAAATGAAGACTACCACAAACTCGGTGCAGATGCTTACGAAGGTGCAATGGGCGAGGATAGGGCTCATGCGAACCTGAGAAGGTTTGTTGAGGAGCACATCGTTCCAGCAAGTCCCTGGAAAGAGGGCGCGAAAGTGGCGACACTTGCCGGCTCGCATGTCTGGTGGGAGGCAAAGGATGGGAAACGCTTCGTGGGTATTTATCGTTACTTGCATCTGCACATTTAATTAACTATAGACAGATCCAACCAGGCAACATCGAGGTCACCGACGTGGCCAGTACAGTCTCTAATGGAGAGCTTTGGATTTTGAAGGAAGCTCGAAACTATGCCTAGGATGTGCGATGATGAAAACGGGATAACGATTCACGACAACCGGGAACTGAAATTATTGACAGGCGTTGTGGGTGTTTCTGATGGTTACGGCCACGACTATCAGGTAGATTGATGTTTTGTCGCTCCTCTTCTTCCGTTGTGCATTCATGCGCTGTCACTTGACGTCGAAGGGCATGTCGTGCTAACTGGTTGACCCAGCTGCTATGGGTGTGATCGCACTGCCGAAGATGACGCTATCCAAAAAAGTTCTTTTCTGGGAAAATGTTCTGAAAAGGTAGCAGCCGAGTCGTTGCAATAAACTCAAGTCTTACTTCCACTCATGAAGAGAGACGAGTGTTGAGAACCTTCGTTGTCGTCTGAGAGTTCGACCTGACATTTTGTTCCTCGGCCATTGGCCGACAGCTTCAGACCATTTGCGGTTGCTAGGCGAAACCGCTGCCCCAATATATTGCGGGGCACTGTGGAACATGGGACCACAAATGAGGAGATCTGTCAGGGCATTACAATCCGGGGAAACAGAAAGAAACCGAACGTGGGAATCAAACTTTCTAAAATTGATCGAAAGTAATCCGACTTAGTACTCACAAATGTGTCACAAAATGTTGTTGTCAGCCTTTCCAACAGACGTGCTCGTACTTCTTTCACATGCTTGACACTGCCAATATCTCCAAGAACACGTGTAAGGGTCGTCATATGATGTCGCAGCAACTTCCAGATCTCCAAATCTGGGGAAACACTGGAGTCGGAGAATGCCCAGGTTTGGACAAGGGGATTCCCTATTAGCCGTGGCAGTCGCGGGCGTTGGCCGTAAACAGATATTTTTCCAAGACTGACGTTCACATGCGGGAGCGCATCGATCTTCCGTAACGTGAGAACGAAGCATGGGGGCGAAGTTGAGAACATATACAGCGGCAGTAAGGAAAGCGAATAGTCATGAAGCGTAGACTCCTCTTAGATCTGAGACATCAGAGGAACTGACACGCCTAGCGATCGCTGTCGTGTACGTTGTATTCTGAGCTCTGCTTTCAAGGTGTGCCTTAGCAATCTAGCACGACCCCGGATTTGCTCCAGCTTGCTGACTGAAGCCTCGTGTCTCATTCGCCGGAAAGCCATACCACTAATCCCGTAACAGGTTGGCCGTGGAATACCTCGGCAGTCCCAGCTTTGTGGGGAATGGCACCCTCGCAACCAGGGCCATGTGTGGTGGCTGCGCGTGGAACAAAACCCCATCTCATTCCTCTCCTACTCCAATCCTCATCTCCTGAACGCTATACCCATCTGTATTTCGATTCGTTTTACCATATACCATCGTTGAAATTAATACAATGGCACCAAGAGTTATTGTCGTCGGTGGAGGATGTAAGTGTGCCCAGTATCACCGTGTCTGAAACTCTTCTGATAGCTTTCTAGTATCTGGTCTCAGTGCCGCTCACACCATCTATTTGGCCGGTGGCAACGTCGTCGTCCTCGATAAGCAGGGCTTCTTCGGAGGAAACTCGACAAAGGTATGCCACGATCGACCATAAAGTGAATATTGCAATTCTAACAGCTATTTAGGCCACTTCCGGTATCAACGGAGCCCTTACCCGCACCCAGGTCGACCAAAAGATCCCAGATTCCGTCAAGACTTTCTACAATGATACCCTGAAGTCCGCAAGAGATAAGGCTCGCCCAGATCTCATCAAGGTCCTCACATACAAGTCTGCCGCCGCCGTCGAATGGCTCCAGGATGAGTTCAACCTCGATCTTACTCTCGTTTCGCGGTTAGGGTACGTCATCAAATTTCAGTTGCCACATGCTTCATATGCTAACATGTTTTCAGAGGTCACTCCGAGCCAAGAACTCACCGTGGACACGATGCTAAGTTCCCAGGTATGGCCATCACCTACGCATTGATGGTTCGCCTTGAGGAGCTCGCCGAGAAGGAGCCAGAGCGTGTTCAGATCATCAAGAAGGCCCGCGTCACCACCGTCAACAAGGACGGCAATAAGATTACTGGTGTCACTTACGAGCAAGATGGCAAGTCCCTCACGGCCGATGGCCCAGTCATCCTCGCCACTGGTGGTTACGCCGCCGATTTCACCGAGACTTCTCTCCTCAAGAAGCATCGCCCAGATACCTACGACCTTGCCTCTACTAACGGCGTCCACGCCACCGGTGATGGACAGAAGATGGTTATGGCGATTGGTGGTAACGGCATTGACATGGACAAGGTCCAGGTTCACCCAACCGGTTTGGTCGATCCAAAGGACCCAGGCAGCAAGTGGAAGTTCTTGGCCGCCGAGGCTCTCCGTGGTGAGGGTGGTCTCCTTCTCAACGCTGATGGCAACCGCTTCTGCGACGAGCTCGGTCACCGCGATTACGTCTCCGGTGAGATGTGGAAGGAGAAGGCCCAGGGCAAGTTCCCAATCCGTCTCGTCCTCAACTCCAAGGCATCCAACGTTCTGGATTTCCACACCCGCCACTACGCTGGCCGTGGTCTCATGAAGAAGATGACCGGTGAGGAGCTCGCCAAGGAGATCGGCTGCACCCCAAAGCACCTCCAGGAGACTTACAGCAAGTACAACAACATTGCCGATGGCAAGGAGAAGGATCCATACGGCAAGAAGTTCTTCCAGAACGGCCCAGTCAATGTTGACGACACCTTCTACGTTGCTGTCATGGAGCCAGTTCTCCACTTCACCATGGGTGGTATCGAGATCGACGACAAGGCCCAGATTCTTAACAAGGAGGGTAAGCCGTTCGATGGTCTTTATGCCTGCGGTGAGTTGGCCGGTGGTGTCCATGGTGCCAACCGTCTTGGTGGTTCCTCCCTCCTTGGCTGTGTCGTCTACGGCCGTGTTGCCGGTGATTCCGCCTCCAACCACCTCTTCCAGGAGTCCCTAAAGGGCACTTCCAGCACCTCCCAGCGTCTGGGCCAAGTCTCCCTGCACATCGACCCAAGCCAGCCAGGCCGCGTTTCCGTGTCCTGGGACGGTGCCTCAGACGGCCAGGTATCCAATATCCCAAAGTCCGTCCAGGGAGCAACCGCTACTGAGTCTACAAACAGTAATGTGGCTGATGCCGTTGCTTCGCCTGGAAAGTTCACCGTCCCAGAGAAGGAGTTCACCATGGAGGAGGTTGCCAAGCACAACACCAAGGACGACCTTTGGGTTGTTGTCAAGGGTGTTGTGATGGACTTGTCCGACTGGTTGGAGGAGCACCCAGGTGGACCACAGGCCATCATGAACTTCATGGGCCGTGATGCTACCGAAGAGTTCGAGATGTTGCATGATGATGAGGTTATTCCAAAGTATGCACCAAAGCAGGTTATCGGAAGAGTCAAGGGACAGAAGATTACGCTTGAGGGCATTTAGATTGGCTACCGGACTTCGATTGTTGTTTTTGGGCACTTTTGAAAGCGGAAGCGATTGTATACCTAGCAGGCCTTGTTGTTTTGAAACATGATATCTATTTTACATTTACCAATCCTCGTGCATGTTGTGCTAGTCGTGGTGATTTAGACCAGCGCCAGTGCAATACTATCTCGTGCTTGGGGACGATGCCCGAGCCGATCATTTGTTCTCGATTCGTACGTCCGTGAAATATAAGAAAGGATCAAGACCGACACCTTCTATGCGCACTGTGTAAACCGAGTGCTTTTTTGGACGTTTGGTGGATGATTGTCCTTTGCTAACAGACACATCCGACACCGTAAGCACTAGAACAGTCAAGACCGCAAGACGTTGTTCATAAAGTTTGGCGGCATCGTGGGGCCTGCAACCCACCACCTAACACGTGAGTAATCAATTGTCTCCTTGTCTTGTTTGTACTGTTATTCTGTTATCATTTATTCAATAGATTCCCCGCTGTGATGAGGCTCACCCACCCTCCTTGTGTCCACATTTGTGGCTGCCGCGAAATGCTGCAGACACGCATAGGGGTCCCCTCCTCGCAATTCTGGATATCCCAACCAGTCAAGACCCAGTCCGCTTCGAATACAACACCATCTACGACGCCTCAGTCAGCGGGTCGGAATTGAAGGCTTACTGGGTCAAATACCTCGCAAAAAATATATGCCACCCACAGTACACTTGGTATGAATTGGACCTACCAGGCTTGGAAGAGTATCGGCGAAAATCCTACGCCGAGTCGTCATACCCATGCGAACGCCTATACTGGTTTGGAGTGGAGTGTGAGAGCAAATCGTATGGAAAAATGAGAAACTTGACGGTTGGAGAGAGCATTGAATGTCTCTGCAGCGACTGTTTCTGGGCCTTGGAGGAGGGCTGCAATTCCTGTTTTGCACTCCATATTGGTGGATGGCAAAGTAGTCTTCAACTGGCGTGGAGTGCCATAGAGTGAAACGCCAGCTTGGCTACTTAAGCATATTGGACAGCATGCCGTGGACCAGTTATCGAAAGAACGTTGCAAGCAGAAAGGGGAAGGAAGGAGCGAAGACGCTTGCTGATCGTGCAGGGAAGCAACAGACGCTCTAAAGGAGGTTGGAGAATGAATGACATCCTCTTCTGTTACTGGATTCCTCCGCTTCACTTGCAAACGTCTTGTCCTACAGACTGTAAACCCATTCGTCATCTCCTACACAGATTGGACTCTGAGCCCATACCTCATCTAACCTTACCTTGAGGGCCAAAGTTCTCTTGCCTGCGCCGTCACCCTTCTGCCAGTTGCGCCTGTTCGTCCACCTACCGCCTCACCACAGCGCCAACAAATACTCAGATATCACGAAGTGCGGTCTGGTTGTGCCGGGCATTCAAAGTACCGCCGCGGTTGATCTTATGAACTCCAGCGGATATACAAGAACTCAAGCGCAAACAACGACGCCTCTCGACGCACCCATCTATGTCTCTTCGCTCTCCGACCGTACTCCGACTTCATAACCATTTCAGCTCCCGTATCTCTTCGCCACAACACCAAGAACTACAACAATATCGGCAAGTACAATACGGCGGTGTCCATAATAAAAGCCAATAGACGCCATGCCCGAGAACGAGAACAGCCCCCCGGCTGATCGTATTGATTGCCGGCTGGCTCATATGAGCAAGCCCGCTTTCCGACAACATCACTACCATCCCAAGTCATACAAACAGAGCCTGTACTGAGAGGACCAATGATGTTGCTGTCACATCCATCACCAACCGTTCGTTGACCTGCTTGGAGAAGCTGCCGAAGGAACTTCAAATTGACAATCTGAGAGTTTGCGTCGAAGGCAAAGTTCAGGCAGCATCGCAAAAAGAAGCCACGCCACAATTCAATGGGACTTAGAGCGGTGAGTGTTTCAGCCATGATGCAGCTCACCAAGTGACATGATATCTGGGTGAGATTCATGTCTGCTCGACAGCCAGAGTGGTGGCGCTCAAGCAGCTCAGGAAGCGGTATCTTGGAAGAGGAGAATGGGACGACCAACCGTCACTCGTGATTATTGAAGCATTGCCGAAGGGGGTCGAGGCGTCAAGACAGGCGGCATCTGTGTGAGATGGTAGGTGGGGTGGTCGGATGGTTTATATGTTTGGTAGCGCAACAGAGCGTAACAGTAACGCAGACAGACGTTAAGCTTCGCATAAAACTCGCAGTCTTTGTGACAGTCAAGGCCGGTTGAGCACCGCAAGGAATCGGAGCTGAAGTAATGCATGCGATAGAGCTGCCACCAACATACATTCTCACGCTACCAGCTGCGATCTACGCACCACTACAAACAACAACAGCTTACCTAGCGTGATCTCGATCTCAAATCTCCCCAATGCCTCCCAAGTCTAATCATGACGTTGCAGGATTGATGCTCCAGCCACTCACTATGGCAAACCTAAATCGACCGATCCTTATGTACGCCTGTGGATGATGCCCCATGACTTTGTTTGCCTTTTGCCCCATACCTCCTCTTTATGCCCACGCACCCACAAGTGCCATCAGAATCGCTCCGAGAACGACAGAAATATATGCCTGCACTCTTCTCTTGCCCCGCAAGATAAAGTAGCTGCCATCGCTTAAGAAATCTTCCGCCAACAGCTGAACGAGACCTGCGAATAACAACAAACCGGCGGAAATAGCATTCATAATACCGACCATCAACAAACCGGTCTGACTTTCCGGATGATACAAAGTGTGTAAGCCCAACCCAATTGCCTGCCCAATCGGTGTCGTCAAACCGTAGGCCACGACCATTAGCCAGGGCTTAGGACTCTTCTTGGGGAAGCGGATAGCGGCGATTCTGGAGCCGAGTGCCATGCCTTCGAAAACTTGATGGAAGCAGATGGCGATCAATAAGACAATGAAAGGAGTACCTGTAGCGACAGAGACGGCCATGCCGATGAAAACCGAGTGAAAGAGGATGCCGGCTTCGAGCAGGAGACATTGCAACGTCTTCTTCTCCATCTCCTCTTCCGGTGTTAATGGGTGAAACACAGTCTGGGTGCCTGCATGGCCACTAAGTGGTGCCGAGAGCTCACCCATATCAATATCCGAATCTTGAGAGTTTCGAACATAAGCGTCGTTGGCCTCCTTGTTGAGGTTGCTAGCATTGGTATTCGGGTGTTCGGACGCTGGCTCGTCAGCCCATGGGCCAGGAGTCATTAGTCCTTCGGCTTCTGATTCGTCCCTACGAGTAGACGTACCGTCGCCTTCGCGACTTGTGCTGTTACCTTGGGGGTTTGGGCTGGCGCGGCCAGCTAACCCTGAGCCTGCATCCCACTCTGTGGTGTCGTGGGAATGGGAGTGCACGACTCCGCGTGTGCGAAGGAACATTTCGATACCTACGACGATGAGGACGGAGACCATGGCGATGACACCTGCCAAAGGACTGTAGCCCTCGCTGAAGAACCATGGCAGACATGCGTTCGTGAGCGAGATGAAGGCGGTGGGTATCAGATGGACGAACGCAGTTGCTATCAAAACGCCGGTGCCGAAGTGTTGCGAGAAGAAGACAATCTTATGTGTACATGCTTTCTTTGACGCTCGCGATGATATTAAGGGGAAGCCGCATCCTAGAAAATGAGGGATTAGCACTGCATGCGATGACGAAGGGATAGGGATGCGCACCCGCTGTACTTAGGACGAGAATGATCACAAGGGCGACGACGTGTAAGGGGACATTATAGTGGCCGCCGCTGGCAGATTTACATGATGGTCTCTCTTTGGCTTCCTCTTCACCCCGCCGCGACAGCTCTTCTAGGATAAGGTGGGTAGGTATCAACGACCATGACGGCACTGTGTTGTGGTTAGCTACTGTATTTCCAAGCAATGGCGATGTTAAAAATACCTCTAGCTGCCAGCTCTTGATCTATCATTGTTTAAAAGAGTGGTGGCTCGTCGGCCATATGAACGGAAAGGTGGTGGTGCTGTCGTCGCACGCGGCTACTCTCGTGTCGCACGCTATATTTTGTCGAGTCTGGCCTATGTGACGGAAGGTGCTGAAAGATAGCGGCCGCATCCACCTTGGCGGTTCTTGGATCGGCACTTCGCAGCCTCGATGTCGGCATTAGCACCTTGCCAGCACTATGACAGACAAAAGACAGATTCATTCATATTCCGATCGAGAAGCTGATATAAAACGGCTGGATTCATGGACTTAAAGAGCGAACTTTGCTCTTCTGCATTTCTTGGTGGTTACCATGCGGCCATTCAGCATCAGCGAAGGCCCGAAGAAGCCGCCACAATCGTTCTAACGAACTCAGCACAAGACTGACAGCGCAAAGCTCTCCTCGTCCGACTGTCGAGCGGTTATTCAGATCAAAGAGGACTTCATCGCTGTCTTCCTGCTTGCTACTTGCCTATACTGCGCCTCTCAACAGTTTCAACTTTATCATCTCCATAGCCTGGCATCCATCCTTCTTTTCGTCTCTTGCGTCGCAGATTTGCCTCAGAGGAAGACAAGAAGGATCCCCTATCCTCGAAAACGCACAATGCCATTCTTCGCATCTCTATCAAGCGATAGTCAGGCCTCGCTGTGTGCAACTTGATTTGATGAATTCCAAAATGGCACTTCAATGGTGATGGCTGCGTCCACGCATGACTAGCGGCCACGGGCACAACGAGGACCCTGACCGCCATGCATAACTGGATGGCTAAGCGCCCATGAAACTCAATATGCTCGGCGCAACCTCTCCAGGTATAGTTAAGTTGTGCGACTTTTCCCACTGCTTCTTTCTTTTGCCTTTGCTTTTGAAGCCTATTCTAGCATTTCATTGAAATAGTTACGAAATTTCTACTCGAGCGATTTGAGCATTCACGAAGCGCATTGACGGCATCTGAGAACGAGCGCGGGACTACGACCTCCTCAAACGCCAAGACGAACTTCTCATACAGTAAACGTCGCAAGCGCCGAGCCTCAGCCTACTTTGCGACCGCCGGCGGAAAGACGAAACCAATCTACGAGTAACGAAGGTATTCATTTTGAGCTTGTGCGTTGGGGTTTGGAAGGCATTTTGCTAATCGATATCTTGAGCATCCGTCTTCACTTCTTCAGCAGTTGGCTTGCGACCAAAGTGATAGTGGCCTTACGCGAAAACCAGTGTCGACTGTCAACCAAAAGTACACAAAGGCTGTGATAGATACAATTGATCTTGTTAATACTCAGTCGAAATCGTCGCAGCAAAAACCGAGGCTCGCAGCTTCGGTTTTAACGGGGACGCCCAATACATGAGAACCGTCGCTGGCCGACGTCTCTAAGCCAACATGGCACTCCTCCACCATATCGGCCACCAACTACGGGGCACAAAGCTCCTCTTCAACTTCCTCTTCCACGGCGGCCACATAGGACTCTTCATCCTAGGATGGATTAAGCAACAACAAGATCCTCGCCTCGCGGGCCTAAACACGCTCACCTTCTCAGTGTGGATCTCTCGAGGTGCTGGGCTCTGCCTCTCCGTCGACGGCGCCATGATCCTGTTCCCAATGTGCCGCAACGTCCTCCGCTGGATCCGTCCCAAGATGCGCTGGCTCCCGCTGGACGAGAGTCAGTGGTTCCATCGCCAGGTTGCGTACGCCATGCTTTTCTGGACGATTGTGCATACATCGGCGCACTACGTCAACTTCTTCAACGTCGAGAGGAACCAGATTCGACCGCTGAGTGCGGTGGAGATTCACTATGCGCAGGCAGGTGGCATTACCGGACATGTGATGCTGCTTTGTATGTTGTTGATGTACACGACGGCACATCATAAGATTCGGCAGCAGAGCTTTGAGGCGTTTTGGTATACACATCATTTGTTTGTGCCGTTTATGTTGGCGTTGTATACGCATGCTACTGGCTGTTTCGTGAGAGACTCGACAGATCCTGAGTCGCCGTTTGCGGGGGAGCAGTTCTGGAAGCATTGCATTGGGTACCAAGGCTGGAGATGGGAGATTTGGGCCGGAGGTCTCTATCTCATCGAGCGAATATATCGCGAAATACGAGCTCGCAGAGATACGAAAATCATTCGAGTGGTCAGACATCAATATGGTGGGCGTCCCTGACTTGTTCTTTTCAGGTTTTGCTAACCGTTTGGCAGACGCCATGGAGATCCAATTCCAGAAACCCTCAATGCACTACAAAGCCGGGCAATGGCTCTTCCTCCAAGTCCCCTCCGTCTCCCGCCAACAATGGCACCCCTTCACCATCACCTCCTGTCCGTTCGACCCCTACATCTCCGTGCACGTCCGTCAAGTCGGAGACTTCACCCGCGCCCTGGGCGACGCGCTCGGCGCCGGCGCCGCACAGCAGAAATTCTACGAAGAAATCGATCCAAATGGCATGTACGAGGTTGCCCTCCAAAACGGTCAGCGCATGCCTGAGATCAGAATCGATGGCCCGTATGGTGCGCCGGCGGAGGATGTCTTTGATAATGAGATCGCGGTGCTGATTGGCACCGGTATTGGTGTTACGCCTTGGGCGAGCATTCTCAAGAATATCTGGCATTTGAGGAATGGCCCGAATCCGCCGACCAGGTTGAGGAGAGTGGAGTTTATTTGGGTGTGTAGGGATACGACGTCTTTTGAGTGGTTCCAAACGCTGTTGAGTAGTTTGGAGGCTCAGAGTATGGAGGCTGCAAGTAGGCCGGGGAGTGGTGGGAGTGAATTTTTGAGGATCCATACTTATTTGACACAGAAGCTGGATGTGGATACAGCGCAGAATATTGTGCTGAATTCTGTCGGGTCGAGTGTTGATCCGTTGACGGAGTTGAAGTCGAGGACGAATTTTGGGAGACCGGATTTTAAGAGGCTGTTGACGGCGATGAGGGAGGGGATTTTGGATCGCACGTATATGAGTGGCTTGGAAGGGAACATTACGACGAATGTTGGTGTTTACTTTTGTGGGCCGAGTCAGGCCGCCAGAGGGATTAAGAAGGCGTGTAAGGAGGTTACGACGGAGGATGTCAACTTCTCGTTCTGGAAGGAGCATTTTTAGTGCCTGTGGCTTTTACGGTACTCCTCATGTATAGCAGTACACTAATCAGACAGACTTACGTCTCATATCGGAGGCCAGGTCCCTCAAGCTGCCAGTGATGATATTCGTGTGAAACTGGGCGAAGGATGACCGGCATTGTGGTCGCCAGCATTTGATGCTAACCAATCAGTAACATCAAACGCCAATTTACTAATCAATTTTGGTAGAAAGGAAATCTCTAGGTTCATGGCGCTGGCGCTCGTCCTTAAGGTCTCGGTCGCAATTGTTGCCTTAGTGGCACATCTAATTCGATGGACAATAACTGCTGTAATGTAAATTCGCATATCGATTTTAATGTCATAAGTTTCTTCGAGTTGAGAGTTCTAAGATGGGAACTACTAACTAGTCAATGTTGAAATCTCATCAAGTGGCACTGTGGCAGACTGTCAGTCTAGTAAAGTAGTAGCCGGGGACTGGCAGTCGCGTAATTATTTGTTCCATATACCTATGTAAGATTATTTCACTGCCCAATTTGACGCCAACCATAACCTCCCGATTCCAGTTTCTTCATCGGACTCAGTCTAGCCAGTTCCCATCATAGACCAAACTATCCGTTATTCCCTTTCAAGTTCTGTTTGGCATCCACAACGTGTTCATTTTATAACTCATCTCTCATGCCATCATCACGATTCTCCCATGCACGAAGTATTTTGATAGAAACCACTCTGGCCGGATATCAGGTGAAAAGCAAGCAATGCAGATGGCATCGTCCATCGACGTTCGCCGTCGGCGGTACCGGAGTTTCAGGTACAAAGCCGGTTCTTGTACCAGTACGCCAGTAGTCTGGCGTCGTACCTGTCAAGCGTAAATCCCCAGAACCTCATTTGAGCTCAACAATACGCACTGAATACTGAAATAAACACTTACTAGCCGCCAGCTAACCACAATCGTCCCATGCTCCATTCCTCTCCCTTATCACCCTTACACCCCCACCGAATTGTCGTCAAGAAGGGCTTCCACATGCCCGTCCGCTTCCTCTCGTTACACAGATAAAGCACCTCGTTGTCCTCAGACAACTCTGTCATCGCCTCTAGCGTAAGCTTCCGTGCAACATAACTCGTGAATAACAAAGAGGGTACATTCGACCACACCTCCGCCATGTGATCTATCCTTGGATATGAAAGACGTTGGTAGGGATCATGACTCGTGGCGAGGTAGATGCGGAAGGCTTCTTTCCAGACCATGGTTTGGATCTCGGTTGGTAGGTGGGAGAAGGGGTGGAAGGTGAGTGGACAGGAAGTTTTTGTGTCTTTGTCTGACACCATAAAAGTTGTGTTGCTGTATAGTGCAGGGTCGGATCCATTGGCTTTCAAAGGCAGGGTCAGAGTGGTTGATGTAGACATGGTTGCTAGCAGAAGGCCAACCACTTGGCCAAGCTTATGGAAAAACCGGTGTAGGATGTTGTCTGGGAGAAGTAACTGAGCGGTTCTTGATGACTTAGGATGGCGGGAAAGAGAGCCTCTAAAGCCGACTTATGACGATATGAAGTGCTCGTTGCCGACATGACCGAGACTTACCGTCATCCATCCCATGGCATTGGCAGGAGTCAAGCCAGAGCATTTTATGTCACACTGAGTGACCTATCATGACCTGGCTAAATTGAATCCGTTTAATAAAGTGGCCTTTTTGTAACTAGTGAGAGCGATGGCACCACCTGCCTTCATATTCTTGAACTTTTCACTATCCCCCCGTCAACTCCGGCAAGAGCAATACTGGTCAACAAACATTCGAACCTGCGCCTCATACATCGTGGTATTCGTATTTGCAACACATCAGGTATTACGAAGCAACTCCATCGCACTCTTGAATGCATCCACGACTTTGTCGACTACAAATGATAAGCTCCACGTCCACATGGCAAATTTGCATGGTTATTACTCACAGTGCTCCTTCTTCTTTTGAAAGTCGGCCTCAGAATGCACGATATGTGCCTCTCTCGTCTTGTAACGCTTAGCGCTTCTCTCTCTGTCTTCGCTACCTGGCACGTTTGACCATTGAGTGAAGAACTATTGGATGTTAGAGTGGCTTTGGCACAACCTTCAAAAGACCCACATTGGCTAACTGCATAAACTCCTGGATGGCGTCGTGCTCTTTCTCGTCACACTCGGCCATTGCTGCCTCATACTGTCTCTCCAGGTCTGTCCAGTCGAAGGCATTGAGGTTATGAATGGTCTCATCTTCGTCATCAGGGTCTTGATTTGGATCCTCATCAGTCTCGTCATCGTCCTTAACTCCATTCTCCTTCGAGCCGCTGAGAGGTGTCAGCCTGTCTGACTTAGGCGGAGTGGCCTCGTGGAGTGGTGACTGGGACGCCTCAATTTGAACTTCTTCAGGGTTCATTGGAATGACCGCCTTTTTGCCCGGTGTTTGGGATGCCAGTGGAGGCGAAACTCTCTGAGTCGAGCTTTGCGGAATGGGTGCAGGATTCATTGTGGCGTTCATCTGCGAGCTTTGACCTTGAGAAGATGGTTCCTCCTTGAAGTCAGGAGTGCCAGTCGTCTCCGAAGGATGGCCGGGCACCGACATGAGCACAGATGAGAATGTGATGAAAGGGATTTCACGAATGGGGAGGAAGCAAATATACAAAGGTAAAACTGTGCGCTGGGCAACGAATGGAGTTAAACTTGTCACGATAGGGAGGGGGCAGTATGTTGAGGAAACCACATCTTTCAGTTGTATGAGTTCCCTGGCCGTCCTTGCATAAAGTGAGTCCAGCGGACGACACAGACACAGCCTTCTCCGCGAGGCTGTTGCTGCCCAGGTCTTGACATGCGATAACGATAGCCAATACCAAGCCAGGTAGCATGGTGATTGTGACCTCGACTTGATGAACACTGTAACAACCCATCACTAACTTTCTAGCTGACCTCAGTCATTCGCTTACGACCACAACATATCCAGCTTTGATAGCATCGCCATAAGTACGACACTTCGTATCCTGATTCTCAGTCCCTTTCCCGTCGCCTAATCTACAATTGAAGCCACTGCCAATCAAGCTTGACGAACTCCAACTACAGCTGTATCGACGCAAGACAGGCTCTCGAGGCATGGAAAAGAAGATATGCTGCGACATTTGCTTCCGCACAGGAAGCCGACGACTGCAGTTTCTTTGCCCGTCAGATGCGCGGAACCAGCTATATGAGCCACGTCTCAAACACGCTCAAACACTTGTGGAGAAAGCCGGACTCGACGCGAAGATATCAGCTCTTCTATCAGAGAAGAGTTGCGAAACCGGATTACTAGAGGTTGATGATAAAACGTCGCAGCATCTGCTGTCAGAGGATCGCACCCAACAAATCCTGGTGAAGGCCGAAGAGCTGCACATATCCATACAAAAAGCACGCGACGAAATTGGTGAGAAGAAGGCCGCTGTTGCAAGTCGCAAGAAGGATCTTGAGAAAGCTGGAAACGGTTTGGAAGCAAGGAGGAGGAGACAGGTGGAGGAGCTTGATAAGTCGACCAAGATGGCAAATTATCGATGGAATCACAGCCACGCCATGACAGTCCAGTCTCGAGGGTTTCTCTGCGGTGAAGCCGCAACCATATACGGCCTATGCCGGGTGAAGACGGCAGATGGCTCTCCAGCTGGGTATGGCATTGGTGGTGTCAAGATCATCGACCTCAAGAACATGAACTCTGCGAAGTCTGAGCACATCAGTGCTGCACTAGGACATATTGCACATCTTTTCTCTTTGGCCACAACCTACCTGTCCGTACGGCCACCAGCAGAGATCACACTCCCTCATAGTAACTACCCACTACCTACAATTTTACCGGTCAGCGCAAGCTATACCGGCTACGAAATACCATTTCCAGGGACCTCGGCGGCAAATTCGAAGGCGGCTTCGCCATCTGAAAGCAGAGAAACGTCTGCCCGTGAGCGTATGCCACGACCGAGGCCCCTATTCGTGAAGTTACTTTTGCCCCATCTCTCTCGAGACGACCCTTCGGCATACAACCTGTTCATAGAAGGAGCATGTCTACTCGCTTATGATATAGCATGGGTTTGCAAGACTCAAGGAATAAATATATCTCCCGATCCAACCTCTGGGTTGAAGTCGCCGGCCTCTGCAAATTCGTCAAATGCACCATCAATTCCTAGGCCTGCTACTTTTGAGGACATCAGCAACATTGGCCGAAACCTTTACAGCCTCATGATTGGGAGTCAACCCCGTGGCGTCCCGACGCAAGCCGGAACACCAACGGTTTCATCAGAGGATTCTGGAAGAGCTGCGGCGTCGCTGGGCCAGTATAGTCACGGATCCATGCATACTTCGCTAAGCAGCAAGGAGGGAACCGATCTCATGAAAACTTTTAAACTGCTCAATCCGATCAAACTAGCAGACCAGCTAAAGACCCATCTGATGGCCGAAGTAATTCATGCCGAATGGGAAATGATTGACAAGCATAAGAGTGAGGCGTTAAAGGGTATTAAAGGTCCCTCCGTGGTAGAGAACGATGCAGTGGACACTCCGAGTAATGGCCCAAGCCAGCAGAGCAAACCGACAAACTTTATGCCGACGTCCGCAGGCACAGAGACTGTGCTACTTGGAGGCAGTTTCGCAAGCCTCGATGATGTGTCGGTAGTGGGATCTCCAGATAGTCAGCGCAAACCTGGCAAGAATGGCTGGACCAGAGTGAAGCAAAGGCCGCCACAGTAACTTGTCGCTATCAAGATACGGTCGCCACTCTACGTTTCTGGCTCACCATTAGACTTTAAGCCACAAGCATGCCCTTGCTCTCGAAGTCTATATCCGTGCTAGGAAAATTTGTGAACGTTTTTGCCGTCCGCAGTGGTTCTAAGCTAAACTCTTGAAGCTTTTGTGCCGTCAAGAGATAGCGGTCTCACAGTTGTGGTCTACAAGCATGCCATTGTCGGCGCCCGAAATATATGTTTCTCATGCTTAATTTGATCAGCACGAGGCTCGTATACTTCTTGGGCTCAAACTAGAAGGCCTCCGCTTAGCATAGTATTGGGTAATCTCTAAATGTGCAGTCGAAGACTCCACTGCTTGCCTCTCCTCGGTAGCTTATGTCACCACGACAAGCCCCATATGCGGCTCCGTGGACACTCCACGGCCTATGCGAGGAACGTGGGGTCCACGTTACTTTTGGATAATCAGATGCTTTGTGCCACTTCGGGCCTAGATTTGGGGGATACACCATCCACTTGCATAAGGCGGCACTTCCACTGGTAAGGTCAGAGAGCCAGCGGGATTCCTAATCCGGAGTGAATTGAGATGATCCGATTGTTCATGTATGACATCCTGTGCCAATACCTACAAGTCCTGCTCGTACTGTCACAGTCTTCTCGGACATATAGTCGATTAGGCAATCATACAGGATTGACAGTATGCCGTGAAGCTAAGCCGAGTTGTACCACCAAGGAAAAGTCTCGATACAGGGTGGTCTAGCTTTCCCCAGGCAATGATGCTACATGTCCCAGACTTTACTCGTCCTCACCGTTTCTTTGCAGGCTTTAGTACTACTGGGGCAAGTATTTGGTGCCACCCAACAGCCGTTTATGCAGCTCCGAGTATGTGCCGCGACTGCTTGGCCGAATCGCACGTATTTGAGGCTGCCTGTGCGAAGATGAATTCCTCAGCAAACCTTAATCACACACCTTCTACTACGTCGGCTTAACAGCCCTGCAACGTGTAGCCATCCAGGATGCGAAGCTATCGCCGCTGCAATAAGGCGGGGGCGAATGTCGACGTTTGCGGGGTTCGTGTATTTATCTTAGCCATACGGAAGCTCTGATGGCCGTCCCGCCATCGCCGTGCTCTTATGGATAACTACATCTCCGACGTTCTGTAAGTGTCCTACATTTGGAATGGCCATGTTTTAAACAGTATCTCTGGAACAAACTTGTGGTTGTTCATGACCAGTACCTCGCACCAAAGTCTATTTTTACGCCGATATACTCCGATATGACTGAAATAGCGAGGCGACGCGTATTCTGCGCTATGCTTCTTTGCCTGTTTCAGGTTTACTGGAATGCAGCTATGATAATGGAAACAATGGCGCTATCATCCGTGCAGCGTAGCCGCCTCGAACTAGCCCATCTCTCCACATTGGGAGGTCTCCACGGCGGAGTCTGACAGGTTGAGCAGCTTTATCCGCACTACGGCGGCACGGCGGGCGCATTTCTCGTGTCCCATCCGATCTTTTTTCATCCCCCATCACAGGCCAGCCACACCTATACATCCACCGCCTTACATCTTTATCACACCTCACTTCTTGTATATATTATAACCCAGCCACCCGCTAGTTTCAATTCTCCTCCCTCACAATGACCGAGTCCAACCTCAACGCTACCGCAGCACCGTTTGTCGCATCTTTCCAGAACAATGCCCCGGGACGCTTCGCCCAGTCCTCCGCCAATGCCTCCCGTGCCTCCGAACTCGCCAGTGCAAAGATAAGACTCCAAGGAGCTCTCAGACACTTCCCAGACTTCCCAATCAAGGGAATTGACTTCGTCGATATCCTCCCACTCTTCGCCGACCCGCACCTCCAAGAGACCCTTCTCGCTGCCCTCGAGCTTGAGGTTATCAGCAGCTTCCCAACTAAGCCAGACGTTATCGTTGCCCTTGACGCCAGAGGCTTTCTTTTCGGCCCGGGTCTCGCTCTCAGACTTGGTTGCAAGTTCGCCCCAGTCCGCAAGCAAGGAAAGATTCCAGGTCCAACAGTCACCGCCTCCTACAAGAAGGAGTACGGAGAGGACTTCTTCCAGATGCAGAAGGATGCCGTCGCTCCAGGACAGACTGTCCTGATTGTTGACGACATTATCGCGACCGGTTAGTGTTCATGCAGAATCGATCGCGCGTAGCCCAGTATTGACATTATGCAGGTGGTTCCGCAAAGGCCGCAGGTGACCTCGTCGAGCAGCTCGGCGGTGTCATCGCTGGATACCTTTTCATCCTCGAGCTCGACTTCCTCAAGGGACGCGACCTCTTGAACGCCCCAGTCCGCACTCTCCTGGCCCAAGAGGATAAGCAGTAAATGCATCTCATTTACCATGCTCTTATCTAATAACGAAATACACATTTTTGAAATAGGAAGGCTACATATGGGTGTCCGCGCAAAAGCGGCTGGCGTTTAGAGATTGCCTTTTGACAAGGAGCTCTATGAGACAAAGTATTTGGAATGATATCGTCTCAACGACGGTCCGGCCATGGGATAGCTATATATCTGTAACTATGAATAACGAAATCCTGGATTTGGAGTGCTTAATGGTGAACTTGGACAGATAGAAAATGGCGGGGTCCCCCGGCGGGGTAGAATTTTTGGCTTTTTGGATCTCGGGTGGAAATTATGATCAAGTTCAGATTTCAGAATCGAGTATTCAACTCTTGCTCTCTTGTCTCATTTGCGAAGTGTGAAATGCCAAACATTTACTGTGTACATTTGCAATAAGCTGCCAATAAACCTTTTGTGCAGCTGTTTATGAAGCAACAGCTCAGAACTTTGGCCTTTATCATGCAATCTTATCGCCAAAGCTTGAAGATAAGGGAATGCTACAAACCTTTATCATCAGAGCCATCATGTGAATGATAACATGGTCGAACCACTACATTCTGAAAGCCATACTTCACTGTTACGGATTATTCGCTTTAATATATGTGGTAAAAAAAAGTGCACTCATGTGCACTCGGGCTTTCCACCTTGTAAACTTGGAGACTTCTGATAGCGGCTCGCTCCGACAACCCCTGCACACCGTTCTTGACAAGCTCAGTCTGGGCGCGATCGCGGATTCGCGGTGAAGCTCTAGTTCGCGTCTTCCCTCCCCATCTTTCTCATCTCACTCCACCTTGTCGGCGCACTCCCGCAAAGACGCAAAACTTTCACACCTTACGAACATGCACCTATAGATCACGACTTTGTTTGGCGTTTGCTCTTTTGTCTTCGTTCTTTTAGCGGATACCCTCGAGAGCGATACCTAATACAAGGAGCGGAACTGAAGCTGGTCTTTTGTTTACAGTGCGACGGCGATCTTTCCCCAGCCACCGCATGTAAATCACCACAAAGCCTTTGGATATTGGGCGACGACGATAGGATAGTTGAGACGGGCTTCGGATAACGCCCCTAATGTAATGCCCTCATTCTTCGAGTTCAACCAAGGCAACGAAACGGGCGCAAGATTGGGCAGCGACGCCGCACCGCTATTGGGACGTTTTCGAGCTGTGCCGGACGAGAATAGGCTGAGACAGAAACAAAGCGTCGGCGATTTGTTCTCTAACTTTGGGAGCGTGGGATATGGCAGTATTTGGAGGACAAGAAGTGCTACGAGTGCGACGGATCAGGAAACAGATGGAGGGTGGAATGTTGATGGTGAAGGAAATGCGAGCTTGAAGGCTTGGAGTAGGGCCATACGTGATATATGGATCAAGCCACAGAGATTTGCTGTGGGAAGAGTCTTGGATAGGTGGTGGTTGAGATGGTTGCTTGTTGTTGGGCTGCCAGCACTTATTGTGAGTTGTGCATATGTAGAGCGTAGTTGATACCAAGCTGATCATATAGTAGGCCGTCCTATGGTGTTCATTACCATTTCCGCAATATCCATGGCCTGACGACGACTGGGATGACGGAGAGGGAGAAGATGGCGGGGAAGGACACCACCACGTACCAGGTCACGGCGAAGCTCGAGTTCTCATAAACTTCTGGTTCTTCCTCTTCGTCTACTACGGCTTCTACAATGTGACAGCACTGATGTGGATTACGAAAGTCTTCAACATCTACAGTTTAAACTGGTGGCCACAGACGCTTGGGTTTCCTATAACAGTCTCCATCATCGCCACCGTCTCGATAGCTGCGCCAGTGCCACTTTATTACATCCCTGAAACACGAGAATACTTAAAGTACAACACAGCATGGATCTTGTGGACATTTATCACAATGGCGATGCCTGTGGCCGTCGCATTCTGCATTCTTATGCTTCACGAGCGGCATTTGGGTCTGCGAGAATCACTCTCTGATACCCAGCGGATCTTCACACAATCGTGGTGGACAGGCGAGGACGACCAAGACACGGTCGCAAGAAGAGACAGGCGAAGAAGGGCAGCTTTGCTAGGAAATAGCTTTGAGTCGGAAGGAAGTCTGAGTCTCGGAAACGATAACATCTTCCCCCCCAGAGGCGGACCATCGTCGCGAGCACGAGAAGCGTTGGCGCTGAAAAAAGCTTGGATACCCGCGAGCTTCATGCGCTTCATGTGGTTCTGCAGCGCGCTCTCGATCGGACTTCTTGCCTATTTGCTTGGAGAGACCTATGCTGAGATCTATCTTCGAACCTTGCCACACAACAATATCGAGACCTTATTTTACGTCTATAGCTGGGTCATCACCATACACCTGCTCGACGGACTCACGGGTTGGATTCTAGGTGGCAATGAAGGGGAACGCGTTGGCAGCTATCCTTTGGGTTGGATATTCAAGCTCTACTTCTCCCTTACCTACCAAACCTACGTCCGAGCGCTGTATGCTCGTCTCCGCTCGCCACAACAGTTTATGCTCCTCCAACTCTTATCATCGACCACACTTATCATCCTACACCCACTCACCATGTCTCCACTCTGGCACTCCCTTCTAGGTCTGTTAGGCTTCAACAACCAACAGTACCCCGCATACGCCAAATTCTGCCGCCGCAGCATCTTCATCCGTACTCTATCCGAAAATGTATCCATGGCCGCCTTTCTCGGTCAAATTCTCGTCCTGCACTACGGTGCCAATAAAGACGTCTATCCTTACTTCTCTTTCGATGGCGACGACTGGGTTCCAGACGGGAGTAATGAACGCTTGTACGACTTCCACCGCACTCTACGACTCTCGGCAGTTACTTGGGCATGCGAGATTCTTGCTGCGTGGGTGGTGAGGCGGGTAGTTAGAGTTTGTTATGGAAAGAATGTTGCCGGAGATGGGTGGGGAGATTTAAGGCGGTGGCCGGAATTATTGCCTACTAGTGCGGCGGTTATGGTGCATGTTTTGCAGAATATGTTGTTCGGGATAATTAGGATTAGGTTCAAAGAGCCTTGAAAGAATTTTGCATATTCAATGGAATCGGATACTGGCGGGTTGGGAACGAAGAGGGTTTGGGTTGCTATTGCTGATTGTTGGATTACCGCTGTTTGCAAGCATAAACGAGGAGAATGGAGATACCCAGATAGACTAATAAAGTAGAGTGCGGTTAAGAGAGGCTGATTCTTAATTCTTGGTGGTAAAGCTACTTCCTGATCAAGACGGTGAGTATAGGTTTGAAGAGATTTTTGTGCTCAGGATCTCAGCCGACCAAAAACACTTCATGCCGGCAACGCTGTTTTTCGCAGGCAGCACAAGCGTTTGTATGTTTCTTGCCACAGGAGAGTCTCGTCGGCGAACAGAAACTTGCCATCCGTGCGCCGCCGTCGAAGCAGTTACCACCGTTCTGTTTCGATCGAGTTATCGTCACCACCCATCTCTGCACGGTGGTGAAGGTTTGATGGAGCACCCATCCATTCAGCGTTGGGCGTGTTGGCACAACGGGTAATTGTTTAAGAACGCGTAGTCGGGATCCCGTTGTTATTTCCTTTTCTGTCGCGCCCGGCCCATTCTGTGGGAAACTTGACTTTTGGCCATGGTATGCCGAAAAATGCTGGATGTGGACATTCAGCTTCGTATATGTAGAGACGAGACAGCTCCGTTGCGTTGAGTGGAGACAGAGCGAGGATAGACTGAGAGACTGCTGGCGAGAGACGAACACATGAGCAAGCAGCGAAACAGCTTAACACACTTCCAAACTGATGCATTCCGCCGCCCCGTCAAGCTCATTTGGAGCTAGTTCTCTCCATTCTCGTTGGCAGGTGGGCCGCTCCACTTCTCCACACATCCATGTGAACATCCTAACGGACCCCCGCGCCCACTTTTCCTTTTCGTCTTCGTGCACTACTCTCTTCAGCGCCTCCAGCTGTTGTTGTCGTCGTCAGTCCAGTATCTTTGGCCGTCCGTGGTCCTGGAATCCTGTCCTGCCTGACGGTTCGCGTCAGCCGGAGCGTCATGAAGAACAGGTACAATATTACGAATTTGACTTGAAGAAAGTGCATTGTTGCCCAGATCTTGCGTGGTCCATTCTCTCATCTTCTCCTTGAGTCTGGTAAACTTCATTTGCAGAGCCGGAACCTTATGGTTCTTGCCAGTTCTCTCGTTGAACATTTTCACGGTGGTCTTCCAATCTGGTTTTGGGTCGTGTTTCTCTCGGAGGTCCAGCAATAGTTGTTCTTCGTCGGTGAGGGCTGGGCTATTGGACTTTCGGACCCCATGCATTATATTGTTTCCAATAGACCCCGTACGAGGTCTAACATACTGTGTGTTTGGCAGAGGCGGAATTGTGGTGGCAGTTGGTATGTCTCTATATTCCTGGCCATAACCTAAGTTTTGCTCAGACTTGCGGCGTTTGGTTGAGCCGTTGCCACCAGGAGACTCGTGCGTAGACGAGGGATTAAAGCGATGCTCCGGATAGTTTGGCTGTGCAGGCCGGTACGGAAGTTGCAAACATTCATTCTCCAATTTGACAAAGGATCCAGTAGGCCCCCTATCAAAGCGTACTTGCTCGCGGACGGGACGGTTTTCATTCGGGGCTGTGAAATTTGAGGGACTCTGGTGGGGCATCGGAGTGTATTGGCTAAGTGTTGGTGTGCTTAAGGTCGTTGGCTGCAGTGTTGAGTAAGGATGAGAAGACATCAAGCCAGAGGGTGAGGTAGCAGGAGGTACTGCGGCAGTATAGTTCCATACCGGAGTTGGGGCAAAAGAGGTGGTGGGCGGATTGAAGTTGTTATAAGACGGAGGCATGAAAATTCCATATTGCTGTCCACCGTAGTGGGAAAACTGGCTAGGTAGAGTTGCGTCTCTAGCTCCAACTCTCACGCGAGGATCGTGATCATGAGACAATGGTGCTCGCGGTCCTTCTAATTGATAGTTGTAGCTTAAACTGCTGTAAGATGAAGTTGAAATTGGTGCAACTCGATGAGCGTCCGGAGGTGGCGCATCAGATGAAGGTTTGTTGGGCCAATCGCTGCCAAAGGCAGAAACCTTCTCGCAATGTGAGTACAATTTTTCCAACAGTGGTAAATGAAAGCAGGCGAAGAGAGAACTGGAAGGTAGAGGTTGCCTACACGGGGTTGGGTGTTGCACTCGTAGTCTTCTGGTCGTTCCAATGAATGATGAAGAAGAGGATCCGACATGGCAACAAGCATAGATATCGTTTATTGTCTTGGGCGAGTGGCTGGAAGAGACAATTAATGGTGGTCGTATCGAAGCTATCGGTTTTCTGGGAGGCTGAGCAGGCTGTTAGTGATTGTGCGAGCTCAGAAATAGGATCAAGCATATAAGATAAACTCCGGTGATATATATGGCAAAAGTCTGTCCGCTCAATGTACGAATAATCCTCAAATCTGCATAAAATATTCTGCCTTGCTGCTGACACCAAGCAGTGGTCGAAAGAGAAGAGGCCTGCCAGATGTGGCAATACAGGTGGTTAAGAAAGCCGAGAAACCGTTAGCTATGAATTTCCTCAAAAGCGAGAACGACCCAGGGCTCCGCACCACTGAGCCACGGCCGCTTACGACTAGCCATATGGGGCAGAGCACACATCGGTATTTTCTAGATGCCGGCTACATTACCACGGACCATTTCATCAAAAATATATGCACGACTTAACGGACGACTTAACGCCATCGCCATTGACGGGCACCTAGGAATTAGTGACGGTGTGTGGAAAGTTGACCTGTTATCCCTGACTTAGGCTCATTGTTCTTGGTCGTTCCGCAGTGGAACTGATACAGATCTTCAAGCACGACTGAGTCTCCAGCTCTTTGGATATGGAGGGCGCCAGGCTCCATATAGAGTAGACATGGTCGATGCCAAGCGGAAATGTGGCTTCATGATTGTCACCAAACAAAGGCTCTTTGACGTGTGCCTTCCAGTCGACATCAGATCCAACAAACGTTCGCATGGCAATCGTGCGTGAAACCGGATACAGTATACGGAGTCCACAAAACGTTGGAGAAACGGGGATGAGCACTGTCTCTGGTCATGGATTCTGGCCGTTACGCCGATCTCTAAATCTGCCATCACATGTCCTCTCCCATGTCTGCAAGTCCCAAGCGGACACTCGTAATGTTGGGTCCGGCCCCGCGAAATTTGCCAGAAAGGTATTTCGTCCTTGGGAGACCTTGTTGCCCGTTGACTTCCTTGAAAGCATGTGTTAGTTCGCGAAGACTAGGACAACGGCGTCAAAGAGGTCCAACAACGAGGATCTTGGGCAGATACCAGCTGCCAAGCGAGAAAAAATGGCGCGATGATGGAAGAAAAAGGGCGAAACGGGGCCAGAGTTACACAGTGACAAACTTCGAGGGGCCATGCAGGGGAGTCGTCTCCATCCCCTCGGGCCGGATCGAGCATCCTCTCCACACCTGAAATTGTCGCGAAGTGATCGAAGAAGAGCTTCGCTTAGACACTTACTACAGTCTGACTAACCAATGGGCCGTCATCCATATTCTGTGGGTGGGCCATCTTAAGCCGGATCTTCAATCCTCGGAAACGGCTGTGCAGATATGATGCTTGGGAGTATGCCTCGCCGCGATACGGCGGCCATTCCAACAACAACATACAACACCGTGGGAGGACGGCACGGCCCTTCCTCAAACATGTTGGCAACGTGTACTCTGAACAGGTGCGGCTTCCGTAGTGCTTCCAACATTTCTTGACGCGGGCACTGTCTTCATAGCGATAGGCCAGGTGGGAATTGGAGTTGCCCGTTAACTTCTCTGGGCGGAGCTCGATAAGGGCCATCACGCAAGCGGACGAAAATAGGGCGTGCCTCCAACATCATCTCAATGGCTAAGTGTGCGGTGTGGGGTGAGGGAGTGTAAGTCGTCGTTAATTAATTGAGTCATGTCCAAGATGGAGCAGATCTCGTTGCGGAGGAGAACGTCGCGAAGCTTGATCCATGTGTGGAGATTTAAACGCGGGGGCAGGGCGTTCTTGAAGGCCTGCTAGTGGTCACTTATGCAGGGGTGTCTCGAGCCAACACGCACCAACAAATGAACTTAAACAAAGGTGCATTCGGAAGTGAGGGCTGGCAGCCGGGAGGGGACCGAGGACTGCAACAATCATACCACAGTGGCAGCGGAAGAATGTTAAGGTCAGTGCTGACCCGCGCTATGCCTTGTACAGCTCTAGTTTAACCGTTTAAGATCACCCGAAGACCACTCTGAGGCCTCTTGTCAATAAAAGACAGACCCGAACTACTTGTACAAGCGCAACGGCTATCGCAAAAATCCAGTTGCCATCTCATGACAACGGTGGAAAGCACTCTAAGCGCAAAACGCAGAGGACGCTCAAAGTCTCAGCGATGCTCGCTCGGGTATTGGGATTCCTGGTGGGATGTACCTCATCATCGTGCGAAGGTGGCTATAGCTCCATGAAGTTCACATCTCCGTGGCCCCCAAGCCCCAAGCTACGAGCACACTCCATGGTTCGCAAGCTTCCGACAAAACCCCCAAGGTACGTAGTAGCTTGCCGTTTGTAGCTACCCGTAACTGCGCTCGTGCACATTCCTTTCAACTCCGTCTACATGGTCGCTGGCGGGTTGCATCTCGCACATCTGGCGTCCCGCATCCTCAGCGCTTCGTCGCGGGCTTTTTACTCGCGCCAATCGAGAACAGACTTCTCTGCCTCGCCGCGACCCAAAGCTCCGCCATTAACTGCGCGGGGTTGACCACGGTCATAACAGCCATCTCTCACACTTACTGTGCGATTCATCGCCGACAAAATATCCCCTTGCCTCTCGTTGCCGATGGGAGCATCGCAACGGTGCTTGGCGTAGCGACCTTAAAGACATAACTTGTCGGGTGCCCGGGCATTGACACCGAGCTACCAAGGAATAAGAACCTGGTCTCCTTGCAATGTGGCCATTAATTTCCCATCGAATCAGAAATGGAACCGCCCGGTTGGATGATGATAGAAGTTAGAGTAGATTGATATCTTGAGGCACATTTTGTGACGTTGTTGAGTCTTATTCGCATTCCGGCATTAAATCAAGTTATTGACAAGCAAGCTCCTATGCCGTGCCATCTTGACACACTCCAAAGCCGGATGGGTTAACTTCACTTTTCTTTGAGCCAACGTAGAAAACTAACGCTTGAGAGCCAATCTGTCTCTGCGGACTCGGCCTGGGTAAATTGGCCAAATCGGGCAATACTCCCTAGATGGTGGATCATTACCCGCGGCCGCGGCCTATCAAAACAGGTAAGGCTGCCAGAAACCACAGTTTTGTTCTCAAGCAGCCAGCGCCAACGCGCGCTCGAAGCCATTTAGAGCGATTCTATGGGCTTGCTACATCATTCATCGCTATTAGCAAAGACTACTCCTGGTGGGCAAGTCGCATTTATCGAGCTTCAACTCATCATGCCCTGAGCTTCTAGACCTTGGACTGCCGCATACGAATACGGGAAATCGACCAATCCGTCCAGCATCCAGTTCAATGGATCAAAAACCTCGTAATTACTCTCACCGTAACCTCCTTGCATGTCTATGGTGGCAGATAGAGTCGGAGGTATTTGGGTGGTCATGCCGTTATGCATCGAGTGTGACGGAGGGACGAGCGTTGTGTCAAGTGGTGTCGAAGAAGCTCTAGAAGCCTCGGAAGAATCCGGTTTGGTCGGATTCTTCATTGCGGCTGCAGCGGTCTTGGTTAGTGGAATCTTGGGTGTCATGGGTGAACTCTTTCTTACCTTCTATGCTACCACGGCCGTGGGCCTGATAATCCCTCCGCCAACGCCATATAGTGTCGTAAACCAAACTCATGCTGTGCCGGCAACGAACCTGCAACTGCAGCTTAGGATCTGGTTCTCCATTTCTGGCTTGGGCCCTTCCTTCAGCTCTCATGCCGTTCCACACCTGTGCCATGAGCTCTGCCAATCGCCACTGAAGATCGTTCTTCGTCACACTGGTAGTGCGAATAGCTTGGATGGTTTTGTGGAACAGATTTCTTCCACGTTCATAGTCGATCTCTTCTGAGAAAAAGCTGCTCATGAGCTTGAGAAGAGTGAAACCGGCAGCATCAATCATTTGATGGATATAATTCGTGCTGTATTGCAGAAAATATCCCGCCTGACCATTAGCTGGATTCTCCATCTCAAAGACATTGTCGAGGAAGCAGGTAGTGGCTTGCCACAGTCCCACCAGATCCCCAACATAGCCCACTGTCAATCTCGAGTTAAAGAAAGCGGCTAAGTACAAATGCAGGCCTGCTGCATTAAGGTAAATCTTAATCAATGGTGACAGGTTTTGTTGAGACTCGATGTGAGCTTGGAGTTCATTAAATTCTCTCTTGTAGATCCGTGTCAACATGGCACGATGCTCATCACCAGAAATTCCCATTGGATCGCTGGCATTGCTGTACATCTCTTTCGAAATCTTGTCGGCGAAGCGTTCGATGCGTAGCCTGGCGTCCAGCTCCGGCGAAAGCTGCTCTGGGCTGTTCTCGCCCAGGCGAATTGCCAAAGTCCAGTCGTACAGTGTGGTCGCCGGCTGGCCATAACCTGTCCCGCATGTTTGGCAAACGATGTTGCACACAGCCCATGTTGTAATTCTGTCGTGTAGCTCAGCATTATTGGGATTGACGGACACTCGGGAGAAATCTTGAGCATGCTTCGGCCTGTGAAGTCCTATGCTTGTGGCCGCCTTCATCAACACACCGCTGAGTATATGCGTCGGGTCCGTAGATGTAGTGCTGACGGGTAGTGGCCAAGTACAGAGGAGGCAGAGTGCCTTTACGACATGGTGACTGCCAGGCACACCACCGATGGTCGTCCATAACAGGCGTGAGAGAGGACCGGCAATGTCTGTGAGGAGACCCTCAATTGTAGTTCGTCGTGCAGCGACAGAGACGATCGCCCAGAAAAGAAGCGGTGCCTGCGAGAAATACCCTGCCGGTGATTGGGCTGGGTTCAAGAAAGGTAAGAATGGATGGAAGTATGTGAAATAGTCGTTAAACAACTGGTTGACGCTGTCTTCACTGAGACGAACATTTTCGAGCTGATGTGTAATTCGTGGAAGCTGATAGGAGCCACCGCTTTGCTTGAGGTGTAAAAGTGAAGACACAGCCTCGTCATTGTTGGCCATGAAAGGTGATGGATTGGTATGGTTGGTGGCATACATGCCACATGCCATAGGACTTTCGATGTCCTCTTCTTCTTCGACATGGTAGCCTTGAGCTTTTGCGCGTTGTAAATCACGCCGTAATGTCTCTATTTGCTTCTCCATCTCTGCATGCTTGCTGCGCTTCCCTACGCGCTTGAAGTTGGACTCAATTTTGCACTCGAGCTTAAGTCGTGTACATCTCGAGCAGGTAGTAAATGGATCTTGCACAACATCGCAGCGTAACTAAGTGGTTGTTAGCATATGATGCTCGTGAGTGTACCGGCGCCCAAGTTCTGGAAGGCATCAACACCATGCTTAGAACCGTCTCACTGACTCACTTTTTGTTGTCTGCACTCATTACAAGCCCTTTTTACGCCAGGCTGCCTCCTCCTCTCTGCCTCGTCATCTTCGTTCTCGACGACATCTATGCTTCCCGGACTGCTCTCAAAGCCAGCGCCACTTCGTTTCCTCTTGATGCCGATAATATGTCCATTGCGGGCTGAGGCAGGCGACGAAGGTCCGCCCTGCACGCCCACCAACCCCACGGCCGTTTGAGCCTCCATGCAACTGTATGCGCGCCGAGCGCTTAGTGATTTCGCCCAAAGGGTTATGATTGTTTCGGAAGATCTCCGTTGTGTTTAAGGCTAAGACCTCGGACTAATAAATGTTGGCAGTGTCCGATTTCGCTGCTGAGGGTGATTAATTGGGTGGCGAGTTAATGGAAGAAGTGCCTGTGTGTGGTGGTTATAGGCTGGGCGGTAGTGGGGTTGAGTTAGTACAGGCAGCAACGGCTGCGGGTTGGGTGATAAATGGCTAAAATGGCCCGAGTGCTGGGCGACAGCGCTTGTCACTCACTGGTTTAAGGCTGCGTGCACTACCTGTCAGCCTGGGCGGGTTCGCTTGTGGGCAACACTGCTCATCACGAGCGACCAGCCGCGACCAGGAAAAACTCAGCGGAGACCCGCGGGCCAGAAGCCGCAGGACAAGGCACGTGCACGTGCACGAGTAAGGCAGCCGCCCGCGACCACAGCCCAACACAACATTGCAGTTCACTGCCATACGAGTGGCCTGTCAGTATACCGACTGACAGTTGACAGGTGGAACTTCTCGTGTAACAGTAATCGGGTGCAATACAGTGAAACTTGCCTCTAAGAGTATTGGCTGTAAGAATAAGCCGCCTAAAAGAATGCGAAGCTCAGATTTCTTTTTGAAATCGCATACAAATGGGAACATAACTGTAACTTTGTATATTCTGTCGAAACTCGGGATTTTTTTGGCACTTCCCATACGACTTATAAGAATATTGACCCATGGTTGGCTCTAAGGCGGGTCGGTAACCACGAAAGTGCCATATTGGGTCTAGCTCAGAGGTTGAGGACCAGCTATATCCAAATGTGCAAGTAGGCTGTAGGAATAACCCTTTAAGAATCCGAACTCCAGATTAAAGGGAATTCTTACAACCAGGTCTCACTGTACGACAACACTACGGGCATCTGGGCCGGCTTCGGGATACGAGGACACAAACATCTCATCATCACCTGCCATTGTCAACCAGCTCACATCCGCCCAAGGCCGCAAAGAGCGTGCTTCAATGTGCATGAATCGATTCGGGACGGCAATCAGATAGACCTAACCTCACGGCGAGGAGTATCTTCGGCATCTCGGGCTTGACCAGGGAAACAGCTGAATTTGGTGGTTGAAGGCCTGCGAGTGCTGTGAAACATCCCACGGAACGAAACTCAATAGGTCCATTCTGGCGTGAGTCGATGCGGCGCCACCATTGTCGACAAACTGACCTCGTTAAAGCGTGATAGCACGCGGATTTAGACGACGATATTGCATGGTAGAAGGAAAAAGGAGAGATTTGGTCTACGTTTGGCTGACCATAAATTCGAACTTCTGTGCCACCAACAACCACAACTCGGATCGTGGCGCGTATCGGATACCCCAAAATGGAATTTGGCAACACCTCGCAGCAAGCCACCAAGCTGGAGAACGTCTGCGGGACGACGGCAAAGAGTTTGAGGCCGAAAGGCCCTCTTCTTCCGATGCCAGCCTCAGCTGCATCATGCTCTTATACTCAACCGAGGAGGAGCACGGCAGAGCTGGTTTTAATTACGGAGAACATGCAAGAGCGTAACGAAAGTAAGTGAGCACCTGTTCCGCTGTAGCAGTGTTGTGCAAGTTAAAGCTCATGTCCGTCCCAATGCGATAGGGCAATCCAGAATCCCGCCCCTTTTTGCAGTATATAAGTAGTGGATCTAATTACCATGAGGAAAGTGCTCACTATGAGTAGTACTCGTCCAGCTACTCAGTAGTTATAAAGTAGTGCCAAGACTTTTATGGTTGTACTTCTGCTTCCAAATTAAACCTTCACTACAGGTCTGGTGCTCGCTGAGAACATTTGTGCTGGCTTGGCGCTACAGTTCCCTTCTTAAGTGGTTGTTGAGTCGCCGGAGTACTCATCGCAATGCTATGGCTGGCATACCACTCCGTACTACTTAAGTAGGTGAGTTGAGCACCGAATACTGAGTACTTAAGTAAAGTTAGGTACTGCTCATGGCAACACTACGCTCCAGAGTGACGGCTTTGTGCTTTCCTGCATAACATGTCTTTGCTTAAACTTGGCGATCTACATCTGTTCCGTAGAGGATTTATGCTAACACAAACCTCAGCCATCAAGTTCAACCCTCGTGACACTCCACAGCCGTTCCTCGATCCGTTTATATTGCAGAAGCAGGGAGGCCAGCAGAGCGGATGGCAAAAGCAGAATGTGGACGAAATAATGTCCAGGAGGAGCTGAAATCTAGGAGCATCAGAGGTTGTGGACGACTTTTTTCTATGTTGGTACGAACTCAATGTGTTGCATGGACGAACCTCGCGAAAATGTTGGCAAGCAAGTGAAGTGCAGTCGAGATTATGGATCAAAGGTCGAACGGAGCCCAAACGCATCCTACACCTTGTCCGAGAGCGACCGACTGCACAAATACGAAGAAGTCCGAGGTCGACTGGTAGAAGAGGACGTCCGTTTCAGTTCTCGAAATCCGGCGGTGATTGCCTGGTTTTTAAGGTTTATAGTTTCGAGTGTTTGGCGCAATTCAACAAAGATAATCACTCATGGCGCAGTGGATAAATGATGTGAGCCCGCGATGCTCAGTATTCCATCCTATACTGGTCAGTTTCGAGACCTCCTTACTCTCCCTTCAGCTCCAAGAAATGGGATTAGGAAAGTTCCTTCCTTGCCAGTTTGAACCATTTTCGCCTCGATTAATTTTTGACCTTTTGGCCTCACAAATTCAGGAAATTATAAGGCATCATCACTAAAGTTGGTGTCAAGAACCTTCACATAGGGTTGAGGAATGTAGTTCTTGATTATGGTGAGAGCAGCGGAGCGCGCTTACCGATTCTCATCGCTGGAATAACCGACATAAGCGCGATAGTTTACAGCCCAACACGAACATAATGAGCAAATCACGCAAACCTAGCCTCGAAACAATTCACAACCCTCATTGTACTCATTAGTGATAATAATGCTTACAGCACTCGGAAGGTTTTGAGGCACCTTTTGTGTGTTCGTCGCCGTCATGCTTTGTTTTTTCCTGGTCCCTCACGCCTGTTGATCGCGACCGTGCTTGGAACCCGCCAATCACATCTTCTGGCCACCCTGGACTCTCAAATATCTACCACCCATTGTCAGATTGTGAAGTTCGACTTCAAATGTAACAAAGGCGACATCGTTTCTTTTGCCTGTTGTGACATCATACAATTGCCATACTATTCAAGATGTCGCAAAAGCGAAAGCGTGCGAGCTCTTTTGACACTGATGGCAATGGGAACATCATCCGGGTCGAGGTGGCTAGTTCAACTGCCGCTCGAAACACGACACCAAAGAGTCACCGTTCGAGCCCTTTGAACTGCATTGACAGAACCGAGTTGTGCGAGAAGCAGACCACCATGGATAAGGATGACTTTATCGAGCTTGAGGACTTGATCACGAAGGAGGCAGCATCTGGCCATGGGCAGAGTCAAGACCACAAAACGACGGATACGACCGCAGAGAACGCCATTTTGGTCGCCCACAAAGTCCATCATGCCACTGTGCTCAGAAACCCTCAGGAGGCCTCTCTGCCTTCCTACGCTTCCGAGCAGATTGGAAGCCTGGACCCCAAAGAGACACTCTCTGGCCATGGACAAAGTCAACAGACAGAGGCTAGGGATACACGGATGGCAAAAACCTCCTCATTTGACAAACACCATGCCGGAATAGCTACCCTCATCTCTGCGCCTCAAGATGAGCTTCAGTCAACAACTTATTACCGTACTTCTTACACATTCAAGCAACTCGAAGCCATTGCACAACACCGCTCTGTATACGGCGGAATCTGTAGGTCATAGTTCCTACTTATCCTCTCTTTTCATTCACTAACTTGTAACAGTACCTATCATGTTCGACAAGACCGAACAAGAACTCGACGCCTCCATCCTCCATGCCGCCACTTCAAATGTCTGCCCCAGAGAATGGTTCCACGAACTATTCAGCAACCAAAACATCGTGCAAAATGTCGACTATGGAGACTGTCCTGAGAATTACCAATACCAGATACCCCTTGAAGTTTTTATGGATACCTACAAAGACTTTGATGAAGGTGTCCAGCCAAAGCCGTTCCACCTAACTGTGGAAGCAATGGATGAGTTGATTCTCGAGGCGGCCCAGAACCACATGTCGGTGGAGGCGTTCTATATCTTGATGAAGGAAATTGAGCCGTTTGTGTCAGCGCTGGCGATGGATTTGAGGTTTTTTAAGGAGTATATTGCCCGTCCGAAGGCGTATATGGCTAGAAGGCAGGAGGAATTGCTGGCACCACCAAATGAGGCGACTTGTAGGGTCGAGTTAGTGTTCAAAAAGGCCAGAAGACAAGAGCAGAATAAAGGACGGCCGGGAAAAAGAGGCTGTGCAACTTCTTAACAAGTGGCGTCCGCCAAATAGCTACCATCCCAACAAGTTGGCACCGCAAACTCGCATCAATCAGACAAGCGTCTGGGAGGGATATGAGAAGACAAAAAAAAAAGGCAAAAGACATAGAGATAGCAGATCTTTCGTGCGGCGTGACACCAGAGCTCCCTGGGCCATTGTGCTATCACGATTCACTAGAAGGCGAGAAGGCCAGAAACGTTACTCCCAAGCGTTACAAGAGTCCAAGCATTGCTGTGGAGAGCGACTCTGACCGTCCGCTGGCTGATAGACTGGTCGCGAGAAAGCTCTTCTCTGCATCAAAATCGACTACAGGTGCGTTGCCTTCGGTTCCATCCAATGGAGAAACACTGAAGTCCAGTCACCCACATACACCCCCTCCTTTCTCTCCTTTAGAGCCAGTGGAGGATGAGTGTGATCTGGAAATTGTCTCAGATATAAACGAGGCCAGAAGGATTGCGACTCTTTCGCCAAGAAAACCTGGCACGGCTGCGGCCGCTCAAACGGTGGCACTTTCCTCCTCTGTCCTATCTTCCATAGAAGACAACCGATTGGACATCGACCAGCTGATTGAGGCAGGAAGGATTGCTGCCTTTTCACACAATAAATCGGGGACTGATGCGGCCGCTTTGGTCGTTGCCCCTTCATCTACCATACTGCATTGTATTGAAGACAGCCAATTGGACGACATCAACCCTGAGGAGGGCAGGAGCTACGTCAAAGAAGGCTCATTTGAGTACCGACAGAGTCTAAGGAAGGAGCGTCGGAGCCAAACGCCGGAGTACGCCGTTGGCCACCCACATCCTTTCTCGACGGAACACCACAGCGAGAGCCAACAAGCTTCGTCAACCCCTTTTCAGCAGGAACATGGATGGATCGACTTGGGTGCTGTTCTCTCCGTCTCCGTCCAGAGGGCAACATACGGTTATCAAAGCTCATCATCTCCTTCTACGTCGACAGCTGCTAAAGAACAATCTGCCAACGATAAACAAACTCCGCCCATGATGGGTTGGGTCTCCGAGCCGGATCATCGCGTTAGGGAGTTCACACCTATCAACGTCTACCAAGAAGGATGTGAGACGGAAGAGGAGGATGACGAGATGTCGGACGCCGAGGAAAGCTACTGAAGCTCCGAAGTGAAAGAAGAAGGGAAACCATTCGCGTGCCAGTCATTTGTGTCACTCCTGGTAAACCAGTTTTCTTCAAAGCTCCAAGACGCCCGAGAAAGAGTAAGACCGCAAAGTCGGCAAATTCAGCCAAGTCTACTGCCAAAAGACGCCGTGTCACGGTTCGCAGATTGGCGGTTTCCTCGCCGATACGGCCTAAGAAACCAGTTGAAAAAGGAGCCCGCCCAAGGTCCCATGGCCGTTACGAATTCCGCCCTCTTGGCCTGGACGGTGCTGGTTCCGACCTGGCGGGAGAGTCGTACGATCACGGCGACGATTAAAACTCGGACGCCGACGATGTGGACCTCGACGCGGCGCTCTCCACGCCGAAAACTTCTGGGAAAGTAGAAAACCAGTTGGCTGAGCAGGGTGCTGAAACAGTCGAAAATCGACTGGCGCAAGAGCGACTCGAGTGGTCCGCAGAATGCATCCCAACAGCACGATGGCCACTGTGGACCAACTTCGCCGGCGCGATGAGTGGATAGAGAAACGCAGGGTGGACAGGACGTCCGTTGAGGAGCGGGCGAAGCGTGCACGTATACACGCCGCGCAGAGCGGCAAGACGGCCAGGCAGGCGTCCCCGAAGGAGAGGGTAAGACAGCGCCGCCTGGCGTTCCTTGCTGAGGAAGCTGCGAATGCCATGGCGGTCGTGAACGGAGAGGCTGAGGAGGATATCGAGTATTCCCCCGGTATTCGGGGGATGGTGCCTTCCGTGCGCGAGTTGACCGATAACCAGTTAATTGGAGATTTGAAGTTTCTTAAGGGAGAGTGGAAGTTCTGATCAAAGGAAGACCTGGGCCAACTTCCAGCCTTGGGAGATGACGAGACCCATCCCATCGAGCCGGATTAGAGGTCATTTGCTGCAACAGCTTAACTTGAGGTATGTTACACCTGTTATTAGCTTCTCGCGTACATCATTGGCTTCGTTAGCGTATGGAAGACGGTGATGCTCAACGATGGTCAAATTTCATGGCCATTGGCTTAGAGAGAATCTGGCACTATCTCCGAGGTACAGCTTCGTGGCATCGCGGTGACGCCCACCCCGATCTAGCACAATGTGAAACAAACTACAACGATACCAGAAGCGTTCGAGCGTAGCGCTTCGAACCCCAGATGTAATTTAAGTGACTAAACAGTATGATATCTGCGCACAGTTAACCATCGTATCGTATGTCCATAGAGTGGCGAGTATCCGCTCAAATGTGTCCTATGATCCTTCCCACCCTTGCGCCGTCTGCAAAAGGGCCAACCAATGTCTTCTCACCATAACTTCACAAACCCTTCTCGACCACAGGCTCTACGTTAACAAAATCACCGGCCGCCAAGTCTGCCTCACTACTTCTCGCACTGCTATCAGGCCTCTCCTTCCTCTTCATCTCAACATGCTTAACCCCCATCATCCAGTTCACTAACCCCCTCGGCGCCCACGCACCAACAAGCGCATAGGTCCTCGCACCTCTGCCCACACACACGGTTCCGCCGCCCTTACCGTCCATAGTGTCAAACACAGCATTATGCAGCTCTCTCAACGGACTACCCTTCCCCGGCCCAGTCACCGAGTTTTTCGCGGCACAAATAAAGTTCTTAGCATAAGCCTCCTTCGCCACTGGTCCCCATGCTCGTGTCTCCGCACTGTGGCCAGAGAGATTAGCCAGCTGATTCTTCGGCACTAGTCCAGAGGTATCGAGTGTGCCAAGCTTCAAGTGGGTGAGTGATATGCCGAGTGGCCCGACCTCGGCAGTCAAGCTGAGCGAGAATGCGTTCAGCGCAGCTGTGATCGTGGATTCTGGGATATGAAATGCTGGTGCTAGGGATGGGATGATGGAGGGCGTGAGGAGGAGGATTTTGGGTGCTGGTGTTTCTTTTTGGTGGGATGGAGGTGTAGCGGGTGGAGCGGTGAGGAGTGGGAGGAAGGTCTTCGCTACAAGTATTGGCTGGAGTAGACGTGTGTTTATGACATCGCTGATCTGTTGGGAAGAAAGTGTTGCCAGGGGTGCGGATGGGTAGGCGATGGTTGGGATGATGAGGAGAGCTGTGAGTTGGAGCATGTGTGCTCGTGCGCCTGAGAATGCTTCTTGAGGGGTCGATAAGTATGAGGCGAACCGATCGATGGCATTTGAGGCAGCACTTGGTTCTGTGACATCCACCAATAGAGGTCTAATATCGGCGCTACCCATATTTTGTACCGAAAGCTCATCCTGCATGGAGTCGCAGACTATGTAGACGACGAAGCCGCGGCGCTCCAGGTCGAGCGCAAGCGACTTGACGATGGGTTCAGTGATCGATCCAGCAATCACAACAACCTCAAGTCTTGCACCATTGCCTGCCCTCCTTGCGCGACGCTTCTTGTGGTATAGTGCTTTCCTCCTCTGTACCATATACAGTCCTGCGCCGATACCAACTATGAATGTGCCCGTCAAGAGCTTGTTCTTCATAACCCATGTGTTGACTCTATTATATAGCCCGGTAACCGGCGCCACTGTGAGTGGGACTGACTGTGGCTTTTGTATTGTTTTCGGTCTCGCTGATTCAGGTATCCATTCTGCGTGGGAGAGGGTTTCGCGCAGGGTCGCAGCGACTTTATCAACATGGGCTTCGACGTAGTCGGCAATATCGTCGGAAAAGTGCTTAACCTGTCGCGGCACAGAGTTGAGCACGTCGAGAAACGTCTGGTCGTCAGCAGACATCTTGGAGCTATTAACTGCTTCTACAGTTCAAAATATGGTGTTTATGTGCTTCAGCGCCAAGTTGAGAGGATTGATAGGCGGCTAAGAAGTGACGCAGTTTCACAAGGCTTCAATTAAGCCTTGGTGGGGATGCGGTGGCCAAGCCACAGTGAGGACCTGACATGTAGTGGTGATTGGATAACAACGCCACAGCTTAACGTCGCCGATAAAGAAGGCTGACAACGCATTCTGCAAGAAACTATAATTTTTCTATATACGCCTACGATGACTTGACAATAATCTCACGCAGTGGATGCTTTGGGTGTCGGTACAAGTGCAGGCTGGATCAGCATGCTCTGAGTCTGCTCGTTAACCATTCACCGAGCAGGGAACCGGTTGACCATAAAAGCGCCCGCCTACCTCCAACTGAGACACCTTAGTGGATATCAGATCTCGGCGAACTTTGAGCATGTCTACTGGAACCACAACAAACTAGTTGACAAGATGCCACCACCTGTGACACTCAAAGATGGGTTGATTCAAAAGGTCGTACACCTTACGCAGTTTCGCAACTCGGATGAAGGCAGGAAAATCATGCTAAAGGTTGCACATCGACTAAAACCAATCCTCAAGGCACATGGCTGGAAAGTCGGTATGCTTTCGGAGTTTCTCCCTTCAGACAGAGGACTCTTGGGTCTCAACACCGGCATGGGTTCACCATTCACATACGCCTTCGTCATGGTTGGGATCACAATGAGTTCTGGCCCTTCGAAGGTATCATGGATACGGCACTCCACGAAATCTGTCATAATACTTTCGGTCCACATGATAGGGATTTTCACAAAATGTGGGATCAGGCCAGAGACGAATATTTCCAGTACGAGGTATCTGGCTATTATGAAAGAGGTGCTAATATGGTCGGCCGTGGCTACGTCCTAGGCGGAAAGAAGATCAGCAGACAGGAAGCCAGGAGAGTTGCCAGAGCTGAAAGAGCAAAGTTGAAGCCTAAAGCTTTACTTGCCATCAATCAGAGGCTTGGAGGATCTTACAGGCCGCCACGAAACAGATCTCAGATGAGCGATAGAGTAGCCACCGCGGCTGAAGCTAGGATGGCTAAGACATGTGCCACGGGAAGAAGGACTCCAGAGCGGAAGAAATTGATGGACCAGGCGGCAGAAACTGGTAAATCTGAGCTGGATGAAGATGATGTTAACGAGCTGGCGATTGCACAGGCCATGCTGGAGCTTGAACAAGAAGCGAGAGAGGAGGAGGCCACGGTGCAATTCGGAGGTAGTGGCAGGACCCACGCAGAGCCAATGGTCATCCCTGATTCGCCGTCAAGAACAAAAGTGAAGCCGTTCTGGGATACTATGGTTGAGGAGGAGGATAGTTGGGAGTGCTCAGAGTGTACGCTGCTCAATCAAACTGCTGATACAGTGTGCTCACTTTGCGAAACCAAAAGACAGGCAGGCTCAGGCACCTTTTCTCTGCCCGGAGCATCCCCGAAAGACGATCCGCCCAAAAAACAAACGTTCTGTGACACTATGGTTGAGAAAGACGATAGGTGGGTGTGTGCCGGATGCACCCTGCTGAACCAGCCCGCTGATTCCAAGTGTGCGGTCTGTGGATGGGAAAGACCAGTCGTTTCAGGCCTCTCTCCTGCAAAATCAGCATCCGTGAAAGACGATCTGACTAAGACGCAGCCTTTTTGGGACACTATGATTGACCATGACGATAGCTGGAAATGCAGCGCCTGTACGCTACTCAATCAGCCAGGTCATTTAATATGCGACGCCTGTGGAGTCGAAAAGAGCGAATCTCAGAATAAGACGTACGCTCGTATTCAGCAGGAGCCTAAGCCATTTCTCGTTGACGGAATTGGATCACATGCAAAACTGAAGCATCCTCAACATAAACGGGCCATTGACATGCTGAAATCGATCGAAGTTAAAGAGAGACAGAAGACATGGAACTGCAGGCAGTGCACAAAGGAGATGGAGCATACATACTGGACGTGCAGTGCTTGCGGTTTGATGAAGGACAAGAGTTGAGCTGGCTAGATGTTACCTCGCCCCAGAATACTATGTGATCGACTCCAACCATTTGGATCTCATCTACCAATTGCTCACAGTGCTCCATCCGTCCGCCACTACATCGTCAATGCAATTGACCGTAATGAACTCGATGCCATTTGCTGGGTCCATGTAGAAGTGGTCGCGAGCTTGCTTTGCGAACAGAGATTCGTCCTTGGATTCGCGAAACACGTCATTTAATTAGCTTTCACTCATGAGTATACCATGTTAATACAAGTATTTACGAATGTGATGACTATAATTGTCTGTTGGGGATTGCTATGATTCCTTTTTGACTTTATCCCAGGTTTTCCTAACCCCGTGGGTCTTCCAGCCATTTTCATCGATAAAGGATAAATCGCTTTGCTTTTCTTGAAACACGGAAACGGTTCCCAGCAATATCGATAATCTTAAGTTCATGCTCCATATTCCAAGGGCCTGGGTTTTCATCCTCCCATGAGGCAACCCACTCACAAATTCGCTCCGAGGAAGTAGCAATATACTCAGAGTGCAGAGCTTCGAGTATAACTCCGTGTAGAGTTGGCTCACAGAAAACAACCTTAGCCACGTTCAACTTGTTCCGGCTGCCAATGTTCCGGACTCTCAGCGCACGAGCTGCTTCCGAGGACAACTAATTATAGACAACTGGATAGCAAGTCAGAAAGCCAATATACTCGTGGGGAAGAATGCGTCGACAAGGCTTCACCACTACCACTTATGGGACTCAAGAGAAGACGACAGTTAAAACAACTCCAAACTCGCTGTTGTTTAGGGTTTGGTCGTACACTAAGTTTCGCAAACAAAATGGCTGTGCCATAAATGGTGACGGGCGGTGTCGCCATGTTCCGAGAAGGGATGATATTTTGTTGAAAATGAGAAATTGCCTTTTTTCGATTTGTTTCTCTAAGGCGGAGCAGGTGCTACAGAGGTGAGTATGGTATTCCCTAATATGTGACGCGATGACTTACATATCCAATGCCCAGAGTAAATAGTAACAACCCCATGCTAAAGGCTCCAGATAGAGCGACTGTAGAAATGCTACAATCTCCAATTCCAGGATTGCCAAATTTGTTCCCTTGATCAAAAATCCGAATACACCACCAAGAATTTTAATGCACTGCTGAGCGGCAAGAAGCACAGCTTGATAAAACCAGAGATGTGTGCCGGAGTGCCGTTTGCCGTCTCTAGGAAGTTGTATCTGATGTTAAGGGCAGAAGCGTCGAGTTTCGTCGTGCACAGCAAGCAGCCGAGGGCGAGAGTTCTATAAAGTTTGTTCTGGATTAGAAGTGCTTATCTTCGATGGTCAAGGAAACTCATTGGAGGAATCTGACACGACATTTTGAGTCGGTAAAGAATGCATTTCAATGCCCAGAAACACATTCAGCAAAAGCATCACAACTGCTCCTACGACGCACGGCAACACTGCGCCGAATATTTTACCAAAGGTCTTCAAATACTCGGTGTTGTAGGTGTGTTGTCAAGTGGGAGCCTGGGAGGAGTCGATTTGGTAGTGCTTCGAATCAGGCCGCTCGCTTAGCTAACACCCATGCTCAGACTTTCCAAAGTCTGCCCTAGTCAGGTCAAACTCGCCTACGAATAGCCCTTTATTGTTAGCTCGAAGCGTATAGAAGCAGGGCACCTAACAGATGATCCATTAGTAATCAAGACGGTTGTATATGGCCGTCTTCGTCCCATGCTACAACCGTCCACGAAAGAGCCTCGATCGCTCGGTCGTTCCTCGAGGTCCCCTCGAATTCAAAACAAACCGCACGCTCATTAGCTTTTACTGAGAACCACGTCACAAAGCAGGGTAAAAGCGCTTTACACGCCTGCCAAAGATTGCTACGACCTGTTGACTCATGACCTGGCAATCAACTCCTCAGGTGTGAAGAGGAAGGACGCGTACAATGTTTGCTTTCCCCCTCTCGAAGGTCAAAGGTAAAAGGTCCGGGTCGTACGATGCCAAGTCCGATTTGTTTGCTTCCCCGCCTGTAAGCAAACATTGGGCTCAATCTTTCTCTCGCCCGACAGATTCAACAGGAATATATATACATGATC
>RCNJ01000142.1_pt1 | contig 57389 bp, 42 predicted proteins | sample 2041171 | NCBI WGS metagenome assembly RCNJ01 (sample SAMN09708213, study PRJNA481090) | feces metagenome | biome: feces | host: Pygoscelis adeliae | place: Antarctica: Rookery Lake | collected 2010-03-01 | reverse complement strand
CGTGGGTGTGCTCGTAGTGAACGGAGAGAAGGGAGAGGGGGGAAGAGGAGGGAAGAGGAGGGAAGAGGAGGGAAGAGGAGGGAAGAGGACGAGAAGGGAGCGAGGCGAGAAAAGAGAGAGAAGAGAGAGAAGACCGTCCTGAGAGGCCTGAGAGGAACAGAGGTGCTTGCCTCAAGTAAACATCAAGTAAACAGCTTGCGATGCGAACGGACTAACCACATAAAGTGATGACGACACAGACATTTCCCGCTCTTTCCTCTATTCCCGCCCCCATCTCATTCACTCCTCACTTCTAACACTCCTCGTCCCGTCCCTCCTGTTTGGTCTCGATCTGCTGCATCACCTCCCTCCCATTCCTGCCTCCTCTTCATCTTCAAGCGGATACTCGACTCACATGCCTCTCTCCTCTCCTCATCGTACCTTGTCCTCAGGCTCTCCGCCCCTATTAGAGAATGGCCTTCATGTGGGTGGTGCCGCTGCGGCAGGGTTCAGACCACCAATATGACGCCATTACTGCCGGGTTATTCTCTGATTAGATCAGATTGATAATCGCCGGCCTTGGCACGGGTCCACGACTTTATGCAACCCTAGCTTCCGCAGTACAGTACGGCAGTTGTGAAGGGCGTCACGTTTGATGCGCAACCGAGTACAGCATGAGCCCTTACTTCATACAGTAGAGTATTGAAGCAATGTAGTTAAGCAATGCAGTGAAGCAAAGCAAATTCAATGGTGGTGTGTGTATGGCGTGAGAAGCTCGTGTAGAAGGAAGGGTCCTAAGTGCATTGGCAAACAAAGCTTGGGGAGAGAGAGACAGCTGTCAGAAGCTGCCAGGCCTGTCAACCGCCTTGAAGATGCAAGAAGCTCTAAGGGCAGTCATCCGATTTGATGGTGCCAAGCTGTAGGGTAAAGTTTGGTTGCGTGTACGGTTTTTCGCCAGGCGACAGTTGGCTCCCCGTGGAACGGTGCTTGCCCTGTCGAACGCCGTTGAACCAACGAAGGTTATCTTTATCTTGGCGCCTCATCTCCTCTGCCAAATCTCTCTTTATTTTTCCGCCAGCCTTCCCTTTTATTTCCTACTGTCAAATCTCTCTTTGTCTTTCCTACTGTCAAATCTCTCTTTGTCTTTCCTACTGTCAAATCTCTCTTTATCTTTCCTCCAGCTTTCTTTTTAATTTCCTTCTCTCACTGTCAACCTCGAGATACCTTCATCCTCTCCACCATTTCCCTCCACCATTTCCCTCCACCATTTCCCTCCACCATTTCCCTCTCCCTCCCATCAGAAGGATTTGGCAACACCAGAATGCATGAGATTGAATGCGTTCTGACCTAAAGAGGAAATTAAATGCGTTTTGACCTAAAGAGGAAATTGAATGCGTTTTGACCTAAAGAGGAAATTGAATGCGTTCTGACCAAAGGACGAAAAGTTTCTGCCAAAAGCTTAAGCTTGGACTTGGTGCAATTGGTAGCCGCCGGTTAAATTTGTGGATACTTGCGCAATTTCCCTTGGAGACGAAACTCCTACGATTTCTCGGGCGCTTAAAGCGGCTCAGCTCAAGGCAGCTCAAGGCTGTCAACCCCGCCGGCGCAAGAGGAAACCAGTCTGCCTGAACAGCTCCAATACTAAATCTAAACGAGAAACTCCATACGCGCTAAACTTTGCGTTCAACACCTGTTGCTAAATCCTTCTACTGTACTTCATGATCGACATTCCACACCCGACACATTAATGCACTCATCGCACATCATCCTCCGTACATCATCCTCCGCACATCCACCCACGCACAGACCGCTACGTCAACCCTGCGATTATCAGATGCTCTACCCGTCCATCCACAAGAGGAGGGGCATCTGATAAAATTCCTTCCCTGCAAGCTCGCTGAAAGTCCTTCTCACTCGCGCACCACAGCGGGACCAACTCGACCCTCTGCTCCTCTCTCATTTCCGTCCTCGCCGCATCTGATCTGGCCACGTTCTCATGTTGACGGTCTTCCGCTTCAGTCTAGACTACTCTCCGTCCACGCCGTCGGCCGCGTCGAGGGAATGGAAGCCTGTCATTGGGTCCAATTAAAACGATGGCCTGACTTCACTGGTGCCCCTCTGCGAGGGGCATCTCCAAGCAAGCCGAAATGAGGTGCGGATCAGATAACTCGGACACCATCTGATAATCTCTGCCGTCCACTGCATCCACTGCATCCACAGCGTCCACAGCGTCCACAGCGTCCACAACCCCACGCATCACCACCTCGGCATCGCGGCATTTCCCACGAACCTTAACTCGAACACCACAGTCTTCCGAGTCGCTCGAGCTTCATTTTCTCCGCGTCTCGGAATATCCCGCAACTCATCACTTTCGTGTACTCGGCAATGTGACCCTGGAGGGTGGGGTGGACGCTTATGTATGCGAAGAAAAATCTTCCTTGCAATTATCTGATCAATCTGATAAGATTTCCAACCGCTAGATAATCTGATCAGACTAGCCTCCATAGATCGGCCAAGATTTCGCTGTATCCTTGTTCGATTTGCCAACCTCTACCGCTTCCTTTCATCCTTACACACCCCTCGGACAGTCTTGTTCATGCTGCTCAGCTCAACCAAGGTCAGATGGCGTTCCGATTCTTCAGCGTATATCTTTCTTGCTTCAGGCTTTGTTATTTTATATCTCTAGGGTCTAGGTGCTGTCTGCAAGTTGCCTGCCATCACATCATCCTGTAGGCATCATCACTTCTTTTATTCCCAAACTTCGCGTTTCAGGCATCATGTAGCTGCCTCATCTAGCTGTGTCTGCAAGTATTACACATGCCTTCTAAACCCGTATTACCACTTTCCTCACACCACGGCCACGCAGGCAATAGAAGCCACCAACGTTTGCTGAGGGAAAGAGACATTGGGCACTCGGCGGCACTCAGCGGCACTCCGAAAAGCCTCCTCACTTACTGCAACTCATCGAGCGATCGCGGCGTACCCCTCCCGAGCTCCAGCCAAGCCCTTACAGTACCTCATCCATTGACGTCGCAAGCTAGATCCACATCTGCCGTTAGTGCCATAACCGTCCCGCACTGCTGCCACGTGAGCTTCTTCCTGCCACCCACCCACCCACCCACTCACCCACCTCCACCACCGCACCTACCCATCCTGTCACACCTTCATCCGCCCTGAACGCCATTTGTGATGCCGGTTTCGTCCTTTCTACTTAGGGTGCCTTAATATTGAGGTTTTGAGGGTAAGAGACCCATCATGCTGTGCCGTGGGATCTGACACTTCTTTATCAGATCTTCAAAGTCACGAGCTTTCCTCCTTCTCATATTCAGTTTTTGTTGGAAGCAGGCAAAGTGAGAAGTCATACCACGATATCGCTACATATTTTGCTCAGTCTTTGAGTCATGAACGAGACGTTGAGTCTGCATTTGTGGTAAAGTATCATTACACAACGAATCGTTTCTGCTCCGCAGTCCGGTGGAGATATCGCCTTCTTTACAACCAGAGACTCCTCTCGTAAGAAACAAGCGGTTAACCATCAATACCATCAATACCATCAATACCATCAACACCATCAACACCATCAGCACCATCAACATCAAATTACTATCAAATTATAATCAAATTCCTTTCTCACAATTCTCAAAATGACTGAACCCCAACAACAACAAATGGGCCAGATGCCCTTTGAGCCATTACCTCGGAACGGCCTCTCCATCGTCAACGAACCGCCTCAAATCCTTCCCGGCCCGCAACTCCTCCATGAATTGATCTCCTGGTCGTCGGGCGACAGGTTGGCGCTGGAATGCCTTGGACCCGAGGGGTTTAACGGCGATCAGACCTTCAAGTACACTTATCTTGAATTCCGGCTTTGCGTTGAGAGTGTACTCGAGAAGCTCCATGCTACCCTATCGGCAAGTGAAGATTATCTCGAGGGCGAGCAACCAGTAATCCCCATCCTCGTCCCGCAGTCTCCTGGCTTGTACATCTCCCAGCTCGCGACGCTGGAGGTCGGCGCGGCGTTTTGTCCGATTAACCTCGATGCGCCGAAGGAGAGGGTTAAGTTTATTGTTGGCGACGTCAAAGCCAAGATTATTATTGCGACCAGAGAGGTGGAGGAAACCGCCACGTGGGAGGGTGGCCCCGAGGTTATCTATGTTGAGGAATACTTTTCCATCCCACCTACCCCATCAACCTCTTCCTCCGGCCCATCGCCAGACTGCCTAAAGGTCGTCGACGACGGTGCCTCAGTCGCCCAAAGGCTGAGCCTCCGAATCGCAAGAGAGCACGAGTTGGCCTACATAATGTACACCTCCGGCTCTACAGGCCTGCCGAAAGGCGTCGGTGTCCCGCATTTAGCGGCCGCGCAGAGTCTGTTGGCGCATGATCTCATCATTCCGGGCTTTGAGAGGTTCTTGCAGTTTGCGGCGCCGAGTTTCGATGTTAGTGTGTTTGAGATCTTCTTTCCTTTTTTTAGGGGGTGTACGCTGGTGGGCGTTAATAGGGGGAGGCTGTTGAATGATTTGCCGGGTGCGATTAATAGGCTGGAGACTGATGGGTGCGAACTCACGCCCACAGTCGTCAACAGTCTCCTCGGCAAGAGGGAAAACGTGCCGGGACTCAGGCTGCTGCTTACTATTGGGGAGATGTTAACGAGGCCCGTCGTCGACGAATTCGGCTGGAGACCCGAAGAAAAGGACGACCAAGGCGTCGTCACCCACGAAGCCCGCCCAGGCCTCCTCTACGGTATGTACGGACCAACGGAGGCAGCCATCCACTGCACCGCCAATCTTTACATGGCTTCCGGCTCCAAAGTAGGCAACATCGGACGCCCATTCCACACCGTCTCGTGTTTCATCGCGGCTATTCCGGAAGAAGGACAGACGAGTGGTGAGATCAAGATACTGCCTCTTGGGGAGGTGGGCGAGTTGATTCTGGGTGGTCCGCAGCTTGCGGTTGGGTATTTGAATAGGCCCAAAGAAAATGCGGCCGCGTTCATGACGTATGAGGGGAAGCCGGCTTATATGACGGGTGATAAGGGACGGATGTTGGGAGATGGGACGATTGAGGTTATGGGCCGTATATCAGCCGGGCAAGTAAAGTTGCGGGGCCAGAGGGTGGAGTTGGGTGAGATTGAGGAAGTTGTGTATAAACAACCGGGCATCAAAATGGCTTTTGCTTTGGTTGTTCAAGGCAGTCTTGTGGTCTGGGCATCGACAAAGGGCGAAAAGGTGGAACTGAGGGATCTGGAGGACACGTGTAGGAAATGGCTTCCCAAGGTAGGTGCCCCTGGGGTTCTATGATGGGGGAAAAAGGGCAGAGGCTAATTAGAGCAGTATATGGTGCCTTCCGAACTGGTCATAATGTCGGACTTCCCATACCTGCCGTCGGGGAAGATCAATAAGAAACAGTTGGAGGCTGATTATCTTGCGAAACGAACCGAGGTCGAAGACGAGGCAAGTACCACCCTGACTCCCACGGAACTAAGTATTTGCAAGATTGTGGAGGAGATGCTAGGACTCAAGGTCAATAAAGATAAGAGGCTTGCCTCTTACGGCTTAGACTCCCTGGGCGCCATCCGTCTCGCCACTCTTCTGCGCAAAGGGAATCTGTCGATCACACCCGTCGCGATCCTTTCCGCAGAAACCCTTTCCGGCATCGCTTCTGCGATCGACTCCAAATCCACTGCTTCTGCACCGACAAAAGAGGCGACCTTCAATTTCTCCGCTTTGAAAGAGCCGGTTAGGGCCGTACTCGCCAATGAAGGAGTAGAGGATGAGGTAGAAGAAGTCATGCCGTGCACGCCCCTTCAGGATGCGATGCTTTTACAGACGGCTGTTGATAAGGCTGCGTATAACAATTTTATTGAGCTTTCTGTCAGCGGCTCGGATTCGGCGGAGGAGGTCGTCAATGCGTTGATGGCGTGGATGAAGGCCAACCCCATCCTGCGTACTGGCTTCGTCTCGGTGGCCTCTGAATTCTCTGCCTACACCCAGGTCATTTTCTCAAGATTGTCAGAGAGGCAGGTCCAAGTAATCGAGCAAGAGGCCGAAGGCGCATGGCCCATCTCCGCTCTCCGGCCCCTCTCCATCAAACTCCTCCCCGGCTCAGATGGGGGAGAAAGCAAGCTCTACCTATCCCTCCACCACGCCCTCTACGACGGCTGGTCCCTCGAATGCCTCATTACCGACCTTCACACCATCCTTGCTGGCGGCGAGATGATTCAGAGACCAGGCTTCAGAACGATCGTCGAAGAACAGCTAGGGTTGGGACAGAAGGAAAAGTATACTGAGGAGCAGTATTGGCGGGATCATTTGGCGCAGTTGGATCCGCAGGGGTTGCCAAGTTTCCACTCTACGGCCAAGGTTGAGAGAGGTCTGGCACAGGCGAGCAAGATGACGGAGATTGAGACGAGGGAGTTGGAGAGCGTGGCGAGGGAGCTTGAGGTCAGCCCGCAGAGTATCGTCCAGGCTGCGTATGCGGTGTTGCTGGGTCAGTACCTGGGGAGGACAGATGTGTGTTTTGGGACTATATTTTCCGGGCGCACCGGCTCTATTGAGGGCGTTCAGGATATTGCTGGGCCGACGTTGAGTACTCTGCCAGTGCGTTATGACACGGCTGGGCTGGTGGGGAGTGGTTCGCTCGCTATGCTCGCCCAAGGTCTGAATGCCACGATTAGAAAGCATTTAGAGAACGACGTGCTCCCCCTGCGCTCCATCAAAGCACTCGCCGAACTCGGGTCCAATAGGAGCTTATTCGATACCTTGGTTATCTGGCAACAAACTCTCGATACCGCCTCCACCACCACCGAACAGCAGAGTTTGGTGAAATTGGTAAGGAGCCGGGATTATCTAGAATTCAACCTCACTTTGGAGATTACGCCGCTCGAGAAGTTGAGACTGGATGTCAATTATCAAACTGCTATCTTGCCGAGGGAAATGGTGGATGTTTTCTTGGGGCAGTTGGAGGGGATGGTTGGCGCTTTCGTGCAGAATGCAGAGATCGGTATTTCCGAGGTGTCGAGAGGATTGGGGACTGACTTGCTGTCTGTCGCGAACCCGGAGCCAAGGACCCAGGTTACTGAGGCTTCGATGGCGAGTGCGGTGGAGAAAATGGCGGTCTCCAACCCGAGGAAATCCGCGATCGATTTCGTAAAGTCTGTCGATGGCGAGTTTGAGGTTGAGACTGCAACCTACAAACAGCTCAACGAGAGAGCAAACCGCATAGCGCATTTCCTCCGCTCGAGAAACGTCAAGCCAGATCAGCTCGTAGCGGTGTGCATGGATAAGTCTCTTGATTTATACACCTCGATCCTGGCCGCCATCAAATCTGGAGCTGGATACCTGCCGTTGACTACCGACACACCACTTGACCGTATTGCGACAATCGTCAAAGACGCAGATGTCGAGATCATTCTGACCGCTGGCGAGATCAGCGCGCACCTGAGACAACTCGAGGGCGCTGAGGTGGTGGCCGTTGACACGCAGGACTGGAGCCAGTACAGCGATTCCAACCCCTCGGTCGTCTCAACACCCGACAACCTCGCCTACGCAGTCTTCACATCTGGCTCCACGGGTACGCCGAAGGGTGTGCTCATCAACCAAGTTTCGGTTTTGGCAAACTTGGCAACTCTCGAATCAGTATATCCTCACAGCGAAAAGACGAGGCTGCTGCAGTCATGCTCCCAAGGGTTCGACGTCTCAGTCTTTGATATATTCTTCACCTGGGCCGTTGGCGGGACGTTGGTGTCTGCGAAGAAAGATACTATTTTTGTGGATATTGAGAAGTTGGTCAATGAGAGTGGTGTCACGCATCTGAGTCTGACACCGACTGTGGCTGCGCTGGTTAATCCTGACAATGTACCGAGCGTGGAGGTGTTGATGTCGGCAGGTGAAGCCATGACGCCCAAGGTTTTCCAGACTTGGAGCGGAAAGGGACTTTATAATGCTTATGGACCGAGTGAGACTACGAATGTTGTTACGGTCGCGCCATCTATCAAGGAAGATGATGTCTTGGCGAGTATTGGGAGACCGCTTGATACTGTGAGCGCCTTCGTCTTAGCTCCTCTCCATGAAGATGCTAGGGAGGAAGAGAAGGAAGGAGATGGTTTTGAGGTCCTGCCCCTGGGCGCCGAGGGAGAACTCTGTTGTGGCGGCCCGCAGGTGGCACGTGGCTACTTGGATTCTGTGCAGAATAGGGGCAACTTCATCACCCACTCTATCCATGGACGCATCTACCGCACAGGAGATTTCGGTCGTCTCCTCCACGATGGAAGTATAATCTACGCAGGCCGTAAAGACGACCAGGTCAAGATCCGTGGCCAGCGCGTTGAGCTGGGTGAGATTAATAGGGTTGTGCTTGGAGGGGAGGGGGTGGATGATTGTGTCACCCAGGTGATCGAGGGGGAGAAGGAGCATGAGAGACGATTGGTTACCTTCTACACCCTCAAGGAGAGCAAGGGAGGGAACGAGTTCAAGATTCTCGAAGCGCAGGAGAATAAGAAGAAAGCCCTCTACAGCGAGCTCATGACCAAGGTGCCAATTTATATGGTACCCTCCTCCCTCGTCCCAGTCTCCACGTTCCCCCCCACACTCGTAGGCAAGGTCGACAAACGCCTCCTCAAGTCCGCCTACGCCTCTCTCACCCCCTCCCAGCTAGAGTCCTACTCCAACTCTGAGGAGAAGGCGGCGGCAGATTATGAGTGGTCAGAGTTGGAGAAGACGATTGTTGGAGCAGTGCCGGGCGTGGCGAAGGTGCAGGAGGGGAGTGTTGGGCCAAATACGAGTTTCTTTGCGTTGGGGATTGATAGCATTAGCGCGATCAGCTTGGTCCGTAATCTGCGCGACGAGCATAACCTCAAGGTCGAGATCTCGGACGTGCTTAAACACTCTTCAGTGTCCAGACTAGCTGCACACATCGCCAAGTGCCAGAAGGGAGACAAGGGTGGTGCCGAGACGCCAGAGATGCTGCCCACTCCCGAGGAACTGGACTTCTCGCCAGAGTTTCTGGGAAGTGTTATGGAACAACTTGCGAGCTCCGGGAAGCAGGTTGAGAGGGTGCTGCCTTGCACGCCGTTGCAGGAAGCGATGCTTTCTGCTTGCGAGCTTACCTCTTCTGGGGAGGCGTACCAAAACAGGGTGGTGCTTGATATCAAGGTTTCGGTTGAGGCGATGCAGAGAGCATGGACCGAAATGGTCCGTCGCCACGAAATCCTGCGCACAGTTTTCGTAAAGTCTGGAGACGCTAAATATGCGTATAGCCAGGTCGTCCTTACTTCATACTCCCACAACGCCAGGATAATCGAGGCCCAGACTGTCGAAGAGGCACTGAAGACCGTCTCCACCACCGACACCGACCTCGAACCTCCCTATAGCTTGGTGTATGTCAATCTCTCCGAGGAAGGTGGTAATGGGGAGGTGAAGCTGGTGCTCGGCATGCACCACGCACTCTATGATGGGTTTGCGATGGGTGTGCTGTTCAACGAGATTGAGAAGTTTTTGAGGTGCGAGGAGTTGGGTGCGCCGGTGTCTTTTGCGCCTTTCCTGAGGTATATGACGGGTGTGGATGAGGGGATTTCTGATGGTTATTGGAGAGGGCTGCTTAGGGACTTCAGCCCTGTGTCTTTTGTCAAGGGCGAGACAGAGGCGGTTGGGAAGAGCAGCCAGGTTATCACGAAGCCTACCACCGTGAGCTTGTCCTGGGTAGAGGGGCACCTCAAAACCCATTCAACATCCCTCCTCGCAGTCTGCCAAGCAGCATGGGCAGCAACCCTCGCCGCCCAAACCAAGTCCTCAGACATAGTCTTCGGCAACGTAGTATCCGGCCGCACCGTCCCCGTCGCCGGTTTAAACAACCTCGTCGCGCCCTGCTTCAACACCGTCCCGTTCCGCCTCCGCGGCCTCCACAAGCTTAGCTTCATGGAAGCCTGCCGTCAACTACAAGCGCAAAACATTGACGCGCTTCCTTATCAATTGACGGCCTTGAGGAGGATCCAGGGATTGGCTGGCACGGAGGGCAAGTCCCTGTTCGACAGCTTACTGCTGCTCCAGACTCCAAGCACACCGCTTGATGATAGCCTCTGGAGGATTGAGGAAGATGAAGGCTCCATGGATCTTCCGGTTGTGGTTGAGATTGTGCCGGTTCCTGAGAGTGACGAGTTGAGGGTGACGGTGCATACGCATGATATGCCGTTGGGAGCCAAACAAGTTGAGCAGATCCTTGCTACTTTCAGTTCTTACCTCCAGAGCGCCCTCGAGAATCCGCGCGCCCAGATCATCAGTGCCGAGCACAAGGACCAATACGCAGCCAACACAATCACGCTCGGATCGGCCAAAGAGACAGAAGGAGAAGCAAAGGAAGAGAGCAGCAATTGGACAGAGGTAGAGGGGAAGGTCCGCGACATCATCAGCAGATTCACGACCGTGCCATCCGCCGACGTCAAGAAGTCTACCAGCATTTATAGATTGGGATTGGATAGTATCAATGCCGTCCAAGTCGCTACCCTTCTTCGCAAAGAAGGATGGAAGGTTGCGGCGAGTGATGTGCTGCAGTGTCCGTCTATTAAAGACCTCTCTCAGTACATCGAGAGCCTGAGCAGTGATGTGGAGACATCGGTTGCTGCTGCTTTTGACTTCGCGGCCTTCGAAAACAGACACAAGGAGGCTGTCTTGGCCAAGGTTGAGGAGTCCGGTGGGAACAGGGAGGTGGAGGGGATCAAGCCTTGTACGCCGGTCCAGAGCGGCATGCTGGCGCTCACGCTCCATTCTGGGGGTAGGGAGTACGTGAACTCTTTTTCCATGGAGCTGGCGCCTCGTACGGATGTGCAGAAGTTGAGGAGTGCGTGGGAGAAGGTGATGCAGGCGTGTGAAATGTTGCGTATGGGCTTTGTTGGAATCGAGGACGCTAAATATCCTTTCGCGATGGTTACTTACAAGTCATTATCCCTCCCTTGGTTCACCAACGACCAGGACGCTGTCATGGATGCTGAGTCTTTGGCAACCAGGCCTTGGCTCTTGACCCATACTAAGGGAGAGGGTAAGGAGAGTGTTAAATTTACGGCACAGCATGCGCTCTACGACGCTGCATCCCTCCAGCTCATCCTCTCAGACGTGCAGTCCGCATACACTACCGGTTCCGTCTCGGCTTACACGCCTATCACTTCCGTCCTTGGATGCATCCTTGCCGCCAACAGTGGTGAGCAGGGGGAGGCCAAGAAGTTTTGGACGAGCAAAGCCATCCATCAGCATAAGTTCCCTGACTGCACGCCTTTACGGGTCAGCTTTACCAAGAGTGTTGCACACACATCCACTTCCCGCATTTCCATGAACGAAGTGGAAGACCTCGCCAAGAACGCTGGTGTCTCAGTGCAAGCTGCGGGCCAGGTGGCGTGGGCGAGACTGCTCAGCCAGTATGTTGGTGAGCCGAGCGTAACCTTTGGCGTTACCTTGAGCGGAAAGAGTATTCTTGGTGGTAAGGCGGCAAGGGCTGCCTTTCCTACTATCGTTACGCTGCCTGTTAGCGCTGATGTTCTGGGGAAGAATGGAGAGGTGCTGGAGAGGCAAATGGGGTATAATTCGCAGTTGAGCAAGTTCCAGTTTACGCCGTTGACGAAGATTGGCCGGTGGGCAGGAGTCGAGGGCGGACTCTTCGATACACTTTTTGCTTATCAGAAGACTGGCGGGGATACAAAGGAAGCTGGTGACGGACTCTGGTGCGTGACTGATGAGGATGCCAGCGCCGACTACGCTGTCTCTATTGAGATGCTCCCGACTGAGAAGGGGGAGCTCGAGTTGACGCTCACCGTGAAAGAGAACGTCGTCCCAGCTGAACAAGCAGAGCTCATGCTCAAGCAATTCGATGCCCTCCTTTACGATACCCTATCCTCGCCTTCTCATTTGGCCGACGGCTTAGTCCTCGAAGATGCGGACGACGAGATGAAGAAGAATATCCTCTCCATCACTCCTCCTGAGCACCCGACGCTTGGGAATGATGAGGATTTGCTCCTTCACGACTTTGTTTCTGCTTCCGCGACAAAGAACCCAGTCAAGACGGCCCTGGAATTCACGACTTGTCTGGAACCACTCAACACCAGAAAATGGAGCTACAGACAGCTCGAGGAGGAAGCGAATCGCATTGCGAACCTTGTGCAGAAATTGGGCGTGGTGCAGGGGCAGCTTGTTGCGACCTGCTTTGATAAATGTCCCGAGGCTTCATTCTCTATTGTTGGTATCATGAAGTCGGGATCTGCATACGTGGCGCTCGACCCGGGGGCACCGGGAGATAGAGTGAAGTTCATTATTGAGGATTCGGGTGCCTCCGTGATCTTGACGAGTGGGAAGCCGGCGGAGAACGTTAAGAACGTGTTTGCAGACAGCGAGATTAAGGTGATTGACTTGGATGATGACGGGATCAAGGCACAGCTTGCCGAATGCAGCACCGGTTATCCGAAATTGAGCAGACAGATTACGCCGCAGGATACGAGTTACTGCCTCTACACCTCCGGCACGACGGGCAAGCCAAAGGGATGTGAGTTGACGCATGAGAATGCTGTGCAGGCTATGCATGCCTTTACGCATTTATTTGCCGACAATTATACAGCAGAGAGCAGGTGGTTGCAATTCGCATCTTTTCACTTCGACGTCAGCGTGCTCGAACAATTCTGGACCTGGAAGACCTCCCTCTGCCTCTCCTCCTCACCCCGCGATCTGATTTTCGAAGACATACCCCTCGCCATCAATGCCCTAGGCATCACCCACCTCGATCTCACGCCCTCCCTTGCCAGGTTGTTGACGCCTGAGATGGTGCCCGGGTTAACCAAGGGCGTGTTCATCACGGGCGGTGAGGCACTGAGACAGGATATCTTGGATACATGGGGGGAGGTGGGCTGTATTTACAACGGCTACGGACCCACCGAAGCGACTATCGGTTGCACGATGTACCCGCGCGTCGGCGCCAGCGGCAAGCCAGCCAATATCGGCCCACAGTTCCTTAATGTGGGGTCCTTCGTCGTTAAGAAGGATAGCGATGAGCCGGTCCTGAGAGGTGCTGTGGGTGAGCTTGTTGTGTCTGGGAAGCTTGTCGGGAAGGGTTATTTGAATAGGGAGAAACTCACGGAGGAGAAATTCCCGATGATGCATGGGGAGAGGGTGTACAGGACTGGTGATCTCGTGCGCATAACTCACGACGGCTCCTTCCTTTTCTTGGGGCGCGCAGATGATCAGGTTAAGTTGCGTGGGCAGCGACTTGAGCTTAGTGAGATTACGCAGGTTATTAAGTCGGGGGTTGAGGGGATTGATGAGGTGGTGACCCTCGTCCTCAAACACGCCAAGCAGGAGAAGGAACAGCTTGTTGCTTTCTTCGTGCCAGAGAGGGCCGAGAATAATAGGTATGCGTTCATAGGCAAAGCCAAGGAGGCGTGCTTGGGGAGGCTGCCGGGGTATATGGTTCCGACGCATTTTGTGCCGCTTGGGAAGCTGCCGTTGTCGGCAAATAACAAGGCGGATGGTAAAGCTTTAGCCTCCGTCTACAACAGCCTGAGTATCGACGACTTGCAGCGTCTCTCGTCTGCCGGGAATACTACAAGAACCTGGTCAGAGGACGAGAAGGAGGTTTTGGAGACCCTGGCAGACGCGATGATTGTGCCAATCGAGGATCTCAAAACAGGCACCAACATCTTCGAGCTCGGATACGACTCCATCTCCGTCATCGGGCTCTCGCAGCGCCTCCAACGCGCCGGTTTCGAATCTGCGAAATTGGCAAGCGTCATGAAGAACTCTGGCATCGACGGCCTTGTCAAGCTCTTACTGGCGGATAGCAATGGGTTGTCCGCCGGCACATTAAACAACGGAGTTGTGGCCGCCCAGCAAGTAATCAAGGCGTTTGGACACGGGCGCCTGAGTGAAGTTGCGGAGGAGCTGGGTGTTGAGGCGGGCGAGATTGAGACCGTGGCTCCGTGTACGGCGGCGCAGGCGGGTATGATTTATCGCTTCCTGGACAGCGAGGACGCTTTGTATTTCTCTAGCTTTGACTTCGAGGTAGGCGGGGACGTGGATATGGAGATGTTGAAGGAGGCATGGAGTAAGGTGCAGAAGAGACTGGAGGTGCTCAGGATGTGTTTTGTGTTGACGGGTGATGGGTGTGCGCAGGTTGTGCTGAAGGATGTTGAGTTACTATGGAATATCGTCAAAGTCGAGAACGACTCCGATGTGGATAAGGCTCGCAAGACGATCGGGGAGAGATACAAGGAGATGGAGAAGACTGCGGCACTGGCCAATCCATGGAGAGTCACTATCATCCAGGCCGACAAAAAGAAGTTGATGGCCATAGACATGTTCCACGGCCTCTACGACGGCGTTGCATTTCCCCTCATCCTCGACGCTGTTGCGGCTGAGTACGCGGAGCAGGCAGCTGCGTACGGCCCATCATTCCTTTCTTCCCTCCCACACGGCCCTCTGGCTGTTATTGACGGCGCGAAGGAGTTCTGGACTGCGGCGCTTGAGGGCGCTGTTCACACCCCGCTGCCGCTGGTCGAGAATGTTAGGGAAGGGGATAAGGAGAATGACGTTGTGGTGTCCAAGACGTTGGGAGACCTTGAGCACCTAGAGGGGCTGAGAAAAAAACTGGGTGTTACGTATCAGAGTATTATTCAGGCTGTATGGACGGTCGTGCTGCAGAATTACACTGGTGCGGGCTCCGCGCCAATGTTTGGATTGGTGGCCAGCGGTCGCTCCATCGATTTTGCGGACGCTGAAAAAGTTGTTGGACCGCTGCTGAACACTTTGGTTTTCCACGCCGCTACTGAGAAAGGACAGAATTGGGAAGAGTTGATCAGGGCGTGCGGAGAATTCAATAGCGAGGTGTTGCCGTATCAACATACGGCGTTGAAGGACGTTATGAAGTGGTGTGCCGGGGGGCAGGGTGGAGAATTGTTTGATAGTCTGTTTGTGTTCCAGCACGAAGAGGAGAGCAAGGAGAATGGATTGTGGAAGGAGGTTGAGGGGGTTGCCACTGCTGACTACCCGTTGGCCTTCGAGGCGACATTGAGGGAGGATGGTGGTTTGGGGTTGACTCTGGTGGGTCAGGGAAGCTACCTTGATGAGAAGGTTGCTGGGGAGTTGCTTGGAAAGGTCGAGGCGGCGTTCGCTGCTCTCAAGTCGCCTGAATCCGCCATCCCATTTGTAGCCACCTCAGGCACCACCCCAGCAAAGACAGCAAGTATCAAGAAGGTCACACAGGTCGAAGATGACGCAGCGTTTGAATGGAGCGAGACAGCTGCGACCATCAGAGCTGAGATTGCGGCTCTTACAAAGGTTGATAAGGGGCAGGTCCAGCCTTACACAACGCTGTTTAGTCTGGGACTTGACTCTATTGATGTCATTAAACTGGCTTCGAGATTGAAGAGTAAGGGAGTTAAGATTTCGGTCAGCGCTTTGATTAAGGCGGGGTGTGTTGCTAAGATGATGAGGAGCATTACCTCTTCAGACGCTGCACCTGCCAAGGTCACCATCAAGATAGAAGACCTTGGAGAGAAGATCAAGGCCGCGCTAATTAAGGAGGACAAGATTAAGGATGATGATGAACAAATCGAGGCTGTCCTTCCAGCTACACCTCTCCAGGAAGGAATGGTTGCCGTGATGATTTCGTCTGAGTACACGAGGTACCTCAACCACGAACTCTACAAACTGTCATCAGACACCGACATGGAGAGGTTGAAGGGCGCTTGGGAGGAGTGTATTCGCGCGCATTCCATCCTTCGCACCAGCTTCGTGGAGATCGAGGATACAGATATCGACACCGGATACGCCCAGGTCGTCTCCCGCTACACACCAACCACCTGGTGCGCAGTTAACGTCTCAGCCGAAGACAATCTCGAGGATGTCGTGGCTCGCAAGATCTCCAAGGCAATCGAAATCGCGAAGGAGAAGGGCCGCCTCCTCCAACTCCGGGAGATTACCCATGGAGAGGATCGTTATTATCTCCTCTCCATCTCGCACGCACTTTACGACGGATGGTCCCTGGATGCGCTGCATGGTGATGTTGTCGCTGCTTATAACGGGCAAGATATTAGCAGGCCAGATCCGAGAAAGACGTTGGAGGGTGTTGTGAATGCTAATGGGGCGGATGCGGTTAGGTATTGGAAGACCGCTCTGACTGGTCTTCCACGCAGTACCTTCCCAGTCTCCTCCACAACCTCGGGTGTCATCAACAGAGCCGAGAAGACTTCTCTCCTGTGCATCGCAGAGCTTCAGGCTTTCGCCCGCCAACAGAACATCTCCCTTCAGACTCTAGGCCAAACAGCATGGTCCGTCCTTCTCGCCACCTACCTCAAGAAACTCGACGTAGCATTCGGCGTCGTGCTCTCCTGCCGCGACGAAGAGGAGGCACGCAGGGTCATGATGCCGCTCATGAATACCGTACCCATCCGCTCTGTGCTTTCTGGCACTGTGGCTGACATGCTGGAATATGTACAGGAGAATGCGAATAAGGTTAGAGAGTTCCAACACTTCCCGCTTCGCAGGGCTCAGGCTTTGGCAAATATGCGTGGAACGGAAGGAGCGGAGGGTGGTGCGTTGTTCGACACGCTTTTTATCTTCCAGGGTGGCAGGGAAGATGCTAGGACCGATGGGGAGGACGTGGAGGGTATGGGTGGACTGTATACGCCAGCCGAAAGTCAGTCCGAGGTTGAATTCGCGGTTTGTGTGGAGATGGAGATTGTGGGCGAGAGTTTGGTTTGGAGGACAGCATGTAGGGATGAGGCACGCACTGAGTCACAGACTTCCGAGCTCCTTGAGCAACTTGATGGGGTCCTCAACAGCCTCGTTTCTAAAGCTGATGAGGAGATTCTCAACTCCACCACCGAAGGCATCTCGATCTTGGGTCTCCCACCATTTGCTTTGGAAAGCAGCGGTGTGGCCAAGCCAGTCAACCGTGTCACAAGGGGCAATACGCCATGGTCAGACACCGAAAAGGCGATTAGGGAGGTACTGGCTAAGGTCAGCAAGACGGAGGAGAATGATATCACGAGGGAGACTTCGATCTTCCACCTCGGCCTAGACTCCATCAGTGCGATTAAGTTGGGCTCGCTTCTTAGGAAGCAGGGGCTGCATATTGGAGTCAATGAGATTATCAAGAACCCGACGCTGTCTGGTATTGCTTCTATCATCGAAGGCCGCAATGCTGAGTCCGAGACTGTCAATCCTGATACATTGGACAAGGTTGACGCTGATGCCGTGATCGCCAAGGCACTCGAGCATCTCGACCGCACTGAGCTCCTTGCTTCTGCCGATATTAGGGAAGAGGATGTTGAGAATATCCTGCCGCTGGCTGCCGGACAACTGTACACCGCACAGCGCTTCCGAGTCTCCGGTGGCTCTCTCTTCTCATCAAAGTTCGAGTACGCCACTCCAGACAGCCTTGATCTTCCGCGACTTGAGGCTGTGTGGGCAAAGATTCTGAAACGCCATGCCGTCCTCCGCTCCAAGGTCGTGCTCGGCCTTGCTGAGATCGGCGGTGTGCAGATCATCGCCAAGTCCACAGCCTACAATAACCTTGTTGTGACGAAGAGCGAGGATACCAAGATTGTTGATCTGCTAAACCCTGTCCAGTTCTCCGTCATCGATGGGAAGTTGAGCTTGCAGGTCCTGCATGTGCTTTACGACGCAAGCTCGTTGGACAGAGTTCTAGATGAGCTGCAACAGGTTTATGGGAACCCGGAGACTGAGCTGCCGGGTGTTGATACCGAGGGCATCAAGAACTTTGTTGCTGCAGGCTTGAGTGAGAGGGTTAAGGGCCAGCAGGAGGAGTTCTGGAGGAGCTACCTCCCACACACCACAGCCACCGATAAGGCCGCCGATAAGTCTTCTACCGGCCACAAAACCGAGTATTTCCAGCCACGCATCGCAACCAGCGACCTCAAGGCCACTGCAAGGGAAGCGGGCGTGTCGGTAGATGCATACGTCCTCTCAGCCATCGGGCGCGTCTGGTCCTCCCACAAACCAGGTGCGTCCGCTATCGGCTTGTATCTCGGCAACAGGAGCGCCTCTGCCACAGAGAGTTTGGCGGCGCCTACGCTCAACCTCCTCCCGCTGAAGATTGGCGATGCGGCCAGTGTACAGGCTGATCTTGGAAAGCTGGGTGATGAAGTTATCAGCCAGACGAGATTGGAGGATGTGTATACTTGGACTGGGGAGAGTGTTGATGTTTGGGTTAATCTGCTTAAGTCTACTGGAGAGAGTACGAACCTCGCCGAGCCATCAGGCGATGACACAGGACTTCTCTCAAGATCACTCAATGCGGGGGCGATGTTGGGGCCGAGGGCTGAGGTCAAGGAAATTGTAAAGGTGGAGGACAGTGGAGACCGCCTGGCGGCAGAGGTATATAAGAGAGCTGTGGATATTGAGCTTAGAGTTGTGGACGATGGAACGGCGATTGATGTTGGTGTTTTTGGTGATGAGGATATGATGAGTCTTGACAGGGCAAAGGAGTTGGTTGAGGAGCTGCGGAAGGTGCTTGGTGGTGAGCAGTAGTAAAGGATATACGAGAACATGTGGAGGAATTGCCATTTATTGGAGTTTTTTTGTTGAGAGGATATGGGTGTTGCATTTAGAGGTGCATATAAAAGAAGTTCGGATGTTCAGTTACTCGCATAGTTTTGCATAGTTTCGCATAAGTTATAGAATGTCATTTGCTTTTAAAAATCATTCGTCATTTCCTCATCACCACCACTAAGCTTCCCCCAACCCCTCCATCAACTTCACTACCGTTGTCGGAGTTGGTGTTGGTGTTGGCGGACCCGACGTGAGTTGCTAGATCTGGCACGAGCACGCCCAAGTTATTACGGATAACAATCTTCATCGTAGTCTGAAATGCCGCTTGGGCTCTCCCGGCTGTGTTGCATGCTTCGTCGGCGCTGCCGTAGCTGATTCTGCAACGATGCATGGGGCTGTCGAAAAACGGTGTTTCTGGGAATGCTGTGTGCGCTGGGGTCGTGGTAGAGGATTCTGTGTGAGCATTTAGGCCTCTGAAGATCTGGTCGCCGAGGTCGCGAGCTATGAATTCCCATATAAGCTGTGTGAGTGTAAGAGGAGGACAGTCAGAGTGGGTTTGTGAGGCAAACTGCGTGAGTTTTGGAATTTGTTTGGGCAGTTGTGAGGAAAAGGGTTATCCGAAGTTGTGTATCTACTAAGGTCTGAACGGAATGGTGTTTTGAGCAGGCCATGTCGAGGGGCCCCGCTTAAAGCAGATGCTGGTGTAAACATGCGTATCAACGGCCGCTATGAATTGGTTGGTGGCGAGAAGCAGACGAGCAGGAGGATGAAATTTCAATTGGGCAAGTCTGCGGACTTATAACTTCCAAGGTCTACATGTTATGTAGTCTCACGCCTGCTGTCGATGATTAGGGACGTCCCTATATTGCTGACGCTTAACCGGCCACAGGCCTTCATCCACTGATGAAGTGCTTCGCAGTGTGGTTTCCCACAAAGCTTGCGCCGCAAGTGTTAAATACCGCGTGACACCCGCCTGTGAGAATGCCTAATCTGCAAGGCTGTCTGATCAGACCAGTCCCACATGTCTTGGTGCTCAAGAATCGGCACAGACACCATTGATGATAACTGGCGCAAGTGGTTATGTAGGAGGCGGCTGCGGTCCCCTTAAGCGAAGGCCATATCTGAGATGAGGCGGTAAATGCACCAGGAGCTACTGGCGCAACAGGTGGTGGAGGCGGAAAATCAGGAGCCGGAGCCATAGGTCTCAAACTTGGAGGCTGCACGAGCTTAACCAAACCGACCAGTCTCAGCAGATGTTTTAAATTCAGTGGTGTACCTTCGTCCTCTTTCTTACAGGCTTCAAGGCAGACCCTCTTCACAGTGGCTTGTGTGTTGGTGGCATACTCCACCAGCTTGACACATATCGTCATCCGGGGCTTGGCGTCCCTTCGGCTCTCGGTTCGCGGCCTGTGTCCTTCCCACGTTTAAAAAGCTGTAAGCCATCTTCTTGTCGTAACTCCCTTCATCGTGTTGAGTATCATCGAATATCACAACGTCAATAACATCATTCAACCTAGGTAGTCTCCGACGTACATGAGGTCCCCTTGTGCCCTTACTATATATTGACCTTATCGCAGCGCAGAGGTTACGCTTACGCCGAATACGGTGGTACTTTGAGATCTCCGCTTGCTTACTCTCTCTCATGCTCCAGGTATACTGGTTCCGCCTGTTTCGTCTACTCCTATGGATCACAGTGTCGACTTGTTCCTCCAAAGCACAACAGAGTGCGGCCAGATTCATGACCATAGTGATACGATTCCACTGCCTCTCCATATTATCGTTCTCAATGCCGTGGATGCCAAAATGATTAGGACCAAACCCAATATGAACCTGGAGTGCAAATCTTGGAGGATAGAGGAGTCGGTGGTCTCCCTCAAGCTGCCTCACATCCCTGTGAGCCTCGCGCATACTCCTTGCATTGAAGAGTGACATACGACTCACCACCTCAGCAGGGTCCAGTCGCAGTTCGGGTGGCTGTCTCCCATTCGCCGGGATTTCTGAACGTCTTCTTCATAGACGTTCCATGCTGCGAAAGTTCGGGTATTTAGGTCGGATCTGCATGGGATGATGTGGTTCCCGGGACCTGTTATGCACGCCACTGAGCATGCTGAAATGACTCGGATGTGGTCTTCACGAGAGCCTCTACGACACCGCCGTGCACCTATTGAATTGGTGGCGTATTCCTCCCCTGATATAACGGCGGTTGCTGTCCCTCAGTTGTCCGCCATGATGGAACAAGGTATTCAAGTTCGATGCCGAATGTTAGAGGTGAACAGGTAGTGCCATGGTGATATTAGACAAGTCTGTTGATTCAGCTTTGTATGATCTCACCACCGCACTGTGCAGAGTAGGCCATGATATAGCCAACAGTTTCTTTGAGACCTCCCCGAGTAAATTCCGTTGAGGACTGGCAATTGGCTCATCTCGGCCTTTGTTTGAGCCTCGCATCAAGGTGCTAGCAAAGATGATTGTCGAAGACAGCATCGTTGTCCTCAAATTGGCACACCTTGAATCAGCTCGCAGAATGGACATTTGTCGTAGAACGGCGAGTTCAAAATTCCTCCGGATAAGGAACAAACATAGCACCTGCCGCTGGACACGGTATTTGTCAACTAATTAAGCCTGCGCATCAGCGGTTCTTTGTGCTGAAGCAACAAGGAAGAACATACTCTTGACCATCAACGAGTGATGGCTTTGTCCACCCATGACAAAGACAACGGGCTTGTCCTTGGACATGAATCTTAAATAGCATGTGGTCCGATTTGACCTCGAATAGCTCTATGAATTCAAGGGCGACGATTCTTCGCTCTTAAAGCCTCCTCGCTTGAGGATACGACCGGCGGAGAAGCACCGCCTAATTTGAGAAGCACCATTGGCATTATGCAAACTGATCAGAACACGCTATCGCTACAACCCAGACGCCATATTCGTTTCTCATCCATGTCTTCGTGTGTGCTGTTGTCTTTGAAAAACTCCTACTTACTCAGGCCTATTCATTTCCGGTCTGCTTGCCTAAATCCTTCTCTAGTGTCCGAAGCACTTACCCCATCCAGGTAACCCACAACCCATGCCAACGAAGAGGTAAACCAAGAAGATGACCACTACAACCAGCATAGCCATAAGCTTAACATTCTTCCACCACATCCTTCTCCTCAATCCCTTACTCCTCATCCTGAACTCCGCCGCATTCCCACCCAACCTATCCGTCTTATCAACCAAGAGATCAATCCTCTCACCCCTCTCCAACACCCTCTCAATATTCTCCGTCATTATGCCTCTCACATTCTCAATCTCGTTCTGCACATTTGATATCGCATCCTGCTTACCCGATGCCGTGGTGCCGTAATCAATCATGAGTTTCTTAAGCTCAGAGTTGAAAGAGCCACAGCCGTAGTTGGGCAAGGAGGCGAAGTCAGTGTGTTCTGGTGAAAATCGATCGAGGAAGCGGTTCTTGATCTCGACGAGGAAGCCGAAAGGGATGCGACGGCCTACTGTTGAGGCTGCGACGACGAGGAAGGTCAAGCCGCCGGCGGAGGGAGAGTCTGGATATTGGGAAGGCGCAGATGCGATGTAGTGGACAAAGTTGTTGTTGTGAGTGTAAGTAAGCTTTTGTGGTGTGTCGTGGGAGATCTTTGGGAGGACGAGGGAGGCGAGAGAGGATGTGCTTGAGGATGCTGAGGTGGTGTGCTCGGAGAGAATGGTGGTGTTGTGGGCTATGCAGGCGCTGAGATGGTTAGAACAAAGGCGTGGATGAGTGTTGGGGAAGTGCGCTTACTAGAGGAGCGGTGTAGGAACGCTTGAAGAGGACGCCATGATGAAAAGCTTATGGTGGAGATACGTTTATGGTGTTGTTATGTACAAGCATGTAGTTAGGTTGCAGAAAGTCGTCGGCGTTGTTTTTTTTGTCGGCGACGAGTATATTCGGGGACGTCAACCTTGAGAGGTTGATAGCCGCGGTGGTTGGTTGATGACGACGGTGTTAGGCCATGCGGCCGCCTTAGTACGCTAGCTCGATTGCAACTAATCTTCACGTGAGAGCGCGGGTCCAAGGGCAAAGCCACGTTAGGCTAACTTCGGAGCCAAACGTCGTCCTTTCACACACATCACAAGAGCGTCATAGAATGATTTTAAGAACTTCAATTATCGCTTATTGTTGCAGCTAACTCATTGAAAGCACCCCATGGCACCTCAACCTATGTACATGGCGCACGGTGCACGCTCTTACATGCCACTCAAGGAACCACATAACATGGCCTGTCATAAGTCGATAGACCATTTTAATTCATTAGGTATATAGCGTTCGGAAATACAGGCGCTATCGCCAAAACAAAGTTGCTTGCGCCCTTTCCCGATATCACACCTAGCCAGTATGCTGTCCTCCCCCAACTCAAGTCAAGCCACCCACGATGTGAAGCCCGTTATGTCGCAAGTATAGGGTCTAACCCAGCTGTGTGTCCAACTGCCAATAAACGCCCCGTCAAATAAAGCAGTAAGCGACGTCCTTCGCCAGCAATGAGGTAGCCAGTTATCATCCCTCCCTGTAGCAAACGCCTGTCGATTCCCGTTTGCCATGTATGTTGTCGTCTTCGCCGTAGTAGTCCGTAGTCCGTAGTCGCGTCAGGCTACCTACTTCCTAGCCACAAGTTAGCATCCGTTGCATTCAATTGAGACCCCAGTATGTGTGTATTATACCTCTTCTTCTGCAATCTCTTCTTTCCCATGCCACCAACCTGGTCGCGTGGCTCTTCAGGAGAGTCACCGTCAATCCTACGGCGCTTGTTTGGAAATGGTGTTTGCGCTGGCCCTTGTGGCGGTCTGCTTGGCGGAAGCTGTGGGGAGGACTGCGCTCCCATGGTCATCTCGGTGTCAACGTCCATGCTGCTGGCGCCTATCGCTTGCTGTCCCAGGTGGTTGCCCATCTGCATCGCCTGCTGGTAGTCGGTCTTGAAGTTGTACCCAGTGGGAGTGCTTGGACGCGATTGCTGCTGAGCCGGCTGACCGCCGCACTGCTGGTCGCGTTGGTATGATGCCTCGTATAGGTCCGAGTAAGGTGTGCTCGGTCTTGGTGGAAGCTGTTGGTATTGCTGCTGCGAAATCTGTTGCTGAGTGTTCATCGGCGTCGCAGGAGCTCCACTAAAGACAGAAGCACGTCGGCCATAGTTACCGCCGTAGCTTCCGCCTTGCTGGCCGAAGGCTTGGTGGTACTGTCCGCCTGATTGATGTGGCTGCTGATGCATGGTGGATGAGCCTGCTCCTCTCGAAGGCGGTGCAGCACCGTAGCTAAATCCTGAGTGGTACCTTTGAGAGCTCTGCTGCCCATAGGGCGGGAAGTGAATTGGTGGCAGATGACCATATCCATTAGCATGGCTACGAGGACGTTGGTCATCTCCCAGCTCCACATCCTCCATCTGCTGGCCGCCCTGTTGGTATGCCGTCTGCGGGTCTTGTGGTCTCGCGGTGCGGCGGGATTGTTGCTCAAAAGTTGGCGACACGAAGTCACCACCCATGGTCTGGCGTCTCGAGCGGTCCGGCGCACGAGGAGGCGATGAGAGCACGAGAGGTGGAGTCGTCGCTCCCAACCTGTTGCCCTGTCCGTATGTATTGGAGTTGTCCATATTGGGTCTCCTTGCCTTCTTTCGTGTCGAGGATTTCGTCAAGTGAGTTGTGTTGTCTGAGCCTTCCGATCCAGCGTCGTAGGAATCAGCTGTCGCTGAACCTTGCTCTGATTGGTTGGCTCCCAAAGATGCGCCTTGAACTAGTGATGAACTTGTCGCCTGCTCAACCGGTTTATCGCTCGGTCTGTCTCTTGTGTCATATAAAAAATTGAAATTCTCGAGAAATGGTGTAAGTTGTGATGGTGTGGTGTTTGGGGACCGTCTTTCTGACATTGTGGTCAACTGATCGAAGGCTGGGAATCTGGTGGCAGCTATATAATCCTGGGGGCCTTGCCGCAAAAGAAGAATGAAGGCACGGGCCACGGGCTCACGACGATTACTTGTTCCCGGTCCACATCTTTGCGTTGCTAACTACTTAGATGCTCCTGTCCTGCTTTTCGAAATCAGTCTGGATGCTCTATATATACGTTCCTGTTGCAATCAGTAACTTACTGTTTTCATGATATGATAAAACAAGGACGCCAAGTAATTAGCTAGACCAGCTCTACCATTCAAAGATGATACTGATCTATTCTGCTCTCGTCGGCTTTGCTGCTGAGCACAATGAAAACCGCAATTCGTTTCTGGGTAATGCCAATGGCAGATGTCAGCCAGTTAAATGGTCCTGTTCTTCCTAGCCAAATTAGTTCTGAGGTTGTCTCGCTTCCTGTGGTTGCGGTGTGAAACAGAGAACCCAGTGCTTTTGTTGACCAAGCATGGGGAGTTTACTGGCATACACACAGTCTGGGCTTCACTGGCTTCGAAGCTGCTTGAAGACTTACCAATGATGTCGCACCATCTGTCGTTTTGAGGACGAAGCTATTCGAGACTATATATCATAATCTGGAGACACCTTGCAGCTACTGTTCTGATTCCTGACATGTTTATTTTGGACTCAACTGGCTCTTTACTTGACGCTCTCGGCTCTCGTTACTTGATTCAAGCGTCGCTGAACCTCTTACGGGCCGACACTTTTTCGATTGCAAAGGTTGTGGACAAGTCCTACCGTCGTAGGAGATAAGCTGCTCATTCAAGCAAAGTTAAACCTCTTGCTGAGACATGACAATTATCATTAACGTCAATACACTCTTCCCGTAGCAACCAACCTGTCGCAAACGTCTTCGAACATCGACAGCAACGTTTCTGCCTAGCCAACGTCGTTGAAGCTCTGAGGTTGAAGCTATTAGTTCTGACGATAATTCAGCATACTCTGAAACCTTTCTTTGCAAGGCCAAACTTGCAGTCTACTGCTTAGGCCCATAACAGCCTCACTTCAAACAGTCTTGGGGCTGTCAGATCTGAGATACATTGCTCAGTCAACTAATCCCAGGGTTTTTGCTAATACCCAAAAACCATCTTTGGGGCCAGAATACTCTTTTCCTCTACAATCAACCTTTCACAGACATCTTCCAACCCCGATAGGAACTTTTCTGCCTCAACAACGTTGCGAAACTTTGAGGTTGAAGCTGTTTGTACATCATCCAGCAGGTATGATAAAGTGATTAAGGTGCTCGTAAGAGTGAATTAGGTTGTGACTACATTGTGACCGTCATTACTCCTAATCCTTCTCATTGCTGTCCTTTCCAATACCTGACTCCATGAGGTCCCTACGAAAGAAAAAGGGGCCACATAGTTGAACACATGTCCTTGAGGATGAGTGTGAAAATGCACTGTCCAAAGAAGGAGTCAAAATAAGGTTTGACGCAGTTGACATGTGGCGTGCAGACCTCCCGCCCAACCAGTTAGCAATTCGCGGGGGTTTGCCCCACCATGAAAGTCTTTAACCTCTTTGTGCTTTTGAGTGAGGGGCTAATTTCTGGAGAGACGTCATCAATACCAGAGTACCCAAACAAATTGAAATTTATCGCGGGCTGGGGTAGACCTAAACATTGACATTGATGTAGACTTCGAAATTGAAAGTTCTGAAGAGAAATCGATTAGCAGGGGCGATGTCGGCAACCAAGCCAATTATCGACATCGATACCGGCCTCGAAATCGAAAAGGATAGCGCAATACCGATTAACATTCACCTTCGCAGAGTCGATGTTGACCACCAATATTGTCGGAAGGCTTTCACAATAAAAATTTCGTATTACCATTCTCCATGTCTTTCATGAATTTAAACCATATATCCAATTCTGACGTTGCTGAGGCGGCTGTAGCCGTCACGTCACCCCCGCTGGGCGGCTCATTCTGTGGGTCAGCTTCTTAATCCGGAAAAGTGGATTTCTTACTGCCAAGCAGTTGTTCGAGCAATATAAATTAGAACGATGCCTGCCTTGGCATTCCCCATCGCGGTATTTATGACGATAGAGGGGTTATGAAGTCATTGGATGATGATGCGTCCAGCTCACCTGTGCTGTCATTGAGGAGGGATTGGGCGTGGGGGGTGAAGTTATCCCATCTGTACCGACATATTTCTCGCTTCACAGGGCCCATGTATTGCTTCGGCGCGCCAAGAAAAACAAAAGCGGCGAAATAATCGGAATGCACAAGCAGATGTGCCTCTCTAACGTGAACAGGATTCATAAATAGTAACTAATAACTAAGCCGGTAGAACCCAAGATCATAACCATCCGTATCAATTGATCAATTCGCCATCACCATCCAAAATCTCTTCTCAGCCAACGAATCCTAAGCAATAGAAGTAACCGACGCAACCGCACTACTCTTCCGGCTCCAACTACTCTCACTCTCACTCGTCGAATCCCAGTCCCTCATCCTCGTACCAAGCACCTTCTTAACAATCTTCTCAACCACCCCCGCCTCCGCCACCTCTAATCGCCCTTTCACCTTACAATCACAACCCCACCTCCCCCTAAACTCCGCCGGGCTCCCCCCCTTCAGCAACTTAAGCGCCTCCTCCGCAACAGCAACCTTACTATACCTCGCACTCTCCCTCTCAGCATGACACACAATCCGCCCATGCACCATCACCGTCGCCACCACTCTCGGCGGGGCCCCAAGTCCATCATCAGATAGTTGTGTGGCGTTGAGATGGTATTTGACACATCCCATTTTCTGCTCAAAGAATTTGTTGAGGGCGGTCACGGGATGGTTGTTCGCGAATGTGTCGTAGAGGTGCACGTCTGTGAAGAAGGGGCGGATGCAGTTATCGAAGAAGCGTTCGACTTCGTGGAAGCTGAACTCGGAATCTACGAATAGAGCTCCGACGAAGGATTCTATCATATCGGCAAGATACTTGGGTGGATGTTTGGTGTGCAGCCAGAAGTCCCTCGCAAAGTCTTTCTCCGTCTTTCCAGCTGCAAGGGCATCAGCTATGGCCTGGGCTTTGGCCTCCTCGAACTCGGAAACGTAGTCCACAATGCCGTTGGTTATGATGGGCTGGAAGTGCATAAGGTGTTTATAAAACCCCAGCTCGACACAAAGCGCGCCGAGGAATTGGTTGGAGACCATCGCCATTTTGTGTTCGGTCAACCACTGTGGGTCTTTGTTCGGGAAGAGGTGGAAGAGGTAGCGCACGCAGACCATGTCGAGGAGGGAGTCGCCGATAAATTCGAGACGTTGGTAGTTGGGGATGCGCTCGTACATGAACGGGTATGTGCTGTGGGTGAACGCTGAGCGGAGGAGGCGGGGGTACTTGAAGTGGTAGTTGACGATCTGCTCTACCTGTTGCGCCAGGTCGGCCTGTGCTGCTGTAGCGAGCATGAGCTGGTATTTCGGCTTCTTATAGCGCTCGTAATATTCCGACCACTTCTGCACCGAGTGATCAGAGCAACACACCAGCTCAGTCACGGCTCGCACAGCAGTATCAAACGGATGCTCCTCCCCTGGCGTCAACAGCGCAGCACCAATCAATGCCTCCGGAATATCAGCAATCGTCTTATCTCCCAGCGCATGCGCATTCTTCGCCACCTTCCGATTCCCCGCAATGAGCTCCAAGCCCTCCGGATACCAATTCCTGCGATTAAAGCCCTCGGATCTGATATACTCATAAAGCCTCAACTGCTTCGCAATCGTCATCAGATTTTTATTGCAAATCATCAGCATGCGCTTTACATGGAAGTCCAGCTCATTATCATCAGGATACAACCCGTACAACGAGATCGACGTCGCCATCTTGAGGAAACAGTCGCCGTAAAATTCCAGCCGCTCATAGTTCTGCCCCATGCCGCGCTGGAAGGCGATCGCGTCTTCGCCGTGGTCGCCTGTGTTCTGGGAATCCTTGGTTAAGCACTCAAGAGCGAGGTCTGGAGACAGAGGAATATTGAGCATGCTGCAGGCTTCGAGCGCAATAAGATACGACTCGACACGATGAATTATGGCGGGGACGCAGTATGCCATTGCGACCACCTTCGTTGGGAGGGCGGAGATGCTGAGTGGTTCGGGCACGATATAGCAATTTGTTGTCTCATCCTCGGTCCCGTGGAAACTTCGATCATCCAAAAAATTACGACGGACGGGAATCAGGTCTGCTTCAATAACCGGTTGATTCTCGCTGAATTTGCGGAGCTTTCTCGACTGCTTGAACATAGAGTTCGAGTACTGGATGATATTCGGCGGCCTGTCTTTATCCTCATAGTCCTCCCTCATGATCCTATACCACTTATCGATACGCTTAGCAGTATTTGGTGGGATGGGATCGGTAGCAGAGTACTCCGGAGCGACCTTCTTGGCATAGAATTTACGAGAACCATCGAAAGGATCAAAGATGTAGCGATCAGTGAAGAAGCTGTCTTCTGTGGTTTCGAGCGCCCATGGCAAGGTCTTGTGCTTATGCACTGTCTTGATGACGTCCCAAGCGATGATGTCCCAAGCATTGCTGAAGTCGGCATCATCATAGACGCTTTCTGTGATGGGGACGAGAAAGTAGGGCATCTTTGAGATGTCGGATTCATACTGCTTGGAATAGATATCGGAGAAGATACGAAGGGTGAAAGCCTGGACTCTATCACGCGTCTCCTCATCAAACTTCAAACCATCGGGTAAAGATGTGGTGATCAACGCCGTCCTCTCTTGTTTGCCAAAGAAAAGATAGAACTCCGGTATGCGAGGCATTGGACCTCTTGTCAACAGGCCGAGCGGCTGACTAGGACAACCCATCTGTCCACGATCCGCCAAATGGAAGATCGTTAGGTAGAGTTCTTGCGGCACAACCCCGGCCTTCCACAGCTCGGGCTTAGTCTTCATATCATAATCTATCTTCGCCTTACTCCCCAACGCCAACCTCGCATTCCTCATCTGCGGGCCCATATTCTTAAACGTAGACACCAGATGCGCATCCAAATGGCCTCCCTTCCTCAATAGCAAACAACACTCGAATGCGGCTGAGCACTTAGCAATTTGCTTCTGGGTTGCGGGACGACCAATGGCGCCGTGGACGGGAGAGCTGTCTGGCAGGATGACCTCGCATAGAAACTTGTCGCCTTGGCGACCCATGATGTATTCCGGGTTTGGGATCTGCTCGGCTGTGTGGGGGAGGGAGGCCACAAAATTTGCGAGGGTTCCTAGGGCCATGCGGTAGGTTAACTTGGCGCCGGTGGTTGGCTCGGTGTATGTGCGGGTTGAGGAGCGCTCTTTGGCGAGGATGTAGTCCATGTTGTAGTTGTTGCCGGTGAGGAGACGGTCCTCTGGGAGGGCTCGGCAGAATTGCTCGAGCTTGTTGGCGTTGTTGCGCACTTCTCGAATGAGAGCGATGTGTTCTTGGTTGCCGGCCTCCATGAAGTGGAGATATTTAGAGTTGGCTAGTCTTGCTCTTCCTCGAGACTGGATGTACTGAATAACCGTGGTGTAGAGATCAAAGCGAACGATGAGATTACAATCTGGAATATCAAGGCCTTCCTCAGCGACCGATGTGGCGAACAGACAGTTTAGCTCTCCAGAACGGAAGCGTCTCAAAGTCAGCATCTGGGAACGGAAGGACACAGTGACTTCAGCACTGCCTTGCCCATTTCTAGTTCCAACCAAGGTACCGACTCTCAGATGCGGAGTTCCAATATCAGGAAGTGAGAAGAGATCGGAGAGTAGCTTGGCAGTCAACCTCTGATTAACGAAAACGATGCATTTATCGTCGGTCGTATTCTCGTACCTCTCGTGCAAGTACCTTGCCAATTGAAGCACCTTCGAGGACAGGAAATTCGGGTTCAGTTGTGGTGTCTCAAAGTTGTGATTGGCAATGATATCTGCGGATTCTTCAAGCCTACCCTTCATTTGATTGAGATGATCCATGGTCAGACCATCTCGCTGAGCGAATTTGTGGAAACGGCTCTCAATATTGGCTTTAATTCTCTGCGCCTCGTCCGGACCAAAGCTGAAGCGGAAGACTTCGTCTGATGCCCAAGCACCGAGCTCCGAGCTGGCTTTGCGTGCAAAGATCAACGGCTTCTGACAAGCCTTGATACCCGCAATCTTCTCGTAGACGTTGGTGAAGAGGTCGGTTTGGAAAGGTGGTAGGAGCGGCTCATAGTTGGCCAATAGTTCTTCCTTTGCCTTCGCCTTGGTGTGCTGTAGCAGAGATGCGTCAACAGATGTAGCGATCCGGCAATGCAGAAGTGCCTCGAGCTCCATCGCCGCCTTTGTAACATCCACTCTTGCATCGACCGGCGACGCAGTCATGCCAAAGAGTCTCGGAAGCGTCGATTTATCCGCATCCGAGACATAGAAATCCTTTATGATTCGCGCATAAGGATGATTCTTCTTCGCATGATGCGCTTCGTCGAAGATTAACAGGTTGATTTGCGACATCTTGATGAAAGAGTGGTGAAGACATTGGTAAAGCACTTCCGCCGTGAGAACGATAACCATGTTGTCATTGAAATGCTTCATCCAATGGTCTTTACTCCAAAGATCACAACCCATGTCGCCGCAGAACTGTTCGACCTTTTGGTTGAGGTTGCATTTGAGAACTGCTGCTTGTTGGAAGACGAGAGCCACTGAGTCGACGAGGAAGAAGGATATCCTTTTGTCGAGGCCCAGCGCTCGACGCTCAAGCTCTTCTTTGATCACATGCTGCAAGAGCAAGACGGCAATTAAAGTCTTCCCCGAACCAGTATCCAGCACAGCGATGATGTTCTCAGCCTTTGCTCTTTCGAAAAGCTCAACCTGGTACTCGCGTGGCGTCGAAATAATTTCTCCAGCGCCAGTGTTGTTCGCTAACCACTTGACAGACTGTTTATTCTCAACATGACTCTTCTCCCTCGCTCCCTCACGCTCGCGAGAACGAAGGAATGACTGCAGAATCTCTTTATCCCTGGCTCTCTCCTGAGACTCGGATGTTGGTTCGGTAACAGCTTCCTCCTCATCTCCACTGTAGTTAATGAAGTCTTCTTCAATTCCAGCTTTTGCTGCCACTGCTCTGTGTGTGGATGAGGTGCCGGAACTAATGCTCGATCCAGTATTCCTCCATTTCCTGCCTTTGGGAGATAGTCCCATTTCTTCGTTCTCGATCTGGATGCGTTGTGTATGTGCGTTGAGGTCACCAATGAGTTCGGCTGCAGACCTGGTGGCGAGTATTGTGCCTCGTGTGGCAAACGGACTGCATGCACTCATCCGCTCGACAATGCCTTCAAGGTCGTGCATATCAAAATCGTTGTCGACGGACGAACTTGTGCTTGCGACCGGTTGAGACTGTATGCTAACAGACGAGCTTTCTGAAGGGCCACGAACTTCAACTGAGAAGCTCAAGGCACGCTCTCTCGGGGTGACGATTGTCGCCATCGTTGAGTCGTTGCAGGACAACTGTCGTCCAGAACAAGCAGGTATACTTTATGGGAAGGAGGGGTCGGCTGGTGACGGCGTGGTGCAAGTCGGTTGGCAAAAGCAGAACGATGTGACAAAAGAAGTATATCAAACCTCACGTCGTGTTCGATTCGTTCAGAGTATAGAAACCAGGTACCCGGTGTTGCTGAACTTCGAACGGAGGTGTTGCCACGTAGTTTACGCTGAAGTGAAGATGTCTCACGGACTGAAGCCGTATGTGAGACCAAGCAAGATCTATATTTGATGCTAGAAACGCCAGGGTGCTAATCGGGGTTTGCTGGATTCAAGATACTCGAGTCGGCGATTATACGGTATTCAAGAGTGAATGAAGATGGAAGAAAGCCCGCAATCCAGGATATGTAGCAGTTTTCCTTACAACCACAACTTCAAGTCTGCAACATAGAGTTCAAGTTGGATTTGTAACGAAGATGCTGCGACAAAGTTTGGACTGGAGACAAATCAACCAATACGTTTGCTTCGGAGTTCGGAGTGCTTGCTTAAACAGAGCTGGGAAAGTCAAAGATTGTGCAAAGGCGCCAAATATACACCAAGGGATGTGGACAATGGCTTCAACGTAAATCGGGTATGAAGTGAAAACAAAAGAAAAGAAAAGAAAATCAACCCAACCCTCGCTTGAGGTTATATACATTATGCGCCTAAGCGCGCGGTGAGGTGTCGTTGCAGGATACCACATTTCCCCGCCTTCCCACTGTGAGCTGGCTGCCGCCGCTAGTCCAAATTAGTGCTCAGACGGCAACCCTTCAGTCCAGCCAGCCTTGCCCCTCTAACATCACTACAGCCTTGCAACTTTATCAACCTAAACAACAAGCAACAACAATGTCGGAAGATCAAAGCATTAAGACACTGTTTGCACAAGCAGAGAGAAGGAAACAAGAGGTCGATCAAGCGTATGATAGGCAGAGCACGGAGTATGCTGATAACCTTGCTGCGGCCATCGAGACGTTTGAGGAGTGTAGGGTGTTGGCAGATAGGCTGAGCGTGTTCTCGAGCAATGAGACTGTGGACGATATAGCGACTGGAGACTTGCCGTAAGTCACATCCTTTGCCTCTTACATTGCGCCTAGCACTGCCGCTGACAAACAAACAGATACCTCCTCATTAACTTCCACCTCGGCGAGCTCTACACCCACGTCAACACCGGCTCCCGCGAGGTTGCACTTCAACGTTCTCGCGATGCATACGAGCGCTTCCTCTCCATCCTCCACGACTACGAAGTCCTCTCCGACGCAGATTTAAAGCAATACAACATTTACTACGACTCCCCCTTCACCTACACCACAATCAGCACCACCGATTTCACAATCCGCCGCGCCGAGAAAATAGCAAACTTTAAACTGGAGAAGGAACTGAAACAGAAGATCGAGTTCCTGGAGAAGAATCCGTCGTATCTCTCACACGACGAGTCGGCGATCCGGGACCTGAACCTTGCTCGGCTTAGATTACATACCCATCATACATTCCAGGCGCTGGAGACAATCAACCTTGAATTGAGCGTTTTGGCTTCTAAGCCGCCTACACCACCACAGGGTGCGAGGCCGGAGGATTTGGCGAGGGATTACAGGGAGAGGGTTGAGAGGGGGGAGAGTCAGGCGAAGGACTATAGCGATCGCCTCGACCGTCCAATATCCGAAATTTTCGCAGAGAACAACCGGCCCGGCCCATTATTAGACAAGTCAGGGAAGCCGCTCAAGATCTTCACTTTGACAGACAGCAGGACGCAGGTTAAGAAAGGTGTGTTTAAATCCGGACATAATTTACCGACGATGAGTATAGATGAGTATCTGGAGGAGGAGAGGAAGAGGGGAGGCATTATTGAGGGAGGTGGGGAGGCGAGTGGGATTATTGCGGAAGTGGATGAGGATGATTATGAGAAGGGGGAGGAGGCGACGTATAAGGCGAGGGCGTGGGATGAGTTTACGGAGGCGAATCCGAAAGGGGCGGGGAATACACTTAACAGAGGCTAAATTGAGATGTAGAAATGAATTATTGGAACAAGTTCACAGCGTCCATCCGATTAGCATGTTTGGGTGGATAATGTATCCTCTCTTGGGCCGCCCAAATCGCGTTCGATGTCTCCACGAATTTGTGGTAAGGGGTTATTGAACCAGACGACTGGTTAGCATACCACTTGCGGTTTCACTGTAAAGAGCGGGCGCCAAGAGGCACAGTCTCTGAGAAGGCTCGCGGAGGGAACCAGAGCACAAACCGGTTAGTTCCGTAGCCGGTCTTCGTGCTTTCCATGGGAAGGCCAACCGGTTACGAAGCTGTGGAAGGGACCACGACATTAGCGGGTACGAGTGCAACCACCTCACTTCCCATCTCATCATCGTCGTCTTCTCCTACTAACATCACAGATACATTACAAACCGGTTAACACACATTTTGGACGATATCAACAATGCTTTTTACTACTCTCGCACTGATCATCCTGAGCACGCCATCGTAACTCACCGCGTCCTTGCAGTATGGTCCGATGTACTAACATCTTCCAGCCACGTCCTAGCAAACCCCCTAGCACCGACAGCAACCTACTATTCCATCCCCGATCATCCAGGCCATCCAGAAATGCGCAGCTACCCTGCTCCCGCGCCACCACTTGCTGAACGCACAGCTGCTCCCGAGCCACAACACGCCGGAATCGTAGCCGCCGGTGCCCCATACAACGAGCAACTCGCCGACGTAGCCGCTACGCAGCTCACCGCTCGAGCTGAACTATATGGGGCTATCGGAGCCCACGACGCCGCCGGCCACGCCCACAACCGCAAAGATGATAATGATGATAGGAATGGGGAGATTGGGGTGCCTAATTACTATCCACACCACCCCTACGCAGATCCACGGCCGCAACCCACCGCCAAGCCCACCCCGAAACCAGGGAATTGTTATACTCCGATTACTACGAGTACGGTTGTGTGTAGCGATTTGATTGCGGGGATTTGTTTGAGTATTAGTTGTACAGAGACGGAGACAACGACGCTGAGTGTGTCGTGCGTGGATACTAAGGCTGGGACGGTGACGAGGAGCGAGTGTTTGAAGTGCGTTTCTGGTTGCCTCACCATTACCAACACTAGCACGCAGGTTGGTCCAACGCCAAGTAAGATGAGGAGTTGTTATACGCCGACGGTGACAAGTACGAGGGTATGTCCCCACCTCATCGCTGAATTCTGTCTCGCCCAACCAGCCTGCCTCATCCAAACCTCTACCACTTTGTCAGTTGATTGTATAGACCGTGCTGCGGCAACCGTTACGGAGGTGGAATGCGAGAAGTGTCGTGTGGGTTGTAACAGGATCACGCAAACCATCACTCAAGTTGGACATAAGGAAACTAAGAAGTGTAAGGGACAAGCTCACGAGTACTAGAGGAACACCTCATGTGCTTTTAGATTGGAGGAGAGATTGGCTCGACATGTGTGGCGAAGGGCCCTGGAGACAGGCGGTGGTCCTATGGCTTTGCGAAAGAATCGAGAGTGTGTAGAAGATGGAGGGCATTCTTGGTAGAGGTGTACAAGCGCAATTGGCTCACCGACCACAATGATGTGATCCAAGATTATACGGTGATATGAGTCATCAAGTCTACATCTCTCCATTTATGGGGAAGCCGAAGCCATCAACCGTTACACTTTTCTTCGTATCATCTTTCCAAGATACCGTCTATAAGCCAAGCAAAGCTCCGCGGATTTCTGGGTTGAGCTGTACACGCCAGACTTTCGTCTCGTTGCAGATGAATAGCTCGCCTTGCTCACCGAAGCAGAAATTCGCTACCCAGCTCCCTGTAGCAATCTTGCCTGTCCATTGTTAGCTATCTACTTCTTCATGCGCCGCTTCCCTTTTCCGCACATGTCCATTGCCTGTTTCTGTTCCTCGCATCTCCTGATTCCTGGTTTCCATCCTCACCGCAATCTGAGACTGTGAACGGGGTGCCTTACCGAGAAATGTACCACACTTGTCCCACACGTGAACGCCGTCTCCGCACCCACTGTAGACGTTGCCGAGAGTGTCGCATTTGATGCCGTCTGGGAAGCCAGAGGATACGTAGGCGAATATGCGTTTGTTTGTTAGGTAGGGTGGGTTGGGTGAGCAGGTCGCTGGGTGGCTCTCCTCTCTCCCTCCGGCTCCTGACGACGACCCTGGCCCTGAGCAGGTCATCGAGGCGCCGTACGAGGGTGGGAGGGTGTCCACTCCTTCCGCCCGTTGTCCCGGCTGTGTGAAGGGTGCTGAGTAGGGCGGCGCGTCCTCCATGGCTTCCTCCATCACCCCAGCATAAGCAGATGATGATGAGGAGGAAGGATAGACAATATCCCAGCAGTAAATCGTAGCCGCCTTCCCCGGATCATCACTCTTCCCGCCTTGAGACGTATCCGTATCCGTAACATAAACCACTCTCTCCCCTCCATCCTTAACCGGGCTAAACGCTATCCCATTGGGCCTCCCCATCCCATCAGCTACAACCCTCACATCCCCCGTACATGGGTCGTAGCGATAGACTTGGTTAGGAAGATCGGGTTTACTTTTGAATCCTTGGTCGAAACCGTATTGGGGGTCAGTAAACCACACGCTTCCATCACTGTGTACCACTACATCGTTTGGGGAGTTGAAGCGCCGGCCTAGGTAGGAGGTTATGAGGGGCTTAGTGCCGGAGGAAGACATGTGGAAGATGCCTCCCGGAGTCTCGGGGAGGGTGGGGCGGAAGTTGGAGCCCTGGACGCAGATGAGTATGCCGTTTGAGTGATTACTGGAGGGGGTGGAAGAGGTGAGGGACGGGACGAAGGGGGCGTTTACGGCGCCGTTGGGCATGTGCACTCCGTTTGGTGGACGCATCTTTGTCCAGGTGGTACTTGTCACGGAACCTGCTCCATGGGTGTCGTTGGTTGAGGAGGAGGGAGAGGAGGTGGTGGAGGAGGTGGAGGAGGGGGAGCGCTCAAGCTTTAGATTGGAGATTAGGATTTGGCCGGCTGAGACGGTGAGGATGTTGGAGGTTATCCATAGTGCAGCGGAGGACGACGATGAGGACGGTGTGTAGACGCAAGCTTCGTGGAAGTGAGGGTGGAGGGAGGAGACGAGGAGGGAGTATGTTGGTGAGGGGCCGATGGTGGACGAGAAGGCGGGGGAGTATTGGACGATGGTGATGGTGTCGGCTGGAGGAACGAAGGGTCTGTGGATATATTAGATTGCGAAATGCATGACTTGAGAATTAGAGAGTGAGATAATAATAATAAAAAACTGGTTGGCTGGTACTGCGAAACGACCTGGATGGCTGTCATGTTTGAGACAGAGCAGCGCCAACCGGTTGGCATGTCCAGCAATCATGGGGACCTCATTGCTCCTGAACGCAAATGCTGCCGGATTTACTCACTTAACCAACCCACTAGCCTCCTTCAATCTATCAATCACCTATTCCAACCATTATTAACATTGCCGTCCATCTGACGTCCAAATAAGGTTTGTCAGCCTCGTCCGTGCGGTCCTACATGTATTGGTGTCGAGGTCACTTGTATGTCATCCGTAGTGACAGAAGTAATGGTCGCCGGCCCAGGTGTCTTCGATTTACTGGAAAACATAATCGTTATATATATACTCGGGAAGAGAGATAGTATGAGGAAGAAGTTGGTGCAGGTCGGGTCAGCACTTGTGCTTGGCCTTATCGAGATATCGGCTGTTGTCGGCCAAGCAAGAAAAAGCGCGAGGGATAACACTGTATAGGCTTCTAGTGTTAGTTCTTTTTTCCGATAATTGGCCACGTTACAGAATATCACGGTGTACATGGATGCAGGTCAAGCATAGCTAGCTTCCGATCTCTTTAGTTGTCACTGCCCAAGCAAGTCAATCATCGTCTCCTCTCGCTCCACAGAAGGTACACATGGAAGCAGACACCATAGCAATAGGCGCTTCATACACCCCATCACATGCTACAAAATCGATTTGCGCAACCAATGCATTCACAAACACCGCTATATATACACAACGAATCCGGAGCTGTCATTGATCTCGTTCTATGTCCTCTCATCTATTTTCCTCAACTGCTTAGTGGGCGGCGGCCTTGGCCTTCTTCTCCTCAGCCTCGATGTTGGCAAGGAAGTCACTGAGGTGTTGTTAGTTCCTGTTCTGCATAACTTCGTATTTCCTCATCTCGTCCTCCCGTTCTTCCAGGCAACCGGTTGATAGGAGATGGAGTGCAGGAGGCTCAATTGACCTCTGGTTGTTCAGAAAACACGTACTTGACAAACTTCTCCTCATCCTTGGACTGGGCATTGATTTGTGGGGTGGTAGTAGCGTCCTTCTTCTCTCCTCCCATCGCGAGCTTGGCTCCGCCGAAGGTAGCGGCAAGAGTGGCCATAGCGAGCTATATCGCCAGTCAGCTTCAATTCCCCGAAGTCTTTCTCATGCAACATCCGCCCATAGCCTCCGGTATTTCTCCCTTCCGATCCGCTTAATTGACCTTGCAGCGACTGCGCCGAAGATTTCTCGCCCTTCCATCATTCCCTCTTCCTCCGCTCCTATCGGGAGACAAGGGAACATACCCAGTGAGCGCCGATCTGGCGACCGAAGATTGGAAACTGAGCAACACCCATTTTTGCGATTGATTGACTGTGGAGGGGTACGGTGGTGAGAGTTGGTATGGCGATACAGTAGCTGCTACAGTACTGCCGAGCTCCCATGGAGCGCGATCAGAAAGAGGATTTAGCGCCTTGGCGTGACTTTCCGGAAGAACTTGGGTCAAGGTCGGAGAAACCGCAGCTCGGCCTCGCGGCCGCTTATGAGCGGAAAACCCCTATCTGAAATTGGGAAGAAGGTTGTGCCGGGGGTTGCCAAGATTGTGGCTGTGCAACGTCACGGCCGGGCCCTTTCCCCGGACCCCATTCCCGCACACCTGGACTTCCTGTGTGAGCGTCAATACGTCACGTACATTGGGACGACTGACCTTTGTGTGGGGACCAAGACTTCCTTGCGATTTCTCATGATACTCTTCTCTCTTTCTTTCATACTGTTTACCACTTTTCTTTTAATCTTTAACCCAAGCATTCTATATAGGCCACCACGCAATGGCTGGCTCCAACGACAGCAATGACGTAGCAAGCGCAACAAGAGCATCGGGTTTAGAGAAGACCGAGCTCCCACCACGCGCAAAGCTGCCCCCTAACCTCCAAAAGATGATGGACGACAGAGTAGACGACGAATCGCTCTACGACGAGCTCTGGGGCGGAACGTAAGCTCGCCCCCGTCCTTGTCCCCCAAGTTTGAAGGTCACAATTAACCGCGTCGCTAGCGCCCGCGAATCCACAGACTCCAACATCCGCTACGCCGCCTACGCCACCCGCATCCGCACGGCGCTCGTCTCGGCCCAACGCTACGTCGCCTATACGTCCGACATCGGGGAGAGCTTCCGTCACGTCGCGCATCGAAAATGGGTGAAAGCTGCGTATGGAGTCTCCGGGGCCTACTTACTGGGCGACGTCGCACACGAGGGGTATAAGGCCTACCGCGCGAATCGGAAGGTGCGGCGCCCCGACCTGCCGAGTGAGGCGATGAAGGAACGGTATGCGGATGCGAGGCAGGAGGTTGTGCCGATTGTGGCTAAGGAGGGGGAGAACGGATTGGTGCATGAGGGGAGGGTGAGCCCGTTGGAGGATTATAGGATTGTGATGGTGCAGCGTGGCATCTTCCAGGCTATTGCGTCCTTGGGACTCCCGGCGCTTACGATTCATTCCATTGTGAGGTATTCTGGGCGCGCGATGAAGGATGTTAAGAATGTAAGGCTGAGGACGTTGGGACCTATTGGGTTGGGGTTGGCTACGGTGCCGGCGCTGCCGTATATGTTCGATGAGCCGGTTGAGAAGGTGGTGGAGTGGGTGTTTCATGCGGGTTTTGAGTATTTTGGTGGACCGAAGGCTGTGGGAGCTGCGCCAAGCACGGGGAGAGAGAAGGAACTGCAGGAGATTAATAGGACAGAGTTTTAGATTGGACAAAGAAGGGGTAAGGAGGATAAATATAATGCCGGCGTACATTCATATCACTTAGCACCTGGAAGGCTGTAACACTAGAGACACAGACTCTCAACTTAATTGGCTAGCACAAAATCCGATTTCTATACATATGAAGCCCACTATGTTCCTTTCAAAAATCCGTGTTTATGTCCAGAGCACCATCAGTAATTACTTCGGTACCAATTGGCTGTCCCCACATACTCGTTTCAAACCGGCTCCTCACATCGGCGTGGCTGTCTGCAGCGCCTACTCACGTCCTCGTCGTCGTAGCTGTAAAGATTCATTTGCTTCCTTGAATATGTGCGTTGCAGTTGTTGACACGCCCTCGCCTTGTCCCGTCGTCGCTTTTTAGCAGTGAACAGGGCACGCAGCATCATTTGACAGGGTTTCTGGCGTTTGGCCTGCGGAAAGGTCGGGTTGTGTTCACTTTGTGTTTAGTCGTGGACCCAGCCCTCCAAGTCCTCCTTTCCAGTCAGCTGGATAAAGTGAGGTGTCGGCACCTCCGTCAAATGGGCGCATGAAGTAGGAGGTTGTTCCTAAGAACCCTGCCGTTGCTATGAGGAAGTAAAATAACGTAAGAATGCTGATTCGTGTTCCGCGTTTTTCATCTTCAGGGCCCAAGTCGATTTGGTGGCTGGCAGGTGATGAGTGCTCGATGTGCTGGGACAGGAAGGACTTCTTCTCGTCCCGAGGCAGTTCTTCAGGCTCATTGCTGCGGGTTTTGCCAAACATCGTAGCGGGGATTCGTTTGATGATCAGGTGACCAGTAAAAGATACTATGTTATTTTAAGACGAGGGAGAGACCACAAACCAGTTGACGCGACATCTTGAGATTAGTCGCTTTGCGCTTTGGCCCTTGGCAGGGTCATGACGTGAGTTCCGAATTAGCCAGATTTCAGTCACTATTATGATATCGCAAGCTGCCATAAAATTCAATATAGAATTGCTTCATTCATATCTCCGTTTTACCCTTAAGGCCGCGAGCAGTATATCTTCGACTCACTACGTGGTGATCGCCTAAGCGTCGTATGGTGACCGCCCCTATTTGTCCAGGAACCCATAGCCGATTATTCAAATTATCGACGGCAAGGATTTGTGATAGCACACGTAAAGCAGAAACAGCCGAGGTAGCGGCATGATCTGCCACCAAAGCCTAATGATTTGAGCTAAACTCCATTCGGCCGCCGAGGCATCGCCAAGGTGAACGGCGCTCGGTCCGCCTCCCTTAGATCTTGTGGCCGAGGAACGAGAAGGAGCCCGATCATGGAGCATAATGCTGTGCTCCCAAATGCTAAGCCGTGAACCATAATGTGAACCAATCAATTAGAATGAGTGTCATACTCGCTTCTGGTCTTGATGCAGGGCTCGTCTTGATGTAGAGTACTCCGTACTCGTATAGCAATGCTTTTACCATGGGCTGGCCAAAAATCCTTTCAAAACAGTGTGCGTTTAAGGAGGATGTGGAGCCAACACTTTTGTCCAGCAACATGGCCAAAACATACCATCTTTTCAAGCACAAATTGTACGACGATGCAGCAGCACTTGTGACCACACCTTTGTTTAATCCCTCACCAAACAACGTCCGAGCCTTGGCGAGGCTTGTACTGTAGAGGTAAACCCCTGTAACTGGCCACTGACCCTGCACCGTTCAGCTGTGCCCACTTGACACATCCAACTCCACCTGCAGTTTGGCTGAAAGGGGAATTGCCAGGTCTATCAATGCTCCTCTGCCGCAAATCAGTGCGAAAGGAGACGTACGCCTGGTGCGGCCAGCCCATCTGTGTTAGGCTCGTATAGTCTTGAAATGATGGTTTGTATTCTTCCAATTATCCCCATTCATCCTTCAACTCCATCCCCTAAATTCACCAAGGTAACGCGGCTGTGATCGACGACAAAGAGAATACCCACAACAGCAGCCAAGAAGCGAAGGACGACGCCAAGGGTGCGCGATTCATGGCGACATGATAGTTCCACCGACCTTTCTTGAGCCAACATCTCCTGGCTATAATCTGGTCCTTCCTGCAGTTTCAACTCACGACCTTTGTCGTCTAAGGCCCAAATTTAACGGCAACCGCATCAACACAAACTTGTTGGCGCAATAGGCGCATTGGCATCCAACAACCACGACAATGCTCCTCCGTAACAGGCTTTGCCTTGCCATCCTCGCCTTCTCTCTTATAGGCTTCATAATCATCGGTCGGCACTTGGCCGTCTCGCGAATAAACCAGATCGAGAGCGATCTAATACGAGGAGGAAGGATAAAGGGTGCTGCTGCCGCAATTGCGAAGGAGCATGCTGCTGGAGGGATAGCGACGAATAAAGATTGGAATAAGGAAGGAGGCAAAATGGAATGGGTGCAGGAGAACGTCAGGCTGTTGGAGGGTTGGGCGGGGGAGGGTGAGGATGGGAAAGAGATGGAACCGTTGAGGGAGATGTGTAAGAAGACAAAGTGGAAGGAGGGATTGGTCTTTGAGTGTTTGATTAGTGGTGTGGGAGATATTGGTAAGCTGCTTTCTCTTTTCCCATTCCTCCCCTAGAGAATCCCTTGCACGACAATAAGTTGGAGGTTAATAGTTTTATGACTAGGTATGTTGAGGTCTGAAATTTTGACTTGCGTCCACTACACTCTTACCTCGGGCGCATCACTCATCTTGCCTGGCACGAAGTCACCAACTAGCATACGGCCTGAGACACCGATAGGCACGATATTCAACACCACGCTTCTTCAGAAAAGGCTTCAGAGTGCATGTGCACAGATGAAGATATACACAGGCGAAGAGCCAGGAGAATTGGATGGGCCGGTCACACAGATGAAGACATTACACCCAGAAGATCTGCCCCACTATAGAGGACATCCGGTCAAGGGTGTAGGAAACTATGTGCACAGTCTCGCGGATGCGAACATGGGCGCATATCTTTTGATACCTTTCGGACCGGCCAGCAACTACTATCCTGTTTGTAACGACGACACAGGCTTTGTCGACACATTCGGCGGCATTTTGCCATTTGCGCGACCATTAATAGAGCTCGCATCGTCGGCACTGTGGAGCCTGCGACAAAACTTCTCAATACCGTTAGAACCTGGGATGGTGGAGCACGGACCACCAAAACCCGACGACAAATCTGGCTTCCTAGGTGTGGACCTCGACACCTTCACCACAGAGATACTGGAGCAGAAAGAGGCGGAGCTGCTGGAGGTTAGGGACTATTACCTCCACCGTATGATGGCATCACGGCACGGGAGCTATAATCTGCGCTTGATATACGCCTCTACACAGGAGGAAGGCAGCATCGCCAAATTCGAGAAGCGTATTGCAGGCTCTTCAGACTCGTTCGGCGAGAAGAGGCCACACGCTATTGCTGCAAGTGATTTATTGGATGGGGAGGAACTGGCACGATGGAATGAGCTGGATGAGCAGGGCAAGGTAGTGGTGGATTATTTGGTGTTGTTGAGAGCTCAGTACTTCCTGGGCACGGGAAACTCCTCTCTGAGCTGGATGACGGCCATCAAGCGTCGAGCACAGAGCTTGAGTGGGAGCTGTGGATGGCATAAGCCTTGGACGAGGTGGCTGTGGAATAGTGCACTGTGGGATGAGTACTCAGATGTTATGGGTAAAGGGAGGCATGCTGAGGAGGATACCAGCTGGCCGTCGTGAAGTGAATTGCGGGAACCGTGATGCATTTAGCGAGGCGTTGATGAAGGATTGGGATCCTTGAATGGACAAGATAGTTAATGATAATGCTTCACCTTAACCTGTCCGATAGTTCGGACACGTTCGTTATGCTAGTACCTGCATACATGTGGTTTGCTCCTTCCTGAACTGCTGTAGGCTTGCATGGTTGCTGTCTAGTATTTTCGAACCTTGTTCCCCATGTGCTTGAGCTCTGTGGATGCTTCATGTTGGGTTTTCTCCACGCATGGAACTTCGCAGTAGCCCGGCAATAGACAGCTGTATCACCCGGTCGACATTATTACAGAAAATAGAAATACCGCAAGCTGCATCGGTTTCAAGCGCGACAATTTTCATATCATTGGCAAAACACAAAGACAAAAAAGCAGTAAATTAGCGAAGACTATATTGGGAAATCTTCGTCTTCGTCATCAGCACCATAAGATCTCTATACTCGCTTTAAACGCCGACTTCGTCCCAGCTGTAAGATCGACTCTCCTCGCTGAATGCCCTTCTACGCCTTCTAATCTTATCTCTTCTCGCAACGATCATACCATCACGCCCTTAAGCAAGACCATCCGGATCTTGTGGCTCCGTAACCGTCTCATCCTCACAAATCACAAACTCCGCGCCTCCCTCTAAGAGTCTATCATCGATTGCTCCACCCTCAATCCTCAAGTCAAGTGCAACACCATCCGGCCCACTCGGCACTCCACCAACACCACTCTCCAACACCTCGCCCATCCATACCTCGGACATACGCATCTCCAACGTAGGACGCCTCTTCTTCAACCTCTCAAACCCCGTCAACATCTCATCCTCTGCTGGCACCTTCCGTTTTGGCGTCGGATACTTCTTGGCCAACTGAGTGCGACGGTCTGAAAAACCCGCTGAGATGCTGTGCTGGACGGCCTGGGTGTAGATGGGTGAGGAAGGGGTGTGGTTGGATGGGTTTGGAGTGCGTTGATCGGATGAGGGGGCCAGGGAGAAAATACCACCTGATGGAGCGCCGCCTGCGGCGGTGTGGGTGTAGGAGGATGCTGGCCCGTATGGGGAGGTATAAGAACCCGATTGGGGGAAGGTAGTGCAAGAGGATGGTTGGGTATGTGGTGGGAAGGTATAATAAGGATCGCTCGGATAAGTTGGGGTGCTGTTCGCCCCAAAGTTCGGTGGTGGGGTTGTTGGGCTTGGACTTGGGCCTTCGGAGCGACGCATGCGATCATAAAGAGCAGGACGACGGGCATCGTAGGAAGCCTGGCGGGCTCTGAGACAGGTTATGACGGTTCCTGGGAGTGGGGAGAAGAAGAACGTGTCGTCGCCCGGAGCTGCATGTACGGTGGATGAAGTTGTGGTAGGCGGAGTTGGGCGTGGTGTTGGGTATGCCCGGGCATCTGCACCTGGTGCCGAGATCGACGTGGGTGGGAAGACCGCCTCAACGGCCTCGATAGATGGAACGACCGTGTCTGGAACGAGAGAGACACCGTCATGGCCATCTTCGGTCTCGGAGTCGTCCACATCGTCCTCGACGTATGCCTGATGCTTAGAGTGCTCATCCTTCTCGTCATAGTAGCGCTTCGCTGGGCCATATGCCGGCGGGCTCGGCTGGTCCCAGACGCACTTCCCGCACTTCCCGCTATCTCCCTGCTTGTCAACCTGCCTTGCGATATCTTGAAGCCTCTTGCCCATGCCATCCACCTGCTTTGGAGGTTTGTCCTGGTCCATCACCTCCACGACAGCCGCGGCAGCAGCTGGCAGCACGGACTTACGCGTCAATGGGGACTGGAGCTGCTCGTCCATCCTGGCACACTGGGTGGACTGAGAGTAATAAGGAGAGTCCTGGATCGGGGCACCGTCCATCCCGGTGTCGCTCAGTGTGGCATCGCTGTCGATGAGGTGGGCGTCCTCGAAGGCTTGGGAACAGCCGGTGTGTGGGGAGCCGTAGTTGTACTGACGCTCTGGGGTGCAGACCTCATCGTCGTCCTCGTCATATTCAGACTCGTATCCAGAGCTGCACCACTCCGCTGTGGAGGAATCATAAGCGGGAGCTACTGGGTTGTGGTACTCGCGGTCGACATCGCTCGCCTGGCGGCCACACCCTGGACTACGTCCCCAGGAAATATCAGGGGCGTCGGAAGCAGCATGGTTGATACTAATCCCTCCCCCTCTCTCCTCAGTGAAGTGGCGGGTGCGGCGGAGTGGCTTGGTCGTGACCTCGGAACGGTCATCGGTATCCATGAAGACATCTTCCTCGTCTCCCTGCACACCAGTTAGCCTCCGATCTCCCGCTCACCACGCTCTTCCGTATTCAGTCCTGACTTACCTCAACGCTGACACCACCCCTCCTCAAAACGGTCTCGACGACCCCCCTAATCTTCATCCCAATCCTAAGAAGTAACCCCCCATGTCTAGCCCACTCCGGCACATCAAAGCTCCCTCCCGCCAGGGGCCCCGCAAGTGAGTTCTTACTCAGACGTCTAGCCAGGTTCCCCAACACCTCTTGGTCACGAGCCAGGCTTTTGAACAGCTCGTTCAGGTAGCGGTCAGAGGCGATCAGCGAGGTGAGGTTGTCTCTGGCTTCGAGATCGAGGGTGTCGACGCTGCTGGTTGTTTGGTGGAGGCGTGGGGCTTTGGTTGCTATGATGCGTGGAGCGGCCAGGTGGCCCTGGTAGGTGCGGAAGGTGTTGCGTGGTGGGCCTGGTGGCTGCATTGTGGTGATTGGTGAGGTGAAGTTGTAATTTTTGTGGTGTTGACGTGTTGACGTGTTGAGGGTGTTGAAAGCCGATTGGTGACGTTGATGCTTCGTAGAGCTCCGTAGCGTGGTGATTGCGCTGTGTGGTAGAGGCTTCTCTGAATGGTGTTGTTGTTGATTGTGTTCGGGTTGGTGAATCGGAAAGTCGTGCCTGCGACGAGTGGGTGTGTGGGATGTGTGGTATGTTGAAAGGGAAAAGAACTGGAAGCGAAGCCAAGGTATCAAATTCCAGAAGTGGAAGAAGGAAGTGGTGCTATAGTGCTGGATGTTTGAGGCCGGCTCAATTGGGAGGATAGTCGAATTGGGGTTGTAGAGCAGATAGGAAGTTGGCCGAGGAAGCGGGTTTTGACAAAGATTCCGGGGGGTCGTCGCGGTTCTCGAGCTCTATCCACCCTAAGTAGGAATAGGCAAGGCTCTAACACAGTCTTGTATCTTTGTGTTGTCAGCATAAAAATGGTTAGAAGGGCTTGCACGTGATTTGTGTAAACAAAAGCCCGGTTGCGTAATAACGACAGCTAGCAACCATCGAGTCAACAACAATCGTCTTTGCGCCGTTGACGACAGCAAGTCTATTTTCTCGGCAGCAATCGGCGCCGGCAAGAACTTCTTTGTGTTGCAAGGGCGGGAACATTCAGCACGAGAGACATCAATGGAATCCTCGAGAACAATGACATGCACGACGACGACACTTGCATTGAGATGGGAAGTATCCTGTTCCTGACACTGATATTGAAACATCGCGATGCTAACCGGTTGGCGATGACAAAAAATCTTTTGCAAGTTTAAAAGCTAGATCGCTTAACATATGGCTCCAGCCCTCGACGGCAATACATTTGCTTCCTAAACATCCTTTGCCCAACCAGTTAACCACGGAGAAGCATATTGCGGTCTCGAGACAGTCGCTCGCCCACCAATACTGCCGATAGTACTCAACTCAAGGCAATGCCGCATGATATTGCCGGCGTCCAAAGCATTCTGTGTGATCTCAAAAGAGATAGGACAGGGTCGTAGCCACAGTACTGAGGGCGCCGAAACCAAAAATCCAAATGGTAATCAATTTCGAAACCAATCTTTCCGTCCAAGAACCAGTTAGCACTCTTCAGATCAAAACGGGAACTTCTTGATATCTTTCGTGTGGATTGAAGAGTGTTTGTAGACTTTGCTAAGGCCCAGAGCATGAAGAGAAGCTTTTTTGTGGTGTCGAGGCCGTAAGGGATGTGGTGAGTGTGGCAGTAGCAGCACCCGTGGGCGAGGAGCTGGCGTGAGCTGCAGCAAATTGATAGAGGCTGTGAAGGGGTTGTAGAAACCGGTTAGCCCAGCGTGGCCACTTGGCAATGAATAGGTGCGGGTGACTGATCACAATTATTGCTCCCTCACTAGATAATGTCATCGCGCCTAGGCCAGGCATAGGGAAACATGGCCGACATGACCTCGAAAACAATTCAAACAATCCTTGGGCACAAACCCAACAATCTCTCGCCGTATATATGCAGCGTTTGGCTCGGTAATGGCCACTTTTTATTCTTTACTACATCGACCAGTTAACGTCGAGTATATACAACATAGACCATCGTAAATCTCGGCTGAAGTGGATCGATGTTGAGCTGTGCTGTTATGGCGCCGAACTTCCAAGTTGTCAACCGGTCGATCCTCAGCACAAATTGGTAACCACAAGCGACATGGCGTTTTGCCGGACTATCTTGGCATTATTTCAGCTTATGTGCCTCCCAAGACGGCCAATTTAGCACACAGCACCCAAGCAGCTATAACACCAAAAATCCCCTTCATGACGCCGATTCCACAACCCATTATATAGTCGTTTGAGCGGAGAGCAATTTTTTTTCAAATCCTCCAAATGTGGCTTTGCTTCGAGGAAGCGGCATTGCTACTTAAATGTCTCCTAATACGCAAACTCATTCCATAATCCGCGTATGGATTGTGGCCAACGGATCGGTAAATGTCATCTTACAGCCATCTTTTGAGCAGTCGACGAGCAGAACCACACCACAGAAGAAGCCCATTCCGACGCATGGAAACTTTGGCAACACCCTTGGAGAAATGGAGAAAAATTAAGGTCATTACTCGCCTTGTACGGGCGGCGGCCTGCCAATTGGTTAGCAGGGAGAGAGAGTGAAAAATTACCATTTAGGTATGTTCTCATGTCGGCGGATGGACAACCAAGAATAAAACCCTCTTCCTGGAGATGATCGTCAATTTTATTGCCAACATCAGCCAAATGGTCTACATTCACGCTTATGCCTCTTAAGAGGCCCGCAAGCGCAAGTCCACGGAGTCCACTTTCCACAGAAATCATTTCCTGGGACAGCCTTCACTTGCGATAAGTGCAAGGGCAAGAGGAGCTTCTATCGCTGCCAACTGGTTCAACCATGCCTTTCGAGCCAATGTCGCAACAACACAAAAGATGGCAGGAGGAACCTCAACAACATGAACATGAAGCACGCCCCATTGTCCAAGTACATGGGAGAAATTCTACGGCGTGTCCAAGCATCGCCCGGCATTTTCGCCCCGACTGGTTGGTCCACAACGCCACAAATCGCGAAATCGCATTGGAAGGAATACATGAGGGCACAGCTTTTTTGACGGGCGAAGTAGAAATATGGCCAGATGCCGAAAACCTATAAGCACAAGACGTGAATTGAGTTGGTTGTATTGCCCATTGATTAAAGGACAGCTGGGAAATTGACACTGCAACCATGACATATCCGACACCCCGAAATGGTTATCATCTCCGCGCAACTCTTCTCCTCAGTGGCAAAATTACCGATTGGGATTGGCCCGGATCACAAGAACTTAGACGAAGTACAAATAGACTATATTCCACGCTTTCTATGCACAATCACAAACTGAAAAACCCGTCTCGCTCGCTTGCTTCCAGCGTTTTATATGCATCATTCTACAGCAAATCTCCGTCCCAACCTCAGGCTCCAATCTGTTTTGTTTTCGTAGCCATCGTGCCCTCCATCCTCGAGGCCATTACTGCATCTCGTCATGTCTTCGTTCTCTTTTCTGTTCCTTCCCCATCATCTACCTTGGAGCCGGGATTCGTCTCTCTCTCGTGCCTTGAAAGACGTGATGCGATGTACAGTGTATAGGCTTCGTGCACAATCTAGCTTCTTGAGTTCAATTTACCAGACATCCTCCTGCGTATTTGTTAACACTCATTCCTCGACTATCCACTGTTCTCGTATCTTACCTGGTACTGGTTCGCGTTCCTCATAGCCTTGACAACCTCCTCGCCCTTCTGCTCACTAATCCCCCTTCCCTCCGCAATGATCTGAGCGAGGACATTGTTAACTTCTCTCGCCATATGCGCCGCGTCTCCACAAACATAGAAATAAGCCTTCTTATCAAGCAACTCATTAACCAGCTTAGCATTCTCTCTCAACCTATGCTGGACGTACACCTTCTTTGAACCCTCACGGGAGAAAGCAGTTATTAACTCGAAGTTGCCGCCAAGAATCTTCTTATACTCCTCCCACTCCTGCGAGTACAAGAAGTCCTGATCGCGGGATCTGCATCCAAAGAACAATACAGTCTTTCCCACTGGGACGCCCTTCTCAACCTGGTGGGCACGTTCTTGGACGAAGGCGCGGAATGGTGCGACCCCAGTCCCTGGACCGATCATGATCACTGGCTTGGTTGGGTCGGATGGAAGTTTGAAGTTGGAATGGCGGACGTGGACCGGAACATGGATACCGTCGTACTTGTTGCGTGGTCCAGTAATCTCGTACGTAAGGCCGTGAGGATCCGGGTTAGGGTCGCCGTGCTGCTTCTGCTTCAATGCCAAAAGATAGTTTGTAGTAACGCCCTTGAGAGCTTCTGGACGGGATGGGAAGTGCAGCGATTCGACGACGGCAGTGACAGAGATCTTGGTCTTCTGCACGACGGAGGAGGAAGAGATAGAGTAGTAGCGGGGCTGGATCTTGGTGATTCCCTCAATGAAGCAGGAGAATGGGACAGCGCTCCACACCTCGCCGCCGGAGACCTCTTGGAGCACCTGAGCAATGTTGAGCATGTGGTTCGAGACACGCTCGTGGAAGTAATCCTTATCAGAGCCCAATTTGGCCATCTCGGCCCTTGCCTTGTCGTTTGGTGCGAAGGCAGCCAAAGTGGCGACGAATTGGCGGGAGACGGGGGCTTGGATCTCCATGTGGTAGCGGACAACGGAGCCGTAGGTTGTTGGAGTTGGGAATGGAACTTTTGCAGTTGGGTCAAGTGGTTTAAAGGAGATGACTTTGTCGCGCTTCTCATAGAGGCCTGTGATCTTGAGGAAGCGGTCGACTTCTTTGCCAGAGTTGGTTGGCCAGATAGCGATGTGGTCTCCGGTTTGGTAAGAGAGGTTGGAGCCGGAGATGTCGATCTCCATGTGCAGACAGTTGCGGTCCTTGACGGAGAATATCTCTTTAGACTCGACGATTGGGGCGATGTATGGGTTATGGGCGTTGTATGGGCCGGACGTACCGTCAAGGTGCATCTTGTTTGGCTCACCGAGGTAAACCTCTGGAGACTCCTTGGTCATATCCTCGCGCTCGCTAGCAGAGAAAATTGGCTCGTAAACGGCTTCGCGCTCAGTAAGTCCCATGGAAGAAGCAAGAGCCTCCCACATCGGGTCCTTCCAAGCCAAGAAATCTTCCTCCATTGTGCCGGCTCCGTCGTCGCCCTCACCGGCTGTGCCGATGCGCTGGGCGCCGAGCTTGGTGAGTGCCTTATCCACATTGCGGACCATCGAGTTATAGTGCTCATAAGTGTTATTTCCGAGTCCGAAAGCGACATACTTCAGGTTTCCGAGCGCTGGGTCGTTGCCCTCAGAAAAGGAGGTATCCTCGCCAGTAACAAACTCGTAAAACTCCACCGCGTTGTCAGTTGGCTCGCCCTCGCCATATGTGGCAAGCACAAACATGGCGACCTTATCCTCCGGCAGGGTATCCAAATTCTCCAAATCATAATCCTCCAAATCCGCGACCATGGTCTCAAGACCAAAGCGGGACTTGCCCTCCTTTGCCAATCTCGCGGCGTAGTCCTCCGCGGTGCCGGTCTGGGAGCCGTAGAAGACAACGCAGTTCTTGCCAGACTCGTCCATCTTCTTCACAATATCGCGCGTCTTGCCGGCCTTTGCGACGCCGCCGTTCAGTACCGCAGTCGTGTAGGGGTCCTTTGCGACAGCCCACAGCTTGCCCTTCGTCAGGTATGCGACTGTGCCAGCCAGGAGTGCGGCCAGCACCAGGATGTCGAGGGTATCGAGGTTCGCCATCGCTGCGAACAAGTCTTTTGCTCGCGCTATGTCGTGTGCGTTTCTAGGTAGAAGGAGAGTGGTGTAGGTTCCAAAAATTGTCGTCGTGGCTTCTAGGACAATATGTCTGGGGTTATTCGCGGCCGTTATATTATCAGATCAGATGCTGATAGGAGCCGTTGTGAGTTGCCGACAGCGCGGAATCGGCTGTGTTGAGGCAAAATCTGGGGCGCGCTTGTACTGTGGTAGCGCGGAACCAGAGCCGATTTGTTTAGGACAAGATGAAGAAGATTCAAGACAGAACAGATAGATGCCTTGCCACTCCTACCGAGTCAATTGCGACAAGATGGATTTGTCGTGACTTTGCGTTGCTTTTGTAAGACCGAGAAGTATCAGCACTAGGATTTTGGAGGCTTTTGTATTTTCATATGCTCTCAGCCATGCGCGAGTACGAGTACGATTGTGGAGGTACCTGGCATCTGATAGTGCCCGTTATGCTACTTTACCTCCGAGACGGTCAACTTTGCGGCGGGGAGCCACAGGCCGGCCTTCACATTCACCGTGTCTCGAGTGTCAAACCTTCATCAAGCATTTTCAATTCTGGCATACTTCATTTTATGATGTTGATTCGAAGTCTGACAGAACTAGTCTAAGCTGCCAATAATCTCACGTATCCTGTGCTTTCTTTCTATCATGACGACCACATCTCACCTATGCCAACGGCCTACACTCCATTCTGAGACTCCATCGGAGGTTGATGTCCATCGAACTCCGTGGTTGTCCCGACTCATGTTTTGGTGGCGGCAGGCCATCCGGAATTCGAGTTAGCAGAGAGCCGCAGAGCACAAGACGTGGGTGTCCGAAATCAGGACTAAGCCAGAACTAAGACTCGCCTCCAAAATGCCATTCTTGCCTTCGTCATAAAATGGAGAACTTTGTGGGGTATCATTATCAGATCTGTGGGGTATACACGCCTTCTCGGCGTCTCCCTTCTTCCACGCAGAACTGAGGATGCGGGGAAGGAGACCGAGATGGCACGGGGTGTGAAGTGGCAGACTTCACACATGGAGATTGAGGATGAAGCATCATGCACGTGGTGAAAGAAAGGACCCCAGGAACGAATTCGGCCTATGGGTGACGCGTAAATCTTGTTTGGGTATTTCGGTGAGACCTCTCCAATTCGGCAGTTCCGAGGTTAGCGATAGATGCGGATCAAAGCCGCCTCTGTGGTACAGTGCTGCACAGAGCAACGTTTTCGAAGTATGAAGGCAATCACTTTCATGGTGTTGGGTGAAACGATGCCAGGCCTATATTTGAGGTAAGAGGTTTGAGTATAATAGTTGGAAAGCCTGTACCAAGATTGACCGCGATGCCACGAGCATATTACATTCCAGGGAGCCAGTGCGGCGTATTTTAAATCATGGAGTGCCTTACCTCACGAGATGGGTATGTACAGGTTCTGAGCATCAGTCCGTCACACACTGGGGAACATCGGCAGGTGTTGGGCTCGACTTGAGATTTGAGCAGGCTACCACCATCACCACTGCTACGCTGGCCGCGATGCTGTATTCGGGCGACGCTACAAATACAACAAGGAGGTATTCCGTCCACTCCGGAGGCGCACCATGACCAACCGCCACACTGCCCTCGACCGCGTCAATGAAAACAACTCGCATCATTTCCCTCCTGACTGACAGTCGCTCCTTCCTATACGTCGTCTCGCGATGTCATTGTCCACGCTACGTCTTCGATAGAGGGACGACCCTCTGCTGGCGACAGACAGACAACCTTCACAACGAACGAAATTAATTATTGCTGGCGCTGGCATAGCAGTTGTTTTCGGGAGGATTATTTTACCTACAGTGTACATTCGTCGAAAGAGAAGAAAGTCGCTAAGATCCACTCCCCTTATTCTATTTCACCAACGACGGATACAGCCGGCAACCACAAAAAATTCAACAGTATTCGTCTCGCCGTCACTACCACTTCCCTGGCACCTGTTGTTCTTCCCCCACCAAACATGGCCGAACTCCATGGTTAGTTAGCTGCAACGATCTATCCTGATCGATTTCCACAAAGTCCTCGTGAATGGAAAACGAACGGAGCAAGGAGGATATTGTAACCAGGAAGCAGCTGTAGTGTGTAGCGACACTCAAGTGGAATCACCCATTGAGGCGCGCAGGTCAAAGTGAGCTTGCCAGAAATTGAAGGAAATTAAATTAGTATGATTTGATAGTATTTTATTTGGATTGCTTGAAAAGATTGAATTTCAAATGGCATCAGAAGGAAGTTTGTCACTGCCGAGAGCAGCTAGTGGCAAGAAAATTGTACACGTGACCCTAGACTTGGCATCGGAACGCCAACAACCTCAGCGCCTCCGCTACGATGCATATCACGCTTTTACTGGTTCCGAGCTGCTGAACCGTAAATTGACCGTCACACCAATCATTGCAAAAGGATCATAACTCTTCAGCTCCTCCATTAGAAACATGGTTATCGAAGGGAAGGGGGTATGAAGCCCGTAGGTAACATCTAATGTCTCATTACCCCAATCTGTTGAGATAGTTGTATTGTGGGAGGCGTGTTGCGCCGTTCAGCATATTATTCTGGAGGAACGCAGCACTCTCCTCGTTTATTCTCCCGACTCTTCCACTAATACTATTAAGTCGGACAATCTCTCATCCTCTGATCGACTCTGGTAGAGACTCGTCCTTCATGCAAGCATTCTTAACATATTCGTCCACTTCCCACTCGTGCCAGCATGGCTGTGCCGAAGGTGTTGCCTAAAATGATCCACCCTGATGAACTTCTTCGTATGGTTGCATTCTCTGAACTTGTGCACATCCACCAAGTGCTGAACTCTTACATTCCAGTCGCTTTCAGTGAGGGTTCGGACATCGCTGCCCAGCGCTGGTTGTCCATTGCGTTGAAACTCGTCACCGGAGTATCCACAGGTGTCCAGCATTCCTGATGAGCTTGGAGAGTCGTGGAACCAAGAGTCGTGGAACGCATTGCCATAGCCAGTAAGAGCTGCACATGACCATGAATGGGGCCTGAGATGGAGTGAGTTTTGGTGGCGCTCAGCTTCGTTTTTGTTCTTGAACCTGTTCTTGCAGTATGCGCACTCGTACTGCTTCTCCGCCTCGTGTGCACTATTGCTTGATTAGCTGGGGTAACATCGTCTGCCACGGATAATACTCACTTGAGAGCTTCTTCTGTCTCAAATTTCTTCGGCTTCGTGGGACAACAATCGCACACGAATCCGTTCTGCACCTTGATGACACCGCTCTTCGACTGACTGGGGCTCTCAACCCTTATTTTCTGTCCCGCGGCTGAGCTGGGTGAATAACCATCTGACCGTCTCATGCTGTCATCAGTACGAAGTCTTTGCAATCCTCCCACCTCGCCCATCGCGAAATCTGGCTCGTTATACGAGCGGCTCACATTGCTAGCTCCATCATCGTAATCGGAGGTATTTTGCCTGCTAATGGGCCAAGGGGAGCGTTTCATTTCATCTCCTTCGCTTGGAGACCGCCGTTCGTAGCTGAAAAGTTTACGCTTGAACAATTTGCCGAAATGTCTCTCTTTCGAAGACAATGTGGACTGGTACGGTGGGTAATTTGTGTAGTAATAAGACGCTGTTGTTGATGTAGTATGGTCGAGTTGATCAATGTCATAATGAACAGAGTCGAGGATTTTCATAGAGGGTAGAGTGATGCCGGATTGCGTATTATAAGATGGGTCTTGTATAGGATTCAGCATGAGAGAAATGCCAACACGCTTGCTGCTTGTGACGGAAGCGGCGTTGGAGCTGCTGAGAGAGTCGGAGCTCGAGGTGGTGTGATTGAGCATTTTGAAAATGGCGCTGGGTAGTTGTAGGATTGACGTTAACGTAGCACTCATTCAGCTTTAAATATCATGTTCGCGGCCATCGTGATTCACGTCTTTGGTGTTGTTGTTTGTGGTCGCGTCATGCGGTGCGCTTCCGGACACGTTATGAAAGCGTAAGTACGTGGATGTCTCTTTCACCTTTTTGGTTGATTCTAGCATTCGCTGTCGGAAAAAGAGTCGACCTTGTTGGATTTCGTGACGAAGCTTGTTCTGATTCAGGCGAATCTGCGTGTCCCAAAGTGCGTGTCCTGAAGCGCGCCGGCGTCATGTCGTGACGCGTCGGCGTCTTTGACTACAAAGTCTTCGCGAATTGGTTTTTTTATAAAAGTTTGTTTTTGAATTACGAAGAAAGCTGAAATTGGTCGAAGTCGAACTAGAAAAGAGTAGGGTTATCGAGCTCTTTGAGCAGGAAGCGTACTTGAATCTCGCTCTTCGCCTGGTCGCCGCGCTCGGTCCAAATATTCCTCACCAGCGCAAAAACCAACGTATCAGGAAGACGAGTTATCGACTCGGACCCCTTGCGGGAGACCTTTTTCCCTGTGCGTTTCGTGAAGCCACAACCAATTAGAGGCTCGCTAATTTAGCCTTGCAGCCCCCAGCTGAGGAGTAACATCGACAGCCTCTTGAGTGACCTCAATAGCTCTATCGAGATCGGCTTTCTCATCATGGACTTCGCAGCGAATACTTCGTACAGAATGCTCGGGGGTGAAGGCCAACATCTTGTCGGGGCTTGCCCCTGAACCAACATGGTTACCGAATCTCAATCCACCACTTCACCATCACACGTCTTCAAGAAAAGTCGAAGGCCGACTTCAAACAAAGAACAAAGCAACCATCTCCTCGATGGAAATGCATGTCCAAAAAAGGCTCAACGACGTAAGAATAAATAATAATAAGATCCATACTCCATCTGCGCCTAAAGCCATACGCTAATATGGAGTAACAATTGGTATGGTTCACACAGTTCCTAGCACTGACGCAATATCACGGCCATGATCCTCGAGCCTCTACATCAGCGCATTCACTCATATTCCACATTCGGCCGTTTCTTCATCCAGTGACGTAGCACACTAGTATGCTCCCTCTTCACTACGCCCTTGCATGGTCCAAATACAAGTGCGTTGTAGTATATTTGTATAGAGGCAAGCTCGATTGCCGACCTCCTATAACGTGCAAACCACCTCATATCGAAGATGAATCCATTCAACTTTGGTGAGTCACTAGCCTAATCTAGTATAAGTGAAGAGCTGGACGAAAGTTCTAGATATACTTACCTTGGTCTAAAGCAATCTGGACACTCCCCCCTTCGCCTTGACGTCAGCGCCCTTGGCGAGTAGCAGCTTTGCAATCTCCTCGTGGCCTCCGCATGAAGATGCCTGGAGTGCGTTGCCGTACTCTCCACCCTGCGCGTTGACGTCGGCGCCCTTGTCGAGTAGCAGCTTTACAATCTCCTCGTTGCCCCCGTATGAAGCTGCCTGGAGTGCGTTGCCGTACTCTCCACCCTGCGCGTTGACGTTGGCGCCCTTGTCGAGTAGCAGCTTTACGATCACCTTGTGGCCTCCACATGAAGCTGCCTGGAGTGCGTCGCCGTACCTTCCACCCTGAGCGTTGACGTCGGCGCCCTTGTCGAGTAGCAGCTTAACGATCACCTTGTGGCCTCTATGTGAAGCTGTCTGGAGTGCATTGCCGTACCTTCCACGCTGAGCGTTGAAGTCAGCGCCTTTATCGAGTAGCAGCTTCACAATCTGCTCGTGGCCTACGAACGAAGCTGCCTGGAGTGCGTTGCCGTATTCTCCACTCTGCGCGTTGACGTCGGCGCCCTTGTCGAGTAGCAGCTTTACGATCATTTTGTGGCCTCTATGTGAAGCTGTCTGGAGTGCATTGCCGTACCATCCACGCTGAGCGTTGACGTCAGCGCCTTTATCGAGTA
>RCNJ01000141.1_pt1 | contig 57397 bp, 47 predicted proteins | sample 2041171 | NCBI WGS metagenome assembly RCNJ01 (sample SAMN09708213, study PRJNA481090) | feces metagenome | biome: feces | host: Pygoscelis adeliae | place: Antarctica: Rookery Lake | collected 2010-03-01 | reverse complement strand
TACTAACAGGTTAACAAAAGACAGGACATAACGGCTCGTAAGCGACGAACTAAAAGAGGACTGACTTCACACAACAGTACCAACAACAAAAAACAAAGAGGCGAAGCTAACAGCAAGACAACTCAAAACAACAGCACATCGCATGTCAAACCACTGCACTAAGGCTTTATAACCAAACGCTGACATAACAGCCCCTGCTTCTCACTAACCTCTCTCTCCTGCCGATCGTTAAAGTTGGATAGTAGATAGATCGTAACTTAGTGTTATATATGTAAGTATCCAATTTATATGCTATGATGCAGCCAGTCGCGCATACTGGCCTTCACTCTTACGTCATAACTGTCTTGGTGTGATATCCTGAACCCCCCCTCAAAGTGCCAACCAACTCCGCGAGATGCTACCTGGTATACCCAACCTCTCCCATCCTTACCTTCTCCCACTCCATCCTCCATCCCTCAGCCCCATTTCCTCCAAGTCGTCAACGCAGTCAGTTCTTGGTATTTCCAACCATCTCTCGTCTCAACCTCAACTATCATCCCACCTTCAGCTTACCGCCCACAGAAGCGGGCATACCAGATCAACTCGCACCGTCCACTTTGCCTCAACCAAGCTTCTCATTCATATCCGCCCTCCACTTCAACCCCCACCTCCTCATAACAAAAACGACGAGGCCACTTGATAATGCCCAAAGTCCGATGATAGTAAACAAACACCCATCACCAAGCGCCTCCACTAAGTCTTGGCCCACCACACTGCCCATACACGCGAAGATGTTGCGTAAGAAATTATTCACAGCGACTCCGGAGCCGGATTCTTCGGCATAAACTCCGTTAACCTCGTCGTTGCCACACTAAAAGTCACCATGCTCTCCAGCCCAAAAAGAAACTTAGCGATGCAGGGTACGATCCAGTGGGTTCCACGGTCGGCTGTCCATCCATACACGATCAGGACGAGGGGTTGAACCTCTCTGGACCTGTCCAATCCTATACATTGCTTGCTTCAGGCGTCAACTGAACGCTACGACTCTTTTCAACTCGTTCTTGGCCATTCCATAGTTTATTCTGGCCACTTGGCATTCTTTCCGGTGGAAACCCCTGCCGGATTTTGAGCCCCAGGACTCTTCGGAGCATAACTTCAGCAATCTTAGGCTTTTTAGCACCCCGTTTTCAACATGGAGGACATCAACGACAACGCTCCTATCACTGCAACATCTCAAGCGAATGCCATGTCTCAGACGGTTGACATGATCAGGCATCTGAACCATAAGACTTGACGAAATAGAGACCAGGAACCGCACCCCTACGCGACCTCTTGCCCCGGGGATTCCCACCATAAGCACACCTTCAAACACTTATGTTCCGGCTCTTCCATCCACTCTCAAGTAACCCAAAGCTCAGACTCTGGACTTCTATTTTGAAGGTAGGAAGAAACTCCGCAGGTTTCTCACTCAGTTTTCACCTTTAGGTTCAGCAAATTTTCCACAGACATCCAAAGGGTCTGTTTTTCTACAAGCTACTTGCGTGTTGCTGCGGCCAAATGGTTGGAATCTTTGTTGGAACTGATATTTTCGTAACTCAGTTCTGTATTTCTTAAGTATCTAAAGGGGAAAGCCTCCTTATGGAGACCGCATACACAATGAAAACGTCTAGCTAGCTTAGACCCTTTGCTAGGCAACCAGCCGCAGCGCTTTTGTTCTTCTATTTCTAGGAGTACCTGGGACGTCCATCATCCTCAACAACCTTATCTCAGAAAGCTATCTGCAGAAACAACCCAAGGCATCTTGGTCCCTCTTTTAGGCACCTATCTACGCTTTCTCCAGGATATCAACCAGACCTTTGGGGATACCAATGGAATTGCCACAGTTGAAAGATAGTTGCAACGTCTCAAACAGGTGAAACCCTTCTCGTTTTACACTACAGAATCCCGCAGAGTCACCTTGCATTTTGTCTGGAACCAGGAGGCCCTCATCTTCAGCTACTACCCTTGGTTCAAAGACCAGATTAAGGACAATCTTAGCGAAGGTGAACGCCCCAGCACGCTCGCTGAATTCATAGAGAGAGTCGTTTGCCTTGATGATAAGACTTTTTGAGAGGAAAGTAGAGAAAATGGACATTTCTCCTCCTTGCGCCCTCAGACTTTCAAATCTCAGTTCCAACCCAGGTACCACAATAACGGACCACCTGACGCTAGGGATTCGGACGCCTCCGTTACTGTTAAACCCAGCACCTCAGAATGTCATCTTGCTTCTCACGCTCCTTCCCAACAGATTATCCTCGATATGGGGGAATCTTCGTTCCCATCTCTCTCCGGTGTTTCCTCCTTGGTTATGCCCCCTCGCGCAGAACCCGCACCAGATGTCGTGGAAGAAGCCTCCGTAGACAGATCGTGAAGATTTCGCGAAGGCTGGCACCTCCTTCCTTCCGTCCTTGCCAAAGTGTTTCCCGACGTGACCCTTAAAGGAATGTAAATGGCGAGCCGTATACCCACAAAACCCTTCGGGATCCTCTTTGGTTGCGCCAGAACCGCAGGTCCCGCTATCAAACATTCAGTGCTGACTATTCTCATGGCTCATCCACTCGCTCGTCGAGCCAAACTTCTTTGACAATGGTGGAGAGGTAAGGCGTCGAGTGTCTCTTGAGATGTTGTCTAGCCACAGGCATTAGGAACAACTCTCGAAGACTAGAGACAGATGTCCTCGTTGTCGAGGGCCACTGGTATCTTAGGTAAAGGACGACAGGATTTGACTAGTTAGTCAAGGCGAGGCTTACTTTCTGGCGGTGGGGTTGTCCCATACTTCGGTGCATCCCTTACAGCCCGGGCAAGGGTTGTCTTCGTGGCTCGAGTCATGATAAAACGTTGCTCCAACACTAGACGTCAAGCTATTTGTGGTACGGGGGTGTTCTTGAACATATTCGCTAACTTGTCTGATACACTCTTGAATATGAGGCGGGGGCGTATGAGGTGACGGATTAAGTTCAGTGCAGTTGAGGGCTTGAGTCCCTGGCACAAACCCGGAGTTACTACTCTGGGAGGTGTAAGTGGTTGAAAGAGCGGGGTGTCCTGAGCCTCCAGCATATGACATTGTGTTATGTTGAGGGAGACTTTGAGATGGCCCTCCGAATCCTGATAACGCTCCTGGGAAGTTTTAGTCTGCAGATTGTGCGGCGACATACTTGTGGCACTCCTGGGCCCAGCGATCATCAGACCATTTGTGTACTCGTTTCAGATGCCCGCCGAAGTTATCTCTTCTCGAATTTGTGTGGCTGCAATGATTGACAGGGCAAGTGTATTTCGCCTTACGAAGATGAATGGAGTCTATATGCCTTCTGAGCATGTTGTTGCTTGCACAACCATGTGCACATCCTTCCCAATCACACTTGAAAGGTTTTGTATGCTCTTTCATGTGCCTTCTGGAATGGGTATTAGTGAGAGCTCAGCGTCAGGATAGGCATGACTTACTGCCAGTCGTTCTTGTTCTTGCAGACTCTGGCATTCTTGTCTTTCCCCTTTCGATTGGATGGACCGCAATGCCGACAAGTCCAAGGAAATGACTGTGGTTGCTGGGGTTGGGCTGGCAGAGGGACAGGCTGCTGCTGTGCTTCCGAGCGCTGTACATTGTCCCAGGATGTGGAAATCGATGCTGTAGGACCTTCCCCATGACGTGACGGTTGCTCCGGTCGAAGGGGAGCGGGAGCTACCGCAGCTACGTTGTTCCACGAGCCATACGTCTGCTGTTGTACTTGTGGATGGTTCTTCGGATGTTGTTGACCTTGGCTGAAGTTTCCAAGTTGAAACTGGGTTGGGGGAGCAGGTGGCACGGCTTGCGAGCCGAACAGCTCCTGTTGAAGAGAGTGTAGAGGCTGTTGATCGGTGGGCTGGTAGTTCTGAGTTCCGGAAACCTGAGACTGCAACGTAAGGGCATGGTAGCTATTGGCGAGAGCGTCGCTGTCCAAATGGCCGCCTTGGTAGCTTTGATATGGCTGAGACTGCCAGTTGTATTGATCTCCCGTTTCGTTGTCGTTACCATTCCCATGCGACTGCAGAAATGGGGAGCCTTGATCTTGTCGTCGGGCCATATTGGCGAAGTCGAGGTTAAAAAGGGTGACATCCAACAGCGATGATAGTGGAGAAGTGGAGGAATTGTCCGTATGATCTCACGGTAGGTTATGCGCTTGCTTCAGGCTCTGGTAGAAGGCTTCGGTGTGCTAGAGCCAATTCGCCGAGAGCATAGAGCCTGATTATACGGAGCTGAAAGTGTCAATATAGAAGGGAGTTGATGACCCACAGATAGGCCGGCCACTCGACCATATATCGAGGGAAGCGATGTAAACAATGTCTTGCAAGTTCCATGGCAGGAGGTAGGCGACGTCCGTCTATCTGTTGGCCTGGGAAGGATGCGGAAACCAGAGACTGTCGTGACTGGACTATCCACGAAGGCATCTAGGGCAGATGAGAGTAGGCCGACCTGGGATATATGACTGAAATACTGTCAGTTTTCCATCGCTTGAGGCGTACAGCCAGCCGATGGGAGTGCATTTTCTGCCTCTAAGTGACTGGCGATCGAGCAGCTAGATGGGCTTAACCACAACCGCACAATGCTCCCAAGGGTGCCACAAAGCTCGGGTAACAAAGCCCATCGCCGTGATGCGAATGTCAGGGGGTGAGCGTATTCGCCCATCCAAAACATGAAGAAAGACAGAAACCGGTTAGACCAGAGCACGTATGGAGTTATGCGCTGCGATTAAGTGCGATAAGCTTTTGAAAAACTGCGCAGAAAACGAAACATTTTGCAGCTCTATCTGGTTAGAAGGGCCTGCTGTGAGGTGCCTCCAATTCGCCGTATCCGCATCCACAGCTCCTCAGGATGAGCCGGTTTCTTCGGTGAGTATTTCCGGACACAACCCTTGCCTGTAGCATTTGCCTCATTTAACTGAGGATAAGCCCGAGCCGACAGCAGTCAACTAACCTGAGAGTCCACTGAGTTTGAGCTAGCAGCCATCTAGGCGCAGTCGAAGCCAGGAGTGGATGGATGGCGAGACTGAATTCCCACGACCAATCGAAGCACTTCCATGGCCGGGCATAGAGACAGTGCTGGGCGTCATAAGTACAGTACAAGTACCATGACGCTGTATGAGCTGTTATTAAAATTCACTGCCCGGATCGAGGTAATTTGGTCCATGAATTGGCCCTGATTCGTTCTCGGTTTCTCAATCGACTGAGCTGTCTAGGTGTTTGAGTGAAGCAGCATCTGCTCGAAGCATCTATTTCATATTAGTATGGCTATTTTCAGATGATAATGAAGATACCTTGGTTACTGCATGTCCAAGCACTGCAACGCGCAACGAGTTGGCCGTCCAGCAGCCAGTCCCTGTCAACCAACTAATGCAATTGAGACCCCCCATCCAACTCCTCGAAGCCGTTGACGGGTTGGAGATTTCAGTAGTATTCCAGTTCTTCGTAGCTTCATTAAAAAGAGACCTCCTCAAAGGTTTTAAACAATCCACCTCCGAAGTGGCGACAACGTCAACGTCACACTGCTCGCTCCCGAGCTCAATAAATGGACAAACGCAACATACAATACAGCTCGCAAATGCATCGCAAGCAAACACGCAGTCACGACAGCGACTGACTCGCAAGCTTCATAGCCTATAATAATCACCATTCGCTTCACTATTCAGAACCCTCCTGTTCCTGAACAGTAAACACTACACCGAGCCGAACCATACGGCATCTCCCCCTGCCGTTAGGGAGAAACACAGCCAGCGACATTGAAGCCTAACGAATCGAGCGACCACGACCGAGTCCACTATTCCGAGTTGTGGAGATTGGCTCCCCGGCATTGCCTCAGGAACCACAACATCATCTCACGCACCTGCGTTCCAGCACTTCGCTCCCTCACCCACTCTGCAAGACGGAAGCCGCAGCACAAACATGCACACAAGCCTTGAGCGGCGCAGGAGCAACTCGGCGGCGGGAGCAACGACGCACGACGAAGCACAAGCCATATCAACCCGGAGCATAACCAGAAATGCGCAGGCCATCGCATGGAAACGGAGACTGGTCAGCCAACAGCGATCGCTAATCACAGCATCATCGCACGCATCTGAAGCCAAGTGAAGGGCTCTTCGAGGTATTGGGGTGAGAGATTGGCGAAAACGTTGCATCCGAGTCCAAAGTAAGCGGTTAACGAGCAGCAGAAACACAACTCTCCACTACTCCAAGAGATAACGATTTTCAAGGTCAGAGAGGATAAATGGCAATACATATTATGCATGGATCCAATTTATATGTTATGCTTATCCATGATAGCAGCCAGTCAAGTATGCTGGTCTTCCACTCTTATATGTCATAAATGCCTTCGATGTGATGTCCAAACGCCTCCCATTCCACCGACGCCAATGTGTTACCTGGTATATCCCTCCACTCCTTCCCTACCTTTCGGCACACATGCCTTCGTTTGTCATCTTGATGCTCCGCTGGCGTATGTTTCGGCTTTCATGAGCTGGCCCGATCAACGTCACAGCTCCTTCACTTCAACCAAGCTTCTCATTCATCTCCGCCCTCCACTTCGGGGCCCACCTCCTCATGGCGAAGACGACGAAACCACTGGACAGTGCCCAAAGTCCCATGATAGTAAACAACCACCCATCACCAAGCGCCTCCACTAAGTCTTGGCCGACCACACCGCCTATACACGCGAAGATGTTGCGTACGAAGTTATTCACAGCGACTCCGGAACTGGATCTCTTCGGCATAAACTCCGTCAACATCGTCGTCGCCACACTAAAAATCACCATGCTCCCCAGCCCAAAGAAAAAGTTGGCGATGCAGGGTACGATCCAGTGGATTCCACGGTCGGCTGTCCATCCATACACGATCAGGCCGAGGGGGTACATGACCGCTGCTATGTATGCATTCTCACACATGCGATCTTCAGGTAATAAGATTAGATCTGAGCGGTTACTGCCATCAGTGCCGGGGCGGAAACGGCCGACGTTGCGCGCTTCCCGGATCATGATGTAGTCGCACCATTTCCCGCCGATGGGGGAGGCGATCATATACCCCAGCGCGGAAGGTATATACAGCAGCCCAACCACGAGGGTGGAAAAGTTATACGGCGGCACACTAAAGGTTGCTTGTATGGAGATATTAAGGACATATAAAGCGCCGAAGGTGACAGCGGCGTAGTAGACGATTATCGCTACAGCCGGAAACCTCAGGTAAAGAAGCGGTTTGAGCGGCTCCACCCAGAAGCGGTAATTGAGTTTCGCGAAGGTCCATGTATGTTTCTTTATACTCTGCCGGGTGCTCACCCTCGTGAGTGTCGGCGCAGCCTCATCCTTCACCGGCTCCGCCTCGGTCGCTACTTGTGGGGGACGGACGGGGGTTTGGGGCCTAGCGAGAGTTTCAGGGACACAGAGAACGATGAGGATGAGTATCAGTCCGCCGTAAGCTGTGAGGAACCATTGTGTGCTACGCCACCCATAGGCTTGCCCCATAGCACCCCCAATGATGGGTGCGAATAATGGCCCCATGAGTGGGCCGAGGTAGAAAATCCCCATTGCGCGACCCCTCTCGAAACTGTCCCACATGTCGGCTATAGTGCCTGCACCGACAGCCTGGACGCCCGCTGCGCTGCCGCCGGAGACGACGCGGAAGAATATTAGTGTGGCGATGGAGGGGGCGAGAGCGGAGGCGATCGACGAGACGAAGAAGAGGAGGAAGGAGTAGAGGTATATGGTCCGTCGACCCAGGGTTTCGCTGTAGGAGGACCACCAGAGGGGGAAGATGGACATGGAGAGCATGTAGAGGGCGACGGAGAGGTTGGTGACGGTGGCGGTGGTGTTGAACTCGTCTGCGATTTGTGGGAGGACAGCTGTGACGGATTAGTATTGGAACTTTCATTCCGAGTTGGAAGAGTTGAGGGGTCTGGGACGCACGGAAGAATATTGCGCTTCCCTGCGGTGCAGCGGCAGCTGCGAGAGCAACCGTCATGGTGATGATCCATTTTGTGCGCCGGGTGTATTCAACAGGCCGTGTTACTTCGGGGATGTAACTGAATTGCCCAAGCAGACCACGTCGATGCTGCCTTTCTATTATCGTCACCGCCTTCGACCTGACTGACGAACTTCGTGACTTGGTTCGTGTTGTGGGTGCATTCTCGACATCTTCTGCGGCGATTTCTTCCATGGAGCCTAAGGAGTAATGCGTGTCTGAATGCGTGTCATCGTCGTGTGATGATACTGTCGAGTCTTCTCGTCTGTGCTTTGGTTTCTCATTCTCGCCATCGATAGAAGGTCGACTGGGAATCGTCATCGTCGTCGAGTCGTCAGGTGCTTCCCCGTGGGGTATCTTCTCCACACTTGAAGCTGACATGGTGATCGCCGTTCCCACTCGAAAATATCCAATTCTCAGATTCTCGATATATGGCCGATGTCGGATAATGATATCATATCAGAACTCTCTGTTTGAGTACCCAAGAATGCAGCAATGGAAGACAAAAATACAATTCTTGTGAGAGAGCCAAGAACGAAGTGAAGACTGGAAAAGAGGAGATAGGATAGATACGAAGGACAGAGGAACTCATCAATGATCGACGGGGCGAGATCTGGTATAGCCGCGCCTCCTGGTATTCCCGTCCATGTCAAAAAGCTTGACATTATGCGCTAGAAGCACGAATCTTGGACCTTTAGGCAACTTTGCCGGAATTCCCACAATCCTTCTGCTAACCTTACCTAACCTTGCCGCATCCTCGGCCAGATCTGCCAGAGGGGAGCGGAGGTAGGCAGCTAGACCTTCAACTAGAGCTCCTGGGCATTTTCAATTGGTGAGAAGAGTTAGCAGCCGGCAGACGTCGACCCAAACACTATTGACGATGTGTGGTGCAGCATGTTTGGACGAATTAGATGCCTCGATGACACCTCAGGATCCCAGATATGTATAAGTGCCGTCGGTACCGAACATGGCGTCTGCGGCGCGGGGAAGTCTAGGTGAGGTCGGCTAACGCGGCACCCTTAGCGAAGCTTAGATCCTATTTAGCGCCAGAGTGACACATGGTGACAGGTATGGGATAGGAAGATTGTGCTTCCGTGGCCAGGATTATGGGGATGCATAGGAATGGTTAGGTAAGCAGAGGTGGCATTCCATGACAGGGGTGTTGTGTTGGAACTGAGGTGGTCCAGCCTTCAAGGTGGATTTCGAGTACAAACAGCTTTCGGCGACTACATGCCAACGACAACACGTTAAGATCACACATTATAGGGCAATATGGAGACAACAGAGAGTTTAGAGCAGATGCAAGCCAGACATAGGAAGGAGGCGAAGGAGTTACAAGGGAAGATAACACAGAAGAAAAAGCAGGCGTCGAAAAAGACGAGAAAAGGTGTTAATGACGAGAGCGAACGTCACGAATCCGAATTGAAGGAGCGTCAGGTTGCCGAAATAGCTGCTTTAAACGGCACCAACGACGTACCAGAGTTGGAAAGCGACACCGGCTCTGTGGCTGGTGAAGCTGCGGTCGAGGATGTCGATAGAGAGGTAGAGAGGATGAGCGAGGAAGTTAAGAAAGTGTCTTTTGCCGAAGGAAGTGCGCCATTGAGGAGCTCCGCAGAGGTGACAGGCGAAAGCATCCCAGAGTTAGGAGGGCTCGGCAAAAAGAGAAATCGTCAGAAGGAAAGACTCGCACGCAGAGCCGCAGAGCAGGAGGCTGAGGCGATAAAAGCGGAAGCGGAAGCGGCATCACAGCCTAACTGGAGGAAGCAAGAACGCACAGCCATGCTTGCCGCCTTCGCACAGCACCAACTCGAGGAGAAGGAAATTAGGCCTGATGGGCATTGTCTCTACTCCTCCATCGCGGATCAGCTTGTCGAGCACGGAACCGACCTAGGCGCGCAAAACGAGGCCGAGAAGAGCGAAACGTTCCGTTATAAGCCGGTGAGGAGGGCGGCGGCTATGTATATCCTGGAGCATAAGGATGAATTTGAAGGCTTCCTCGAAGAGCCTTTGGTAAGCTACGTTACGAAAGTTGAGAGGACGGCGGAATGGGGTGGGCATTTGGAGCTCGTTGCGCTGGCGAAGAGTTATAATATCCAGATTAATGTGTTGCAGGATGGGAAGGTAGATAGGATTGGGCCGGAGAAGGAGGACGAAGAGCCAAAGCAGATCTGGCTCGCATATTACCACCACGGATACGGACTTGGTGAGCACTACAACTCCTTGAGGCGGAAGAAGGGGGTTGATGCGGCTGAAGAGAAGGCCGCAAAGGAAAATGGGAAGGAAGCTGAGTCTTGAAGGCATCTTCACAAGCGATTACCGAATAATGATATCACGACGACATCGCCGCCAAATCGAAACGGTGCACATTTCCAGCCGCAGCTTTGGAGAGATTAGAACATTGGATATCCAGCACAACTCCCATTATTGCGCACTCTGATGCACCCAGATTCCAACCCAGTCAGTCAGTTTACCATCCACGTAGCCAATATCGTGAGACTTGGCAGGCTGGTAATGCTCCTTCCTCACCAACCCATCCTTCGACACCACTCCGAGCGATTCCTGCACGATCTCCCCATCCTCCGCATACTGGATCTCCCTCCCAGGTCTCGGCAGGTGAGCCTCGTAGACGGAAGGAGGAAGTGCCCATGGCGGGCCGCCGGAGGACGGGGGCTTGTAAGTCGGGAACTCGAGGCAGATGAGGTGCCCTGCCGGCGCGAGAAGCTCGGCGTATCGCTTCGCCCATGCTGGGCGGACGGACGGCGGGAGGGCACTCAGGAACTGCGGAAGTTAGAAATCAAGTTAGAAACCAAACCTTGACATGAATGGTGGAATAAAAGACTGGGGTATAGAACTTTACTTACGGTATAGTCGTACAAAACCTCAAAGGTACCATCAAATTCCGGATCCTCCTCCTTCTGCTTCTGCACCCACTCATCCTTGAAAAAATCCCCTGTAATCCAATTCACATGTCCCCGTCCCACATCCACGTTCCTCGTGCGATACATCTCCGCCTTCCTGCCCTCCGATTTCTCCTCTTCCGTCAACACCCCATCACTATTCTTGCCATCCAGCACAGTTTCGATCTTGCATTGCAGCGTTTTGGCATCTTCGAGCGCTAATTCGGAAGATTCCAACCCGTAGGCGTCGTACCCGAAGGCGGCGAGGAGGAGGACGTCGTAGCCGCGGCCGCAGCCGGGGACGAGGGCGCGGCGCCGGCGCTGATAAACATTCTTGGCATTGAGGACCTTGGTGTCTTCGCCAAAGAGATCTTTGCGCTCGAGTGCTTCCACGAGTGCTGGTTGGCCGGTTAGCACAGTCCAATCACAACTTTGTCGCAGCTTTTCAATCAGGTTCTGAACAGCGTTCTTGGTGACGGGTGCGCCGAATACTGGATCGCGCAATGTACTGCTTACCTGGGTTCGGAGATCCTTTGTCCCATGGCGTGAAGGATTTCGCGTACAGATCGTTCCAGGCTTCGGGGTGGGAGTCGGTGGGGTGGGATAAGAAGTGCTGGCGTAGCGTTTCGCGGTCCGACGGGGAGAGGTTGAGGATGGACATTATGAGCTTTATGTGGTGTTTTCTGCTAGATTGCGCTGTGTTTCGTTGCGCTTCGGCGAGCTGTCGATTGCGGGGTGCTGGCGCAGATGTATATTGCTGTTTAACAAGTTCACAGCAATGTCGTATTACGACAGGAACACCGTCTAGATCAACGAATTGGTAAATGAATTAGCCAGAACCGCAAGCGAACAACTCCGCCAGCTCATCCACCATCCATCCGACGTAACCGCGCGTCCTCGAGACCCGTCGATGCCGTAATCACCTACCTGGCGGTGGTAAGTGGGGCGGCTGTACGATACCCCGCCGTCAGTTCACGCCGAAGCTTGGCGGCTAGCCTCGGCGGCCGCCGTGATTTATTTCGGCGTAACGACATCGTACATGCTTAGGAGCTTAGCCACGATAACCTCCATTCTCATATTCTTACTTGCGGAGGTACCTCTGTCTTCTCATTCCACCCCTTTTCTTAGCATCATCGAGCTTGTCTTCCCCCATCCTTGCGTTGCTGCCAATCTGCCATCACCATCATCCCTCAATTTGTGGGCACCAAACTCCCAAAATGACAGCGCCAGAACCCGTCCCCGACCGCTCACCACTCCCAACTAAGGAGTCGACGAATTCTTTTTGGCATAAAGAACCCTCTGAAATCCTCCTCGGTCATAAAACAACGCCTGAATTGCCCCAAGAAGTCGATGTTGTGATCATAGGGAGTGGGATAGCGGGCTCCTTTGCCGCCTGGGAACTGCTAGAAGGAGGGCATGGGGATGTGGGAAGCGTTCTGATGGTGGAGGCGAGGGAGGCGTGCTGGGGAGCCACAGGGCGAAACGGTGGGCATTGTGCTCCGAACCTCTGGGCAGGTCCCACGCATATTAGTCGGTGGGAGCTCGCGAATTTCGAGTTCTTGAGGGAGTTTGTGAAGACGCATGAGGTGCCTTGTCATTGGCAGAATGTTGATGGGGTGAGGGGTTTTTATTCTCAATCCATCTTCGACATGGCAGTCATCGATGCAACAGCCTCCGCATCACTGGATCCAGAGCTAGCTGAGAACGTATCAATAATCTACCCCGGAGACAACACACCCGGCTTGAACTTCAAGGACTTGAGGTTGAATCCTGATAATACCAAAGGGGCGATAAGGCAGAAACACTGCGCGAGTGTGTGGCCGTATAAACTCGTATCCTGGGTGCTGGAAAATCTCCTCGCCGAATTCTCAGCATCGACATCATCGCAGCACAACAGTTTCAACCTCCAAACCAATACCCCAGCCACTACCCTCAGCCAAGGCCGAGATGGAAAGTGGATAATAAAGACGGAAAGAGGAGAAGTGACGGCCAAGAAGGTGCTTTTGTGTACAAATGCCTACACAAGCCATCTCCTCCCAGAGTTTGCGGACCTGATTGTCCCAGTTAGAGGGCAGATGAGTGCGCTGCTCCCACCACCGAGCATGACACCAGAAACTTCAACTCCTCTCGCTGGAAACTTCAGCTACGGACTTATCGGCAACGCAGGCCACACCTCCAAACAAGACGACTATCTTGTCCAACAACCCTTCACCACCTCCCCATCAGGCACCTTAGAAGGTGGTGAGTTGATGTTTGGTGGTGGGAGGGGCGTCGCGTCACTGTTTGGCCTTGCGAAGACGAGGAGGGGTGAGGGGGTAGCAGACGATTCATTCATCGACGAGACTGTCGCTTGTTATCTACGGGCTCAACTAAACAACGAGCTGGACCTGCAAAACTCGGGTGAGGAGTTGGAGGCGAGCCATGAATGGACGGGGATTATGGGGTACTCGAGGGATGGATATCCGTGGGTTGGGGAGGTGCCGGACGCTATGACGGAGGGTGGAAGTGGGAACGGAATGTTTATAGCGGCTGGGTATACGGGGCATGGGATGGCGAATGCGACGCTTGCGGCGAGGAAGGCAGCGCAGATTATGATGGGGAAGAAAGAGGGGGAGGGGCAGGGTATGATAAGCATTCCGGATGAGATGTTTGTGACGGAGGAGAGAGTCAACATGTGTAGAGGATTGGTGCAGACACGGATGGTGGATTACTTGGAGGATGATTTGCATTGTTAGGTGGCCAGGGAGCGGGATTTCGATGATGGCGTCGGGACGGTCGGGGGAGATACACACATATGATCCCCACAATCGGGTATTTGGATAGCATTCGAGATCAAGATATAAAGTCCTTACTGCATTATTCGATTTCCATCTTCAGTCGTAATAAGCGAGTATCATGTGCAAGAACTTTGCCAGGATGGAAAACCCAAAAGATAAGCGGCTACCAAGCAAGGCACCAAGAGGGCATTTATAGAAGAAGGTCGCGATCTCTGTTAAGAGATAACCACCCCTGACCCCTATTGCAAGCAAGAATTCTTTGATCATCAGAACGTTGCTTCAATACTCGGCTGTGAAACATGTCAAACTGCCCTCCAACTTCAGCCCGGTACCGGCTGAACATAACCCCGGGGCCCCCAATTGCTTTACTCGAGGATCTGGTAAGATCAGGGATTTCGGAGATGCTTGCCCGCAGCGCACTTCTATCCCCGACCACAAACCACTAAGGTTGCATATTCAGCCTTGTCGCTCTCACCCAGCCTATTGACGTATTTAAACGCCGTGAGAGAGGTACAGAACGGAATTGCGATACTCAGGATACATTATAGACGCGACAATGTCTCTCAGACTTGCTGCAAGAAATGGCGGCGTGGCGAGAATTGCTCTGAGCAGAAATGCGGCGCCAGTGACTGCGACTGCGTCGATTGCGAAGAGGCTGGCGAGTAGCAGGGCTGAGGATAGCCAGCAGAGGGTATGTTGTATCCGAGGATTGGAACGATGGATAGACACTGACATTGAGAATAGCTTCTTACCACTGGGCTCGAGAATGCCGATCCACAGGTTTACCAGATCCTTCAACATGTACGTTCCACTGTCATAATGGGCCGAGCACACTCTAACAACAACACAGGAGAAGAAGCGCCAAAAGCACTTTATTAACCTCATTCCCTCAGAGAACTTCACATCACAGGCCGTCCTCGATGCCCTCGGATCTGTTATGCAAAGTGAGTCATCACTTCACATCCGATTTCCTGGCCAAGTGTCGACCAGTCAAAGAAATCCCACAGCATCATACTAACACACCACAGACAAGTACTCTGAAGGCTACCCCGGCGCCCGCTACTACGGCGGCAACGAGTTCATCGACCAAGCCGAGTCTCTGTGCCAGGCTCGCGCCCTGGAGACCTTCAACCTCGACCCAGCAGAATGGGGTGTCAATGTGCAGCCACACTCTGGCTCGCCAGCCAACCTCCAGGCATACTCTGCCGTCCTCAACGTTCACGACCGCTTGATGGGTCTCGACTTGCCACACGGGGGACATCTTTCCCACGGCTACCAAACCCCAACCAAGAAAATATCCGCAATCTCCAAGTACTTCGAGACCTTGCCCTACCGTCTGGACGAGAAGACGGGCCTGATTGACTATGTCAAGCTGGAGGAGCTGGCTATGCTCTACCGCCCTAAGCTCATCGTGGCCGGTACCAGCGCTTACTCCCGTCTTCTGGATTACGCCAAGTTCCGCGCCATCACCGACAAGGCAGGCGCCTACCTCTTCTCCGACATGGCACACATCTCCGGCTTAGTCGCAGCTGGCGTCGTTCCATCTCCCTTCCCTTACTCTGATGTCGTTACGACCACCACCCACAAGTCCCTCCGTGGCCCAAGAGGTGCTATGATTTTCTATCGTAAGGGCGTTAGGTCTACCAATGCCAAGACGGGGAAGGAGACCATGTATGATCTTGAGGATAAAATCAACTCCTCTGTCTTCCCAGGCCACCAGGGCGGTCCGCACAACCATACCATTACCGCTCTCGCTGTGGCGCTGAAGCAGGCGCAGAGCCCGGAGTTCAAGGCGTATCAGGAGCAGGTCCTTGTTAACTCGCAGGCCCTGGCCAAGCGCCTCGGTGATGCTAAGGACAAGGGTGGGCTGGGATATTCTATCGTGTCTGGTGGTACTGATAACCACTTGGTTCTGTTGGATTTGAAGCCCCAGGGCGTCGATGGTGCTCGTGTGGAGCGCATCTTGGAGTTGGTCGGTGTTGCTAGCAACAAGAACACCGTCCCAGGCGACCTTTCGGCGCTCAAGCCGGGTGGATTGAGAATGGGAACTCCTGCAATGACTACCCGTGGATTCCAGCCGGAGGATTTCTCGAGGGTTGCAGACATTGTCAACCGCGCCGTCATCATTACTCAAAGGCTCCAGAAGGAGGCGACTGAGGCGCAGACGGCAAAGGGTAGAAAGAACCCAGCTTCGGTTAAGGCGTTCCTTGAGTTGCTTGGTGAGGGAGAGTCGGTGAGGGAGATTGTGCAGCTTAGGGCTGAGGTTGAGGAGTGGGTTGGTACCTTTGCGTTGCCGTGGGTTGAGGACAAGTAAATCCGAGTTCTAGTGGTCAGGTAAACTGGCGAGGTGAAGGTGATGAGAGATCAAGGAGGGAAAAAGCTGTGGTGGCATGGTTGCTGGCGTTTATAGCTTGTGTAATGGTTTTAGCGTGTGTGTGAATGGATATGATATATGACCATAGTTCTATTCCTTGCTATTCTCAGTTCCTAACGCATTCTTCTGGGCTAAGTCCGCCGCCCACAGAAGTATAAAACCATCCCGCAACCTGTTCTTTCTCTTTTATTAAGCACAACTATTTCGCCTGCAAGCATATGACTCCAAACCCAGTCACTAAACCTCGAGAACATACTAAAGAGCAGCGCGTGGGTGACGTTCTCACTTACTGAATTCGAATTATCATACTGCCAGCCAAACTCCGTCATTCCCAACAGTTTAATGGGCTGTTAGCAGTAGAGCAGCTTACTCATAGCATTAGTATGGAGAGTTGCCGAATTCCTGGCTTGCTTCACGCTTCTAGTACGAGTACGTATTTTATAGTTATTAGCTAGGTTAAGTTAGGATTTTTCTTTTTATAGTCCCTCATATTGGTTTAAGCATGACAGACCACTTGCAACACAGTTATTAGTAGCATGGCGTTTACAAAGGTGTGCTGACTCGAAATACTTAGGAGTTGAGGTTGAGAGTGGGAAGGTATTTGATGGCAGAAGCTCATGAGTTGTATCCGCTGTTGTAGTTGAGTGTGTGAAGGAGGGAATGAGCATGTGGGTGGATGGTGAGCGTTCGATGTGTAACTTCGAGATGAGTTGTCTTTGAAAAGAGGCAGGTGAGCTCAATTCAAAGGACTAAACCGACTGTTGCTGGGTTACATTCCTACAAGGCCATCGAGGTGGGACTACTCTATATCGCCCAATATTGAAGACAAGTCTGCTTAGTAGAGCTGCTCAACGCATAAACATTCCCAGCCATGAACCGCTCGAGTCGTCATCAGTGAAATGACGACGAAGACAATTGCCGTGGTCCTCGGTGACAGCCATCATTTATGCCAAGAATGTCGCCGACCGTGCGGCCACTAAAACCCCATACTCGGAATGTCCCCCACACCTCGGCATCTCCATGCTTGATAACCTCCAAGGCTTCCCCAATATTTCGTATTTCTATCACCATCTCCCATCTCCCAGCGTCTCTTGTCATCCTCAACTCCTGTTATAGACTGAAAATTTTCAATTGATAACTACTAGCAAGCAGTCAAGATGAATCGCAACCAGCTCTTCGATGTCACCGTAAGCTCCCCATCACTTCAATTCAACTGTTACCGCCTCCGAAGATGAGAGTGGACGACGTATGTTAACAACGAAACAGGGCAAGGTCGTCCTCGTCACCGGAGGCGCAAAAGGCATCGGCCGCATGATCTCGGAGGGTTATGTGGCGAACGGGGCCAAGGTGTACATTTCCAGCAGAGATGCTAAGGCCTGTCAATCCGCTTGCGACGAGCTCAACAAGATGGGTCCAGGCAGCGCTGTCGCCATCCCTGCCGACTTCTACAAATTGGAGGACTGCAACAAACTCGCAGAGCAATTCAACAAGCTGGAAGACCACCTCGATGTTCTGGTCAACAACTCCGGCAGCAACTGGGGAGAGAGTTACGATTCCTACCCCGACGCAGCATGGAACCGCGTCTTGACATTGAACCTGCAGAGGGTGTTCACCATCACGCAACTCCTCACCCCAGCCCTCGAGAAGAAGGCCACAAATACAAACCCGGGCAGAGTCATCAATATCGGATCCATCGACGGGCTGCGCGTCCCAGCCCTCGAGACATTTGCTTACTCCGCCTCCAAGGCCGGCCTACACCACCTCTCTAGAGTCCTTGCCAACCACCTTGGCAAGCGCAATATTACGTCGAATGTCATTGCTTGCGGTCCTTTCGAGTCGAAGATGATGAAGAAGACGCTTGAGGATTTCGGAGAGCATATCAAGAGCGGGATCCCGCTGGGCCGTATTGGTGCGCCGGGGGATGTAGCGGGAACGTGTATTTTCCTTTCCAGTAATGCGGGAGCGTATGTTAATGGGGCTACGATTGCGCTGGATGGTGGAAGTGTGGTTGGAAGCAAGTTGTAGGAGGAAGCAAGCTTTAAACTTGTGAAATGTAGTAGCACAATATACCTGCCATTATGTCAGCCCTCACTTTGAAGTCCAGAAACTGTTTACGTATGTATGATTATGAAGCTAAATTCGAAATTCTATCATGGATTACACTAGTCTATCGAATCAACTGTTCCAGGCAACCAAATCTAAGCAAGAGGGTATCTTCCGGTCTTCCTCTACTCCATCCCACTCTAATCAAGCCCCTGTTATATGCCAGTCACATCGACTAATTAAGCTCAATCTGGTACATACATACATTATGCGGGCCAAACATACCTCCTGGTCGGAATAAACGACCCAACTCTCGCAATTCCCGGGATCGTAGGATGAAACCCCCACGCAACGAAGGACGCATCAGCCATCTTTCCAAACAATGCAAGTCCGGGATACCTGGCTCATACTCCTATAACGTTATTAGCACACCGCCAATTACATGACTGAGTGTTCACTTACCGAATAATTCCCCTGCGTAGGCTGCCAAACCTGCGGCTGAGCGAAGGCTGGGACGTTGTTTATCGCGTTGTCCACAACTGTTGTTGGGAGGAGGAGCTTGATGAAGCGAAGGCCTTGACAATTTGCGTTGAGGGGAGAGATCCTCGTGCCATCTGACAAGAATCCGCACGCAACATCGATACACGGTGCGAGGGTTGGTGAGATTGGCGGTATGTCCTTGGAGGGAATTACGTTGTTTTGAGTGCACCAGTGACAATGCTCTTCAATGCTAAGCGCTTATTCCTCAGGGCAGGTAAAGCGCCGGATGTTTTGCAGAAAAAAATAGTCTAGTATAGCTGCGCCGTTTAAGACATCTGGGTCCGGTACTGGAGCACGGATGATTTGGCGATGGGAGGGCGCTATATGTGCCGATACACTGCTTCAATTACCACAACACCCCAATATCTAGGGATGGGACTTACGTAAAAGTAAACTTAACCTTCTTAACATACTGGAAAACAGCAGGGTGTGTCCAGTCCTTAATCTTCGGGCCCCTGGCTTCATTTCCCCTATAAGCCGCCTCAAATCAGGCCCCAAACCGTGCAGATAGCATCATGCCAAAAATTCCCATGCACACCTGGCGGATTATGGTTCCCGAGGATCCATGGATTATAATGGATGCAAGGAGACTCATCTAGTATCTCCATAGCATCTTTCCCCACTATTTCCAACCGAGAAAATAATTTGGAGATCGCACAGATGCGCATTTCGAGGTCGGGTTCCCATTCCCGTTGCGTGGTAGGGTGTTTGAGGTGCTGCTGCTCGTCCCAGCCGATGAGCTCGAAGTAGGTGGGCTGTAATTATTTGCCTGCTAATGATTGGGCATTGGGGATGTTGGTTATTGGTTGGACGCGGGTGGGCATGAGCATAGCTGGCCAATTGTAGGGGTTTTGGAAAGCCATTTTGAGAGGTATAATGGTTAAGAAGAATTTCGTGGGAGCTATTCTCTTGGTCTTCGACATCGGGTTCATATACGCCGTCGCAGCTCTTTGATAACACAATCGTCATGTTCTAACAAAGTTCTCTTTGACTCGATGAAAAGACGGATGCGGAAGTAAGGAAGTGTTCGAGGTTCGTGCCAACCTTTGTCAAGGCCAAATTCATCGAGGGCAAAGAATGTAAAGCAAATTCGCCGATGAGCTAACAAAGATGTCTAGATCTCCAGGGGCAACAAAGGAAGAGTACAAAGTTGAGATGCTGTTCTTCGAGGGAGACCATGAAGGTTAAGGCTTTTCCGAATTGACGCGCTAACCAATTATCCAGCCTCCTTAACAATGTATTCTCGACCCGAAAGACTCAACATGAACTTACAACGTAAGATGGCTATTGAGACTCTAGAAGGCTAATCGGGTAGCATCGAACAAAATAAATATCTATCATTGTCGCACATTTCAAGGAAGGTGGTACTGGTGGTCAAGCTCGGCATCTCTTCCTCTGCTACCGGTATTTCAGCATGTCATTTACCAAATGACTTATGGCTCTACAACCCGATTAACATCCAAAAGAAACGTGGTAGAGCGGTCGTTCATCCACGGCGCTGGTACCGCCTTGCTTCCTTGTCATTTGCGTCCGTCTGAAGAAATAAGCAAGAGAACCGCGACAGCGACGCTTGACCTGTTAGCATGGTCTTGAGCCTTGCACCGCATTGCAGAATTTGCTTTCGAAGACCACGACGGTGGCGTCAGCCTTGCAGGTTCAATCAACTCCAGCTCGAAATCTCGGGCCCAGGAGTTCTTGGATACACGATTACACTGTCACTCCGACTCCTGCCTCCTTCGTGAATCCAGAATGGCATCCATCGTCGAATCTGAAGAGACTGGCAGCAGCATCACCAACGACCTTGGAGAGATGGCTGGTCTGAAGGTTGTCGACGAGTCCGAAAATGGGCCAGCCGCTGCTTCTTCCGGCGACAACACAAAGTCCGAGGATGACGTTCCTGCGAACGCCATCGTCGGCGAGTTCACACGAACGAAATGTCTTCACCAACATTAACTAATTCTTTGCAGAAACACACCGATAACCGCGCATGCGTTCCGAAGTCAGTCCATCTCTTCACCCTCCTCCCAACGGGGATGCAGATGATGATCTGGGAGCATGTCTTCGCCACAACCGCAAACCGCATGATCTTCCACTGCAAAGAAAATCGCCGCCTCTGGCACGCCTTCAACAGACCTGCCGTAGCGCACAAACTCTCTGCCAGTGAGATCCTCCCAATCCGTAACTGGTGAATGAGACTCGCACTCCCTCAGCCAACGGGTGACATCTTTCTGATGGTCGGTCAGACGCTCACGCGTGTCCGTGCCGCCTGCCCACTTTCCGGACACATCGCCATGGATTAGATCCGTGACCATCTCACCGGGGTCTTCATCGATGTCTATAGCCCAGCGGCGACCGCTCCTGATCTGCCGATTTGGGAGCGTCTACCGCATTGGGGTTATCCGGATGCCTATCCTGATGTTCATACCGACATCGACCGCGAGCTTCAGCGCTTGAGACTTCGCACGAACTGAATCTTAAAGCCGTCCATCTGAAGAATGTGGTGTCCAATCCGCTTTAGCAACGACACATCGGCAGTTTCTTTGTCTAGTTTGCGTTCTGGGCAATGCCGAACCGGGGTCTGCTATGAGGAGGAATACTGAAGGCGGAGAGACAGCGAAAGTCTTCGTGGTCGGCACCGCGTCGGCGAGCTAAAATAGAGATCAATCGCATGGAGCTGGGTCTAAAGTTGGTGGTGAAGTGGAGTCAGACGAGGATTATTGTGGCGGCTTGTATACCGCTGGTGTTGAGCTTAGTGGTAGGGTTTTGGTATATGGCTGCGCATAACTTTGAGGGTGCGGCGGGGAATGCGTGGGCGATTTGGAGTTATATCGATACGGCGGGTGCTTGTGTGTTTTTCTGATGTTGTGGTGAGTTGTGCTGACGTTGGCAGTCATTTTGGCGCTGTTTCGTATTCGACGGTGTTGAAGGATGGCTCTGGTAATTGAGGCCCCATTTAAGCAACTGTCTTGTGCAGGTATTTAAAGCCAGAAGTAGAAGGGTTGTCGTTCAGCTGGTTTGGACAGTTTAGAGATGTGTGGGTTTTGCCTGGCGATAACGAGATCAGATTCAATGCGCCAGTGTTGGCGATCTGATCTCCACTGGCATCATCTTCTTGGAGGCTCCACTTGTTCTGAAAACTAGATTTCAGCTCTTCAAATGCAAGCTTGAGGAGAAGCCTTAAACTCCGTAGCTTGCTTCTCGATTCCGATTTGTAGTGCTGCACCCCCAATTGGGATTCTGATTTATCCGTGCCTTTATGTCAGAAACCCCTGAGTTTGCTTGCGTTTGGTCTTCGCTCACAATCAAGCTCTCCGTTGCAAAGTATACCAGTGGCCAACACTCATTCAAGAAACAGCATAGAAGCTGCCTCTTCCACAAGATTTCAAGCTCCAACACCTGCAGTTTCCGAGATGGCAGTTGTACATGATTTGGAAACTGCTTTTCTCCACGCTCCGAACCTTCCTACTCCATGTACTGCACAATGGCAGACTTTGGGCGAGAAGAGGGCAGCAGGTTTGTTGGATTTATTCGTTGCAGCACCAAGCGTTCGACGGTTAATGAGAACAAAATTATTCACTAGTCAAAGATGGCAGCAGTCGAAGTGAAGCTCTCAACCTCGATCTCGGAAGAATATCCAATTCTTCCCAACCAGCGTTGTCCATGGGTAGATCCGGGTATACCCTTGAGGTTGCTGGGTGGAGTATATATCCGGGTTTATATACTAGGGTAGAAATGGGAATACCGAGGGATGTTAGCATGTGATTAAATAACGCCGCTTTGGGGTAGCACTCACACATGTCTTCTAATGCGGTCACTCGCTTGCCTAATTTGGAGCTTAATTTTGTACATGAGGTATAAACCTGTAATCCGATACCCATGGGTAGGGCTGAGATTGCCTGGGTAGGTACCCTACTCAGGTAACCCAAAAAACACTCGGGTATTTCATATCCATGGACAACGATATTCCCGACTCTGGCTCTCAAGAAACCGATCCCTCGTTCATAGGATTTTGCCCGAATGCAATTTGTGGTCTGATTAGAATCCTTCCGAGCTTACAAAGGATGGGTGCTGATATATGGCCGCATAGCAGGTGTTGGACGCGCTAATTTTCGGTAAGAGGTGATGCGTTAACGTGTGGTCTTGTAGCGGAATTTACTATCTGGTAGCTTTTCGTCGGCCTCTCGAATTTTTACCAACATTGATACGATTAGTTTGCCCGGGCGAAGGGAGAGAGAGAGGGGGGAGGGGGTTTCCCAACATTGAGCCCAGCACTATTTAAGTTCATGACAATCGTTATCTCTGACCTCTCACACTGAATAGTACAAATTACTACCGTACTACGACTTCATGCACAGCTCCACTGCAGCCTGGATGGAATGTTTGAGGAAGCACGCAAACTGACAAAGATGGTCCCCAAGTTGATGTCTACCGATGTTTTGAATTTGCTGCGACTACACGGCAATGGTAGCAGCTCGACCGACAGTTACCATAATATGATACTGCCTAACGTACACCACGGGTGGATAGAACACCCGAGCAGATAGAACATGGAATTGCGACAAAGAAACAATTAATGCCTTTGGCAACCACAACTTTACAAAAACAAGTTCAATTTATTCGCAAATCAGATTCCGCCAATATGTCGACATCCAATGTGCATGTTCGCGCACTGTGGCCGGGTTTTCCGCATCGTCCACAGCATCGTGCGTTGATTTCAATCCCTCTCGTTAGGCCACACCCTACGCGTGTTTCTTCCACTACTTGCCGCTCAACGTTCTTCTGGTCCTGAATATCTTGCCCTTCTTGTATTGTAAGTGATCCTCCAAGCCTCACATGTGTTTTTTTTTGCCATCCTTCGCTTGGTGAGAAGATGATTTGCGTCTTGAAGTTTGGCAACCTCCGATGCCATTAAAACACCCGAGTGCATCAACTTTTGTGTGCTCTTCCCTAGTTGATCAACCGCAAGAATTATTGATGTAGGTGAGCTGTCTTGATGGTTTTGGATGTGGGTTTTAATGAATTCGGACTGTGAATGTGTTTCAAAAGGATTTTGTGGTGTTTTTGATTCCCAAAGTTCGGGTCCAAGCAGCTGTACTGGTTGCGACAGAGTTCTCAAGGTAATATTCAGCTTAGACATTACACTTATTGGATTCAATGGAACAAGACCTGGTCCGCGGAACCCACCACGAAAAAATAAATCCATCATAGTTGAATTGAATGTTGTTTTGAATGGTGGAAAGTCAGTCTTGGTGATATGGGTGAAGTGTTGAACGCAATCAAGGCCAATATCATTTGTTGTCCAACCATTTTTGCTAACAGATATAACCCAGTTCGGCAGAAAAGAACTGTTTCGTACCATGCCGATAAATGGTATTGTGCCGCTACAACGATGAATGGCGGTACTGCCCAACCTTGAGCTGAGCACTGACACGTTGAATCACAGTCACCCATTCGCGATTCCCTTGCTGTGCTAATTTGGGCCGTCCGCGTCTTTCTGAATTTGTGACGACCATACAGGGTGCAATGACTCCGAGTAAGAAGCCTGTCTCATCAAAGGTGTACACATCAGCTTCGAGTATCCTATAGATAGTAGTTAGATCTCCGTCGTGGTAGACTGGTTAAGAAATGTCGGGAATACCATCGATCGAGCATCACCATATGCTGGACTGTCATCGACTATATTTTATGTTTGTGAACCTAGACAAGCTTGAATCGGCTGTCTTCTTATCCTTGCACTTTTTTGGTGTTGGCTTCCGGGCGTTTCCAAGTTTGAACCTAACTCTAGAGTTTAATGTCCTTCTTTCAAGATTAGCTAGTGATGGCAATGTCACACATAGAGCTCGCATTCACACCAACCCAGAGTAAAAGGTAAAGTACGATAAATGATATTCATTCTAGCTAACTTCCTTCCAAACGAGATTCAGACATTTACAGTTTTCTCACCGCCAATCTGACACCGTAGCGCCGATGGCTCGACGAGCTGGGTTAAGTTCTGGTCGAGGACCATTTGTCATCATTATATCTCTCGACCGCCAGATGATCGTCTCTTCTCATCCGTCCCCTACGCCTCCTAAATCTCCAACTTCGAGAGTTCGAGACCCTAGAGTCATGCTCTTTCGTAACGGTGAATGTCTGATATCCGAGTTAGCAGTCTCCCGGGTAGAAGAGTTGTTGAAGAGTGGCGATGCAGAGAGGATAATTCAGAACAGAGTTCTTATCTCAACAACGACCTGACGCCGTAGCGACGACGTTTCGACGAGCTGGGTTAAGTATCTGGCCTTCTGGCCATTTGTCATCATTATATCCTCTCCTGCTCCCTTCCACCTCGTAAAGAAATTGTTGCGACTTACCAATTACACCAATACTTGACGCCTCAGTTCTCCTCCTCTCTTCAGCCAGGAGGCCAAGGAAATGAGAAGATATTTCAAAAAATATATCCCATACTTCATACGCGCTATCCCACCAACAAGGAATAGTCGTTTGGTAATGATGGGACTCTTGTGGACTTTTCTAGGCACGAAAAAGATAATATCCTTCAGCAGAAGAGTATGGAGAGACTCGGAATGCTGTACACACTAATGCCGTTTGAGCGGACTGTAGGGAACTGTGGGAGAACAAGCGAGATGGAGACCCAAGGTTCTGGGAGTGCACGGAAGAATTGGGGTGTTGGATTGGGACATGAGGTGACCCGGAAGCAGTAATTAAGAAACGAGAATACGGGCTGGAAAATTGCGGATCGGAAGTGACTGAGAAATTGGTGTGGGTTGAAAATGGATCGTTGTAGTGATAGCGACGGTACTGGGACGAGCGAACAAAGCGGTGAGGCCGGCGCGATCAAATAATTGTCGTTTGAGCGAAGTAAGAGATGCGGATGTAGTTCGCGTAGGTAGCTGCGCTGCTGTTCGAGAAATACGAGTCGGTCGAATTGGCGTGCGCGTTTGCAGAAGTTGCTTGAGGTCGCCTCGTCCGATATTTGAGCTCGCGTACATCCTACCATGTTAGAAGCAGACGATCCGGTCCATTTGGTCAGCAACACACAATCACCATAGTACGCGCCTGAAGTCTGGTCTCTGGAAAAACAACGCTTTGAAAGAGTTCGTGATACCATTGCGGCCATGCGGTTAACATGAAGAAGCCCAGACATCGAAAACGGCAACCGAGCCTCGGATATCAGCCCAGATGCGCTACGCCAATTACCCAGAGAAAGCTTGCAACATTTACTTGGTCTCGGTCTCCTCACCACCGAGCATGGCGGTCTTCTTGGCCTCAGCACGCTCGAGCTTGCGCTCGCGGGCGGCCTTGGTCTTGGCACGCTTAGCATCCATCTCCTCCTTGATCAGACGCTCACGGGCGGCCTCAGCCTTGGCCTTGTGGATCTGTGTTTATTGTCAGTATTTCGTGTTGTGGCGGTCGAGGGTCGGTGGTTGAACGTACGTGCTCAACGAGAGCGCGCTTGTGCTTGAAGGTGTTACCCTTGGACAAGTGGTAAAGCTCGTGGTAAAGGTGCTTGTCGATCTTGCCGGAGGCGCGATACTTGACGAGCAAGCGGCGGAGAACGCGGAGACGGCGCATCCAGACGATCTGGGAAGGCATACGGGCATCAGCCGTACCCTTGCGCTTACCGAATCCCTTATGTCTTCCGAGTCTCTTGGCCTCAGTGTGGGCACGGGCGCGAGCGCGGGAGTGCATGGTAACTGGCTTGCGGATGATCAATCCATCGGCAACCAACTTGCGGATGGTCTGGCGGGAGTTGGCGTTGGAGATCTCGGAGACCTCATTTGGGTCGAGCCAAATCTTGCGCTGGCCGCATCCGACGACGGCAGCCGCGAGGCGCTTCTGGGTACGAAGGTTAACCCTACGAGAGAGCCCGTTAGTCCATATATTCCGTGCATAATATCTGTAGTATCGCTGAACTCGTCGCTGTCGCTATGAGGCTGAAAATTTCGCTGTGAAGATCGTGGTGCGCAGGGGTTATCGTCATGGAGGCTTCCACCGCTCGTATGTGCCCTCAACCCCTCCGCAACAGTCCTCCAACATATTCCATCATATCCAACTCATTCCCAAGCGCGCAGGAGTCTCCTTCGCAAAACGTACATCTTGTCTGTTGATGGGTGGTCGTCGATTGTCGATGGTTGTCGTGGACTATCTCGACCAAGCACGAGATTCTGGTGGGCAGTTTCGGGAATTGACGTGGCCTCGCTTACGAAATACTAGCGTCCCAATCAGTGTGCGATCAAATTTCGAGAGGGCGGCAGATAAGGGTTGCCCTACCCGTCACGTGCGTTCAAAGCCTGATTGAGCTTATCGATAAGTATGAGGAACACCAAAACCAAAATCCTGGGACGCGTCGCTTTAAGATTGCTAGCCGAGGACTTGCTAGCCGAGGACTAGTGAGGAAGGCTAGGAAAAGGCGCTAGCTCTTTTTTAATGAATTTACCTTTATCCGTCAGCCCAGTCATGCCGAAATTGAGTCTTGACGAGCGCTGTGACAAGCGCTGTCACCCACTAAGATTGAAGCCTACAGGTTATCGGTTCACTAAACCACGACTAAAATACGGCCTCACCGTTATGAGTGGTGAACCACAACCAAACTATCGCTATAGCAGCGACAACTCAGAATGAACTATTTTGTGCTTGTTACCTTGCCCCCCGGACAGCCTATGATTGCGCTTCTATTCAATAGCAAGTCAATTTGATATAGCCACATCGCTTTCCACCGCCGTTTGACTCCATCGGCGAGCTCCGTCCCTAGCATCCTAGCCAACTCTCAAACGAAACTTCTGGTGGCTCTTAAAGACGTGCTAAGTCCACCCTAAGTATTCAATGCGCTAGGCTGAATCTACTGAAGTGTTGCTCTCAGTAGGACATCGACTTGGCATTCCTAAAAGTCTCACATCTCCATCATGACCACGACGAGTTAAATCTCTCATAGTTTCTAAAACCTGATCCTTGAAACACGTTTAGCATTTCTAAACTGTTTTGATTAGCGACCTATTCTGGCATTGAATTTAAACCACCACTGTGCTTTTGTTAACGCGAAAAGGTTGTTATTTTTCAAAAGCCGAAACCTGACTTGCGCAAATTTTGGACATCGAGAAATAGTGACAACAAGCAAACACAACCGCGCCTTTTCATAATTGATTACCAGGCGTGAAAATTATTCAATTACGAAACTTAATCTCGGAATCTGACTTTGTATAAGAAACCACCCTTCATCTTCAACCACTCCTGTTTTGTGATGGTGTAACTTTCAAGTTCTCAACGTTCTTTTGCCGATGCTCAGGTTTTCCTACAGCTCATGAATCTATCTAACCCCATATAACCCACCATAAACAGCAAGCTTGCGATCCGCTTACAACTCATATCTATTCAGCGAATGGCAGATAACGAATTGTACTTTTGTCTACGAGTGAAATGTCCCTCGATCTTGCTTTGTATCTTCGCAGAAATGCGCAATCTTATAATTCCCCTTCCTAGCTCAATTGCACAAAGATTCGCAAACAACCATACCACCCCTATCAGCTATTTATTTAGCTCAAATCCCATTTCCTGGTACACCCGAACCAGCGCTTGGGCTGTTTCAAACTTCCTTGAGATATCCCTTCAGCCGCAGGATCCCTTCACCGTTGAAGAACTTCTCCCACATCTTCAGCCACTCCTCCTGCACAACGGTTCCCTTCTTCCCCGGATTCTTAAAACTCCTCGTACAAATCTCTCTCAGCCTTTGCCTCATCGTCTTAATAACCAGCATCGTCTTCCAATCGCTCACCGCGAAGCGGGCTCTGTTGCCATCTAGAGTGATCACTCCGGCATAGAAATCGCACTTTACGTCCCCGCAGAGGAGGGCGATGGCGAAGTCGGAGACGGCGGTGGTTTCATGGGCATTGTAAAACCTGGTGTGTGTTGGCATAGCCCAATGAGGCATAGAGGGGAAGCGTGGAAGGGAGGAAGGGAGGAAAGGAGGAAAGGAGGAAGGAAGGAGGAAGAGAGATGGGGAAGACGTACGATTTGGCCTGCATGATGTGGTAGTAGGAGAGCCATTGTAGATCCCCACGCCCCTTGTTGATCGATGATGGATGGAGGGAGATATTCTGGTTGTTCGCCACATTACGGTATCCTCTGCCATCTTTGACGAGGAGCTTTGGATAGAGCGCCCAGGCAATCACGGACTGAGTTATGAGGTCATTCTCAGAGTTGACGTTGGCGCGTTGAGGCAGCTCAAAGAAGTCATGTCTCCTTGACGAATACCGATTCCTCTTGATATGGCTCTTCTCGTGTTCGGTTAATGGGAGGAAACCGCTGTCCACCAATGCCGCTGTGAGTTGACCTTTCAAATCCTCAATATTACTCAGTGTCTGCGGACTCAAAAAGTTCTTTCTACAGAACTGAAACTCGCTCTGTCCAGTCGTCTGACACACTTTCTTCCACGCCAAATACGCATTATAATTAGTCAACAAGTCCGAGTCGCCTCTTGCAAATGCTTTGCGCACGGTGTCGGCTTGTTGTCTAGCGCCGAATGGGGCTTGGAAAGGAGATTTTGAGGAGAGGATCGCGGCGATGGTGAGCGTTGCGTCGAGACATTTGAAGATACTCCCCAGTAAAATCAGTTTACCTAGGAAGACATCAAGTGGCAGACGAGACAGCTGGTTGCCGAGGGGGGTGAGGTCTTCCGAGGGCGTGAGAGCTTTGACGTCGATTAAGGCATCGATCGCTCGGCGAATGTTGCGTGCTGACGGGGGATCGAGAGCCATGGCTAATGTCTCCTCGATGCCGCCAAGCTTGCAGGTCTTGACTCTGATGGCAAGGTCTTGCAAAGACAGACGGAGGAGCTCGGGTGTCTGTTGCTCAGCCATAAGCTCATTATGTCGATACTTGGTGAAGAGGTGGAAACACAGTCCCTCCTGGACACGGCCGGCTCTTCCTCTTCTCTGCTTGGCGTTGGCCTTGGAGATGAAGGTCTCGAGGAGTCTGGAGAGCTGACGACGTTCGTCAAAACGCATCTCTCTGTGCTTTCCGGCATCAATGACACAGGTCACGTCGGGAATGGTGATACCTGTCTCGGCAATGTTGGTGGCGAGGACGATCTTCCTGATTCCTGGTGGTGGCTCCAAGAAAGCAGCTTCTTGGTCTTCCGACGCGATCGAAGAGTGCAAAGGGTAGATGTACCACTCGTTCTTGAAAGCCGGGTGGCCGATGAGCATATCGTTGAGTTGACGAATCTCACCGATACCGGGCAAGAAGACGAGGATGGCCTTGCTGTAAGAAATGTAGCGCTCATCATTGGCGATTGTGGCGATAAGTGCAGAAATAAGATCGAAGTCGATACGATACTCGTCCATTTGAAAGATGGTATTCTTCGTCTTGGTGCTGTATCCTCGAAGCTGCTTCGTAGCTTCACCCTTGTCATCCTTGCTGTGAGAGAGCTCTTCCGGCTCAGCGTCATCATCCAAGTCGGTATAGTTCTTTTCACGAGCACCATTGTTGTCGATAGTGAAGCCTGTCAACTCAACAGCGTCCTCAAGGTAGTACGACGTGACTGGGAATGTTCTTCCTGGCACTTGCAGTACTGGCGCACCATCCAGGTACTTGGAGAAACGCTCAGCATCCACGGTAGCGGACATGAGGACAACCTTGAGATTAGGTCTCCTGAGCATCAACTTCTTTAGGATGATCAGAAGAAAATCAGAGTCGATGGTTCTCTCGTGGACTTCGTCAAGAACAATGTGGGTCACCTCCCCCAAGTCGTTAGAGCCTTCAAGCATGCGCATGACAATACCAGTGGTGGCGTAGACAAGACGAGTCTCCTTCGAGGTGTTTGTCTCAAGTCTGATGGCATAACCAACCAGCGACCTCGATGTACCACAGGCATTCTTGCCCTCGCCTAGCTCCTCACTGACACGCTTCGCGAGCGAGATGGCAGAGATACGACGTGGCTCGGTACAGTAGATCTTGCAGTTCTTTCCTTGAGACAATTCGTGCTCAAGAATGAAAGCTGGCACCTGAGTGGACTTACCACAACCAGTCTCTCCACAAATGATGACAACCTGATGGCGATCAATGGCATCCATAACCTCTCCTCTGTAACCCCACATTGGGAGCTGCATGCGAGACTGCATCAACTTCTGGTATGAAGGCCCATGCCATTTCTCTGCCCATATCCTCTGCAGGGCCTCAGACGCAACCACCGGCTTAGCCTTCTTCTCTGGTCCCGACTCGTCGCTTGTGTCGTTCGGCGTGAGCATAGCCCTACGGCGGAAACTCGAAGTGAGCACGACTCCCTCTTCCTCATCTCTGTCCCTCTTTTCCCTAACAAGGTCTCGGAATCCACGAATAGTCTCGCGATCCTCAGCATCAACCTTCTCCTTCTTCGCCGACGCAAACTCAGTGTACAATTCCCGCCAATTCGCTGGCAGACGCATAAAAACCTTCTCTTCTCTCACCGAGGAGCTAAATATCAAGAACAAAGCGGCTGTGGCGACATATGACTCAGATTGCGCAGAGTTTGATGTAGATATCGCTTTCATGGTAATGGTGGTAGATTTCGGAGTCGATGTACAGTCGATCTCTGGGAATCCGGAAGATGTTGGTAGACCCTCTTGGGCTTTTGACCAGTTGATGCGGACGGAATGCCGGGATGAGAAAGAAACGGATGATACTACCGTGTATGTGATTTTGACGGAGGAGTCTCTGGACTTGCAGGCTTCTTCCAGGACTCGTCGGGGACTCACGCCGCTTGACTTTCCGAAGTCTCTGATGGCTACCTTGGTGCCGTCGGCGTTATTTAAGACAGTGCTGCTCTTCCCAGTAACTAAGTCGACTTCTGTGACTGGCAGTTGTGCGAATAGATCTGCCACTCCGTCGCTGTCGCTGTCCCCACCCATGACCTCTTGCGTCATCTTCAGTGCTTGAGCCATGATATCCTCTTCCTCATCACTTGGATATTCTGAAGGATGTGGTACACGCTCAGCTGGACCTCCCGATGAAGCCTGTCGTTGGGCTGACGCCTCTTTTTCGAGTACAATCTTCTTCTTGTTCCACTCCTGATCAGCCTCATACTGGTCGAACAGCACATCGCCCTCGATCCTCTTTATCCTATTAACAAGCTTGACAGCTTCTGGGTCGGACGGCACGGGCTCTGGCTTTCCGTTCTTTCCCTTTCCGTTCTGTTGCTTGGACCCAGGTCCTTTGCTTGGGATGAGATGGAATAGCGCTGTCTTGTATTCCAACCACTTTGGCAGGAGCTCGTCCGCATCGAGATCGCTCTCATATTCCACCACAACCTTCTTCTTGGCCGGAGGCGACACAGCAGGTTTTGGCTTCGGCTTCAGAGCTGGAACTCCATTCTCCTTTGTGTTAAGGTGTCGCATGTCGACTGTGGAGCGTCGAGGAGTGTTGGTCCCTGACGGAAGTGGTGTATCCACGGGCGTTTCTAGGGCAACTCGGTTAGTTCATACAAGGACAGGATTTTGCGGCAGTTCATTTGCATACCTGCTGGTGTCTTCAGGAGAGCCTTTGTCTGAAAGCTTTCATAATCTGGCAGCTCGTCTCTCGAGCAGTGTACAGCCAACCACTGAAGCGCCTCCTCCAGACCCCAGATGTTGTCCTTGTTCCCAAGCACAATCTTATCCGATATGCTAAGAACGTATTCCATGGCCGTTCGGCTCTTATCCTCTGGAAATCCTGCACCTTCCAGTGCCTGTTCCAGCGCCCACAGCTTGATCGTGAGATCCTCCTCGGAGAGCGGCTTTTGTGGTGGCGCATCGTTCATGAAGCTTTGCTGAGAATAACGATAATCCTTTTGGACGAGCTCGAGGACCTCTTCCATAAGATCCGAGGGCAGCCATCTTCTGGTGTTGAGGAAGTCGGCCTGGCCACGGAGCAGTCGTCTGTCCGTCTGAAGCCGTGTAACTTGTCTCGTCGCATCTCGTCGTGCCTTTTGCGCGTGCTTCTCAGCCAGGTTTTGAAGCTCTTGCTCCTCAAGTTGTTTCTCAAACTCCTCTGGACTCAGGTGCGCTTTAACTGGTGCTGGTGCGCCGCCGGCTGCTGGCTTCGATGCGTCCGGGCCTGCATTGCTTGTGCTCTCCTGTTTATCTTCCTCCACTGGTTTAGCTACTGGTGTTTCGACAGCTTCAGCTCTTGGTTTCGAAGCAATGGATGTTGTAGCAAATCCTCTCGCCGGGTTGGAAGCTGGCTTCGTCTTTTTCTTCTTTCCAGCCATAATTCGTGTATGTTCGTCGCTCTTGTTTATGCCTGGTGTTGTCTCTCGCGATGCTTTTCCGTTCAGGGCTTACTGTGACGGAATGGTGGGGGAGGCGTGCGGGTCTCTGCGCTTGGATCCGTCTGACGCGGGGAACCCCTGTAAACAACTTTTGTGTTGTGGCAGGCGGCCAAAAGATAATCCTCAATTAACTTCCAAAGTCAACAGCACCACACAGGTCGCGATACTGAACATTAATAGGCCATATACGCTCATTATACTCCACGAATTTACGCCTTATAGAGTGGTATTGTCCAGAAGCCATCAGTTCGAGTCAATTCCATCAACATGGCGGAGGTGCACGAGCACGATCACAGCAATGTCGACTGGAGCGTCGCTAAGAAGGCGATTACCTCCTCGTCGACGCATACCCGCACCACGTTCTTGCGTGCTCTGAACGAGAAGCTGCAGACTGCAGGTAATATACGATCACAAAGATATGATGAACATGCGCTAACCGGTTATGGCAGACGAGCTCGAAAACAACAAGAAAGCGCTCATATTACTCTTCAGAACATACTCCTTCTACCAAGACCGTGAATCTCGTGCTGCTGTGCAAAACATCTTGAGGACTTTGTTCCAAGGCAGACAACAGACCGAGTGCGACAATGCAACATTTGACCCTGTCCTGGACTTGTTCGTCAAGAAAGTGAAGGATGAGGCGCAAAAGACTACGATAGCGACGGGTGATGCTTACGTGCTGCTCGAGTGGCTTACGGTCATCGTTGGCGAGGGAAGCTCAGCAAATTTCAACAACAACAAGACTCACCTCATACCTTCCATGGTCACTGCGTTAAACACTTGCCTCGGCCCAGACTCCAAACCAACCATTCAAAGACAAGCTCTGCGTATTGCAAGGAGAGCGCTGCGCAAGCTGTTCCAGCAGAAGTCCCAACCTGCCGCGGAAGTTATTGAGAATGTGCACAATGTTCTCATGACGATAAGCGACAGTCCGAAATATGCGCCTATGGTCGGAGTATTGTGTGGTGTTTGCGCCAGAAAGCCAGAGTGGAAGGATGTAGTGGAGAAGCACACCAGTGAATACTACGCATTCTACGCAAAGCACATTATTGGATCGAAAGCTCCAGTACCAGATCACATGGCAAATGGCATGCACGATTTCTTCATCGATTATACTACGGAGGGGGATGTCGAGAAACAGGTTATCGAGCCATTATCAAAAGCGCTTCTCAGAGCCCCTGAAATTGTACTCAGAAATGTTGTGACATACCTCATCAACGCTCTCCCACAAACAATCGATTTCACCAAGATCTTCGAGACAAAATTGCTTAAGCCACTTTTGGCGAATGTTAAGTCCGCAAACGCTATCATTCGTGATGGAGCACTCTCATCATTCAAGGCTGCTATCCCTCGCTGCAAGGACATTGAGGCCTACTCAAGAATTGCAAAGGAGATTGCAGACCCACTGAGGACTGGCAAGGTTCCATCGGCAGAGCACAGAGCGCTGTTCGCAGAAATGCTGAACGTCTTCCCTGTCGATGTCACTCTCACCACCCTCATCATGCCCGCTCTCGGCGCCGCTGCTTCGAAAGAAGCGAACGAGGCCGCTTTGACAGCTGAGCTTAAGACTATGTCCGAGATCGCTATCTGGGCGCTGAAGAACAACCAGTCTCTTGCAAAGGAGGTTCTCGACCAATTTTCTAAAGGAGCGAAGGACAAGAAGGCACCACTCAGAAGACTTTGGACTCTACGCATCGCCGAGATGCTCTGGGCACAAGACAACGCTGATATCGAAAAGAATACTGCTGCCATTGAGCTTGCAGTCGCCACTATTCCATCATTCTGTGACCTTTTCGCTGAAGTTGCCTCCAACCCGTTGGCAGCTGCACAATCTGGTCTGGTTGCTCCAGCTTACGCCTTGACTGCACTTGCATCAACAAAGCTTGCACCGATGAAGAACGATAAGGTCGATGCTGCGCTCAAGAAGGCTGATATTATCAAGAATGCCATGGTCTTTGAGCCAAAACCATCTTTCCTCCTTAACCACCGTGTTTACACCAAGTTAACACACGATGATGAGTTCGTCTGGCTTTCCAGGGCATTCTCTGTTACTTCCGTGAAGGCCGCTGAGGCCGGAACTGATTCTGCTGTTGCCATCGCATGGTCACAAGCAATTATTTCCGCCATCTGCTCTTATGACACCAAGCCAGACGCACGCAGAACGTGTGTACAGATCCTGTCTGAAACTTATGCGCAATCACCAGAGAAGGTCTCTGCCATGATAGTTGCTGGTCTTTGGCGCTGGGTCCGTGTCTTGGAGAGCGGTGAGAAGGATACCGCTGCCGCGGCATCGAAGACCGACAGGTCACAGCTCCATCTCGTCGCAAGAGCAATCTGCATTACTTCCGAGGAAGCATCAAAGCTGAATAGCAAGGTGACCAAGGAGTCATTGGAGGAGCAGATGATAAATATGTTGGTTATAGCTCGCCCAGAGCTCTTGCCAGGTATCAGCTGGATCCACCTCTGCTTGCGCGTTGGTGTCGATCCCGGATCCCTTGCCCGCCAGCACGCTGACGCTTTGTTGGAGCAAGTGATAAAGGTCACCAGCTTCGACGAGTCGGTCGCCGAGCAGGAGTCCTCTCTCAGAATTGCTGCTTTCAATGCTGCTGCCGAGCTTGCCTTTGTCCAGCCAGATACGATGACTCCCAGAGTTGTCGAGCTTTTCCAGCGTGACCTTGATCCAAAGCAGCTTGACAACGTCGGTCCAACTGAGGCAGCTATCTTCAGAACTCCAGAAGGTACCGCGTTTGTTGACGTTTTGGCAAAGAAAACTCAGGAGACTGTGCCAAACAAGAACACCAAGGATTATGACACCTTGAAATGGGAGGCAGAACTTCGCGCTCAGCTTGCAGAGACGAAGGGTCAGCAGAAGAAGTTGACTCCTGAGGAGAACGCCAAGGTGCAAGCTCAGCTCAAGAAGGAAGAGGGAATTCGTAAGCAGGTTAAGGCTCTTGAGACCCGTCTCATCCGTGGCGTTGGAATCATCAAGGCTCTTGCTGTTGGTCCACCAACCGAGGCCAGATTGTGGATGGGTCCCGCAGTCTCCGCCTTAGTGAAGGTTATGACTGCAGGTGCTGGCCTGATCACCGGTGACGCACCAGCAGATGCCTACCGCCTCCTCTCTGAGAAGGTCGCCAACCGTGTTGGACCAATGCGTCCTTTCATTGGTGTCGCCACCTTGAGAGCTATGGGTGTCACTCACATCCCAGAGAACCTCACTCAGGAGCCGCTTGGCGAGCTTGTGACCAGAGTTCTTTACCGCCTGCGCTTCGCCGGTGAGCAGAGACCTTTCGACACCGTCTCTCTCACTTACATCCTTCCACTCGTCTTCCTTGTCCTTCAGGCCGGTGGCTTCGGTAGCCAGGATGATCAGGAGGCACAGATTATTCTCGCACTTGAGTTCTTGAACTTCCATACTGACGCTGCCTCTGACACCATTGTACCGCGTGATGAGATTCTCACTACTCTCATTCAGTCGATGCAACGCTACAAGAACCACTACAAGGTTATCAAGGATTGCTTGGCAGACCTTGCTCGCTGCATTGCACCAACCATTAACGAGCAAGAGATTGCCATCCTTTCCCGTGGTGGCATTGTGCCAGAGGTTGACGTGCGCACTTCTGTCCTTACTGCTATCTCTGCCGAGGTTGATATGAGCGACATGAACTTCTCCGAGGAGATCCTCCTCGCCTGCCACGACGACCACGAGGGCAACGTGGAGCTAGGTCTTGAGATTTGGGAGGAAGCTGGATTCAAGATCAAGCGTGAGGACGTGGAGACTATGCTTCCATACCTTGACAGAGAGGACAAGCAGTTGCGCCGCGCAGCAGCCAGATCTCTTGCCCACGGTGTTCGTGAGCACATTGATATCCTTCCTGAGATTCTGAAGAAGCTTGAGGATAGATTTATTGAGCTTGCTAAGAAGAAGGTGCAGCAGCTCGATGAGTACGGAATGCCGAAAAAGATGGATTTTCGTGATCCATGGGAGGCCAGAAATGGTATCGCCCTTGCTTTCAGAGAGCTGGCTATTGTCTTTAACGAGTCTTTGTTAAATAGCTTCTTGCGGTTCTTGATTGAGCGTGGACCGCTTGGTGACCGCTCGTCGGCTGTTAGAGATGAGATGGTTGAGGCTGCTAGAGTGATCATTGCGCTGCATGCTAAGAACAAGGTTGAGGAGCTCATGAAGACTTTTGAGTCGACTCTCGAGGCTCCTTCGCAGGATGATTTCAGTGATCGTGTTAACGAGGCCGTCATTATTCTCTACGGTGCTCTGGCTAGACATCTCAAGGATGGTGATGAGCGTGTGCCAAAGGTTGTGGACAGACTCATCGCTACTCTCAGCACACCATCTGAGACCGTTCAACACGCCGTCGCTCTTTGCTTGCCAGATCTCGTCCAGGCTTCTCGCCCAAATATCCGAGACTACATCAAGAAGATCACTGAGCAGCTTCTTGGTGGCAAGACTTATGGTGAGCGCCGTGGTGCCGCCTACGGTCTTGCAGGTCTCATCCAGGGTACTGGTATCATCGCTCTTCGCGAGTACCGCATCATGATGGCTCTACGCTCTGCCATCGACGACAAGAAGGATGCCAAGAAACGTGAGGGTGCTCTCCTTGCATATGAGCTCATGTCCACCATCCTTGGCCGTGTCTTCGAGCCATACGTTATACAGATCGTGCCACAGCTGCTTGCCACCTTCGGTGATGCCAACGCTGATGTTCGCGAGGGATGTTTGGCAGCGGCCAAGGCCTGCTTCTCGTCTCTCTCTTCCTATGGTGTCATGAAGATTCTTCCAACCCTGTTGGATGGTCTTGACGATGATCAGTGGAGGTCTAAGAAGGGTGCTTGTGACCTTTTGGGTGCTATGGCTTACCTCGATCCACAACAGTTGGCACACTCTCTGCCAGAGATCATTCCTCCTTTGACTGCTGTCCTGAACGACACACACAAGGAGGTTAGACTTGCTGCGAACAGATCGCTCAAGCGCTTCGGTGAGGTTATCAGCAACCCTGAGATCAAGTCTTTGGTCAGCATTCTGCTTAAGGCTCTGTCTGATCCTACCAAGTACACTGATGAGGCTCTTGATGCTCTTATCAAGGTCAACTTTGTGCATTACCTTGATGCTCCATCGTTGGCTCTCGTCGTCCGTATTCTTGAGAGAGGTCTTGCAGACAGATCTGGTACCAAGCGGAAGTCTGCCCAGGTCATTGGTTCCCTCGCTCATCTTACCGAGCGCAAGGATCTCATGGCTCACTTGCCAATCCTGGTTGCTGGTCTTAAGGTTGCTGCTGTTGACCCAGTGCCAACCACCAGAGCCACTGGTTCTAAGGCTCTTGGTTCTCTTATTGAGAAACTCGGTGAGGACGCCCTGCCAGATCTTATCCCAGGTCTCATGCAGACCCTCAAAACCGACACCGGTGCCGGAGACCGTCTTGGTTCGGCGCAGGCCTTATCCGAAGTCTTGGCTGGTCTCGGTACGTCTCGTCTCGAGGAGACTTTGCCAACCATTCTCCAGAACGTCTCATCCAGCAAGGCTTCCGTCAGAGAAGGCTTCATGTCCCTCTTCATCTTCTTGCCAGTCTGCTTCGGAAATTCTTTCGCCAACTACCTCAACAAGATCATTCCACCGATCCTCACGGGTTTGTCTGACGAGATTGAGTCTATCCGTGACACCGCTCTTCGTGCTGGTCGTCTCTTGGTCAAGAACTTCGCTACCAAGTCAATTGATCTTCTCTTGCCAGAGCTTGAGCGTGGTCTTGGCGATGTCAACTATAGGATTCGTCTGTCCTCCGTTGAGCTTGTCGGTGACTTGCTCTTCAACCTTACCGGTATTTCTGGTGCCGCCGAGGATGAGGATATTGAGGAGGGTGCGCGCGAAGCTGGTGCTTCCCTCCTCGAGGTCCTCGGCGAGGAGAAGCGCAACAAGGTTCTCTCCGAGCTTTACATCTGCCGTTGCGATACAGTTGGCCAGGTCAGAACCGCAGCCATCAATGTCTGGAAGGCCCTTGTTTCCTCTCCAAGAGTGCTCAAGGACTTGGTTCCAACCTTGTCGCATCTTATTATCTCCAGACTTGGCTCCTCCAATGCTGAGCAGAAGCTCATTGCTGGTAACGCTCTGGGAGAGCTCATCCGAAAGGCTGGTGACAGTGTTCTCGCCACCCTTCTTCCAACTTTGGAGAATGGTCTCAGGACCTCGACGGATGTCGATGCCAGACAGGGTATCTGCATCGCTTTGGGCGAGCTGATTTCTTCTGCTGGCGAGGACTCGTTGGAGGATCATGAGAAGACTCTTATCTCAGTCATTCGTGTCGCGCTTGTTGATACCGATGAGGATGTTAGAGATGCCGCTGCGGATGCATTCGACAGCATGCAGCAGATCTTTGGCAAGCGTGCTATTGACCAGATCTTGCCATACTTGCTGGATCTTCTCAGAGATAAGGGTGAGGCTGAGAAGGCGCTCAATGGCCTTCTTACCTTGCTTGAGGATAACACTCGCAGCAACATTATCTTGCCAGCTCTCTTGCCAACCTTGTTGACGGAGCCAATGGATGCTTTCAACGCCAGAGCTGTCGCCTCCCTCGCATCAGTTGCTCCATCTGCCATGACTCGTCGTCTTGCCAAGACTATTGACGCCCTAATCGTCAATATCATCTCACCAAAAGTCGATGACGAGACCAAAGAAGTCATCAAGTCCGCACTCGACACCGTCTTTCTCTCTGTCGATGAGGAGGATGGACTCCGCATCGTCTTGGACAAGGTCTTCGACTACATCAAGCGCGGTGCCCGCGGTCAAGGTGTCGCTGGTCAAGCATTGGCCAACTTCTTTGACAAGACTGAAGTTGACTACCACGACTATGACAACGAGATTGTGCGCAACCTCCTCGTCGCCTTTGAAGATGATGACCAGGAGGCACTCAAGGGTGCATGGGCAGCTCTCAACACCTTCACCAAGAAGTTGTCCAAGGACGAGATGGAGGGCTTGGTTACCTCTGTCCGCATGACCATCAAGCATGTTGGCACGCCAGGCGACGACCTTCCGGGTTTCAGCAATATCCCAAAGGGTATTACGGCTATCCTGCCAATCTTCTTGCAGGGTCTTGTTAATGGCTCGGCGGATCAGAAGACACAGTCTGTGCTTGCTATCAACGACATTGTCGAACGTACCTCCAAGGAGGCGCTCAAGCCATCCGCACTCATTATCACCGGTCCTCTTATTCGCTTCGCGTCTGAGAAGTCCGCAGATGTCAAGGCGGCCATTCTTTTGGCACTCAACAACTTGTTAGAAAAGGTCCCTGCCGCTCTGAAGCCCTTCCTGCCACAGCTTCAGCGCACATTTGCCAAGGCATTGGCTGATCCTACATCTGAGCTCGTCCGTGACCGCGCTGCAAAGGCCCTCGGAAAACTCATCACCATGACTCCGCGTATCGACCCACTCATCGCTGAGTTGGTCACCGGTGCCAGGACGACAGATGAGGGCATCAAGCTCGCGATGATGAAGGCGCTGTACCAGGTCGTGGAGCATGCGGGGCAACACATGTCTACCGAGTCCGGCAAGGCGATTCTGGGACTCATTGACAATGTGATGGAGGACGAGAACGATAATCTCGACGAGCAGATCACGAACGCTAACCTCTTTGGTGCATTGATGTCGCATACCACTAAGGCCGTCGGCGCCGACGCTGCGTCCTCGATGTTGGATGGCCGCGCCATGGATACAGGCCTTGACCATGCTACAATCTTGATGTTGAATGCGGTGCTCAAGTACTCTCCATCAACCATCTTTGATACCGAGTTTGCTGAGCGTTTGCCAGCGACTTTGGTTAAGGGCATTAACCACAAGGAGCCATTTATCGCTGATAATGCCATCTTGGCCGCCGGAAAGTTCCTTTTGAATGGAAGCGCTGAGTTCAAGGTCGAGAGGACTATCTACGAGGCTTTGACCTCTGTCCTTGTTCCAACAAAGCCTGCAGATAGCCGTCGTTTCGCCTTGTTGTTAACTAAGGTCCTGGCGCGCAGGGACCTTGATAAGGTCAAGCCACACTTCGATATCCTCGTCCAGCCTATCTTTGGGAGTGTGAGGGATATGGTTATCCCGATCAAGCTGGCGGCGGAGGCGGCGTGGATGGAGATCTTTGATGCTGTTAATAACAATGACGAGGCCTTTAATAAGTGGGTTGGTGAGCAGAAGGATTTGGATCCTACGAAGGGGAGGAGTATGAAGGACTACTTTAAGCGTGTTACGCTGAAATTGGCGAAGCAGAAGAAGGAGCAGATTGAGGAGGGTGGGTGGATGCAAGAGGAGGAGACCAAGGAGGATTTGAAGGAGATTATGAAGGTGGGGAGGGTGGAGATGGATGAGGCTAAGGCCGAGTAGAAAGAGTTCGGAAGGCGAGTGAATATGAGCAGGGATGAGCTATAAGTATGGTTTTGTTTTCGTGTTTCGATGGTTTATGCGAGACGATAAATGATATCTTTGTGCACATGGGCGTGCATAGATTCATGAGAATTGGTTAGGTGGAGTTTAAGCATTGCGTTGCGTTTATGATAGATACAAAAGTTGAGAGAATGAAGTATTTTCTAGAGTAAAACTCCACAACTTCGCTGAGTTGTTATGTTGATGATCAGTATTGCGGTTCTGAACTATTGCTCAGCCTCGCCGTCGACAGTCTTGCGCCGTACGTCACTTTGCCAAGACAATACCCGCCAGGGTCGACGACTTCGGACACGAAAGGCGCAACATTTCCAGCAGAACAACACCGAAGGCAGCTTTTACATTGTCGCAATCTTCACCCAGAATATTTGAAGCCCAGGTTTCACCTGGTGCCCATTGAAAAACTCGAAGATTATACGACATATAGGAACGAACGCCTAGACCCCAAGAACAACAGCCAGAACTACAAGATCATAGCTTTCGCAAGAGCAGAGAAAGCAAAGATGAAAGCAATATACACAGTACCAGCCACGCTCGCGCTGGTCTACAGAGCCCACACCCACAAATCCCTCACGCCAGGTGGTATCATCGCCTCAGTCCTCACAGCCATCGCGCACGCCGTACATCCTTGGAACCTTCCTTTTGTGCTGTTAATCGTATTCTTCCTCGCTGGAACGAAAGTCACAAAAGTACTTCCGCATCTCCTCTATTTTCTTTCCAGACATTTCACTAACAACCACCAGGTCAAGAGAGACATAAAAGCAACACTCACAGTCCACAGCACAGGCGGTTCCGGTGGCGAGGGGCCAAGAAACTGGGTCCAAGTGCTCGCCAACTCCTCCGTCGCATCCATCCTCTCCATTTTACACGCATATACATTATACAAACAACCCGAGTTCTGCTACGGCTTTGGCGGCCTAGCTCGCAACATCCTACCAATTGGTATCCTCGCAAACTACGCCAGCGTCGCTGCAGACACTTTCTCCTCCGAACTTGGAATCCTGTCTGCCTCTCTGCCACGCCTCATCACTTCCCCAACTTTCAGAAAAGTGCCAAAAGGCACGAATGGTGGAGTAACAGGGACAGGTCTCCTCGCCGGCCTCGCCGGATCCGCAATCGTATCAGCGGTTGGCACTGTGCTGCTTCCTGTTTGCCCGGCGTACGTGGATGCGACTCACAACGTCAGAGCACCAACTGGTACAGAGGGAGGGTATCGATGGAGCGCCAACGAGCGCCTCGGCCTATTCGTCGCCTTAACTCTCTGGGGTGCTTTGGGTTCCGTCCTCGACTCCATTCTTGGGGGGCTCTTCCAAGCTACCGTCAAGGACGTGCGCACGGGCCGGGTGATTGAAGGTGACGGGGGGAGGACGGTATTGGTGCACTCAGCGTCTAGGGGGGGGAGCGTGGTCAAGGATCCAGTGAGCGAGGTTAAAACAAAGGTTGTCCCTGGACGTGAGGGATTGACGGTGGTGCCGACGAAGGTGGATGAAGACACCGAGACTGGTGAGAAGACGTACGACGCCACAAAGAGGGCGAGTGATGCAGGATTGAAGGTCGAGGGGCATGTGGTACATAAGGAGAGTAGGGTTGTGGAGGCAGGGTGGGGGGTGCTGGATAATAACGAGGTCAATTTCTTGATGGCGCTTAATATGTCGGCTGGCGCTATGTTGGTTGCGGCTTGGTATTGGGGAGTGGAGGTGCCGAAGAGTCTTGTGGGGTATGGGATTTAAACAATCAGACAGCATTGCTTTTCCACGTTCGATGACCAAAGAAAAAACTAATTTAACTTGTCTTTTAAAATGCTAAAGTTTAGTGCGGGATTTGATAGCAAACCCAGCTCAGGGTCGTGGCCTAACCTCGTGAGGTGTCTATGACGTTACATCCAAGGCCCGTCCATCGCCTCGCAAACCAACCTCAACCTCGAACAACATGTTTAGGAGGTCGCATATTCTCTTTGGCAAGCACTTCACTTTACCTTTCAACATTATGAAAGGTAGTCCGAGAGTAACGAAAGCTTTTCGAGAAGCGAAAATCTATCAACGCAGCAAGCCTGAGCCTTCAACCTCTTCACCCGCATCACCAATATCACCACCCTCCCAATCTCACAAACCCGACATGATGCCGATATCACGTTACATCGAGAATGAGCCCGGTCTGCTAAAGGTTGTCGAAGATCAGCATAGGGAGATGCTTCGCTCTCTCAACTACCTCATCAAGCACTACCCCACAGCAATCGCTTCAAAGCTTCCATCCAGTGGTCTCCACCACGGCCCACTTTCATCATCGTTTCTGTCCCTCACTCTCTCAAGGTCAAGGCTATGCCCAAGTATTGAGATTGATGGCAAGCTGCTAAAAGGAATGAGTGCTGAGTACCTTTCCGCATATAAGCCAAGCACAAATCATCCCCAGCCCTTAAGTCATTCGGGCCATTTGGGCGTACACGACGATGAGATGGTGTACATCTGCCTCCGTGCCTGCCTAATCGGTGAAGTTCGGCTAGTGGAACAATTTTGTGCAGCTGCGAAAAGTGTCAGGACGTCAACAGATCACACGCACAAATGGCTGTACGCCGCTCGGGCTACTTGTACCTCCTGCGCGTCCTGGCTTCGTGGTTCAAAATCGGAGAACTCGGAAAAGGTGGCAAGCACGTGAAGCAACTTATCAAGGAAGCACAAACGAGTCTGATAGAAGAGATACTAAAGGCTTATAGACCCTGGAAATGGCACGACAAGGCTCATTTAGGTGCTGTGCACGGAGCAGCGGGAATAGTAACACAGGTGGTGTTGAGTGATCCAGCCCAGGCGCCGAGATTGGAGGAGGATGTGAAGAAGATTTTGGCTTCACAGATGACGTCTGGTAATTTTCCCAGCAGTCTTGGTGGTAAGGAGGACGATGATCGGTTGGCGCAGGTATGCCACGGTGCGCAGGTTGCGGTGTGCTGTCTTTTGTCTATGCGTCCTCACTTCCCAGACCTTCAATCACAGATCGACGGCGCAGTTCAGAGGCCGAGAGAGGTTGTTTGGGAGAAGGGGATTCTAAGAATGAAACCGAGCCTTTGTCATGGGGCGGTTGGAAATGCGTTAGCGATAGATCGGCAGAGAGCACAGAAGATGATGAAGCTGGCGACGGAGGAAATCAAAGGAGGATTGGCAGAGGTGGGGTGGTGATCCGGAGGGGTTGTGGACTGGTGTTGCGGGTAGGACCTGGGCGTGGGCTGTGGTTGATAAGTGGGAGGTTATTGGTGGTGGGTAGTTGTTGGGGTTTAATGATGTCTGAAGGGTAGATCTCAGACAAAATATTGAGGGCTGAATAGTGACAACACACTTATTTAACGGCGATATTACTGAGGAATAGCGGCGGTAGGCAATGAGTCCAGATAAAGAGGCTGATTAACGTGAGAAACCTCAAGCATTGGGCAGTTGCTCGTCATACACTGAATGCAGAGCACGAACTCTACATCCCATTCACTCAGAAGCTGAAGAGACGCATATAAGCACCCACCTCGTCTTGAGTACCGGCTATCTCTCACCCAGAACAGGCAAGATAAGCGACCAACAACACAATCAACAAGACACCAACATCCAGTTCACTTCAACCTACCTCATATTACAATCTCATACGGTGGTCGTATCACCAAACCATTTTGCTCAACCTCCAACTAAAACAACTAAAACCACATTCATTCCAACAGACAGATCATGTGTCGTCCGAAAATAACCGAATACCGTTGCGGCCACTCCCGCTCCGAAGGCACTGATCCATGCCATGCGCCCAAGGTTGGGTCGTCCTATGGGCCACCTCTAGCCGTTGCCGATAGGCATGAGCATGTCGAAAGTTAGCGGGAAGTTGTCCAAATGTGGTGATTGCCGAATCAAGGAAGGGGCTGGCGGCTTCCTGAGCATGCTTAGCAGAGCACAAGCGAGAGAAACCAGTACAGGGACCGGGCTTATGAGACTGGAGGAAGTTGTCGTTATGATGATGGGTTGGATTTTGGGAGGTTTCTTTGGTGAAGGATGAGGTGAATATGCTCGCTGGGTATGCGGCGTGGGCGCTGGTGGTGGTGCTGACTTTTTTGGTGCGTGGGACAATTGGTAGAGAGGAGGATTGGAGGTAGCTACAGCTGGTATGTAGTGAGCAATGCAAGGAATGCTATTGAACCACCTGTCTCTATGTGTCTGAAACAGCAAGATCATCAGGAAGAGGCGTCATTTCGATCTTTTGGCCTCATGTTCACCAAATAGCAATCGATCTTCTGCTCCGAGGTGGAGAGTAAAAATGGCCGATGCCAGTTTATTACGGAAATGGGCCCGATTTCATGGTGATTGCTGATTAGACCTTTCACGAGAACCTTCAAAAAGTTTCGGTGAGTTTATGAACTCGGTCTGTTTTGCTTGAAACTGCCGCCTGCAGAGAAAGTGTCTCGTTGTCCATCTAGATTTCACGAAGAGCTGTCTCAAATCTCAGCTGTGATCGTGGCCGTACGCTGTTTGATTGGGAACTTTTCCCTTGCAAATTGTGTTAAAGCCTTCGTTGTTTCCGCAGCACAAGTCTGAAGCGCGCGGCTGTTTGGTGGGTGATCTGTTCTGCCGCCGTCGCCATTAACTCAGGTGTGTTGCTGCCTGATCGAGCGCGACTGCCAGCTTGGGCGGCAGCCGCACTTAACTCCCCACAACCCGGCCATGCGCAAGCATCCATCCCCTAAACAATTCCACGATCCGCAACTCTCGACAAGCGGAAATAATTCGAGACCTTCACGCAGCCATCATTGCGCACTCAGGACGATTCGCAGAATCTCTTTTTCTTAACACAGATCACGACAACCTACTACAGGTTCCAAAACACACGCTCCCAGATGAACAATCCACGTGCCCAGCACGACTACACACACAGAGACTCCTTTTGGAGCAATAATGGCTAACATGGATAAGCAATTAGTTGCAGCAGCGCTTAGTGTGATGCTCAGCATCCATGGAGGAGATGACCCGCAGTGGTCAACAGCGCGCTTCTTCCTTGGTCACCAGCGTGACAAGATCTGGAGCCTTCACGCAAGTGTCTTCATCGGTACTATACAACACCACACATGTTTCGAATTTTGCTGACATTCATACAGAAGCCGCAAAGGCGGCCGAGCAGGCGCTCCTTGATGGTGGAGATTTCCCAGGTCCTAGAGAATCCATTTGTAAAAACCCTATCTTCAACGCCGCCGCAGATGCCGCACATCGCGAGATCGAGAAGTTGCGTGAGGTGCAGCAAGAGAAAAAGCGTATGAGAGAAAATTCCAAGGCGGCCTTGTCGAATAACGATATCTTTATGAACGATGCGCCAGCCGGAGAAGCTCCTGAACCTGAAGATGATGGTAGATTCGACATGATTGGAACCTCAGGCACCGTCCTCAAGCCAATCCAAGCACACAACTATGGGGAATCATCTTACCATTACAAGAAGCTCGCGAGAGAGAGCAGAGCCAAATACGACGCCGGAAAGAGAGTAGCCAAGGAGAGTGTGCAGGTTCGTGGCAGAGTTGGCGAGTGTGCGATAAGCGGCGCAGCTGATCAAGTCTAGGGTAATGCGCAATCGGCCTCTCGTCCCATCGAAAACACCAATCCAGCAGGACAACACCCTTTCGCAGCAGAGGTCGACAATGGCCTTAAGTATACAACCAGAGATATCGCCAAGTCACCTGCTCGCACGGCATCTGATCCGTCATTAGGTGATGCTCAATCTGCCGATTTACAGATCAAGGCCGAGCCCGATGCAGGTAACGTTTCATCTGCTGTAGTAGCGGCGGTTGAGACAGCGGTCTCCATGCTGTCACTTAGAGACATTGGCTCGATAATGGAGAGGTTAGCGGAAGCTGCAGCGTCGAACAATGCGGCACCTGCAAACGCCGCTGTCAGAGCCAGAGAGGCTTACGCACAACGCAATGCTCCAGCGGCAACTGCAGCGGCGCCACCGCCACAAGACATTGTAACCCAAGGCCCTTTAACTCGCAAGCGCCGTCGTGATTCTGACGCCTCAGCCACCTCCACAATCGCGAGCAAGACATTTCCAGGCCGTCCATCAAAGTTGCGCCAGAGTTTCGCAGGTACCGGTATCGTGGCTCCCACTCCGAAGAACAAGTCCATCCAGACGTCCTCGATTGTTGCCTTTGCGCCACAAAAGAAGATGTCCATGGCTCCAATTTCAAAGGCCGCAAAGAGTCCAGGCGTTATGACTAAAGGCATACAGAAGAGCAAGAAATATAATGCCGAAGAAATTGACGAATACACTGTCGAAGCTATCCGTGACCATGAAGACCGTAACGGCGTCAGGTACTTTCTCGTGAAGTGGGAGGGCTATGGCGAGGCTGGGAAAACTTGGGAGCCAGAAGCCAACCTTGTCAATGGGGCTGAGCTGGTCTTGATGAAATACAAGTCGAAGATCCATCGCAACGATGGCATTGATTCTATCGTCACCCACCGTTCACGATATAATCCGGACACACAAAAGATGGGCACGATGTACATGGTGAAGTATGTTGGTTATGGTGATCTCGACAATACCTGGGAGACTGTTGAGTCGCTCGCAGATCGTGGTGATATGGCGACTTTGCTTCGTTACCAAGTTAAGAATAACACCGGCTTCGGGGGTGGACCTTGGGTCAAGGCAAAGGAGGATGCTGCAAGAAAGGCCTTCAAAGCCGCGGAACTTGACTACGACCAAGAGATGGACACTTCCCAGCAAGGAACGGCAGGGAGGAGTCTGTCCATGACAACGGTACAGCGGAACCCAATGACATGTCATGGGAGGTACTAGGGGTCAATTTTCACCGCAAAACTACGTCCCGGCTCATTGGCAAGCTCTACCAGTACCGGGTTGAGTGGACAAACTGCCCTGAGCGTACGACTTGGGAATTCGAGGATGACATAATTGCCCGTGGTGGAAAGGTAGTGCTTTTGCGCTACCAGGTCAAGAACAACGTGTCCTTGGGTGGGGCCCCTTGGAGCCAGAAGAAAGAGGAGACAGCAAGGAAACTGCTCAAAGGTGAAGGACTTGACATCTACAAAGAGTCGGTCTTGCCAACGAGCTCTTGGGACCGGACATCGACCCCGTCTTACTGCCATGTTGACACCATTACCGACAGCTGCACAAAGGCCCGCTGGGTAAATGGTGCCACCAACTCCACTCGCCAATACTTGGTGACTTGGAACGACGCAGAGAAGCTAACCTCCTATGAAGAAGAAGCTGAAGTCATTGCTCGTGGGGGACAGAAAGTTTTATTGCTCTTTCAGCGCGAAAACAACGTTGGTTTTGGCGGAGGCCACTGGTCTGAGAAGAAAGAGAAGTTGGCAAGAGAAAAAAAAGCTCAAGGCCACTGGACTTGATTGGGATGACAAGATGCCCTCCAATCATTCCGACGGACTGAAGAATAATCCAAGATCTTCCTCAACGAGCTGCCAGACCGCTCTCGAGCCACCAAAGGGCACCATTGAAGCTATTCGCGAGCACCGCTGGAACAACAAACGGGTCGATGGAGCGACCCAAAAGCGTCGCCAGTACCTTATTCAATGGGGCGACTGCGGGTTGCTAGTATGGGAGGATGAGGATACCGTGGCGGAAGTCGGTCTGCCGATGCTGTTGAGATACAGAGTTTCGAATAACTTCGGTCTTGGTGTTGGCCTGGGTGGCTTTCATGGGTGGGACGCGCGGAAGCATGAGAGGGTTAGAGAGATGTTTGCAAAGGCTGGATTGGACTACGATCAAGAGTTCAAGGAGCATCCTGAGTGGCCGCAGCCTGGCTACTCCACTCGCAAATCCCCTCATATATCCCTTCGCAAAGCTGTAGGCTCCCGATCCCAGACTGATCAGAAGGTTGCTGCCCCACTGAAGCGTGTCGTGGTCGCCATCCTTGATTACCGCAATGTCGGCTTCCGCAGTACGCGCCAGTGGTTAGTGAAGTGGAGCGGCGACGGCGAGCTTACTACTTGGGAGGGGAAGGAGGCGTTGCTGGCTCGTGGTGGAAACGAGATCTTGGCGGGGTACCTGGCTACGAAGAAGACTAGTGTTGCCAGTGGTGCTGAGGAGGATGGGCATGAGAGTATCATCAGAGAGCGTTTTGAGGCGAACGGATTGGACAATGATCTGGAGTTGAAGGAGAATGGTCGTAAGGATATTGCAGATACAGATGATGAGAGTGTTTATGAGGACGCGATGGATGTGGATGAGGATGAGTATGAGGGAGCTGCTGCTTCATTTCTGAAGGGATTGAGTGGGCGTTTGTAAAGGTGGAAGACCCGGGCGGGGTCACGGTCTGCAGGCATTGCTTTGCTGCTTTGCAGACCGCGGGTGACTCGGTATAATTGACGGAGCCAGCTTGGTAATCCCCGAGTGTGACTTCCGTTATGGTGATGATGACGAAGGATACGGACATGAGGATGTTACTCTGAGCGGAGGATGCGAGGGAATAGAGGATCTGAAGAGTGTGGTGTGAATGATCGATGGATGAGTGACCTGGTGGTATTTGGCGGATGAGGGAGGAGCTGATTTGGCGAGGATATTCTGGCCCTCTGAATATTACAGGCGCATAGTCTACGGCATCTTGCTTTGCTTTGCTTGTACTTTAGCTTTCTCTTATGAGCCAATACGATCTCGTTGACATGATTGGTGGTGACATCGGTATTGTTGTCTTCTCGACGAATGGCATCGCATCACGCCGAAACGGTTTGCTGTGCTTGTGAAATGTATGATTGGACTGCAACTGACGGCAAAAAATACATATTTTGCTGATGATTGCTTCGACTTTAGGTAGCCTTTCTCAGCCAATTTTATCCTGATGACAACACCTATAGAGGCGTCTCTGCCATTGTGTTCTCGACATCACATCGCATGTTGCTCGCCTACGAATACTTCTACGCAGGCTATAGTCTAGCATAAAGTTGATTCGAAACTGAGAAGTGAAAATGTTTGATTATATTTTTATTCTGTGCTTCAAAGGTGGTTTTGTTGAAACAAGTCTTGAGTGGAGGTCAAGCTGTCAAACCGACTAGCGCGCGCTACAGGGTATGAGCCCCATCTGGCTTGCCAAGCACGACGGATGAGGGGTAATGCTCGACTTCAGATCATTAACCACGATTCACCACGAACTTGATGCTTGTCTGAAAGCGAGGTTCATGGTGCTAGACTAGAACACGAGAAGAACGACCGTGGTAGAACAGCCTTTGGGTTTTATATTAAATCGAAGAAATTAATCAACCCGGAGGACAAAGCTGCTTAAGCAATATGCGCATTCGAGTTCCTCACTACCGTCAATACCTCAACCTGTTATTACAATTCTCTAGTATTACATCTAGTATATTAGTTAGTTGAGGCATAAGATAAAAGGTGCAAAAATGAAAAGCTCGACCCCATTCTGGATGCCTCATAGTATACAGAAGCCAGAACGCCTCGCAATGCTCGCCTGATGAAATGCCTCTCGTACACCCTTCCCACCATCTCACTTCGCTTTCTTCGCTTCTGCTATGGTCTCCTTATCTTCTTACAACCCCACCGTCACCTTGCACTTTATTCTCTGCTTAATCACTAAAACCCAGTTAGCATTTGCCCCAACCACACCTACACCAACCAGGAATACGTACTAAATCTGCAACGGCGCAACCATATCAACCTGATAGAGCCAATTATTCCCCCTCTCCTCATCCCTCAACCACTCCGTCGGAAACACCACCAAATTCCCCTGCACCCTACCCAACAAATTCTCCGCCTCCTCTCTGGACAACAAATCATCACTTGCCCTGAACCCTTGACCGGGACCGTAGCGACTTTTCGTCGTGTTTCTGCGTCGTCTCTGACGCTGGGATGAGGTGCCGAATTGCGCTCCAGCCGGGACGCTGGCACCCGAGACTGGGGCCGCGATATGGGGGGAGATGGGATCGGAAGGGGAGAGCGGGTTTGATGGCGCAGGCGAGTGACTGCTTGATGGCGGGAGTTGGTCTGCGAAGGTTGTGCGGCCACTCGGGCTCGTGCCACCAGTGACACTCAACCTACTGCTCGCAGTACCAATGCGTGCGTCAAGACGGGCATCGATACCCTCATACTGCCGTCCTCTAATCGTACCATTCGTCTGTGCCGTTGTGAGCGGAGCGCGCGAGGCGCTGGAAGCTCGCGCCTTTCTGTCCTTGGTCTCCTGTGTCTCGGTGAAGTCGCTATTCTTCTCATTGAGCTCAGAATCCATCGTGTCGTCTCTTGAGCAGTTGCGCTCATCCGCAGCATCAGCCCATTCCTTCACACCACCCCTTGGCCGAGTATTTTCATTGGAGCCATGAGACGTGATTTTCTCCTTAAGTTCCGTCATGGCTTCACCAACCGGGCCTAAAATAGGAATTTGGTTACCGGCACCAGGAGGTCCAGTCTTCCCCTTAGCTTCTTGTTCCTGTCTCTCTTCGCTCTTAGATCCAGACTGAGCTTGTGAATATCTTTCCGCATACGCCTGAAATTCGGTATACTCGTGCCAATTCGTAACCTCGTTGTCAGGCTGACAGCGGAATACCCGTCGGAAGATCTTCGTGTTATTCTCCGCCACAGCCGTCCACGTATCATCAAAGAAACTATCATTGATAGGGTCCCTCATGCAGTCCTTCGTCACGGTGACAGGCTTTAAGTCGGCAGTGAGGGGATTATACTCCTCAAACGCCTCCGCACCCTGACTTGGCGATGCGGAGGATGCGCGCATGCGGAGCGCGAGCGGGCCGCCAATTTCAGTGTCGTCCACCACAGGCAGACTAGGGAGCTGAGGAAGTTGTGGTAGGCCCATGACTGCTGAGCTTTGACGGACGGTAGCGGGTGTGGCTGGGGGGTCGATGTTGCCTACAACAATCTCCTCTTCTGTTTCCTGGATTGGCGCTGAGACACGACGATGCAGTTGCCTAGGTCTCTCCAGCGTGCCATGGCCTTCCGCCGCAAGATCAGTAATCAGGACTTCACGACCATTGATGATTGTTGAGTCGCGACCACGTACGAGGCCTGTTTTTTCGGCATTCCTCATTTGGTCGAATCCTCCGCCTTCTACGTCGATGGACTGGGATTGGTGGGTTTTGACTTGCACGTCTTCGAATTGTTGAGACTGCAGCTCTGCGGATGGGAGGGAGGCGAGGTCGATGTCGTGGTTAAAGCTACTAGGTCTCTGCAACATATGTGGCCTGTCGGGCTCCTCCAGGGCTGCCTCTTCTTCTTCAGTTGATACCGTGGCGATGTGGGATCTCGCCGAGGATTTTGCACGAGTTGCTGCGGGACGAGATTGGCCTATTGTGATTTCTTCTGCATCACTTTCGTCGTCTGCTCCGTCGTAGACTGCACTCATATTACGCTCGTATTCTTCCTCTTCGCGATCGAGTTCCTGACGGCGCTGTTCCTCCATGACTTCGTCCACATCTACGCCCAGATGCTCCCTCATAAGCCTCATCCTCAACGTGTGAGCGAAGCGGCCAACCAGATACGGTTCTCCACCCATAGTACTGTACAGCATATCCGTATCCCTTACTACAGAGGCACATTCCGAGTCTCTCGTGCCCAGCATGGACCGCTCGTTGATATTGGCACTGCCGATGAGGGCGATACGGTCATCCACGATAATGACTTTGGCGTGGATGTAGAGTTGTTCGGTGACGAAGGATTTCTTTGGGCCGATCTTTCCCCAGGCGCGGAGAGAGTAGAAACTGACAAAATCCTCCGGTTCTATCCCTTCATTGCGGAGACGGCCGAAGATAGATTGTTCGCCTCTGCTTATCGATCTGAACTGACACTGCATAATCAACCTTACACTCGTCCCATCCGGCGCATCGACCGTATTCTGAAACCCAGGCATAAGCGGAATAAGAATCACACATCTCCAATTCTCCCCATTCTTCGCCGCCCTGACCGCTCTTTCCACAATTGCGTCTCCGATCTTATTCACAATCTTAACGCCCATGGTCTCGCAGGAGGTGATGAAGAACTGGTTCTCCATGTACACGAAATGCTCGCTCTCCTCTATCATCTTGCAGTATGCGTTCATGATGCTGTGTTCCGGCTCGTCGATGCCTAGGGACCAATTGCATGCTGAGCGGAGGATTTGCACCTCGCAGGTACCGATTAGGCCGAGCTCTTCTAGTTCGGCTGGGTTGTAGTCCGGCGGTGGCAACAGAAACGGTGTTGGTCTCGTCGGATTTCGTCCACGCAACACGTAATTCCAGCGCTGTACGAAGTGGCGGGTCAAATCCCTGGCAGGCTGCCCAACAACCTGCATACTAACATCATGCCACGGCATCCTCGGCGTCTTCGCGCGATCATACATCTCCGCATACGGTTTATCCAGCTGATAGAAGTCTTGGACTCTAGGGTTCGAGTAATCCTTTCCGGGCCAAAGCTGGCAATGATCCGCGTCCTTCGGCTCATCACTCGGTTCAAAGCCCGTGGGTTTATCATCACACACGCTATGCTGTGGTGTATCCCATCTTCCGAAGCATAAATCGATGCCGCCGACGAAAGCGACGGTGTGGTCCACGATACATATCTTCTCATGATGCGCAAAGAAGAACTGGTTCTTCTTAAATTGATTTGGGGATCTCTGCACGAACACATTCGGGTGTAAATCCAGCATAGAACTCTTCGTAAACTCGGAATCAATCGGCACGGCGGCCTCGACGTTGCGGTAGATGATTATAAAGACCTTGACTCCCTCCCGTGCTTTCTTACGGAGGAGACGGTCCAGCCGCCATTTTTGACTTATGGCGGCAGGCCGACGCATGTAGAGTTGCGGGGACAGCCACCAGTCGTGGATGTAGATTACGTCCTTGGCCATGTTAATTGCGCGGGAGACGTTCCACATGTAGTCTCTGCCGTCGACGAGCCATTGGGCGTAGACGCCGTGGCGAACTGGCGCAAAGGAATCAAAGCGGTTCGGCTTCGACCATAAGGAATTATGCACCATGTACCTAATACTCGCCTCGAACTGTCTCAAAATCCTCTCATTCTTAGCCAGCAGATCAATCGTCATCTCCGAATTCGAGATCTTCAAACGATGATGCTGCGGATACGCTGCCTTCGTCTTGGCGCGCTTGGCAATATCCATGGCATTGGTATCCTTAATCTTCTTCTTTAGACTCCTATCCTTGGCCTGCAGAGACCATCTGCTATCCAGCAAAAAAACATCGTAAATAACCATGTTCTCCGGGCTATCGACACAAACCATATAACTGTGCCTGACCAAGAACCACTTCGGAGCATGTCTCTTGAAGATCGCTCTAGGTGTCAATATCCTCCTAAAGTCTATCCCCTTCGTACTCCCTACCACCAGAAAGCCTTCCTTGCCATGGTAGGAACCCTCGGCGGCAAGCCTCACTCCCAAGGCAGAGAGTTCCAGGAATTTACACAGCCTGTTGGAGTCGGCGCGGAAAACCAGCCAGCGGATCATGGCCTGCATGTACTCCTCCAATTTCTTCCTCTGCCTCTCATTAAACAGCCTTTTCTGCTCCAACTCTGCAAGTCGCCTAGCCTCCGGTGTCATGGCTGCGGCATTCTCGCCTTGATAAAAGACCGAACTCTTACGGCGATGCGTGAAAGCTGGACGGATGTGTTTCTTCTTCTTTTGTCCCGGAGCCGCCGCAGCCCCTGGAGTACCTGGTGGAGGTGAGGGTCCGATATGGCCTGACGTGGGTGGGACGTCTGTTTCCTCAGCTGCTGTGTCGACGCCGGTCGCAATGCCAGCTGCTGAGCGTGTACGATCACCGGGTAAAGTCTTCGTTTCCGCCTCATCCTCATCCGAACTATCCCCCAAACCTCTCATGCCTCTCAGGTACGGAAAAGCACTCCTCGGAAACCTCGGCTGTTTCGGTCTATGTCTCTCATCTCTGAGCTGTAAATACTTGTCCGTCGAGGCTTGGAGTTTGTAGCGAATGTGGAGGTTGAGGAAGTCACGGAGCGTTCGGTCAATCACCCACTTCATCCTATTCTGGCCAGATCCGTATTCGAGCTCGATGCGGAAGACTTGGTGACGGGTATCTTTCTCCTTATCCTCCTTCTTCTCCTTATCAGTATTCGATCGTCCAGGTTTATTCCCCTTCGTATCATCCGCAATCTTCTTCTCGGCTTCGCTGCCGAAGATTGCGTTTCTGTCTGTTAGTGAATCCGTAACACTCAACTTCAACTGCCCAAGCAGAACCGGTATCCTCTTATTCCCATGCTCGTCACGCTGGATCATAGAAGCAAGCATGAGGGCAGCAGGAGCGCCAGCACGAAGTTCAGCCATGAGTTCAGCCGATTTTTTGTAGTCGACAAGATGCACCTCCTTCTTCTGACCCAACAGCTTCAGTCCATGCCTCATCACGCCCCATCTCCTCACCGCCGCACCTGCTGTTGCACTGCGATCAAAGCCCATAAATGGGCGCTTGGGACTAGCCATACCACTCACCTCATTATCGCTCCCACCCATCCCCGTCAACCTTCTCAGTGCTCCCGGACGGCGTGGTGTGCCAGAGTTGGGGTTGTTATCGTCGTTTGGATTGGAGCCTGTGTAGCTATTCCCCCTTCCGCCCGTAACCCACGCACTCCCTCTGCGCCATGCGGACATCCGGCCAACACCTTCGCCTTCTGAGGCTGCGCCCCTGTCTTCAATGGCCTCAGGCAAAGTGTTTCGGCGGCGCATTGGATCCAATCCCCTCATAAACCCCCTCCCTTCCTCGAAACCCTCTTGTCTCGGCGTCGTGGGGGCTGTCGCACTATCGCCCCTCGTCCACGGCGGTCTCCTGGTGCGCCTCTTCCTCTTATTCTTGTCTTTTGAAGAGTCTTGTGCGCCGTCTCCTTCATTCTCAGTGGCTTCGGCGTCTGCGTCACTACCCTCCTCCCTCAGCGTCGTAACCTTGCTACCTGACCCAAATCGCTCCATCGTTGGTGAGTGAGGCGCCGAGACACTCTGATTATGTCCATCGTACCCACCCCAGCCTATTCCACCTGTACTTCTGGATCTGCTATGTCCTTTCCCACTACTATCCAAGCCCCCTGGGCCGGCTGACAACTGTGCTGTGCCTGCTAACGCCTTAAGCTTCGCCATTAATCCTGGTGTGGTAGGCGCGCGTTCTTTTTCGGGCGAGGCTGGTGCGCTGTTTTCGGCAGAGCCGAGAGTTGAGTGGCCTTGGCCCCATGAGTCGAAGCGTGGTGGTGAGCGCAGGCCGTCTGAGTTTTGCCGCGCGAAGACTACCGATCTGCGGCCAGGTGGTGTCTGTGTGCCACCAATATGTCCATTTGGAGCTGGTACATTTGCCCAGCTACTTGGTGCTGCTGGAGCCATGCGGATTGATGATGGGCGGGAGTTGGTTCTGCTATGCGCTCCGTACTGGCGTGATGCTTCGAACCCTGCGCCGCTGCCGTTGGGGACTGGGAATGTGGTTTTACTGTGTGGGTTCCCTCCATTCAAGTAGTCTGTTGCTTCCGTACTATTCGAGGCTGGAGTACGACCAGGTGGAGTTGACGGGCGAGAGGACGGAAGGTTGCGGCATGGGAGTTTAAGACTCGAAGTAAATGGCGATGGGTCTTCGGAGGAGAGTTCATTCTTGAGGCCTGATGGGCGCGCCATTTGGGTCATGCTTGGTGATGGGGATAGAGCAGGCGATCTCGTCATGCCCGGAGCGTTATCATGATGACTCTTCGTGCCGTTCATGGCTGCGATTTCGTGTGGTGCGGTCGCAGATAAGATGAGGTCGAAGGCCCATGTCTGGAGACTGGATTCTAGATTCGCGGCCTTGGGGGGTTGCGGAGATGAAGGTAGGAGGTCGGATTAAAGTTGTTGATGCTCCTGACGCTTGGCATTGCGAAAACGGGAAGGTGGAAAACGTGACCTGCACACTTGAACAGCCTCCCGCAGCGACCCGCCCTTGGCTCTCGATCTCAGGCTGGAACGATCACAACGACGGCGGCTAATCGAGACGACATGCCATCTTTTCTGTTAACAGGTTGACGACCAATCTTCATGTTTCAGGATTGTTTCGAGTTGGTTTATCAACAAGATGCCATCTACATCGCTCACTGAAGCACCATTCCTTGTACCATTCCTCG
>RCNJ01000305.1_pt1 | contig 57826 bp, 54 predicted proteins | sample 2041171 | NCBI WGS metagenome assembly RCNJ01 (sample SAMN09708213, study PRJNA481090) | feces metagenome | biome: feces | host: Pygoscelis adeliae | place: Antarctica: Rookery Lake | collected 2010-03-01 | reverse complement strand
TCAGGCTGCTGACCGGCAACGGTCACCAGTGCGGCCCAGAACTCCAGCGCCGAGTCGAGTCCTTGGGGTGTGCCGACGTCGGGGAGCTGCTCAAAGATCAGGTCCCAGTCCGCTGCCGCCAGGTGTGTCAGACCACCCACGGCTCCCAGTGCCGCCCACAGGTCGTCGTCTTCCAAGGGGACGCCGGCTAACTCCGCTGGAGCCGGTGGCAAGTACAAACTGCCCAAACCCGCGCGTGCGAAGGGCGCATCGAACTGAGCACGTAACCACCAGGCGGCGTAGGAGATTTGGCCCCGCACGGTGGTGAGCAACGCCGATCGGGTCTGCGCAGCACCAGCGACCAGCGTGAGGAAGCGCCCCCACTGCTCATCGCCGACTGCGTCCAAGTCGGCAATGACCTGCACCTCACCGATGTAGGCGCCTTCGCCCAACTGTTCTGCCAGAAACTCCACATAGTCAGGCCATTGATCGGGCAGGCTGTGGTCGTCGGTGGTGAGGCCGGCATCAGCCACGACTTCGTTCAGGGTTTGCACTGTGATGCTGACCCGCACCCCGAGTGCGGCAAGAGTGGGCTCGCCCCAGTCGTGGAGTTCTGCGCCTGCAACGGGTAACAAACCGTCAAAGAGGTCATCGGCCACGGATCCGGGGACGGTGAGGTCACGTGCAGCTTCCAGTTCACCGTCGACGCTTTCCAATGGCAGCCCCGCCAGGCTTGCGCTGAGCTGCGCGGGCAATGCGCCGTCGTCGGAGACTGCGCGCTGTACTAGATGGAGCACGGCGGTGAGCGCGGAATCATCGTCGGGGTCGAGCTCGGAGCGGAACGCCGTCGTCTCGACGAGGTCACTCAACTGGACGATGGCCTGCTGCACCGGCGCAGACTCCAATAAGGCCAGCGGCGCTGCTGAAGCCGCGCCCAAGCGCCCCCACAGCGGGTGCGTCTGCTGCGGGTCAGCGACGCGCAGCCCCCACCGCTCAAAAGCACCCAAGTTCGCGTTGGCATCGGTATGTGCGCCAGCATGGCGCTCGTGGTGGGTGCTGGTGTGTGCGTCGGATTGGGTGCCGATGTCGTCGGAAATGATGACGCCGCGTACCCCACGCACCATGCGGCCATCGGATAGTCGCACGGGCAAGTCCACCAGCGCGTCGATCAGACCGGGGACGTCAATGTGCTGCAGCAGCACATCCCGCAGCCTCGGTGTGGTTTCAGCAAGGTCATCAATGACGTCACTCAGCGAGCGCGTGGGCACGCCAAGCGCCCGGGCAGCCGTCTGCTGCTGAGCGGGCAGCCAGATAAGTTCCGGCAACTGCTCAGCCAAAACCGCCACCAGATTGCGTTCCGTGGCTCCAGCGCCCTGCAATGCGAACGCATCGCGTGGACGCAAGAGGACCAGGCCCAGTCCCGGGGCCGCGCTTGGAACCGCTGCACTTGGAGGCGCTGCGCTTGGGAGCAAGGCCACGTTGGGTAGCTCAGCGCGGATCTGCTCGTGCATAGTCGCGTCCAGGCTGCCTGCGGCAAGCCCAGTTGGCACCAGGTCGAGGGCAGTGCCTCCCGATTGCGCCACCTGCTGCACCAACTCCACATAAGCGGCAGCAGCCTGCGTCAAAATCTCTTCGGTCACTGGACCGGGCGCAATGTGCCGACGGCTCGGGTCCAGCGGGAACGTTGCAATCAGCACTGCGGGTAAACTGCAGCGCTCATCGGTTGCCGTCGGTGCGTGCACCACCTCGCCACCAGCAGGACGACGCGCTGCGTCAGTGCGCAACGCCCACGTCAAAGACCACCCAGTGCGGTCTCGTTCTTCAACGGGGCGTCCCGCCAATACGCTCTGGGGCAATTGCCCCGACCGGTGCACTGTCAACCAGTCCCCCGTCGTCACCTCAACGGTGCGGTACTGCGCTGTGGCTTCGTCCGCCGACGACGAGACGTCCGCTGCTCGCGGCGTCGTCACGGAAATCCGACCAAGGCCTGGCAACGCCAACAACAGCAGTTCGTCCACTGCATCAAGTTGGGCGCGCACCGCCGCCACTGCGGCAGCATCACGCAGGCCTAGCGCAACAGTTGTGGTGAACTCGGGCACTGCTATCGGAACTGCAACGGGAATCGGCAGCCGTAAAATCGGCAGGTCGTCACCGCGAGTGGCAACTTCTTGGGCCAGCTCCGTATCCGCAGTTGCGATCAGTTCTTGCCTCGTGCGGGCCAGGTCAAACAGCACGCCGTCCCTGGTCTGCGTTGCCTCAGGTGACCGGGCCGCAAGAGACTGCTGTGCAGCTGCATCCGGCGCTGCGGGTGCAGTGCGTGAGGAAATGGTGATGCTGTCGCTGACTGCACGCACGGCCGCGAATCCAACGCCGAAGCGGCCGACCAGCTTCGGGTCTACCGCGGTTGGGGCAGGCAATTCGGTTTCGCTTGGACCGGCCGTCGCCGTGGTTGGCGCGGGGCCGCGTGCCTTCGACGACGATTTAGCGGAGGCCCGCATCGTTGCCAAAGCTTGCACTCCAGCGGCGGTGAGGGGTGCACCCGTGTTGTGGGCGTAAAGCACGGCGCCGTCGCCATCATCATTGGAGGTAAGTACGAAACTCAGGTGCCCGGCAATGCCGGCCGTGACGGCGGCGTCGGCAGCGTTCTGGGCCAACTCGACAATCACACGATCGCGGTAATAGCCGCGTGCATGATCCTCTTCCGTGTTTGCGTCCTCACGGAAACGCGCCGGTGATGCGGCCCAAGCCGCCAACACCGTGCGCCGCAGGTCTGCGGTGCCGAATGGGTCAGTCACCCCGGCGTTATCAATCGTCAGTGGGAGCCGATGCGGCAGTGTCAGTCGCGGCAGGGTCAGCTACAGGAGTTTCAGTTACCGGAGTTTTGGCGTCTGCCTCGGCTGACGGTGTCTCAGACTCTTCCGAAACCGCCTGAGCCGCTTCTTCGTCAGTCTGGGTCACTGGTTTGCCACCGCGAGTGCGGTTGCGCGTCGGTTTACGCTTCGCCCGCTCTGGCACGGGCGCGCCAACGACGTCCAAACGGTTCTCGTCAATGACGTGTTCCCGGTCGGGCCAGTCACTACTGTGCCCATCAACTTCAGTTTCGGAGTGCGCTCCACACCCGTGCTCAAAGGCGACCACACGGCCGTCGTCGGGTGACCACGGGTTAGCGCACACACCAAACACCTGACCGAGTGAACCCTGCAGCGGAATCAGGAACCCACAAGAAGAGCAGTCCGCAGCGGCGGCAACAGCGCCGGCCGAACGCGGCCCAGAGTCGCTGTCATACCAGCGCTGAGCAGCCTCAGAGATGCCATCCTGCGACAGCACTCGGGCGCGAGCCAGGGCAAGTTCCTCAATGGCAACCGCATCAACCTCGTCATCACCCGTGGAGGTGAAGCCGGGCTCCAGCCGTGGGTCATCTGCCTTGAACGGCAGCACGTCCCCTGGGCCGACATCCCCCGGGCGCAACCGCTCCGACCATGGCAACCAGTCCGGAGCCAGCAGCGCATCACCGCCGGGTAGCAGTTCGACCTCACACACTGTGGCCTTACGGCTACGCGGAATACGCGCCAAGGTGACGGTCCACTGCCAATCGCGATAACCCGGAAGCGTGCAAGCAAAACGGTGCTCCACAAAACGCTCAGCAACGGTCACTGCCTGCTCATGGTCCCCCACGTGTGTGGGGCGGTCCGCAACGACCTGGGCAGCAGCCAAAGCGACGGCAACAGCGTCAACCAAAAACGCGTCCTTACGCACCCGTGCGGGACGGGATGCAGTCACAGCAGCCATACTTAAACCTCAAGATTTTCGGCGACAGCACGCAACAGCGCTGCGTACTTCTCACCTGCGGCACGCTCCGGGTACCGGCCACGGCGCAGGTCGTTTCCTACCTTATCGAGCACCTTAATGAGGTCCTCAATAATCACTGCCATGTCATCGGCGGGCTTACGAGCAGCCTTCGCCACTGATGGCACTGGGTCGAGGAGTTTCACGGACAAAGCCTGGGGCCCGCGCCGACCATCAGCAACGCCATAGTCAACTTTGGCACCAGGTTTGGGCACCACTCCGTCAGGCAGTGCCGAGGCATGCGCCGTCGTCATCAGCAATGAAACCGAAGCCGCGCTCCGCGTCGAACCACTTGACCTTGCCGGTTGGCACGTGAACCTCTGGAAACTGGTAGGGACCGGGCACACGGCCCGGAAGTGCATTGTCAACCTCTAACCTTACCGGCCAAAAGCACAGGTGCGACCCCCTACGCTTTTAACTGGAGCCCCGAAGCGTCACCGCCTGCGAATATGCGTCGCGTCCAGTACCGCCGCGAACCCGCGTAAGGTTGTTGGAATGGCCACCTATAGCGATTCTTTGCGTTCTCGGACCGATGCCGAGTTGGTGTCCCTTTTGTTGGATCGTCCGGATTTGGCGCTACCAGCCCCAGGGTCACTGCTCTCATTGGCCGCTCGCGCGACCAACAGGTCCAGTCTGGAGCGCGCGCTAGCAAGCCTCGACGCGTTCACTCTGCAGGTTCTGGAAACCATCGTGGCGCTCAGTCCACAGCCCGACGCCGCTGCTGAGAGTGCCGCTGACATTGCCACGTTCCGGATGGACGCCTCCGGCATCAAGTCGGCAATTACCGGCTCTAAAGTTGCACCGATCCGTGCCGCCCTGCAGTGCCTGCGTGACCTCGCACTCATTTGGCCGTCCGACGACGACGCCACTTGGCAGCCCGCCCCCGGGCTGACTGACCTTCTCGGCCCCTACCCCGCCGGGCTAGCCCCCACGGGTGCTGACGCGGCGCAGGGTGACGACGAGGACGCCGTCGCTATTGCTCCCGCTGCGGGTCTAGCCGACCTGAAAAGGCTTGCCTCCGCACCACCCGGCGCACAGCAACTCCTGGATGCACTCCTGTGGGGGCCGCCCGTGGGACGTGCCCCGAGCAGCCCTTCTGGTGTGTCCACCACTGACTGGCTCGTCGCCCACCACTTCCTTACCCGCTCTGAAACTGCTCACGTGTTTCTGCCGCGCGATGTGGCACTTGCCCTGCGCAAGGGCCGCGCATTTGCGAGCAGCGCGCACCAACCGCCAATTCCTGATGCTGCAGAACTCTCGACGGAGCGCATTGACGCCCAAGCGATAAGCGCCGTCGAAAATTCGGTGTACCTCGTGACCGAACTCATCAACCAGTGGATTGCTCAACCACCAGCGGTGCTGCGCACTGGCGGACTCGGTGTGCGGGACTTGCGCCGGCTGGCCACCTACTTGGACGTCGACGAGACCACAGCGGCTTTCACTGTCGAACTAGCCGCGAGCGCGGGCCTGATTCTCGACGACGCTGAACTCACTCCCCAGCTCACCCCGACCTCGCCGGCGCATGAGTGGCTGACACAGGATTTGGCCACGAAGTGGGCACTGTTGGCGCAGGGTTGGTTGCAGTCCAACCGCACGCCCTGGTTGGTCGGATCGCGTGACGCGCGCGGTGCGCTGCACCCGGCGCTTGGGCCAGAATTGACGCGGCCGTGGGTGGCGCGACTGCGCAACTCGGTGTTGTCTGTGCTGGCCGATAATGCCGGCAAGGCTCTCACTGCAGAGCAGGTGTTAGAGGTGCTGACGTGGCGCACGCCGCGGTCAGTGCCGCCGGCAAACGCCATCGTCGAGTTACTCGCTGAAGCTCAGCGGCTTGGAGTCGTCGGCTCGGGCGCGCTGAGCACCCCCGGCGATGCTCTGTTGGGTGAAGACGACGTCGCCACTGGTCTGGCGCAGGTGTTGCCTCAGCCGGTGGACGAAATTTTGTTGCAAGGTGACTTGACCGGAATTGTGCCGGGTCGGCCCACTGCCGCTCTGGCGCAGCTCATTGACGCGGCCGCTGTCATTGAATCCCGTGGTGGGGCGCTCACGGTGCGGTTCACTGACCGGTCGATTACGGCGGCGCTTGACGCCGGGTATGAGGGTGAGCGGTTGTTGACACAACTGCAGACGTTCTCTCGTACCGGGGTGCCGCAGCCGTTGGAGTACTTAGTGCAGGACGCCACCCGGCGTCATGGCCGGTTGCGCATCGGATCAGCGTCCAGTTATGTGCGGGTGGAGGACCCTGCGGTGCTCACGGGGCTGGTAGAAGACCCGACGCTGCGCCGGTTAGGGCTGCGCGCACTTGCGCCCACGGTATTAGTGGCGCAGGTTCCCGGGCCAGAACTGTTGACGGCGCTGCGCGATCACGGTTTGGCGCCCGTTGCAGAAGGCACGGACGGCACTCTGGTTGACTTGGAGGCTCGTCCCACGGCTGCGCCAGCGCACCGCCCCGGGGTGATGCGCCCCGCTCCAGTTCTGGTCGAGACCGCCAAGGGCCGCATGTCCCGCATCACCGGTTTGGTGGAGCGTCTGCGCGACACTGAAGCGCTGGCCACTGAGATGGGAATCGGCACACAACAAACTGCAACGACTGCAGACGGCGCCGCACCCAAGCCCGGCGCTGGCCCCGACTCGGGAACATCTGACCCCGCCGATGCGTTGACCCGGTTGCGAGAAGCGATTGATTCGCGCACTGAGGTGTGGCTTGAAGTGATTGATGCTTACGGTGAGCCGGAGCGTCGTCGGGTGCGGCCGTTGCGGCTGGAATCCGGGCGGCTACGCGCCCTGGACCTCACCCGGGAGGCGGAACTTACCGTTGCCGTGCACCGGATCGCCCGCGTTGCCACCACTGAACCTTCCTGACTCGCAATACGCGCTGTACCCGCAGTACCCGACCTGCCCGTGGCAGGTCACTACGAGGAGTGTGATTTTCTATGGCCGACGGTCCCCTGATTGTGCAATCTGACAAAACGCTTCTGCTGGAAGTCGACCATGACACCGCTGAGGCGTGCCGTCGCGCAATCGCGCCGTTTGCCGAGTTGGAACGCGCCCCTGAACATGTGCACACCTACCGGCTCACTCCGCTGGGCTTGTGGAATGCGCGCGCTGCCGGGCACGACGCCGAGCAGGTGGTGGATGTGCTGCTGGAGTACTCGCGGTACCCCGTGCCGCACGCACTGCTAGTTGATGTTGCAGAGACGATGTCTCGCTACGGCCGCCTGCAGTTGGTCACGCACCCCACGCACGGACTCACCCTGCATGCCACCGACAGGGCGGTGCTGGCTGAAGTGATGAAGTCCCGCCGCACTGCCGGACTGCTCGGGGAGAAAATCGACGATGACACCGTCATCGTGCACCCCTCAGAGCGAGGCTCACTGAAGCAGGTGCTGCTAAAACTTGGGTGGCCGGCGGAGGACCTCGCCGGGTACGTCGACGGTGAAAAGCACGAAATTGAGCTCTCCCCCACTGACCCTGGGCACAACGATGAGCCGTGGACCATGCGGCCCTACCAGCAGCAGGCCGTGGACGGTTTCTGGCACGGTGGCAGTGGCGTCGTCGTCCTGCCCTGTGGCGCCGGAAAGACCATCGTTGGCGCCGCTGCGATGGCGAAGTCGGGTACGACGACGCTCATTTTGGTGACCAACACTGTGTCGGCACGCCAATGGCGTGACGAACTGCTGCGCCGCACCTCACTCACCGAGGATGAAATTGGTGAGTACTCGGGGGCGCGCAAAGAAGTCCGCCCGGTCACCATTGCCACTTATCAGGTGCTCACCACCAAACGACAGGGCGTGTACACACACCTGGAACTCCTTGATGCTCGCGACTGGGGCTTGGTCATCTACGACGAAGTGCACCTCCTGCCCGCGCCCATCTTCCGCATGACCGCCAACTTGCAAGCACGACGACGTCTGGGACTCACCGCCACTTTGGTGCGCGAAGACGGCCGGGAAGATGAAGTGTTCTCCCTGATCGGCCCCAAACGCTTTGACGCCCCCTGGAAGGACATTGAAGCCCAGGGCTACATTGCGCCAGCCGACTGCGTCGAAGTGCGCCTCACCCTGGCCGACCGCGACCGGATGGCATACGCCACTGCGGAACCCGAGGAGAAGTACCGTCTGGCAGCGTGCGCACCTGGCAAAATCAAGATCGTGGAACAACTCGTTGCCAAGCACACCGGTGACAGTGTCCTCGTCATTGGGCAGTACTTGGACCAGTTGGAAGAGATCTCTAACCACCTTGATGCGCCGGTCATCACCGGCGCCACCCCAGTGAAGGAACGGCAACGTCTTTTTGCTCAGTTCCGTGAGGGAGAAATCAAAACCCTCGTGGTGAGCAAGGTGGCAAACTTCTCCATTGACCTGCCTGAAGCATCTGTGGCCATTCAGGTGTCCGGCTCCTTCGGCTCCAGACAAGAGGAAGCCCAACGGTTGGGGCGCATCATGCGGCCTAAGGCTGATGGGCGCAGCGCGCACTTCTACGCCGTCGTCTCGCGTGACACCGTCGACCAGGACTTTGCTGCGCACCGGCAGCGCTTCCTCGCTGAGCAGGGCTATTCGTACCGCATTGTCGACGCAGAGGACCTCGCCGCCTCCGACGATGCTGAGGTTGACGGAGTCGACGAGGCCTGAAGTGTTTGCGCCCGCTCAAGGCAGCGGACATGATCGAGGTGTGAAGTCACTTCGTGCTGTGCCCGCACTGCTGCTCACTGTTCTTCTCACTCTGGGCGCTTCCATGCTGGGCATGACAGCGGCGCACGGCGAAGATCCCGTGCTAGTGACGGAGTACGTCACTGATCGCGTCGCTGCTCTGAGCCCCGAGGATGCGGCGCTGGTGCAAGAGGCGTTGCTTGAGCTGCAAGAGCAGGCTGACCTACAACTGTTCGTCGTTTTCACTGACACTTTCTCTGGGCAGTCCGGCCAAAATTGGGCCGACGTTGCCGCAGTAAAGTCCGCACTCGGCGTCGACGACGTCCTGCTCGCCGTTGCGGTGGAGGACGGCGAGTTCGGTTTGTCCGTCGAAGCTTCCCTACCGTTAACCAGCGCGCAAGTAGACCGTGTCGAGGCGGCAATTACGCAGCAACTTGGCACCGGGTCCGCAGCGGATCTCGTGGTGGCGGCGGCCGCAGAACTACAAACTGTCACGGCGGAAGGCCCCGGCGGCAGCGTTGCGTTGCTCGTCATCATTATTGTGGTGGCCATTGCTGCCGTGCTGATCTGGCTGTTCCGTCACGCCATCGCCCGACGGCGTCCACCTCGGGGTTCGACGCACACAACAGGCAGTTGAACTAACGGGTGCCCGGTGCCCTATTCTTAGACATATGTCTGACTTCGAGCAGCGCAAAACTTATCTCATCATCGACGGCGAAAACGTTGACGCCACCTTAGGTGTCAACGTCCTCGGGCACCGTCCCACTCCCGATGAGCGCCCGCGCTGGGATCGAATTTTCAACTTCGCGGTTGACGCTTGGGACCAGCCGGTCACCGCACTGTTCTTCCTGAACGGCACCTCCGGTCAGATGCCCATGCCGTTCGTGCAGGCACTGCTCGCTATGGGATACCGACCGATTCCGCTCGCTGGCGCCCCCGGCGATTCCGTGGTCGACATGGGCATTCAGCGCACCCTCGAAGCGATTATCCCGCGCGATGCCGACGTGCTGCTGGCCAGCCACGACGGCGACTTCATTCCCCAGGTGGAGCAACTTCTGGGCCCTGAGCGCAAGGTCGGAGTGCTGTGCTTCCGCGAGTTTGTGAACGCACGCATGGGGGAACTGGCAGATCGCGGCCTAGAGTTCTTTGACCTCGAACACGACCTCGGCGCATTTAACACTGCGTTGCCACGCGTGCGGATCATCCCGATCGATGAGTTCAACCCGCTGCACTTCCTGTAGCATCCATGATTGCCCCGGATTCATTGCGCTGATTACTCGCCAAAGTCCGGCACTTCCGCCCCCACGGTGAGTGCGTAGATCCATTTGTGCTGCGTTCAACCGAACTGCAGCATGCGCACTGAACCATTGAGAGATGTGGTTCGGCACCTGCGTATCCGCCTACTGGTGGTTTTGTGACCACAATTGGGGCGTAGTGGTGTGCCCAGCCGTGCTCTGAGTGGGGACCCACGAAAGGCACCATTGACAGTCTCACCAGTCACCTCACGACCCGCGTGGAAAGTAACGTCGCTCCTGGCTATTGCTTGTCTCACTCTCGCGGGATGCTCTGCGGCGTCAGCAGACTCTTCCGCACCGACCGAGTCGGCGCCAGCAGTGAGCCCGACGTGGTCCGCCAGTGCACCGGAACCCGCCGCCAACGTTGGGTCGTCTCACCCGTGGTGTGAGTCCGGCGCGGTCACTGACGAGCTGGACTTCACTTTCGGCAAGGTCAAAACTGTCTCTGACGCCCGTGCACGAGTGTTGGGAGTCAAATGGCGGCACTACGTCCCCACAACGGTGACAAATACCTCGGACAAAGCGTGCAATTTCACTGCGCTGATTCTGGTGAACCCAGACTCTAAAAACGAACAACTAAACGATCGGGTGGACATCCCGCTGAAGCCAGGGCAGTCCGCACACCTGCAGTTGTTCAACCTCAAGGGCGAAACGGACACCAAGGATGCCGCCCCCGAAGTGGACGTCAAACCACGGTTCTCCTACGGGCAGAAGAGCCCACTCCTCGTTAACTACTACGAGTCCAAGTTCAAGGTCGCCCCTGGCCCCAAAGGAAAGAACGCCCCGCTCCTCACCGCAGAACTCACGGTCTTAGCCGAGAGCCCGGGCATGCCCGGGCGCAGCATCAATAAGCCCAGTGACACACTCACCATTGTGGGTCTGGACGCTGGCGGCGACATCATTACCTTCGACGAGCAGACGCTCACTGAACCGATCGGGATCGGCAAAACCGAATCATTTCAGTTGGACGACTACGGCTGGGGCTACACAACACCCCGGCAGTTCACTGCGGGCACCTACGACGACGTCGTGAAGTGGGAAATCGCCCAACTCGCACCTGTCGCAACCGAAGCAACGCCCAAGTAAGTCCTTGCGCGCCATCCACCGTTTGTTCAGGAAACTCCCAGCCGCACGCGGCATCCTTAGACAATGACAACGCCCAGCGCCAGGCTCCTCGTCGTTGATGACGAGCCAAACATCCGGGAACTGCTCGCGACATCACTGCGGTTCGCAGGCTTCGACATCCACACTGCCGCAAACGGCACCGACGCACTGCGCCTGACCAGTGAACTCGAGCCCGACCTGATTTTGCTGGACGTCATGCTGCCCGACATGGACGGTTTCACCGTCACCCGGCGCCTGCGCGAACACGGGCACCACATGCCCATCCTGTTCCTCACCGCCCGCGACGACACCGCCGACAAGATCACCGGCCTCACTGTCGGCGGCGACGACTACGTCACCAAACCCTTCAGCCTCGAAGAGGTCGTCGCACGCATCCGCGCCATTCTGCGCAGAGGCACCAGCACCGACGAAGACACGACCGACGACGCCGTCGTGCGCCTGGGCGACCTCACACTCAACGACGACACCCACGAAGTGCACCGCGCCGGACGCCAAATTGACCTCTCCCCCACGGAATTCAAGCTGCTCCGCTACCTCATGCTTAACCCCAATCGGGTGCTGTCTAAAACGCAGATCCTCGACCACGTGTGGGAGTACAACTGGGTGGGTGACGCCAACATTGTGGAGTCCTACATCTCCTACCTGCGCCGGAAGGTCGACACACCACCCGCCGCAGACGGCACCCCAACCCAGCCGCTCATCCACACCAAACGCGGCGTTGGCTACATGCTGCGCACCCCATGAAAGCCCGCACGCTCCGTACTCTCACGCTCCGCACCCGCATGGTGCTGCTCATCATGCTCTTACTTACGGTCGGGCTCGTGATCAGCACCGTGACCGCTACGACCATGCTGAAAAACAACCTAGTCAATGAACTTGACCGCCAACTCATCAGCACCGCCAATGCCGCCGCAACAGGCACCCAGACCGAGACCAACCCTTACTTCTTCTCCACCGGCGCCCTACCCAGTGACTACTTCTTTATCGTGCGGGACAGTCAAAACAAAACCATTCGCGCCCAGTTCCAAACGGCAACTCTCAACCGGTGGGGACAACCGGAACTGCCCAACTTCTCCGAAACACAGGTACTGGACCACGCCGGAACACCCTTTTCAGTGCCGGGTTCTACCGCGGTCCCACAGCGCGATCGTGGCACAGCCTCCGACTGGCGCATCACCACCTTCCCCGTCGTTGACCAGTCCGGAGACTACGACGGGTCCTTCACCGTTGCGCTCCCACTGGCTCCCGTGACCGGAACGACAGACGACTTGGTCAAGATTCTGAGCGGCGCATCAGCGATCATCCTCGTCCTCGCCGGCCTCGCCGGATACCTTGGGGTGCGCAGAACTCTGCGCCCGCTGCACACCATTGAAGGCACCGCTAAAGCCATCGCTGCCGGCGACCTCAGCCAACGCATCCCGCAGATGCCCACCAACACTGAAGTTGGCTCCCTGGCCGCTTCGCTGAACTCGATGTTGAGCCGCATTGAAGAGTCCTTCGACACCCAAACCCGCTCTGAAGCGCGTATGCGCCAGTTCGTGTCAGACGCCAGTCACGAACTCCGCACCCCCCTGGTCACGATTCGTGGCTACAGCGAACTGTTCCGTATGGGCGGCATCACGACCCCAGAGCAGATCGCCGACTCCATGCAGCGCATCGAAGGTTCGGCACTGCAGATGAGCGGCCTCGTGGAGAGTCTGCTTGCACTGGCCCGCCTGGACGAAGCCAGCCCCATGCGCGCCGACGACGTCGACCTCGCCGAAGTCGCCCGCGCCACTCTCTCCGACCTCAACGCGATCGATCCCACCCGCAGCACGGCCGTGCTCCCGCTCCAGGACGCACCGGAGTCGGGCATCGTCGTCGGAGATCCGGCACTGTTGCGCCAAGTGCTGACCAACCTCATTGGCAACATTGTGGAACACACTCCGGCCGGAACGGCCGTGGAAATCGCGATCGGACGAGACCGCAGCAGCACCAGTGCACTCGAAGACGGCGACGTCGTCGTATTGGAAGTGCGCGACCACGGCCCCGGAATTCCGTCCGAACACCAGGAACAGGTCTTTGAACGGTTCCACCGAGTGGACCCCTCCAGAGGCTCGACATCAGGTGGCTCTGGCCTCGGCCTAGCTATTGTGGCGTCCATCGTCGCGGCACACCACGGCTCCGTCTCGGTGCATAACACTCCTGGTGGCGGGACCACAGTCCAATTACGGCTGCCCCGCCAGCAACCCGGATCACACCACGCACAGTGAGAACCACCGCGGGTGGCCACAATGTGGGTCCCCGGGCTTAGGATGAGTCTTCGGTTAGATTCTTCTCGAAAAGGCTGAAAAATGGGCGTTTCATGCGCCGATGCACCACAGTGGCTCCTCTCTTCGTGGCTCCGCTCCTGTCGTGAGGCCAAAGCAACTGCGCCCGAAGTTGAGATCCGGCAGGTCGGCAATGACCTCATCACCCGATGGTCCACCGACGGCCGTCACTTCCACGGACTGCGCCACCTTGCCGACGTCCTCAACCGCGTCGACATCCTTGCCGAAGAAACCCACCAACCTGACCTAGTACGACTTGCTGCTTGGTACCACGGCGCTGTTTTCGACGCCGCCAGCACAGCGACATACGCCAACCGCGGCGGCGAAAATGAAGAAGCCAGCGCCGTGCTGGCGTACTCGCAACTCACCGCACTAGGGGTGCCGGAAAAGGGAGCCACCCGGGTGGCCTACCTCGTGTCCGAACTGTTGCGGCACGACCCCGCACCTGGCGACTTTGACTGCGCAGTGCTGTGCGATGCTGACCTCGGCGGGCTCGCAGTAGAGCCACAACGGTACAAGGCTTACCAAGACAGCGTGCGTGCCGAATACGCCCACATTCCCACTGGGGACTTTTTGCACGCCCGCATCACCATCATTACGAAACTTCTCAATCGCGATGCCCTATTCACCAGCCCCATGGGTAGTTCATGGGAAGACCCAGCGAGGCAGAACCTGTCCGCAGAGTTGCAGCGGTTGAAAAAGGAACAGGCCAAACTCGACGCTGCGCAGGTACGCGACACCGCGCACTGACTCGACGCCGCGCAGCGACTTGTGCGGCCTCGCATTGCTTATGTTTGTCGGCGCTGACGGGCTGACCACAGGTGGCTAGGCGTCCTCCTGTCATGCACAGATCTGCTTCGGGGGCGGACCTCCACTCGCACTCTTTTTACTGTCGAAGCACAGCACGCAGCGTCCAAGCTGGGTCGACGAGAGAGAAAAGAGTTCCGCATGAGCCGGTATGAAGTTGATAGTGCCCGCGTTGCCCAGGCCAGTACCAAAGTTGGTATGTCCGTGGAGTCAATCCGAGCCGAGGTGCAGGGCATGAACCAGCACCTGGCCGACCTGCAGAACAGCTGGCAGGGCAGTGCGGCAGCCACCTTTGCCGGGCTGATGACGGACTGGTCCATGACCCAGAACCAGGTGGAAGCGTCCCTAGACGCCATCACCACTGCGCTTCAGCAGGCGTCCCACACCTACGCCGAAGCAGAGCAGCAGGCTGCCAACCTCTTCGCCCACTAACCCCAACCTGGCCCCAGACACCGGGTTAGTAGACCGAGGCAAAACAACAGTGGCCCCCACCCGGGATCGGGTGGGGGCCACTGGCACAAACTAGGTGTTCGAACTCACGAGCGGTTCGGACGGACTAGGTGCTGCGTGGGATCAGAAGCCCATGCCGCCCATGTCGCCGCCACCCATGTCGCCGCCGCCGCCGCCAGCTGGCTCAGGCTTGTCAGCAATGACTGCCTCAGTGGTGAGGAACAGCGCAGCAATGGAGGCCGCGTTCTGCAGAGCAGAGCGCGTCACCTTGACTGGGTCGTTCACACCAGCAGCGAGCAGGTCTTCGTACTCGCCAGTTGCTGCGTTCAGGCCGTGGCCCTCTGGCAGGTGACGGACCTTCTCCGCAACAACGCCACCTTCGTAGCCGGCGTTGATGGCGATCTGCTTCAGTGGCGCGTCAACAGCGGTGCGCACAATTGCGGCACCAGTTGCTTCGTCGCCGAGGAGCGAGGTGATCGCTTCGGTTGCGAACGCGTGCTTGCCAGCCTGAATGAGTGCAACGCCACCACCGGCGACGATGCCCTCTTCAACAGCAGCCTTTGCGTTGCGGACGGCGTCCTCAATGCGGTGCTTGCGCTCCTTGAGCTCAACCTCCGTTGCGGCGCCGGCCTTGATGACTGCAACTCCGCCGGCCAGCTTGGCCAGGCGCTCCTGCAGCTTCTCACGGTCGTAGTCGGAGTCCGACTTCTCAATCTCAGAGCGAATCTGGCTAACGCGACCGGCAATCTGGTCGGCGTCTCCGGAGCCCTCAACGATTGTGGTCTCGTCCTTGCTGACAACAACCTTGCGTGCCTGGCCGAGTACGTCCAGGGTTGCGGTTTCGAGGCTGAGGCCAACGGTTTCGGAAACAACCTGGCCACCGGTGAGGATCGCAATGTCCTGCAGGATGGCCTTACGGCGGTCACCGAAGCCAGGTGCCTTGACGGCAACTGACTTGAAGGTGCCACGGATCTTGTTGAGTACGAGAGTGGCAAGCGCTTCGCCCTCAACGTCTTCAGCAATGATCAGCAGTGAACGACCGGACTTCATGACCTGGTCGAGCAGTGGCAGCAGGTCCTTGACGTTCGAGATCTTCGACTCAACGATCAGGACGTATGGGTCCTCGAGGACCGCTTCCTGACGCTCAGCGTCGGTTTCGAAGTAGCGCGCAAGGAAGCCCTTGTCGAAGCGCATGCCTTCGGTCAGTTCAAGTTCGAGGCCGAAGGTGTTCGACTCCTCAACGGTGATGACACCTTCCTTGCCGACCTTATCCAGCGCCTCAGCAATGAGCTCACCAATCGCAGGGTCACCGGCTGAAATGCCAGCGGTAGCTGCGATCTGCTCCTTGGTCTCGATCTCCTTAGCGGCGGAGATGAGCTGAGCGGTGACAGCCTCAACGGCTGCTTCGATTCCGCGCTTCAGTGCAATGGGGTTGGACCCAGCAGCAACGTTACGCAGGCCTTCGCGCACGAGCGCCTGGGCGAGCACAGTTGCTGTGGTGGTGCCGTCGCCTGCGACGTCGTCCGTCTTCTTGGCGACCTCCTTGACGAGTTCGGCACCAATGCGCTCGAACGGCTCGTCAAGTTCGATCTCCTTGGCGATTGAGACGCCATCGTTCGTGATAGTGGGGGCGCCCCACTTCTTGTCTAGAACAACGTTGCGACCCTTGGGGCCGAGCGTGACCTTGACGGTATCGGCGAGGGCGTTGAGCCCACGCTCCATACCGCGACGGGCTTCCTCGTTAAAGGCAATCATTTTTGCCATTGGGGTGTGATCCTCCGCTGGTGGCTTGGGTAGGTTAAGCAGTGCCCGCGACGGACGGCCCGCTGACGCTGCGTTCCTGTCACGCAGTGCCCTCGAACCTCACCAGTTAACCTAGGTGTTCCACTCTCAGATGCGCCAAGAACATTTCTGTCACTCGGACCATGAGAGTGCTAACGCTAATTTTGGCACTCTCAAGGTCCGAGTGCAAGCGGCTAGGGCCCAAATTTCGCCCACAGCCCACAAGCACCTAATGTCAGGTCCGTGCAGCATCAAGGGGGAACGCCGCGGCGACGTCGCCGTACCGCTGCTTTCACAGTCGTTATTGCACTCCTTTTGTTGGCCGCGGTGCTCAGTTTCTACTTCACCCGCCCGCAAGGACCAGCCCAGATCAGCCTCTACCAAGACGGCGTGGCCAGCACTGCCGACGGTCTGGTGAGTCTGCCCCCTGGCGCTGCCGCAACCTACCTGGACCGCACCCGAGTCCTCGACCCAGGACCGCAGGCCACGGACGACGAACTCGCCCTCGCGCAGGGCGAAACCGATGCAGCAAACGCGTGGCTTAACTCTGGAACGATCCCCGGCGCAGGCACCCCCTACGAAGAGATGGCACGCGGCGCACTACTCGACCTGCGTGCACTGACCACCTCCGACGGCGCACTGGTTGCCGCCCACTACCCGCACTGGGATTACGTGTGGCCACGAGACAACTCCTTTGCAGCAGCGGCTTTCGCCGCAACCGGGCACCAGCCTGAAGCCATTGCCGTGTTGGAATTCCTGCAAGCGGTCCAAGCGCCAGACGGGTCCTTTGAAGCCCGCTATCTCACCGACGGCTCCGGACCCCCAGATGACCGCGCGCCCCAAACTGACGGAACAGGGTGGGTCCTGTGGTCACTCAACCAGGTGATCAACCACGCCCCAGAAACAGAGCGCACACAACTACTGGCGAAGTTCCACCAACTTTTGACCCGCTCAACTGCACACAGTTTGGCGCTGATCGACACCGCTGACGCCCTGCCCCCAATTTCACCCGATTACTGGGAAACCCGCGAACGTTCCCTCACGCTGGGCACCGCCGCGCCACTCCTGGCCGGTTTAGAATCTGCGGCACAACTGTTCCCGCTGCTCGACGCCGAGACGTACCCAACTGCCACCGAAAGCGCTTTTGCGACGGCCACTGGTTCGGAGCGACTGCGCTCCGCCATTACTGACCACTTTGGATCGCAGGGCTACCCCCGGCACCTCACCGGGGGCCCGAGCGACACCGCAACGGCCTTCCTGCTGCCGCCATTCGTCACTGAGCCGCTCGACGGGGCCGTCGTCGCCTGGGAGACCTCGGTCAACCTGATGAACCGCCCGGCCGGTGGTCTGGCGCCCGGCGGATCGTGGAAACAAGACGGAATCTCTTGGACGCCAGAAACGGCCATCTACGCACTCGCGGCAGCACATCTGGGCATGGAGGAACGGGCGCACACGTGGTTGACGTGGATTGCTGAACACCGCACTGCCTCCGGGGCAATTCCAGAGAAGGTGCTCGCTGATGGTTCCCCTGCCGCAGTCGCCCCGTTGTCATGGACTAACGCGACGGTGTTACTCGCCCTGCTGGAACTGGAGTAGCCCCTCAGCCGGAGAAGTCGGCGGCCAGAATAACCGAAACCGGCCCGACCAAAGTGGGCTGCAAGGACACATCACTGATGCCCATATCGCTGGCAATCTGCTCAGCTTCGGCCCGGTTTTCCTCGGACTTGAACCACACTGAACTCGCGTTCACTGCACCACCGGTGTAGTTCGCGGCAGTGGCGTTCGTCCAGCCGGCGTCGGCAAGTTTATTGACACCAGATCCAGCCAAACCACCCTGCGACGTGGCATTGAGCACCCGGATCGCTACGGCACGGTCCGCCTCAGCCGTCGTTTCTTCCTCAGTGGGCTCAGGCGTGGTTTCAGTTTCTTCGGGCTCTTCCGGTTCCTCAGAAGGTTCGTCCGTTGTGGGTTCTGCAGAAGTTTCCGTCGGGTCATCCACAGTTGGTTCGCTGGGCTGCGCAGATGACGACGTGGCGACTGGCGGCGTCGCGGCGTCGTCCGACTGTGGGTTTTGGCTGGCGAACCACGCGACCACACCGTAGGCAAGGGCGGCAAAAATGATGATGACCACTAGGTAGGGCCATACCTTGCTCCACCGTGATTGAGGCGCGCGGTGGATACCAACCGATTGGCCAGAGGCTGGCGGCTGGTCAAATTCGTCCGGTGGGTAGTCGTAGTCGCTCACGGAGACAGGCTACCTGTCTATTGGACCTCAGGCCTCAGCACCGAGCCGGCGAGCAGTACGCGCCCGCTGCCGACTGGCCCGCATCCGACGCAGGCGCTTCACCAGCATGGGGTCATGAGCTAGGGCGCCATCGGTGTCAATCAGCGCATTGAGACGCTGGTAATACCGGGTGGCCGACAGGTCAAAGAGTTCCTTGATGGCCTGCTCTTTGGCGCCTGCGTACTTCCACCACTGCCGTTCAAAGTCCAAGATTTGCTCGTCCTGGTCCGTCAATTCCGCCGGGTCGGCAGCGGCGTGCCCCTCCGCGGGATTTTCCTGCTGGGCGTCATCGCTCTGGGGGAGGTCCTCGCTGGGCTGGGCAGGGGTCTTGGCGGAGTCGGGAACTGCTGAGATGTGCCGCGTCAAGACGTACTCCTTGCTCGGTGCAGAATGGGGCGTGCTGTGAAGCAGTCTAGTTGTGAATAACACCGTTGTCATTCAACTCGTTGTGGGCAGCAGGCGCAGGGGGGGCATAGTAGGAACGGCTGGCCACGATTAAGGGTAACGTCTGCAGACGTGCTTTCTTCCCTTCACCCCGACTGGGCTCAGGCTCTGGCCCCAGTGCGCCCGCAACTCGAAGATCTCGCCGAGAAGTTCGCCTACGAGGACGACGTATTACCAAGAACTGATCAGATTTTGCGGGCATTCCAGCAGCCGTTTGCGCAGGTCCGGGTGCTGATCGTGGGCCAAGACCCGTACCCCACTCCGGGGCACGCGATCGGTTTGGCTTTCGCAACCGACCCGCAGGTGCATCCGCTTCCGCGCTCCCTGACAAACATTTTCACTGAGCTTCACGACGACGTCGGCGTTGCCACACCGGGGCATGGTGACCTCTCGCAGTGGTGCGACCAAGGCGTACTGCTGCTGAACCGAGTGCTGACGGTCGCACCGGGAGACGCGGGTTCCCACCGAGGTCGAGGTTGGGAGGAGATTACCAATTGCGCCATCCGAGCACTGGTGGCGCGCGAATCCGCACTAGTGAGTGTGCTTTGGGGCAAACAGGCACAGAGTTTGGCACCTCTGCTGGACGGGACCGAAATTATTTCGAGTGCGCACCCCAGCCCGTTGTCCGCACGGCGCGGCTTCTTTGGGTCAAAACCCTTCTCGCGGGTCAACGCTTTGCTCATTAGACAGGGTGAAGCCCCCGTCGACTGGACGATCAGCCCCTTGTTCGGGCAACAATGGTTATTGTGAGCCCGCACCCAGCGAACCCCAGTCCCATTGAGCCCGACGACGCATTGCCTGCGGCCCCGTGGCGCAGATTCGTTGCAATCGGAGATTCCTTCACTGAGGGGTTGTGGGACCCATCCCCTACTGATCCAGATGCCTGCCGCGGCTGGGCAGATCGCCTGGCTGAAGCCTTTGCGGCCCGCAGCACCGAACCGGTGCATTACGCAAATCTGGCAATCCGGGGAAAGCTGCTCCGACCGATCATCGTGGATCAGGTCCCAGCGGCACTGGAACTGAAACCAGACCTGGTGAGCTTGATCGGCGGCGGAAATGACCTGCTGCGCCCCAACGCTGACCCGGACCGGATGGCCCGCAACATTGACGACGCCGTCCGGCGCATCCGCGCCACCGGCGCCGATGTGCTGCTCGGTACTGGAATGGACTCCGCTGACTCACCCTTAATCAGGTTAACGCGCGGCCGGGTGGCGGTTCTCAACTCTCACTTGTGGTCGATTGCGCAACGCCGGGGCGCCTTTATGTTGGACCTGTGGGGTATGCGCGCTTTGCAGGATTGGAATATGTGGGCTGAGGATCGTATTCACCTCACGCCGCAGGGGCATCACCGTATTGCGCAAGGCGCCCTCGTCGCACTTGGGCAAGAACCCGACGACCCAGAGTGGAATACCCCTGCGGAAGAGTTACCGACGGCGGCACGGCTCATGCAAATAAGACAAAACGCGCAATGGGCCCGGGAACACGTCTACCCGTGGGCGCAACGGCGGATCCGACGGCAATCGTCGGGCGATAACCGCAATGCCAAGAGCTCTGAAATGACGCAAGTCCTGCCCACGAGGCCGTAGCGCCAACGCACCGCGGCAGTCCTCAGCCTCGCTAGGGACATCGGAGCCGGACGCCGGTTCCTTCGCCTCGGTCCGTTGTCGCACCACCGATGTAGAAATTCTCCGTCTTGCCGTATTTATCGGTCACCTTGTTCGCTTCCGTGTACCCAACGAACTCAAGGATGGGCAAAGACGTGCAGGTCATGCCATCGACCAACTTCAGGTCGGATCTGAGGTGAGCAACTGGTTGGGGAATCAACGGGTCGGCAAGATTCACTGTGATTTTCCACTTAGCGCCAACGGTGACCGGCGTCGTTGAGAGGACCACGTTGTTAAGCCCGAAACCGTTCGACCACGCATCAGTTGAGTAGGTCACCTTGCAGGCCACACCTGGGCGTCCCTCGATGGTGCAGGAAAGAAGCGGCATTGGCTTGGTGAAGGTAGTCGCAATACCCCAGGTGCCGATGGTCAATGCAGCCCCTTCAGTGCTTGCAACGTTGACGGCCTTTGGCAGCGTCACCGTGGCTTCACCGCCGGCTATCTGTCCGAGGCTTTTCTCTTTCACTGTTGCGAGCGCAACGCCCTGGGCGTTGTACGGCGTTATTGACACCTTCTTGTTTGCACACTTGGGGTCGAGTCCAGAGAGTACAACTGACTTCGTCGTCCCTGCGGTGATCACACCCGGGGCGGCCTTCGCGGTTGCGGTGCACCGGTCCGCGGCGGACGCGGTGCTTACTTGTGGGGTGGCCAAGTTGAGCGAAGCTGCATTGGCGAGGCCGACCGCCGCCAGACAGAACACAAGGAGAGTGATGAGGGCGCCAATACTGCGCTTCATGTCACTCTCCTTGACTGCTGGGGAAAATCAGATTGTCATCCTGCTGGGCGGAGGCGTCCGAGACCTCAACGTCTTCCGTGCTGGCGTCGGCATCGTCCGTCGCAGGGGTGTTCGGTTTATTCGGCCAGAGCAACAGCCCGCCTCCAATAACCAACGCGGAAAGCCACACGAAAGGGCTAGCTAGGAAGTGGATTGCGCTACCCAGATTGGGCAGGTGCACCATCGCTTTGCCGAGGACTTGCTCGTCTGTGGGCTCCCACGGGTCGATGAAGTCGTTGTTATCGCCCTGAATCGACCAGCCTTCGGCACTTGAACCACCGATAATTCGGTGGATGACTTGGGCGTTGGTTTCGCTCAGCGGCTGGTAGACGACGACGTCGCCTACTTCGTACTCACCCGAGCGCGCCCAGACGAGGTCGCCAGTGTAGTAGGTCGGTTCCATAGAGTGGCCCGACACGATGGTGAAGGTGCTAAATCCGCCAAGGCTGGCCGGCCAGAACACCCAGAGCAGTGCGGCGAGGAAACTGACCAGAAGAGTGTTGGCCACAACCGATCGAACCCGGCGCGAGAATCTCGCATCGGGCTGACCAGTTGTGGCATCACCCATGGCTTCCCCGGTTCGTCAGCGCGGAATCAGTCAAAAATGACGACAGCGACGTTGTAGATGTCTGCTGCGGCAACCTTAGGGTCGAGTGTGATCGTGGTCTTATCGACCGTGACTGGGCCCTCTTTGCTTCCCTTTGCTACGCCATCTTTGCCTGCAACGGTGACCTTGTACTTCTTACCAGCACATGCGGCATCAACGTCGTTGAGGACGACGCTCGTGGCGTCGTATGCCTTCGCACCGTAAGCAGTTTCGAACGAAACCTTGATTGGAGTCGCTTCCGGCTGGCAGGACGAAACTACGGTTTCGCCCGCTCCTAGAGAAGCAGCTTTGTCCAGGTTGAGCTGCGCTGCGGATGCGATGGACAGGCCGGCGATGCCGACGACGACGAGGGCGGCTGCGGCGGTTTTGCGACGAGTCATGATTGCCATGTTGTTCTCATTCCATAAAGTTCGGGGGGACCCTTTGGGGGGCTACCTCAAACGTAGTACTGCATGGAAACCGAACAAAGAGGGCTGGGGGTGCTAGCACCCAAGCAGTCGGGGTAAATGGTTGAACGTTCACCTATTTTTTACTTATAGTGACTCACGTCACCGCCCTGCGGATTTCTTTACCCTACCCGCAAAGCTGAAAGCTCGCACCCATCAATGCGTCAATCCCCACCAGAAGCCCCAATCAAGGGCAGCCGCACGCACACCGCAACGACCATGTCCGCCTCCGATTCACGCTCTAGTGAAGCACCCGCGCAACAGTCCTCTTGGTTGCCAACAGCGAGGCTGCCTCCTGCGAGTTCAACGCGAGTGGCCAGACGCGACATGCCACCAACCGAGGGCGGGACTGCGTCAATAATCGTCGTGCCATCGTTGAGCACCTCCGCCAGCGCCGCGTCTCCTTCAGTAGCGAGCCACACCTCAATACTCGCGGCGTGGCCATGCCGAAGAGCATTGGTGATGGCCTCTTCAATAATTCGCACCAACAACAGCCGCTCCGACTGTGCGATGTGCGCAGCGGTGGGGTCATCCAGATTCCGGAAGTCCTCGCTCACCTGAAGACGCGTCGAAATTCCGGCAGGCAACCGGCGCAGCAGCATCCGAACAGCTGGCACCACTCCCACCTCGATGCCGTCGGGGTATAGCAGCCGACTCATTTGGCGCACATCTTGCTCGCGGATCACATCAAGGTCTTCACGCAACTCAGCCAGCGAAGCCAGCTCGTCCTGGGACGCCCCGCGCTCTTGTGCTTGTGCAATCGCACGGTCGAGACGAATGACCTGCAACACCAGTCGCTGCTGCAACCCGCCATGTAGCCCCTCGGCAACAGACCGCTGCACGCGCACCTCTTCATTGCCTAAAGAGGTCAGCGCCAATTCCCGCTGCACCCGTTCATCTGACGCTCGCTGCGCCTCTTCGCGGAAGCGTCGCCTGTCCACCGTGTAGGTAAATCCTAGAATCCCACCGCCGAGCAGCACCAGGATGCCCAAGGTCAGATCTGCCGCCGCGGGGCCCAACTCCTGATCCTTAAACGGTGGAAACAGGACCGCTATCTGGGTGCGTGTCACAGCGCTGAATACTGCAGCCAGCACGAGCCCCAGCATCACCCGCCACCAACTACGCTGGTCGGATACCTTCAAAATCTTCACTAAAATCAGCAGCACCACCATTGCGGCAATGTTGGACAGCACGCGCGGAAAAGTTGGGTTTGGGCCCGGGGTCGACAAGATCTCGTGGTAGATGCCGTTGTGTATGGCAACCAGCACGGAATAGACGAACAAGATCGCGCCAACTGACCACGTCAAGGAGCGGGAATCCCGCTGTAAGTCGGACATATTGTGGCGAGTCATGCCCTAGCAATACCAGTTGCACCCAAAGGGCGCACTATCGACACGACTTCTGCGGTCAAGAACGGTCAATTACGGTCTGTGACCGCAATACTGGAGCGATGAGCCCTGATATTAGTCGCAAGATCCGCGTTGCCGTGGTTGAGGACCACACCATGTTCCGCAGCATGCTGGAGCACGCAGTGCATCAGGCGCCTGACCTCACACTCGTGTCCTCCTCGGCGAACGTCACCGACGCAAGAGCAGCATTTCAGCCGGGCAAAGTCGACGTCGCACTTCTTGACATTGACCTGCCCGACGGCAACGGGGTTGCGTTGGGTGTCCTCCTCCGCAGAGCAGACCCTCGGATGGCCATTGTGCTGCTCAGCGCACACGACGCCATGGACCTCATCCTCGACCTGCCCCACGATGTCTCTGGAAGGTGGAGTTACCTCTCCAAAACCTCATCGGTGGACGCCAAGTCACTTCTCGTGGCCATCCGGCACGCCGCCGCTGGCGGCACCACACTTGACCCCGCACTGTTAGACCGCATTACCCCACGCAGAGGCACCTCAGTCGCGCGTTTGACCAAGCGGCAATATGACGTGCTGCGACTCTTGGCCTCAGGGCTCTCAAACAGCGGAATAGCTTCAGAGTTGAACATCACGGAGAAGTCCGTGCAGAACCACGTCAACGCGATGTACGCCTCGCTCGGAATCAACGCGGACTCCACTCACAATCCCCGGGTGCGCGCGGCACTACGACTTATTGAGGAAACCGGGCGCATCTAAGTCCCCGCATTTCCGCCACCCCCGCCACATCTCAGCCAACAGGGTGCGATCTCAGAAAAGCAGCAGGGCCACCGCCCAGCTTGCACTGGACGATGGCCCTATTCGGAGCCGCCTGTCGGATTTGAACCGACGACCTTCGCTTTACAAGAGCGGTGCTCTACCACTGAGCTAAGGCGGCGCAGCAAGTGAGTCTAAGCGACCACAGCCCCGAACGCACAACCCAGGGTAAAATCCGCAGAGACTAGCCAGCGGTTCCTACTGAATTACTTGGCTTCCTTCGCCTCCATGACGGCCTTCTTCAGGTCGCCGTCAACGGTCCAGTTGTACTTCTCATTCAAACGCTCGCCATCAATGGTGATGGTTGGGGTACCAAAGCCACCGTCTTCGTTCTGGAGTTTCTCATCGTTGACTGCGTGGTCGGATGCCGCTTCGACCCACTTATCCCAGTCGCCGTTGAACATCTTGTCCGCCACAGCGTCCTCCACACCTACTGACCGAGCGATCTCCTGCATCTGGTCATTGGGCAGGTAACCGAGTTCGCTTTCAGTGGGCTGCAAGGCAAAGACTGCGTTCACAAAGTCGAGGGTCTGCTCAGGCGCCTGATCAGCCAAGTAAGCAGTGGCTCCGGCAGCATCCTTAGAGAACGAGGTGCCCAAAATTGACACTGGGTGCAGCGCCAACGTCACGTCGCCTGATTCCAGCATTTCGTTGATGACGGCCGAGTTCGAGATGTCGAAGATTGCGCAGTAACTGCAGTTGAAGTCTAGGTAGACGCCGAGTCGCACGGCGTCTTCACTGTTCTCAGTGCCCGCGACGCGGTCATTACCAAACAGGATGGCGCCGTCGTCGGCCGCAGTCTGGGGCGCTGCGGTATCGGCCAATGGTTTGGCCTCGCCCTGCTTGTTAATCCAGAGCACGCCAACAACGAGACCAACCACTGCCAACAGCAGGATGCCAATCACGATCATTCGATTGCGTCGGTCTTTTTTCAGTTCAGCATTGCGTTGCGCAGCAGCCTGCTCGCGTGCCGCAAGCCGGGCGTCGTACTTCGGGGCATTGTTCCTAGCAGCCATGATGAGTTCCGTTCTAAAAAGGAAAGGGGGTTGTGGACACACTGCGTTGCGGTCAACCGAACGTCAACCGGCGCACACCAGCGGTGGTCCCCGCCGCACTGGCACCAGCGCAAGAGCGAGGCGTCGCGGCATCCTCGCCACCTCAGTGCGCGGGAGCGCCGGACTCACATCCGGTGCCACCGGCAGTCCAACCACGGTCAGAACGGCAAAACGCAAGCGTCGTCCCAAGCGAACACACCGTGCTAACGACTTCCTGAGGTGCGCCACAAGGCCCATACCCGCAAAACCGCCACCGAAGTGCAGCAGCAAAACGGGCAGAGTGATTGCTGCAACCACAGCGGCTACTCCGTCGGGCTGCCCCCCGAGAGCAAGTGTGCCCGCAGGGCACTCCACCGAAGTGCGCACAACGGCAAGGTGCATCCCCAACCAGCTGAGTGCACCGCCATCTGGAACACATTGGTGCAGCAGTGCGAAGCCGCGCTGCTCCAATTGCGTGACCACAACGCCAAGTACCCGCGCGAATAAAACCATGGCAAGGCAGAGACCAACGATGAGCGACACCACGGCGGGCAGCGTTTGAGGGCGCCGGTTCAGGCGCACTGCACTGAAGGCCCCATTGATCACGTTCGACAGGTTACGGCATGTACCTGAACCATTCCTGAGCATCGCCTCCGGTCCACCGACCTGAGATAGGTCAGGACAGATCGGGTGGGCCGGTGAAGGGCCACCACACTGTTGGCATCTCCAGCACAAGCCACATCGTCAACAGCGCACTGACTGCCAGAATCACAACGGCAACGCCTAGTGCTCCACCAACTTCGGGCGCCAACGTGTTCAATGTGAGCCGGGCACCCAACCTGGTGGTGCGAGACAACGGGCCGAACCACAGCACGACCAGCGCCACCAACGCGGTGAAGCACAAGGCAGCCACGAACACCCAGGTCGCATTCGTCGTACCAACGACATCAATCTGGTCACCACTGTCCGCACCGACCCCCGGAACAGGCACGGGGACCCACCGGTTGGTCTGCAGGGTCCACCACAAACCACCGAGCACAATCACGGCCGAACTACCCGCCACCAGCATGGCTGGTAACAACCCGAAGAGAGCTTTGATCAAGTACCACGGGAAGAACAGGGTGTGCCGCACCCCATCACTGCGCCGCACTCCGCGAAGCTCGCGCCTGCCATGCAACGCCTGCGAGGTCACACCAACGGTGCGCAGTAGCAACAGCACCCCCAGCACAACGAGTGCTGTCAGACCTGGGTAGAGGCCGGCAGCAAGAGCGGGGGGTAGCGCTAGTCCCAGAACCGCCCAGGGGCGCTTTCGCGCCACCGGGCGCTCATACCCGGGTTCCTCGGACTCGCTGTCATGGGCTGGGTAACCGTCGTCGTCGTCAGTAGAGCTGGGCGGTATGACCACGGGCATCACCGCCGTCGGCCCTGACCCGGACAACCCTTCTGGATTTGCGGGCTCGTGCTGGTTTGCGCTCTGATCGAATTGGGTGGTTTCGGTGGCGTCGTCGCCAGGTGCGTCAAACACTGCTGCCTGGGGTCGCTCCTGACTGGACTGGCCCAAAGCGACCACCGGTGTAGGTGTGTGGTGTTCTTCTCCGGAGTCTGCCGCGCGGTGGAGTTCCTCCAGCACCTCCTGCGTAGATAAACGCAGAGCGGGATCTGCATTGAGCGCACCGTTGAGAGCTGCTTGCGTGATCGGACCCAGACCCGCCAGATCAGCGGTTCCAGAACGCACCCGGGACAGCACAGTGTCCAGTGGTCGCACCCCGAATGGGGCGCGCCCCGTTGCGGCAAAAACTAAGGAACCGGCCCAGCCCCACCAGTCAGTGTTCTCATCGGGGCTCTGACCATCGAGCATTTGCGGGGCCAAATAGCCGGGGGTGCCCATGACAAAGCCATGTGACGTGACCCGTGCATCAGCAATTTCCTGGGCGATACCGAAGTCAATCAACACTGGTCCTGCTGCGGTGACCAGAATGTTGCTTGGTTTAATATCGCGGTGGATCAGCCCGACGTCGTGCACTGCACGCAGTGCATCGGCCAGTTGCTGCCCAAGTTCGTACAGTTCAGTTGCGTCGAGTGGGCCGCCGCCCATGACCTCATCTTCCAGGCTGGGCCCGTCGATGAGTTCAGTGACGAGGAATGGCTCGGAATCTTCTACCTCAGCGTCCAGCACACGAGCGACGGCGGGGTGGGACACCTTTTGTAGCGCGGCCACCTCACGCATCAATCGGATGCGCGAGTCCGCCGAAGCGGCGTAGACGTGGTGCAGCAGTTTGAGGGCGACAAGTTGCCCCGCACCGTCCTGTGCGCGGTAAACCGTTCCGGCAGCGCCGGAGCCCAGCGTGCCCAGAATCTCGTCCCCGCCGATTTGGTCCCCTGGTGCGCGTTCATTGCGTTCCATAGGTGAACGCTACCGGCGGATGGCCCATACACGCTGATACAACTCGCCCCGGAAGGCATCTGCCGTCGATGGACGATAGGCTGGAAGCAATTTAAAGAGTGGTGAAAGTCGAACTGTGAGCCAAGAAACTTTCGATCTTGTCGTGGTGGCAAACCGCCTACCGGTGGACTTCGTCGTCACCGAAACAGACGACGTCGAATGGCAGCGTGCCCCCGGTGGCCTAGTCACCGCCCTAGCGCCCATGATGCGAGCGTCAGAAGGCGCCTGGGTCGGCTGGTCGGGGTCCCCCGACTTGAATCACGCACCTTTTGATGCCGATGACATCCGCTGCGTCCCGGTATCGCTGACTGAGATTGAGGTCGAGCAGTACTACGAAGGGTTCTCTAACGACACCCTGTGGCCGCTTTACCACGACGTCATCGAACCACCCACGTACCACCGGCACTGGTGGGAGATCTACCGCAAGGTCAACGCCCGCTTCGCCGAAGCTGCTGCCAGTCAGGCCGCGCACGGCGCCATTGTGTGGGTGCACGACTATCAACTTCAGCTCGTGCCCGCGCTACTACGTGAAATGCGCCCTGACCTGCGCATCGGATTCTTCAACCACATTCCGTTCCCACCCGTTGAAATCTTCACTCAACTGCCGTGGCGTCGACAGATCGTCGAAGGCTTGCTCGGAGCGGACCTGCTCGGGTTCCAACGGCCCAGCGACGCCGCAAACTTTGTGCGCGCAGTGCGCCGTCTCACCGATCTGACCACCAAGGGTCAGCACATCACGGTCACCGACGACGCGGGCCGCCCCGGAATGAACGGTCGCCAAGCCCGAGCCGCCGCGTTCCCCATTTCAATTGATTCCGCAGCCTTCGACGAGCTGGCCCAACAGCCAGAAACCGTTGCTCGCGCCAAAGAAATCCGGGCCGAACTCGGCGACCCTAAAGTGCTGCTGTTGGGCGTGGACCGGCTCGACTACACCAAAGGGATCCTGCACCGCATCAAGGCGTACGGCGAGCTCCTGCTCGATGAGCGGATTGACGTCGCGGACACGGCGCTCATTCAGGTGGCCAGCCCAAGCCGCGAAAACGTCGACGCGTACCAACAGTTACGCGAAGACCTCGAAGGTCTCGTCGGCCGCATCAACGGTCAATTTGGTGAAATCGGGCATACGCCGATCCACTACATGCACCACTCCTACCCCGCTGAGGAAATGGCGGCCCTCTACCTGGCGGCCGACGTCATGCTGGTCACCTCACTGCGTGACGGCATGAACCTCGTCGCCAAGGAATACGTCGCTGCACACTACGACGACCGCGGGGTGCTCGTATTGTCCGAGTTCACCGGAGCCGCAGATGAACTCTCTCGCGGTGCACTCATGGTGAACCCACACGACATCGAAGGTCTGAAGAACGTCATCTACGACGCCGTCACCATGGAGCCACGCGAATCACGCAAGCGGATGCGACACCTGCGCCGCCGCGTCCTGAGCGACGACGTCGCCAAGTGGTCAGACTCCTTCCTCTCAATCTTGTCCGCACTGCCCGTCCCCGAAGGGAACAATGACTGACAGCGCCGAACTCACCACAGCACTCGAAGAACTCGTTGCAGGCACCACTGCAAACACACCAGTTCTGATCGCGTCCGACTTCGACGGCGTCTTGGCGCCTCTCGTCGACGACCCCGCCCAATCCCGGCCGCTGCCGGTGGCTAGCGCTGCTCTGCAGCGCCTCGCCGCCGGCCACGCCGGCGTTCACGTGGCACTCGTCTCCGGCCGCGACCTAAACACCCTGGTCACTCTGGCCGCGCCACCAGCCGGAACACAGCTCATCGGTAGCCACGGGGCCGAACTTGGCCACATAGAAACTGGCACTGCAGGCCACGAGAACCAGTTGGTTCACACTCCGCTGGAACTAAGCCCAACGCAGCGCGAGCAACTCACGCAACTGGCTGCGGGGCTCGAGGAGATTGCTGCTAGCGCCCAAGGTGCATGGGTTGAACACAAACCCGCCGCCGCCGTCCTGCACACCAGGCTTGCTGCGCCCGAGCTTGCCGCCAAGGCATTCGACCGCGCTAAAGAGCTCGGGGAGCAGGTGGGCGTCAACGGCCTGGCTGGCAAGAATGTCCTCGAATTCGCCGTCGTCAGCACAACCAAGGGCATTGCACTCACCGCGCTACAGCAACGGTTGGGCGCCGAGTGCGTGTTCTATATGGGAGACGACGTCACCGACGAGCACGCATTTGAGAAACTCCAGCCCACCGACCTCACCATTCGTATTGGGCCAGGCGACACCCTCGCTCGGTTCCGAATTGCTGACCCGGAGGCCGCTGCGGAGCTGCTCACAGCACTCGCCGATGCGTTCGAAGGTCACAGCTTTATTACGGGCTGAGCTTTAAAGGACTTTTGCCTCCAACGCAGTGCAAACAGTGTGGCAAGATGTGATGTAGTTCGCACCAGCTACGGTGCAAGCAGTGTCAGCAGCAAAGTTAATAACTGACACCTTTCACAACGGATCGTCCGGCACGTACCTGCCGGTGAAGGGAAGAGTTTCTCATGGCCACAGTGACTTTTGAGAGCGCCACTCGCACATACCCGGGGACCGAGCGCCCTGCAGTTGACTCGCTCAGCCTGCACATTGAGGATGGCGAATTCCTCGTCCTCGTCGGGCCATCTGGTTGCGGTAAGTCAACCTCGCTGCGCATGCTCGCCGGACTGGAAGACGTTAACAGCGGCCGCATCAAAATTGGTGACCGCGACGTCACCGACATGCAGCCCAAGGACCGCGACATCGCAATGGTGTTCCAGAACTACGCGCTGTACCCGCACATGTCAGTTGCTGACAACATGGGCTTCGCACTCAAGATTGCCGGCACACCAAAGGCTGACATCCGCCAGCGTGTTGAAGAAGCCGCCAAAATTCTGGACCTCACCGAGTACCTTGACCGCAAGCCGAAAGCACTTTCCGGTGGTCAGCGTCAGCGTGTAGCCATGGGCCGCGCAATTGTGCGTAACCCGCAGGTGTTCCTCATGGACGAGCCGCTGTCGAACCTTGACGCCAAGCTCCGTGTGCAGACACGTACACAGATTGCATCCCTAACCCGCCGGCTGGGCGTCACAACCGTCTACGTGACCCACGACCAGGTTGAAGCGCTCACCATGGGTGACCGCATCGCCGTCCTGAAGGACGGGCTCCTGCAGCAGGTCGACACCCCACGTGCGCTGTACGACACCCCATCCAACGTCTTCGTCGCCGGTTTCATCGGCTCACCCGCCATGAACCTCGGTACCTTCCAGGTTAGTGGCGACGCTGCTGAAGTTGGTCCGGCACGCATCCCGATTCCACGAAACATTCTTGACGCCCTCACCCCTGAGGACAACGGCAAGATCATCGTGGGCTTCCGCCCCGAGTCACTCGACGTGGTAACCCAGGCGGACACCTCGGCGTTCCCCGTTGAGGTCAACATCGTTGAAGAGCTCGGCTCTGACGCGTTCCTCTACGGTTCGCTCGTCGGCGACCTTGCAAACGCAGAGGTCACCTCAGCTGCTGGCGACAACCAGGTCATCGTCCGCGTTGACCCACGCAACGTTCCTGCTAAGGGCGAGCGTGTGTTCGTGTCGATTCGCCCCGGCGAAGAGCACATGTTCAGCCCGGCTAGCGGACTGCGCCTAGCTAACTGACTGGGCATCTAGCTCACTGATTGAGTCTTGAACCAGAAGGGGCGTCCGAAGAGTTTCGGTCGCCCCTTCTGCTATGTTGCGGGTTCCCCCCTCACTGCGAAGAAGAGGCCCTCAGGTGGCTCAAAACCTCCAAATAACGGCGTCATCCCCCGACCCTGCTCTACTCGATTTGCCTTGGGAAATTCCGCTAGCAGAGTGGCCCGCTGAGCGTCTCGCTGCCCTTCCGCGCGGACTATCCCGCCACGTGGTGCGCTTCGTCCGCCTGTCAGGTGGCGTCATCGCCATTAAAGAAATTGGCGAAAGCGTGGCATACCGCGAGTACGAGTTGCTACGACAACTGAGCCGAATGGACGTCCCCAGCGTTGTTCCAGTTGGCGTCATTACCGGCCGCCGCTCCCCCGAAGGCGAACCCCTTGAAGCCGTGCTGATCACTAAGCACCTCCAGTTCTCCCTGCCGTACCGCTCCCTGTTCAGCCAGTCACTACGCCCCGAAACCGCAACACGGCTCATTGATGCTCTTGCAGTACTACTGGTGCGTCTGCACATCATTGGCTTCTACTGGGGCGACGTCTCCCTGTCGAACACACTGTTCCGCCGCGATGCCGAACAGTTCGCTGCTTACCTCGTGGACGCGGAAACCGGTGACCTGCACGAAAAGCTCTCCCCAGGGCAACGGGCCTACGACCTCGACCTTGCGCGCACCAACATCATCGGTGAACTCATGGACCTTGAAGCCGGTGAACTGCTCGACGACAACACAGACACCATCGCTATTGGCGACGCATTGGTCGAGCGGTACCAAGAATTGTGGACTGCACTGACTGATGAAGAGTCATTCAGTGCGGAGGAGCGTTGGCGCGTTTCGGAACGTATTAACCGCCTGAACGCGCTCGGATTCGACGTCGGGGAACTCGAAATAACCACCGACCTCGGCGGCACCTCAGTGCGCATTCAACCCAAGGTGGTGGACGCTGGGCACCACTCGCGCCGGCTCATGCGCCTGACCGGCCAGGACATTCAAGAGAACCAGGCGCGGCGCATGCTCAACGACCTGGACGCCTATCGCGCTGCCGCAGACCGGCAGAACGACGACCCAGAGCATGTGGCCCACGACTGGCTGGCCGAGGTCTTCGAACCGACAGTGCGTGCCATTCCGCGGGAAATGCGCGGAAAGTTGGAACCGGCGCAGATCTTCCACGAGGTGCTTGATCACCGCTGGTACGTCTCCCAGCAGCAGAAACGGGATGTGCCCATGCATGAGGTGACCCGCAGTTACATCAACAATGTGCTGCGGCACCGCCCCGACGAACAAGCAATCCTCGGTCTAGCCCCAGAGGACGCCAAACTCCAAGAGTAACTCCGTCATCTTGGTGTGAGTGCGCGAAAAAAGGGGGGTTGTTTTCAGTCGAAAACAACCCCCCTTTTCGCGCAGTCACGGTGTGGGGTTTAGTTGGCGGTGCGGCGCACGCGGTCGACCTCGTACAGGGTGATACCAGCGGCAACGCCTGCGTTCAATGATTCCGTCTCCGAAGTAATCGGAATGGACGCAATCACGTCACAAGTTTCGCCCACCAACCTGCCCAGGCCCTTACCTTCGGAGCCAACCACAAGCACCAAGGGGTCCGTGGCGAACTGCAGTTCTCCGACGTCGGCTTCGCCACCAGCGTCCAGGCCCACCACAAAGCAACCGGCACGCTTGAACTCTTCGAGCGCGCGCACCAGGTTCGTCACTTTGGCAACCGGAATGCGGGCCGCCGCACCAGCGGAGACCTTCCAGGCCGAGGCCGTCACACTCGCCGCGCGTCGTTCCGGAACTACCACGCCGTGGGCTCCGAACGCAGCGGCAGACCGCAGCACAGCGCCCAGGTTACGTGGGTCAGTAATGCCATCTAGCGCCACAATCAGAGGCGCACGACCGCTGAGTTCTGCTGCGTCCAGTAAGTCGTCAACTGTGGCGTACGCATACGGTGGGATCTGCAGCGCCACCCCCTGGTGGATTGCGCCATCAGTGAGGCGGTCCAACTCTGGTTTCGTAACCTCAAGGAGGTTATAGCGCCGGCTGGCAGCAATCTGCAGAATTTCCCTGGTGCGGTCATCGCCCTCTAAGCGGTGCGCCAGGTACACGTTCGTCACTGGAATCTCAGCGCGCATCGCCTCAAGAACAGAGTTACGGCCTGCAACCATTTCGTGCGTGGTCGACTTACCGCCGCCGGAGCGTCCGCCCTTACTGCCCCCACGGCCAGCACCAGCCCTGTTCGTTCCTACGCGTGGGGAAGCTGTGCCAGTAGCAGCCCGTCGTTCGGTCGCCGACTTCTGCTTCGACGCCGGGTGGTACGGGCGGTCAACAGCCTTCGGGGTGGGACCACGGCCTTCTAAGCCTTTGCGGACATGGCCGCCGGTGCCAACTGAGGCTCCCTTTTTGGAGCCGGCTTTACGTATTGCGCCACGTCGTTGGGAGTTTCCAGCCATTACTTCACGTCCTTGGTGGGTTGAGGTGCGAGGCTCCACCGGGCGCCCGCTGAGGAGTCCTCCACGATTACGCCAGCTGCTGCCAGTCGGTCGCGGATTGCGTCCGACTTTGCAAAGTCACGATCGGCACGGGCCGCAGCCCGCGCTTGGAGCTCATCGGCAACCAACGTGTCTAACGCGGTTGCACCATGATCTGTTCCGGAGGTTTCAACCCAGGGCTCAGCGCCGGGGTCCAAACCAAGAATGCCAAGCATGGCGCGCAGCGCCGTCACAGCAGCCAGTGCCGCAGCGTCGTCGCCGGCAGCGAGGGCGCTGTTACCTGCGCGCAGTGTTTCGTGCACACTTGCCAGCGCAACGGGCACATTCAAGTCGTCGTCCATGGCAGCAACAAAAGCCGACGGCAATTCGGCTGCGGAAATGTGCTCAGCAGAGACTGTGCCGACCCGCTCTTGGGCGCGCTGCACAAAACCGGAGAGGCGATCCCAAATGGTTTCAGCCTCAGTGAGAGTCTCTTGCGTCCACTCCAGCATCGACCGGTACTGCACGGCGGTCAGGGCATAGCGCAGGACGGCGGGACTGGCTGAGGTCAGCAGTTCGCTCACCAGCAAGCCATTACCGAGCGACTTGCTCATTTTGGAGCCGCCCTGGGTGACCCAGGCACTGTGCATCCACAGTCCTGCGAAGTCGTAACCAGCAGCGTGAGACTGCGCCTGCTCATTTTCGTGGTGCGGGAAGCGCAGGTCTAGGCCACCGCCGTGAATGTCGAAAGCTTCGCCCAAGTAGCGGCGGGCCATTGCAGAGCACTCCAGGTGCCAACCGGGGCGTCCCAATCCGAATGGGGTGTGCCAGGCGGCAGTGTCGGGCTCCCCCGGCCGGTTCGCCTTCCAGAGTGCAAAGTCTCGCGGGCCGCGCTTTCCAGATGGTTCGCCGCCGGACTCACCTGGAATGGTGAGGTCTTCCGGACGCTGGTTCGTCAACGACCCGTATTCCGGCCACGAGCGCACATCAAAGTACACATTGCCCGGTGAGGTGGCATAAGCGTGCCCGGAGTCAACCAGACGCTGCATCAGTTCAATCATGTCGGTGATGTGCCCGGTGGCACGCGGCTCATACGTGGGCGGCAAGATGCCCAGGGCGTTATACGCCTGAGTGAACTCGCGCTCATAGATGGCGGCATGCGCCCACCAGGGCCGGCCTTCATCGGCAGACTTCTGTAAAATTTTGTCGTCAATATCGGTGACGTTCCGAATCATAGTGACCTCGGTGCCGCAGTGTTCTAACCAGCGCACTAGGACATCAAATGCGACAGCCGCTCGCATATGCCCGATATGCGGGGCGCCCTGCACCGTGGCGCCACAAAGGTAGATGCCGACCTCACCGGGGACCCGGGGACGCACCTCGCGCGTTGCAGTGTCGAACAGACGTAGGCTCACGCGCCCAAGGTTACCTGCCCGTGTCCAACTGAGCACGATCCGTCCTCGTCACGGCATGGTGCCACCGCGCGCCTGGTCAAAGTTGAAGCGCCGTTGCTTAGCCGAAACTTTTGCCTGCGCCCCGGTAGGTGGGCACGGTCTCGACAATTTCGCTGCCTCGCACCAGGTGCACGTGGGTGAAGCGCTCCATCAACTCCCCCGCCTTGGCGTGCCGCAACCAGACCCGATCACCAACAGCAAGTTGCGCGTCTGACGGCAAGCGGATTGGTGTTTGCACCTCACCTGCTGCTTCCGATGACGTGAGCTTCGCCCCGACAGGTTCAACGATGCTCGGCAACCGGCTCACCCCAGCCGGGCCGGAGGCTACGTAACCGCCGGCGAACGCCGTCGCCACTCCCGGTGCCGGACGTCGCACGACGTCGAGGCCGAAGAACGCTGCCGGTCGCGGACGCACGTTGCGATAGCCATCAAAGAGCGTCGGCAGTAACAGTCCAGAGCCAGCGGTCACCTCAGTAACTGTGGAGTCTGCGGAACTGGTTTCTAAAGAACCGGTTCCGCCCGAGTTCACCAGGTCGATTTGCCGGCCCACGGCAAAACCAACAGCCGTTGCCACTGCGTTGCGACGGCGAGCAAGATCCGCATTTGAAGCCCGCTTTACCAACCGCACCGCCCAACTCGTATCTGGCAAACCAGCAACCTGCGCCTCGTAAAACATCAAGCCACGCACCCGAAACCCGCCCACGGCTTCAACAGCCAGTGCTGCCGCCACCGCTTCGGCAGGGGTGTGCACTGGGGAACGCCGCGCCCCCAAGTGCGCGCGCAACGGACCGAAGCCCGGCCGCCAAGAGGAGTCCACGTCAATGCAGACCTGCACAACCGCGCCCGACATCAGCCCTATTCCGAATGCAGGGTCCGTTCCGCCACCGAGGGCCGGAACAGGAGCCGCAGTGGCGGCAGCAGTCGATGCCAATTGCACTCCGGCGTCGTTGGCCACCTCGTGGACTACCCGGGCCTGAGCGGCGTCGTCCATCATGAGCGTGATGGAGCGCAGCGCCTGCGTGTTGGTCAGAAATTCCGCGAGCGCAGGGCGGTCCACCGTCGGGTAGCCGAGCAGGATGTCGCGGTGGCCTTGTTCCACAAGCCAGAGTGCTTCGCGCAGGGAGAAGGCCATGACGCCCGCCCAGCCTGGCTGCGCCAAGGCGCGGCTAATCAAATCGGGAACGCGGACGGATTTGGTGGCCAGTCGCACAGGGGTGCCACCAGCCCGGGACACGAGGTCGCGGGCATTGGCGTCGAACGCGTCCAAGTCAACGACGGCGAGCGGTCCGGCCAGGTGCTTGGTGGCCGTGTTCAGGCGCGTGCCGAGGGTGCGGGGTTGGGCTTCTGTGGGTGCAACGCTGCGGTCCATACTCCACCTTCTCACCGGTTCGGGGATTCTGTTAGGGGTCTGAGTGCGTGGCGCTATTGACCTTTGCACGGTATGCACCCAGATAATGCAGTGTGACCTTTCGCAATGATGCAAAGACATGGGTGAATTGGGCTGGCTCCGCGTCCTGCACCCCCGCCCGGTTTGTCACGCCCAGTAACGCCGCTGAAGTTGCTGAAACCCTGCAGTGGGCGGTCGCGCGCGGGCTGCTCGTGCGCGCAGTAGGGGCCGGACACTCCTTCACTCCAATTGTGGAGACGTCAGGTGTGCTGATCAGTGTGGACCTGCTCAACTCGATCAGTCCTCCGGTTCCGCTGACGCAGCCGGATCCGGTGCTGTCGCGGGCCACCCATACGGTCACGGTAGGAGCGGGCCTTCGATTGTGGGCGTTAAATGACCGGTTGGCTGAGCGCGGGTTGGCGCTGGCGAATCTTGGCGATATCAATGCGCAGTCCATTGCCGGAGCTATCTCTACTGGGACGCACGGCACCGGTGGCGTGCAAGCGGGTTTGTCCGCTCAGGTGCGCGGGGTAGAGGTTGTGCTGGCGTCTGGGCAGCTGGTGCAGGCCAGTGCCAGCAAGAACCCGGAACTCTTTGAAGCGTCCCGCTTGGGTCTGGGGGCGGTGGGCATTCTGACTGCGGTCACACTCGCAGTGGAGCCGGCGTACTACTTGCGCGCTGTGGAGGAGCCCTGGCCGCTGGTCCGGGTGTTGGATGAGCTCGATGCACTGACGGGGTTGGGCTCTGGAGTGGCCCCAGCCGCCGGGGAGCCCACAGCGGCCGACGACCGTCCGGAGCACTTTGAGTTTTACTGGTTTCCGCATACTCGGCGCACCTTGACCAAACGCAACTACCGCACGGCGCACCACGACGCGCCGCTGCACCGAGCCCGCGCTTGGCTGGACGACGAATTGTTGTCCAATAATGTTTTTGAACTAACCAACCGGGTGGCGGCAGCCGCCCCGCGCACCACGCGGCGAATCAACAGCATTGCGGCACGTGCGCTGAGTGCTCGGGCATACACCGGACCGTCCGACGAGGTCTTCGTCACCTCCCGGCGGGTACGGTTTCGAGAATCAGAGTGGGCCATCCCCTATGCGGCCCTGTATGACGTACTGCGCGAAATCGATGCGTGGACGAACCGAAGTGGCGCCCGCATTTCATTTCCCATTGAGGTGCGCTTCGCTGCAGCGGAAGAGCCGTGGCTGTCCACCGCATATGGCCGGGACAGTGCCTACGTTGCAGTGCACCAGTTCCATCGCGTTGCCCACTCGGAATACTTCGCAGCAGTGCAGGACATCATGCGTGCCCATGGGGGCCGTCCGCACTGGGGCAAGATGCACAGCCTCGACGCCGCCTACCTCGCGGACCAATTCCCGCGCATGGGCGACTTCACTCGGGTGCGGGCCGCGCACGACCCCGGCGGGTTGTTTCTCAACCCGTACCTCAAGCAGCTGCTCGGGCTCTAACCCGCCTGTGCAGCACCGTGGCTGAGCCCGCCCGTCTAACACCGCGGCTGAGCACAAACGTCAACGTAGCGTCAGCGCGGCATGACTAAGGCAGTCGCAATAGCTGCCACGCCCTCACCGCGACCGGTGAAGCCGAGCGCATCCGACGTCGTGCCGGACACCGTGACTGGCGCACCCGCCGCTGTGGAAAGGGCAGCTTCGGCTTCGGACCGGCGCGGCCCGATCCGGGGCCGGTTACCAATGACCTGAACCGCAATGTTGCCGATGTCGAAGCCGGCGTCCCGAACTCGGCGGGCGGCTTCCGCCAGCAGTACGACGCCGGCGGCGCCGGCCCACTGCGGAGAACTGGTCCCAAAGTTTGACCCTAGGTCGCCTAAGCCCGTTGCGGAGAAGAGTGCGTCAGCTGCGGCATGCGCAGCTGGGTCACCGTCAGAGTGCCCGGCGAGTCCCTGTTGCTCGGGCCAGAACAGGCCGCCTAACCACATCTGCCGGGGCTCAGAGTCCGGTGCGAATGCGTGCACATCAACGCCGATGCCGGTTCGGGGCAGCTTCGTGGCTGGCGCGGGTGCGGACTCGTCCGAGGAGTTGGTTGCGGTCATGGCTTTACCGTAGCGGCCTCGTGTCTCAGCTCAGCAGCAGCCCGGCGGCGGCGAGGTCCTGGGCGGTGGTGATTTTCAGTGCGCGGGCATCGCCCGTAACGGACCACACCTGGTGGCCGGCAGCTTCTAGCAACCCGGCATCATCCGTGGCGGCAGTGTGTTCGTTGAGGCCCTGCTGGCGGGCGCCGTCGTGCACCGCACGCAGCACCTCGGCACGGAAACCCTGCGGGGTCTGCACAATGCACAAATTCGAGCGTGGGACCGTTGCGGTGATGAGCTGCGCCCCCAAACCATCAGGGCTTGGCTCTAGCTGCTTGATGGTGTCGGTTACGGGCATGCCAGGGATGACACCATCGCGGCCGGCCCGCACCTCACGCACAATGCGTGCAATGAGTTCCGCGGGGGCCAATGCTCGGGCGGCGTCGTGCACGAGCACAATGCTGGCGGACGCTGGTACTGCGTCCAGCCCGGCTGCGACCGACGCTTGCCGGCTCGGCCCACCGGCCACCACCTCAGCGGCAATGTCCCAGTGCTCCAAGACAGCTTGCATCTGCCCAAGGTGAGCTGCGGGTGCGGTCACCACAATTCCGTCCACAACTCCGGAGGCCAGCAGTCGCTGTGCGGCGTGCACCACCAGGGGCATGCCCCGCAGTGGGACGAGAGCTTTGGGCAGGTCGAAGCCCAAGCGGGAGCCAGAACCTGCTGCGGTGAGGATTGCGTACGTAGGCACAAGTGCACCGTAGTCGCTCCAGCGCAGACCCGCCGCACGAACGGCAGTTAAGTTGGTAAAGCAAAAGCCCCGATCCGGAACGGGATCGGGGCTTTCACACGAGTTTGTTGACCAATGGTCAGGAAGCAAGAACCTCGTCGAGGATTGCTTCAGCTTTGTCTTCTTCAGTCTTCTCGGCAAGTGCGAGTTCCGAGACGAGAATCTGACGGGCCTTAGCAAGCATGCGCTTCTCACCGGCGGACAAGCCACGGTCGGCATCCCGGCGGGACAGGTCGCGAACGACTTCGGCAACCTTGATCACATCACCAGAAGCGAGCTTCTCCAGGTTTGCCTTGTAACGGCGTGACCAGTTGGTGGGCTCTTCGGTGTAAGGCGCGCGGAGCACCTCAAAAACTTCTTGGAGGCCTTCCTGGCATACGACGTCACGGACGCCAACCAGGTCGACATTCTCAGCGGGTACCTCAATTGTGAGGTCTCCCTGAGCTACCTTGAGTTTCAGGTAGGTCTTTTCCTCCCCACGGATGGTCCGCAACTTAATTTCCTGAATAAGCGCTGCACCGTGGTGCGGGTAGACAACTGTCTCCCCAACTTCGAACGTCGTCTGCTGCAAGATGACCCCTTTCGCGGACTACCATCTTACCACGCAAAACCTTGACTTCTCAGGGCTGCGCGCCAGTATCTATGCAGGTCACCCGCTGCTCTGCCGCGGAGATACCCAGTTTGACGGGGTCGCCGACACCGATACACCCCGCGCAGACCGCGATTAATTGGGGGCACCCTACCTGAATCGTCACGAAATACCACCAGAAATCCACGAAATTCCGACACAGATCACAGGCCGCTTTGCTGACGGCTGGTCGTAACAGATACTAAGGTGGAGCCCAGTCCATCACCAGCTAAAAATTCCAGGAGTGCGCGTGACCCGCCCCCAGCCTCGTACAGTCGCCCGTCTGCTCGCCGCACCGATCGGCGCCGTCCTCGTACTCTCCGCTTGTGCCCCCATTCAGTCAATTGAGCCGTACGCGGCTTCAGACGGAGTGCGCACCGTCATCAACGACGACGTCATCGTCGAAAATCTGATGATCATTAGCGCCGCAGAAGGCGAGCCCGGCGCTGTGCAAGGCGGAATTCGCAACGACGGCGCAGCCACCAGCGTCGCAATCGGAGACCAGTCCGTCCCCATTGGCGCTGGCGAGACTGTCCTGCTCGGCGGGGAGAACGGCATTGACGTCACAATCGAGTCCGTCAGTGTTCGGCCCGGCGCAACGCTGACCCTCACGGTGGCCGTTGACGGCGGCGACGCTCAAGAGGTTCCTATCCCCGTTCTCGACGGCACCCTCAGCGAATACGAACCACTGCTGCCAGACGCCTCCGACGAGGACTGAACAACCACCATTCAGCACGTGCGTTAACTGTTGCGGTCAGCCAAAGCGACCGGAAATGTAATCTTCCGTAGCCTGCTGCGCCGGTGTGGAGAAGATCGTGGCGGTATCGTCCATTTCCACGAGCCTGCCTGGCGCCCCGGTTTCGGACACGTTGAAGAAGGCCGTGCGATCACTGACGCGTGCCGCCTGCTGCATATTGTGCGTCACAATCACCACAGTGAAGTCGTCTTTAAGCTGGGTGATTAACGATTCAATGGCTAGCGTGGAAATCGGGTCCAGCGCAGAGCACGGCTCATCCATCAGCAGTACCTGAGGCTTGACCGCAATGGCCCGCGCAATGCAGAGCCGTTGCTGCTGCCCACCAGACAAGGAAGACCCGGGGCGGTGCAGCCGGTCCTTGACCTCACCCCAGAGGTTTGCCGCCCGCAGAGATGTCTCCACTAGCTCAGCGGCGGCGTCCTTTCGGATCCGGCCGGTGTTCAACCGCACCCCGGCCAGCACGTTCTGCTCAATCGACATGGTCGGGAACGGGTTGGGCCGCTGGAACACCATGCCTACCTGAGTGCGCACCTCCACGGGGTCCATGTCACTGGCGTACAGGTCCTGACCGTCCATCAACACTTTGCCCCGAGTCGTCGCGCCCCTGGTGACTTCATGCATCCGGTTCAACGTGCGCAGGAACGTGGACTTGCCACACCCCGATGCCCCGATCAACGCGGTAACGGACCGCGGCTCAATGGACATGGAAACGTCGGCCACGGCAGGCACACCGCCATACAGCGCCGTAAGGTCTGAAACATCAATTCGTTTTGCCATGACTACGTGCCTTTCAGCGTGTTGGTTGAGGTGCGAAGATCCGAGTGATCAGACGTGCCACGAGGTTGACCGCCATGACCAGCACAATCAACACCAGCGCGGCAGCCCATGCGCGGTCTACCCCGATTCCACCCTGCTGGTATTGGTTATAAGCAAAGACCGGCAGCGTGGCCATCCGGCCGTCCAGCACATCCCAGTTGGTCCGGGTGATGAGTCCGACTGTGATGAGCAAGGGTGCAGTCTCACCGATGACGCGTGCCACGGCGAGCATGACCCCTGTGACGATTCCGGCAATGGAGGTGCGCAGCACAACCTTCACAATGGTCAGCCACTTGGGCACACCGAGGGCCAGCGCAGCTTCGCGTAGTTCATTCGGTACCAGGCGCAGCATCTCCTCAACGGAGCGAACCACTACCGGAGTCATCAGCACCGCGAGCGCCACTGCACCCATCAGCCCCGAGCGGTACCCGGGGCCCATGATCAAACCAAACAGTGCGAAGGCGAACAATCCGGCCACAATCGAAGGGATCCCGGTCATCACATCGACAAAGAATGTGATGGCGCGGGCCAATTTGCCCTTCCCGTATTCCACCAGGTAAATCGCTGTCAGCAGCCCCAGTGGCACCGCAATAACGGTCGCTACTGCGGTGACCAGCACTGTCCCGACCAGGGCGTGTGCGATTCCGCCCGAGGTCATATCCCCGTAGACGCCAGCCATGTCCGTGGTGAGAAAAGCAGAGCTGAGCAGCGCAGCGCCCTTGGAACCAATAATCACCAACAGGGAAATCAGCGGAACCAGCGCGAGCAGGAAGGCAGTGGTCACCCCAATGGTGGCGAGGTGGTCCAATCGGCGCCGCGAGCGCCGTCGGGCCTCGAGTGCGTTGCTGCGCCCTGGCCCGGCTAGTCCGGCCGGTTCTGGGCTGAGCGCGCGGGTTTTGGTCAGTGGTGCCATCAGTTCGCTCCGGAGAAGTCAGCGCGGCGCGCGATGATCCATCGCGCTGCAAGGTTGACCAGCAAGGTGATGGCGAACAGGGCGAGCCCCGTGGCGATCAGCACGCTGACGGACAGTCCGCTGGACTCCGGGAACTTCGCGGCAATATTCGCCGCAATCGTTTGGTGCTGCCCGGGCTTCAGTAGGTAGAAGGAGATGAGGTACCCCGGGGACAGGACCATGAGGACTGCCATCGTCTCCCCCAGTGCGCGGCCCAAGCCCAGCATTGAGGCGCTGATTAGTCCGGAGCGCCCGTAGGGCAGAACAGCCATCCGGATCACCTCAAGCCGGGTTGCCCCCAGGGCTAGAGCCGCTTCCTGGTGCAGCATGGGTGCGGTGAGGAACACCTCGCGGATTACAGCAGTGATGATCGGCAAAATCATGATGGCCAGCACGAGTGCCGCCATCATCACGTTCCGGGCGGGGCCCGTGTAGCCGGCGAAGAGCGGGATGAAGTCGAGAGTTTGGCTGACCCAGGCAAATGCCGGGTCGAGGGTCGGGGCAAGCCATAGCGCGCCCCACAGGCCGTAGACCACGCTGGGGATCGCTGCGAGCAGATCCACGACATAGCCCAGCGGTTGTGCCAATCGACGAGGTGCAAAATGGGAAATGAACAGTGCCACTCCCACCGCAATTGGAACGGCCAGTACCAGCGCGAGCAGTGCGGACAGCAGTGTTCCGAAGATCAGCGGTCCCACATAGGAGAGCAGGCTGCGATCCTCCAGCCAGGAGATCTCCGCGAGTTCTGCAGGGGACGCGGTCAGCGCCGGCCAGGCCCGCAATAGCAAGAAGGCGACGACGGCGGCCAGTGTCACCAGGATCATCACACCGGCCCCGGTGGACACCCCCTGGAAGATAGAACCTGCCAGGCCAGCGCGACGTCGTCGCCGTGGCGCAGTTTGTTGCAGCACTGGGCAGCTCCTCAGTGTGTGCTGATTGAGTCGATGATGGTCATGACTTCATCGTGCAATTGTGGGGAGATGGGTGCGGCACCGGCCACGGTGGGCGCAGAGGCCCGGGCTTGGCCTTCCGGGCTGGCGACATAGGTGAGGAAAGCTTGTACGTTCGCTGCGGCTTCCGCGTCTTCGTAGACGGTGCAGGCGATGGAGTATGAGATCAGCACCAACGGGTAGGCACCTGCTGCGGTTGTGGTGCGGTCCAGGTCGACCACGAGTCGGGTGTCGGTGGCGGTCGCTGCCCGTGGCGAAGAGTCCACCACTGTGGCGGCAGCCTGCGGTGAGAACGGCACGTATTCGCTGCCGACCTGCAGTGCGACGGTGCCGAGGTCTTCGGCACGGGAGGCATCGGCGTAACCAATAGCTCCGTCGGCTGCGCCGACGATGTCCACCACCCCTGAGGTGCCCTGCCCAGACTGGCCACCCGAGATCGGCCAAGCCCCACTGGTTTCATGTGGCCAAGCACCATTGCCTGCTGCGGAGAGGTACTCGGCTAAGTTTTCCGTCGTGCCGGACTCATCAGACCGGCTCACCGGAATGATGTCCAAGTCGGGCAGTGCAACGCCGTCGTTCTGTGCGGCGATCTCTGGGTCGTTCCAGGTGATGATGTCCCCGTTGAAGATGCGCGCAATGGTTTCGGCAGAGAGCTGCAAGTGCTCAGTGTCAGATTTGATACTTGGCAGGTTGTAAATGATCGCAATGGGGCTGATGTACAACGGCAGTTCAACGACGTCGCCGCCCTTGCAGGTTTGTGCTGCGGTGGCAGCCTCTTCAGGTTTGAGCGCTGCATCCGAACCAGCGAACTGCACGGCACCGACGAGGAACTGTTCCCGCCCTGCACCGGAGCCGGATGGGTCGTAACTGGGCAGGACGTCCGGGTGTGCGTCGGCGAAGCCAGCGATCCACCCCTCCATGGCCTTGCCCTGGGAGGAGGCGCCTGCGCCGACCAGGTTGCCGGTGAGGTTCAAGCCGCTTGCGTTGCGCGCGCTACTCGCATCCGGGCCTGCACCAGCGGAATCTAGGGTGCAGCCGGTCAGGGTCAGGGCCAGGGCAGTGACGACGAACGCGGCCTTTACGGAGGCGGTACGGCGAAGCTTCACTTAGTTGATCCAATCCTTCAGCGAATGTGGTGCGCTGCGAACAGATTGTTCGCGGTGCACCACCCACGCTAAGGACCGTCAATGACGGCAAGTCGCACTGCGGGTGAACGGATCATGAACGGTGTCTGTCAGTTCACTCCATTCCGAACCACACGGCCAGCCCGCTCCGCAAGGTTTGCGCGCGGTTTAGTCGTCGTCAGAAATTTTGTACCCCACTCCGCGCACTGTCAGCAGCAGTTCCGGGTTGGCCGGATCGCGTTCAATTTTGGTGCGTAGGCGTTTCACATGCACATCCAGAGTCTTCGTGTCTCCGACGTAGTCAGAGCCCCATACTCGGTCAATGATTTGGGCTCGGGTCAGCACGCGCCCGGAGTTGCGCAGCAAGAATTCCAGGAGTTCGAACTCCTTCAGCGGTAACTTCACTCGTTCGCCATCGAGTTGCACGCGGTGCCGGCCCACGTCCATGCGCACATGGCCTGCAGTGAACAAGTCGGCGTCGTCATTCGGTGTGCTCTGGGTGGGGGCTGCCTCGGTGGCCTCGCCGTGACGGCGCAACACTGCGCGCATTCGTGCCAAGAGTTCGCGGAAGGAATACGGTTTGGTGACGTAATCATCGGCACCAAGTTCCAGGCCCACCACCTTGTCAATTTCAGTGTCTTTGGCGGTGAGCATGATGACGGGAACGTTAGACCTGTTTCGCAGTTCCCGGCACACCTCTGTTCCAGATAAGCCCGGCAGCATCAAGTCGAGAAGCACTAGATCCACCCCGCCCTCATCAAAGGCAATGAGCGCCGCGGGACCGGTGGCAACCGCCACCACCTCGTACCCCTCCCGCTCCAACTGGTAAGTCAGCGGTTCGGCGTACGACTCCTCGTCCTCAACAACCAGAATTCGAGTCATGCTGCGGGCTCCTCAGCTCGATCTTGCGGGTCCTGAACCGGCGGCACCTGACGGGGTGCGGCCGGAATACGGATGGTGAAGGTGGAGCCCCGCCCTGGGCGGGACCATATATCGATTTCGCCGCCGTGATCGGCCACCACATGTTTCACAATGCTCAGCCCCAGGCCAGTGCCGCCGGTCTCGCGGGACCGGGCTGGGTCTACCCGGTAAAATCTTTCGAAAATGCGGTCCTGCACGTCAGCCGAGATCCCCTCACCTCGGTCGACGACGGCGATTTCCACAAAATCTCGCACCCTCGTCACGGTCACGTTCACTGCGCTGCCTGGAGAGGAATACGCCACCGCGTTATCCAGCAGGTTGCGCATTGCCGTCACCAACAGGTCGTGGTCACCATAGACGGCCGAATCCAGGTCACCGGTCGCCTCCAGCGACACCTCACGCGACGTCGCACCAGTGCGGGCGCGGTCAATTGACTCAGCAATAATGGTGCGCACCGGCGTGGCATCAACCTCACGCAGCGCACCAGCAACCTGCAAGCGGGACAGTTCAATAATTTCGTGCACCAATGCGCCCAAACGCATCGCCTCAGACTGCATGCGTCCAGAGAACCTCCGCACGGCCTCGGCGTCGTCTGCTGCATCCTGGACAGTTTCCGCAAGTAAGGACAGCGCCCCCACGGGAGTTTTCAACTCGTGGGAAATGTTCACCACAAAGTCCTGCCGGGTGGCTTCCAGGCGCCGAGATTCCGTGCGGTCCGTGGCAAGAACCACGATGTGTCGAGGATCCACCTGCGCCACCCGGACCTGCAAGATGACGTTGCCCTGCCCGCTGGGGCCTCGCGGGACATCAAGTTCTTCGTCGACGATCTCCCCTGAGCGACGCACTTGAGCGATCATCTCCGCAATCCGCTCATGCGCAATCTGATCGTGGCGCACCACTCCCAAGGCATACGCCGGGGCGCTGGCACGAATCACCTCGTTGTCATCCCCCAGCACTACAGCGGCAGATCGGAGTACTGCCAACACGCGTACAACGCCGTCGTCCAGTCCGGACGTCTTCGCGCGGCTCGAGGTGGCCTGCTGTGACGGTCCCGCCCCACGATGTTGGCGTTCGCTGAACTGGAACATGGCTGTTGCGAACACACCTGTGACTAGGCCCACCAGGCCCGCAACAATCATTCCCCATCCGTCCACAACCTCAGGATAGGTCCCTTGCGCCACCAAAACCGCACCTCAGCCTGACGACGAGGCAAAGGCCACCCAGAGTTCATCTACCTGCCGTACGCCGTTTACCGCCCTGTTGACCGACTCTGCCACTGTGAACAGACCGAACCACTGCACCCGAAAGGCCTCTTGATGCGCGAAATCTTTCATGCGGAACTCACCCAACTGGGCATCGACCTCGCCGAGATGAGCGAACTCGTTGAGTCCGCAATCACCCGGGCCGGAACAGCGTTGCTCACCGCCGACCTGAACCTCGCTCAAGAGGTCATCGCCGCTGACAACCAAATTGACGCCAGACAACAAGAACTCGACGAACGCTGCATCATGCTCCTCGCCCAGCAACAACCCGTCGCCACAGACCTCCGCGTCATTGTCAGCGCACTGCGGATGAGCGCCAGCCTCGAGCGCATGGGAGACCTCGCCCGGCACATTGCCCAAGTGGCCCGTGGCCGCTTCCCACACCGCGCCGTCGAGGGTCCGCTGCTCACCACGTTCCGCCGCATGGACGAATCTGCAACCCACGTCGCCAACCGGGTGACGCGCCTGCTCGCCTCGCGCGACCTCGACGTCGCCGGCCGCATTGAGGACGACGACGACCTACTCGACCAACTGCACTCCGACACGTTCGCCACGTTGCTGGCCCCCGAATGGTCCGGCAACGCACAAGAAACCATCGACGTCACGCTGCTGGCGCGGTACTACGAACGGTTCGGCGACCACGGCGTTTCCATTGCCAGCCGCGTGCGGTTCCTCGTCACCGGGGTGCCCGTCGGCTCTGAATAGGTGTCAAAACAATGGGCCTGAACCTCCGAAGAGGTTCAGGCCCATTGTTTATGCACAAACTGCTCATGCACAAAAACTCAGGAAGCTACCCGCTCCTGAAAGCGGTGGGGCTTATTTACCCTGGTTGGCCACTGCCGCAACTGCGGCCGCAGCAGCGTCAGCGTCAAGGTACTTGCCGCCCTTAACAATGGGGGCCATGTTCTCGTCAAGTTCGTACACCAGCGGAATACCGGTGGGAATGTTGACGCCCACAATGTCGTCATCAGAAATACCGTCGAGGTACTTCACGATGGCGCGGATCGAGTTGCCGTGTGCGGCAACTAGCACCGTCTTGTTGGCCTTGAGGTCCGGAATAACCTCGCCCTCCCAGTACGGAAGTGCACGGTCCAGCACGTCCTTGAGGCACTCGGCAAGAACTGGCTCCTGGCCTTCGTAACGTGGATCAGCATCCTGGGAGAACTCTGAGCCCAGTTCAATGGCTGGTGGCGGGGTGTCATAGGAGCGGCGCCAGAGCATGAACTGCTCCTCGCCGAACTCTGCAAGTGTCTGCTTCTTGTCCTTGCCCTGCAGCGCACCGTAGTGGCGCTCGTTCAAACGCCAGTGGCGCTTCACTGGAATCCAGTGGCGGTCAGCGGCGTCGAGAGCCAAGTTTGCGGTCGTGATCGCACGACGCAGCAGCGAAGTGTGCACCACGTCAGGCAGCAGGCCGGCGTCCTTGAGGAGTTCGCCGCCGCGCTTGGCTTCAGCAACGCCCTTCTCCGACAGGTACACGTCCACCCAGCCGGTGAACAGGTTCTTTGCGTTCCAGTCGCTCTCGCCGTGGCGGAGCAGAATTAGCGTATAAGTCATAGCCACCATTCTGCCTGATACTGCTCAAGTCGCTAGAGGACTTCCGACCCGTGAACAGAACGCAACTGCTCACTGCGTTTTGTGCGTGCAGTTCGGGCCCGGTTATAAACCTCCAGCATTGCCTCCGCAGTAGCATCCCAGCCGAAGGCCGCGCCAGCGTGCTGCGCACCAGCGCGCAGTTGCTGCATCCGTTCCGGGTCCGCTAGCAGACCAGCAAGCGTCTGGGCCCACACCTGCGGATCGTGCCCGTTAACGAGCACCCCGCCGACGCCGTCCTCCACTACCGTTTGCAAACCGCCAACTGCGGCGGCCACCACCGGGGTGCCACAGGCCTGCGCTTCAGCAGCGACCAGACCAAAAGACTCGTTATAGCTGGGCACTGCAACAAGGTCAGCAATGCGGAACCAGTTCGCCAGTTCCTCCCGCGCCACCGGCGGCCGGAACTGCACCCGATCACTCACCCCCAACTGAGCGGCAAGTGCCTGCAATTCACGCAACGCCGTCATGCGACCACTGGGCCCGCCGAGAAACACAAAAGTCGGCACCTCGCCGTCGCCAGCACGCATCTGTGCCGCAGCGTCCACCAGCACATCCGGACCCTTCAACGGCTGAATGCGGCCAGCGAATAACACAATGGGGCCAGTTGCAGGCAAACCTAAGCGCTCGCGTTCCGCGGCCACCTGCTCCGAGGTGGTGCCAGCAGGAAACGGGTGGAACAGGTCTAAGTCAACGCCCGGGGCCACCACATGCACGCGGCCCGGGTCAGCGTCGTACATTTCAATAAGCTCCGTGGCCTCGGTGCCCGTACTAGCCACTAGGGCATCGGCCGCGTCAACGACCTGCTCCTCGCCAATGATCCGGCCCAGTGGCTCCGGGGTGTCCCCCTGCGGCAGGGCGGCGTTCTTCACTTTGGCCATGGTGTGCATAGTGTGCACTAGCGGCACATCCCAGCGGTCCGCCGCCAACCAGCCTGATTGCCCAGACAACCAGTAGTGCGAATGCACTACGTCATACCAACCGGCCTGGCGCGCGGCCTCGGTGCGCAGCACTCCGGCGGTAAACGCACACAACTGACCAGGCAGATCGTTCTTATCCAGGCCCTCAAAGGGACCCGCTGTCACGTGCCGCACCACAATGCCGGGAGCCACCTCAACGGCATCAGGTAGGTGCGACGCCGTCGCCCGCGTGAAAATCTCCACTTGGGCACCCTTGCGTGCCAGCGCCGCTGCCAACCCCATGATGTACACGTTCATGCCACCGGCATCGCCGATTCCGGGCTGATCAAGGGGGGAGGTGTGCACTGACAGCATGGCCACGCGCGGCCCACGCGAATTAATCGTCAAATCACTACCTGGTCATCATGGTCATCATGGTCGGGACTCATCAATCCATTATCGCCCCATTCGGGCAACATACGAGTCCACGGGAGAACCCGGCCCATAAGTCCTAGGACTCACCGTGTAAAATGAGGCATCGTAGAGGAATGGTCTCGCAACCCGCATCACGTCTCGGATCCCTCGAAGCACTACGCGCACAGCTCAGTGCGCCCGCAGCAGCCGCCGACTCCCCACGACCGGACGCGGCAACGCTCGCAGACGAATTCTTGCTCTGTCACTGCACCAACGTCACCGCTGGCGAAGTCCGCGAAGTGATCCAGTCCGGTGAAGCCACGTCCTTCGACGACGTACAACGCTGCACGCGAGCGGGCGACGGCTGCGGCAAATGTGTGCCCCTCCTGGGTGACCTCGTCGTCGTCGAGCTGAACAAGGTCACCACCCGCTAAGCACCCACCCACCGGTGTTGATTACCGGTGGCACCTCAACCACTAGATAGGCAGCACACAAGCCGGTGGAACAGGCAGTTCCATCCGGCTGCGCTCAATGCCCGACCCCGCAGCATCGATGTCGAGCACCACCAGTTCATTCGAGTTCTGGCTGGCCACCACAATGCGATCCACCGGCTGCCCCTGTGCGTCTGCCGGCGCAGGCAGAACCGCCAAGTGCCGCGGCCACTGACCGCCAATAACCGTGTCGCCCAAGAACTCCAGCGTTACGGGCGCAGCTGGGTCCTGCGTGGTGTGTACTGCGAAGGTGCCGATCACATCCGGGCCGCGCACGCCCACATATAGGCGAGTGCCAGCGTCATTTAGTGCAATGTGTGAGGGGTAGGCACCAATTTCGGCCGTCGACGTGCACGCTGCGACGCGGTCCAGCACCGAGCCTGCACCGGTGGCAGGGTCAACCAAGACCACACTCACCGAGTTGTCCAACTCTCCCGCCACAAAGGCAACGCCCGCTGGGTGAAAAGCCATGTGGCGCGGTCCGCTGCCCGGGGCAAGTTCTACCGCAATGCCAGCAGGAACCACCGGCTGCGGGGCGCCAGAGGGCGCCACTTCATACCGCCACACCTCATCGGTGCCCAAATCAGCAACCCACGCAAACCGTCCGTCGACGGTCTGACCACTCGAGTGCACGTGCGGGGCAGTCTGCCGGTCCTGATTCGGTCCGGAACCGGTGTGAGCAAACTCATCCACTTCACCAGTCGGGACGCCGTCAGCGTTCAGCCGCACAGTGGCGAAAGTTCCGGAGCCGTAGTTGCTCACCCACACAGCGTCCGGTCCCATCTGCAGGTGGCAGGGGTGGGTGCCGCCACTGGACCCGGCCCACACCTGTGTCAGGCCGCCGTCCTCAGTTGGTGCGAAGGCAGTCACAACGCCGTCGTCGCCTTCCGTTGCGGCATAAACCACGCCGCTGCTGTCCTGCCGCGCGAGGAACGACGGCGATGTGCAGACAGCAACCCGCTGCGCCTCAACCAGTTCACCGGTCTCATGCGCAAGCGCAACCTGCCAGATGCCCTCCCCACTGTCGGGCCCGTCGGGGCCGGGGTAAGAACCGATCAATAGTTGGCGGACATTTTCTGATCCAGGGTTCAGCACAGTTAACTCTCCTGCTCGGCAACGTCTTTGGCACCCCAAATGCTGGGGTGCCACGACCATACCGAGAACATTGTGCTGAGCGCAGTTGATACCGCCACGGCAAGCAAAAAGAAAAGTGTTGGGCCCCCGACCGAGGTCAGGGGCCCAACACTTTCAACCTTCACACGCAGAAGGGGGGTACGTGCTTAGACTTCTTAGTTCGCTGCTTCGTAAGCCTCACGGATATCAGCCGAGATACGACCGCGTTCATTCACGGTGTAACCATTTGCCCGTGCCCACTGACGAATCGTGTTTGCGCTGGTTCCGGAGGTCGCTGCCGCTGGGCGGCCACGACGTGCTTTACCAGGCGTGCGAGGGAGCTTACGCCCATGGCCAACCCATGGTGCCATTGCATCCCGAAGCTTTGCCACGTTCTCTGCGTTGAGGTCGATCTCGTAAGTGATGCCGTCTAAACCGAAGGTTACGGTCTCGTCAGCATGTCCACCATCAAGATCATCGATCAGGATGACCTGAACTTTCTGTGCCATCTTTATACCTCAATACTTTCGATGAATCGTACTTGACGCTAATAAGTATTACTGCAATAGACCAGTTCGTCAAAGCGAAAGTGGAAATACTTTCAAATTAGCCCACTTGCCGGTTCGCACAAGTTCTGATCACATGAACCGCACACAATGCGCACAAAAACCTGCTGCTAAATGCGATTTCACTCACACTTTTGCGGCCTACTAAAAAGATGGGTCAAGCCGAATTAAAGAGTTTTCGCTGCCAGACGTTCCTCAGCCTCGAGGCGCGCCTGCGCCTGACGCTCATTTCGGTCCGCACGCACGATTGATCGCATCACGAAGTAAAACAGCACACCCACGCCGATTGACGGCACTAATGCCCCGAGCGAGATCAGTAAAGTTTGCACGCCACCACCCTACGCCGCTTCCCAGCGCCCGCACGTCGAGTGCGGGCCCCTCATGTTCAGCACCATTACGCCAGACATCATCAGTGCCCGGGCTTCACCAGTGGAAACAGAATAGTTTCCCGGATCCCGAGGCCGGTCATGGCCATCAGCAAGCGGTCCAGGCCCATTCCCATTCCGCCACTGGGTGGCATAGCGTATTCCATTGCGGTGAGGAAGTCCTCATCAAGCTTCATGGCCTCGTCATCGCCTGCAGCGGCCAGAACTGCTTGCGCTTCAAAGCGTTCCCGCTGAATCACCGGATCAACGAGTTCTGAATAGGCAGTAGCCAGTTCAAAGCCGCGAATGTACAGGTCCCACTTCTCGACCAAGCCCTTTTTCTCACGGTGATCTCGGGTCAGCGGACTGGTCTCCACGGGGAAGTCCCGCACAAAGGTGGGCTCATATAGGTGGTCACCCACGTGGTGCTCCCAAAGCTCTTCCACCAACTTTCCGTGATTCTGCGTCTTCGGGTCAATTGAGAGATCGAACTTCTCCGCGTACTTCGTCAGCGTGGCCACTGACGTCTCTGCGGTGATCTCTTCACCAAGTTTCTCCGACAACGAGTCGTACATTTTGATGTCTGCCCACTGGCCGCCAAGCTCGTACTTTTCACCATTGGCGAGGGTGACAAGAGTGGTTCCCAGCGCGTCCTGCGCCGCAGTCTGCACGAGATCGCGGGTCAGCTTAGCCATCGTGTTGTAGTCGCCATAAGCCTCATACGCTTCCAACATGGCGAATTCCGGAGAGTGCGTAGAATCGGCGCCCTCATTGCGGAAGTTACGGTTGATTTCAAAGACCTTCTCCAAGCCACCGACGACGGCGCGCTTGAGGAACAACTCTGGGGCAATACGCAGGAATAGATCAAGGTCAAAGGCGTTCATATGCGTGCTGAACGGGCGTGCGGCCGCGCCACCATGAATGGTCTGCAGCATGGGGGTCTCGATTTCAAGAAAACTACGATTGTGGAAGTTCTCTCGCAGGGAGTGCACCACAGCAGACCGCAACCGGACAGCGTCGCGCGCGGCTGGCCGTGCGATGAGGTCGACGTAACGCTGCCGAACGCGGGCTTCTTCAGACAGTTCCTTATGCAGCGTTGGCAGCGGGCGCAGCGCCTTGGCGGCAATACGCCATTCGGCAGCGAAGATTGACAGTTCACCGCGCTTAGAAGAAATAATCTTGCCCTGTGCGAATAGGTGGTCGCCGAGGTCAACGTCAGCTTTGAACGTCGCTAGGCTTTCAGCGCCGACGACGGCCTGACTCAACATGAGCTGCAGCCGGTTGCCCTCGCCATCCTGAATGGCAACGAAGCACAACTTGCCGGTGTTGCGTAAAAAGACGACGCGGCCAGCAACGCCGGCAACGTCTTCGGTTTCCTCACCCAATTCCAAGTGGCCGTAGTCCGCCCGAATCTGCGCAATGCTGTGCGTGATCGGCACGCTCACCGGATACGCCTCAATGCCGCGTTCCAGCAGGCTCAGACGCTTTTGTCGGCGCACCTGCAACTGCTCGGGCAGGTCATCAATTTCGGGTGAATCAGCGGGCGCGGCGGCTGAGGACGCAGGGTTCGGCGAAGTAGTCACGAAGAGATTCTACCGAGAGTTCGCCGCAGGTCAGATTCCGCCCCGGAACTACTGCAAGTCGAGTGCGAGATCAAGAATTGGTGCGGAGTGGGTGAGCGCCCCAACGCTGAGGTAGTCCACGCCGGTTCCGGCAACTTCAGCAGCGCGATCCACCGTGAGATTGCCCGTGGCTTCCAACTCAATGCGGCCGTAGTCCGGCGCCAGTGCACGCACCGCCGTCACCGTGTCTGTCAGAGTTGGCGTCGGCATGTTGTCCAGCAGCAAGAAGTCTGCGCCTGCATGAACCGCCTCGACCGCTTGATCCTGAGTGTCAGCTTCCACTTGAATCAGCACCTCAGGAAAGCGTGCCCGAATTCGATGAATTGCTGCGGATACTGACCCGGCAGCAATCACGTGGTTGTCCTTCACCATGGCCACGTCATACAGGCCCATTCGCTTATTTGTGCCGCCTCCGCAGCGGACGGCGTACTTCTCTAAAGCACGCAGCCCTGGCGTCGTCTTTCGGGTGTCCAGCACCGTGGCGCAACTGCCATCAGCACGTCGCGCAGCATTCAAGACGTCGGTCCACACTTGGGCTGCGGTGGCCACACCCGAGGCTCTCGAGGCGAGGTTCAGCATGGTGCGTTCGGCAATGAGCAGCGCCTGTACCGGGCCGGTCAGTTGAGCCAACACCTGACCGGGAACCACCCGAGCGCCGTCGGAAACAGCAAAGTCAACGTGCACAGCGGCCAGTTCAAAGCGGGAGCAGACCTGGTCCAGCACCTCCTGCACGGCAACGAGGCCCGCCACTGTGCCCGCCGCACGCGCCACCAAGTGCGCCGTACCCGCCGCACTACGATCGATAGTTGCGGTGGTGGTGACATCCCGGCCGGGCGCCGACCCTAAATCCTCGTCAAGGGCGGTCTGCACAAGCTGTGCAATCCATGCCGAATCAGGTGCAACAAAATGGGTAGGGGCAGAAGGCGACTTATCAGTGCTCACGCGTTGAGGCTACCGCTAACCGCAACTGCTGGACTCGGGCCCAGAGCCACCGATCGCAACTGCAGCACGCCGTTTGCGTCAAGGTGTGCCTCAATCCGGCACCGCCACGCGGGGTCCACCTCCGGGAAGTCAGCCCGGAAATGCCCGCCGCGACTCTCAGTCCGCAGCAGTGCCGTTTCTGTCAACAGGTGGGCCAACTGATGAATGTTCGTGGTTTCCCACTCAGCCACCTGAGGGTCAGCCAGCAACTGCGCGCCAGATGCCGCAACCTCGTGCGCGTTGACCGGAATCGCATCCAATTCACCACGCGCTCGCAACAAACCCCGTGCAGTGCGGACCACACCGGGACCATGGGCCACCGCCCGCTGAATCCGCGAGCGCGCCGCAGCCGGCACCAAAGTGGCAATGCCGGGCCGTTGCACCGCAGTGTGCTGCGGAAGTTCGCCTGCTTCCAAGCGGGCAGCGACATCGTGCGCGGCACGGTGAGCAAAAACCAGACCCTCCAGCAGGGAGTTTGAAGCGAGCCGGTTGGCACCATGCACACCGGTGCAGGCAGCCTCTCCGACTGCGTACAAACCGGGCACATTTGTGCGTCCGACCAAGTCAGTGACGATGCCGCCAGAATGGTAGTGCTGCGCGGGAGCCACCGGCACGAGGTCAGTGGTGAGGTCAATGCCCTGATCGAGCAGGCGGGTGTAAATCGACGGGAACCGGGCGCGCAAGAAGTCGCCACCCAAGTGTCTGGCGTCCAGGAACACGTGGTCGGAACCGGTGTCGTGCAGTTGTTCCACAATGGTGTGGGAGACGACGTCGCGCGGAGCAAGTTCTGCCATCGGGTGCACCTGCGGCATGAACCGAATACCGTCGATGTTGACCAAGTAGGCGCCTTCACCGCGCATCGCTTCCGAGATGAGGGGGAGTTGTCCGCGGGCGGCAGCACCAAGCCAGAGCACCGTGGGGTGGAACTGGACGAATTCAAAGTCCCCGAGCACCGCCCCGGCGCGTAGCGCAAGCGCGGAACCGTCTCCAGTGGCCGACGGCGGGTTCGTAGAGGACCTAAAAACTTGTCCGATGCCACCGGTGGCCAGAATGACAGCGCGCGCGCGGGCGGCGCCGACGCCGTCGCGAGCTCCGGCGCCGATGACGTGCAGGGTGAGCCCGCAGACCGCACCGGGGGCGCCGTCAGTGGGCTCTGCTGTCAGCAGGTCGAGCACGAGAGCGTGCTCGATAATTTCAATGCCGGGGTCGTTGCGCACGGCTTCAAGTTGGGCCACCAGGGAGCGCGAGATCTCTGCTCCGGTAGCGTCCCCACCAGCGTGCGCAATCCGATCGGCTCGGTGCCCGCCTTCACGTGTGAGGGCAATGCCGCCGTCGGGAAGTAGATCAAATTTGGCGCCGCGAGCTACCAGATCCCGGACCCTTTCGGGGCCCTCGGTGACGAGCACCTCAACGGCCTGCGGATCGCATACTCCCCCGCCCGCTTCAATGGTGTCCTCAAAGTGCGCCTGCGGTGAGTCCGTGGGCGCCAAGGCCGCGGCAATGCCACCTTGGGCCCAGACGGTGGAACCAGAACTGAGGTTGCTTTTCGTAACTAGCAGCACGCGGTCCACATGGGTACGAAGTTCGAGGGCTGCAGTGAGGCCCGCGATTCCGGAGCCCACCACAATGACGTCTGCTTCAGTGGCCCACCCGGGTTCGGGGGCGAACAGCCGCTGCGCTAGCGGGGTGGTGCTGGCAGCGATCACGCGGGTTCTGACGTCGTGGCGTGCTGGAAGTCCGCAATGGGAAGTCCAGAGGCTTCCAGTCCATACCCGTCAGGCACCTGACCGGGCTCTTCGCCCTCTTCCAGAATGCGGTTCTCGGAGTCGACGAACACCACTCGGGGGAGGAAGGTGCGGGCGTCGGCGTCGGCAAGCATGCCGTAGGCAATAAGAATGACAATGTCACCGGGGTGCACCAGGTGCGCGGCGGCGCCGTTAATGCAAACCTGGCCGGAGCCACGCTCCCCGGGGATGGCATAGGTGGTCAGGCGGGCACCATTGGTGACGTCCACAATGTCTACTTGCTGCCCAGGTAGGAGGTCGACAGCCTCAAGCAGGTCGGCGTCCACGGTCACTGAACCGACGTAGTGCAGATCAGCTTGGGTCACCGTCGCCCGGTGGATTTTAGAGATCATCATGGGGCGGGTGAGTGAAGGGGGTCGGTTGGAGTTCATTGTGCGCCTCCTGCGCAGCCCGGCAGGGTGACCGCCAGGTTATCGATTAAGCGAGTGGTACCCACCCGCGCTGCTACAAGCAGCAGTGCGGGGCCGATGTGATCGTCCGGCACAGGTCCCACGGTAGTCGGGTCCACCAGCACAAGGTAGTCCGGAGTGATCCCGGCAGCCGCTAATTGCTGGTGCGCTGCTGGCAGTACGGCGGCGGCACCTGCGCTGCGGACAGCGGCACCGGCCTGCAAGGCGCCATGTAACGCCAAGGCACGACGACGTTCTTCGACGGTCAAGTAC